>Ga0209491_10009680_pt1 | contig 11752 bp, 16 predicted proteins | sample BON02_FD_187213 | JGI IMG/M metagenome (GOLD analysis project Ga0209491, IMG submission 187213) | Freshwater microbial communities from Lake Bonney liftoff mats and glacier meltwater in Antarctica - BON-02 (SPAdes) (version 2) | ecosystem: Environmental > Aquatic > Freshwater > Ice > Glacier...
ACTATCACAGATGCCATTGACCCCACTGTTACGATCACTGAATCCTTGGCACGTCTTTTTCAGCACACGTCAAAGAAACCTTGTGACTATCCTGACATTACTCAGATGCGTAATATGTCAGACACTGCGAAAGACCCTGCCGATCCTGGCATTGGTGAAGGCGCTACAACAAGCGCCAATACTACAACACCACTTTTCTCACAACCTGGCACAGATTTGTGCATGGATTGGGGGGATGCCTGCAGTCTAGGCTGCCTTCCCGATCTTAATCGGTATTTGCTATTGGTCATGGAGAAAGGTACAGAGTATTTTGTGTCCTTTCCTCCCAAAGCTCGTGCGTTTCCACTTGCGCTTTTGAAACTATTTGTCACTTGTACTGGCAGAAAGATTCGCTACTTGCGGATAGACGGTTCGAAGGAATTTCAATCAGACGAAATCAAAGAATATTGTGCTGAAAACGATGTAGTGCTCCAGTTGGTGGTAGCATACAATCATACGATGCAAGCCCGCGTGGAGGGTGCAATTGGCTGCGTCAAACAGCACAACCGAACGTCTTTATTACACGCTAACAAGCCCACCCGTTTCTGGGATGACGCGACCAAAGATTTCAGTATAAAGAAGGTCTACCTCTGGGCTTCACCTGACACTCGCGGCAAGCTTCAGACACCTCACGATCGCATGCAGCCGGCTTTTTCCGGCACCTACAATACCGTTGCCGTACCTTTCGGCAGCCGAGTCATCGCTCAATTGCATCGTGAGCACCGCAAGGTCAAGAACGGATCATTTGGTGATCGTTTCGTTGAAGGTATTTACCTCTATAGTGACTCTGCTGCACCTTGCATCTGGATGTTCAGCATCGCCCTCCAACGCAAGATCAAAGTGCAAGACATCAAGTCCTATCCTCTCCCATTCCCTTTCAAAGACCCGTCATGTCTTACGCGCAACACACCAACAATGATGAAAGATATGTCTAAAATGCACGAGGAGGATGCACATGACGACGATATGATCGCTATGGAGACATCTAATCAGATACATGCTCGCGCTCAGATGTGTGCAGCTAACTCTCATATCTTGGAGCCTACTGATGTGGACTATGATATCAACCCGCCACTACATGTGCGCAACCCAGTTGTGCCTGCTATGAATGAAACACGTGACAACGCCACACCTCCGCCATCCATTTTGCCACCGCGCGCCACCTCTGGCGATGATTTAGCCGCCGCGCGCCCTTCCGTTCAACACGATCGATGCATCAATCTACACGCAAACCTTGCTGATTACAGCGAACTCGAGATCGCAAAAGCACGTGCACACCATTCTGTCGAGATGGGCCTGCCAAAGCACTACGCCCCGAATCACTTGGTCCCGGACGGCAAGATGTGCGTCGTTGGAGTCAAGGCCAAGAAAATCTCATTGAAGAAAGCTGTCTTGATAGTGAAATTCATCTCACCGCCATCCTCGAAAAATGTGCAGATACAGCTGTTCTGCACAAGCCTGGAACCAAAGACTGAGCAAGGGCAAGGTGCCGACTTCAGCATCATGACAGCTCTTAAAACAACCAACCCAGGTGCAAAATCACGGTTTGATCTTGGCGTTCGCTGCAAGCCATGCTCTGATACTACATGTAGCATGATTGCAGCCTTCGATAGCATGATGGGCGGCACGACTTTTGACGCATCGCAAGCGTCATCTGATGACTTTGAGACATCAGAGCAAAACCCTTTCAGAGATGAGCGCTACTTGCGATCATTTCGAGATCCAGTCGGCTATACCAAAGGTGCACCCGACCCCAAACACCACGGTCTGGCGATGCGAACCGCCATGAAAGCAGAATGGATTCAGAGTCAGAAAAGCGAAATGGATGGCTTATGGCGTCGCGACGTCTTTCAGAAAGTTCCCCGCTCATCGCTCACACCGCAAGATCGTGTCTGCACAATCCGTTTCCATAACAAGATTAAGCAAAAAGGGCCCGGGAGGGAATTCGATAAGTGTAAGGTGCGCCTTGTTATGCAAGGGCAACACATGCGCCGAAAAGGTGAAGACAATGTCGGTGATTACGATGACGCTTTCAGCCCCGTACCGGCTGCCAGCGGATTCCGCATCATTCTCAGTTTGGCTACACAACAAAACATGCTCACTGATCACATCGATATTTCTCAGGCTTTCGTTCAGGAAGGACTACTGCCTGGAGACGGTTACAACGGAAAGGTGTATATTTTGTTTCACCTCCAGGATATGATGAAGATCCTCTCTATGTGTATCGCCTGCTTAAGCCACTTTACGGCATGCCCTCTGCAGCCAGAGCTTGGCACAGCACCATGAGCGCTTTCCTGGCAAAAGAAGGATGTGCAACGGTGGGATTTGAAAAGAGCATGTGGACCGTTACGATTGACGGCGCTCGTATCCTCCTAGGGGCCCACATCGACGATTTCGTGATCGCATGCGCCAATCGGCAGGTACTTGACGATTTCCGTGCAAGCTTTCTGGACGCCTTTGAGAGCACCTATGAGGGGGCTCTGCAACATTACCTCGGATTTGTGAGGTAACGCGCGACGTGGACAAAGGTACTACGATCTGTCCCAGACCCACTACGCCGAGGAAATTCTACGCACCAACAATTTCTGGAATGCCACTCCTCGCCTTACACCAATGCAGCCCAACATGCGCCTTAACAAAGATGATTGAAACAAGAATCCTGCCCCGGATTTCGATCGACGTTACCATTGTATTGTCGACAGCCTAGGATATCTTGTCACAATGACACGCCCAGACCTTGCTTGGGCATATTCCGAGCTCAGTAAGTATGTGCTATTTCCAGGAAAGAACCACATGCTTGCTGCCGAACACGTTTTGTCTTATCTTCACGGCATTTGGAATCAAACCATTCGCTACTCTCGTGATTCTCACAAAACTCCAACGTTTTGTCGGGTTGGGTAGATGCAGATTGGACTGGTGATACTGACACCCGCTGATCCCACACGGGATATACTCTTATGATGAATGGTGGCCCCATCTCTTGGAAGAGTCGACGCCAAGATAAAGTGTCACTTTCCACTTCCAAGGCTGAATTTGTCGCAGCTAGCCAAGCTGGCCAAGAAGCGATCATGGCTACCTACGTGAAACGTGAGCCGATTTGGATTTTCTCAAACTCAAGCCACTTTTCTGTAGAAGACAACCTTGCTTGTGTTGCGATGAGCGAAAATCCAGTGTGCTGAAAGTTCTCCCTTCATATTCCTAAGTACTATGTGCGTGAACTCGTCCCGGCTGGATTCCTCAAACTCGTGCCTTTGCGCACGCACAAAATGGTGGCTGATGCCCTCACAAAAAGCTTGTCGTCCTCGGCTTTCGTCGGACACCGCCAAATCATGACTGGTCACGCTTCTTTCGCCGCTCGCCTACTACGTTGCGTCTGGGGCTAATTTTGAGCGCTGACTTTGAGCGTTGCGTTTTCCCGTATCTTTTTTCGCTTGATTGTCTATATTTTTCCTCGCCTCCTATGTTGCGTCCGGGGCTTTTGAGCTGCGTTTGATTACTTTTTCCCGCTTCTTTGTTTATCATGATAATTTTTTCCTTCATGTTTTCACAATTCAATATTTTTTTGTTTGCCCAATACAGTCTCTCTAAGATCCCACTATTGTGCATGGGGAAGAGTGATACAGCGCCCACGAACAAAATCTGCCGCCGCGCGTCAAGTGAGCAACGCCCACGAACGAGATCTTGTCACGAATAAGAACGTTTAGTCTATGCCCTCTTACGTCAAACATACCGTTTGGAAAGTCTTTCTTCCGATCCAGTTCGCGAGCAGCTGGCGATTTCATCCCGCGGCGACTGGAGAATTCTTTGTCGAGTTAAAAAAACATTATAGTGTCACGTGTACTCTTGTGTCTCTGGCTTGTCCCTTCTCATCTAATGTGTCTTTTGTAAACACGGAATAGATACATCGCTACAAGTACTTGTATGGTGCATCTGTGATTTGTGCATGGGATCATGTTGATAGGTCACCCAGGTGCGGACGCAAGGTTTCTGGGTATAGTAAAGGTACATAGACAAAAACCGAGAAATTGCGAATGCGCCCAGGACCCGGGCCAAACTTTCCCGCCAAGTATTCCAAGCCTCTGAAATTGACCAACGGCCATTACGACACAATTCATACCCTCAGGGAGTGTGTGTGCTATTTTATTCAACTATTCGGATTTTTGGTGTGTGGCCAAAAGCAAATATATTCGAAAAACAGCGCTCTCTCCCGCCCACCCGCACGAATCCACTCATCAAATACACACAACACACACACACATTCCGTCTCGGGTCTGATTTCTGGTGTCTACGCTTCGCAACGTCCACCACACAGAGCACAGCAATAGTACACCCCCCTCACCTTGCAATTACACTTCCCTCCTTCCCTTCCCGTAACCCTCTATACCAGTGAACACAGGCTCAACAGAGGAAACCCCCACCGCCTCAAACAAGACCCACCCACACCACAGCGGTGAGCACAGCCCTGCTGACGAGTTGCATTCTGTAAATGCCCAAAAAAGATCTAGACAAAATCATCCACGAGCCCGAGATCGTCGTCGGGCTCTTGTGGTAAAGCAGCTAGCTCGACGGCGGCACTGCCCTCCACTAGCTGCGGCTCCAGAGCATTGTACACGAGTGTGCCACCGTCACACACTGCTATGCCGTCATCATACACTAGTGTTTCCGCCTGCAGTGTCTGTCCTCCTCCTCCTGATCCTCCCGCATCCGCACTGCCAGCAGCAGCTGCGGGCGACTCAGAGGCTTGCGAGCCCAATGGCATGAGGGATACTGGAGACACTGCGGAAGGCACAAGATGTGTCAGGGGACTGATAGGGGGGGGGGACACGACTCGTGAAACGAATTTTCCAAAGACACGTGTGCCAGCATGCACATCGGGGCAAGTAGCAGTGCACGTTGCAGTGTGTTGCAGCGTATTGCAGCCACGTCGGGGCAAGCAGCATGTGCGTATTGCGGTGCATTGGCATTTTGTTACAGTAACGTCGGGGCAAGCAGCATGCGGATAGCAATTGAGGAACATGCCAATGCATCTACTCCGCACACCTGATGATAACGCTACCGGCGATTTAGCTCGCTGTGGGCTGCACATGAGCAGAACGGCTGATGAAGCGGCGGCGGGCGCAGAAGGCGCAGTGGCGAGGACGAGACCAATTTGGCTAGTTTCTACATATGCAGCCCCTGCATCCTCTTCGAAGTCATCTTCCTCCTCCTGCGGGTATTCCTCCTCCTCCATCTCATCGTGCTTGTCCCCCCCCTCCGTTTCCATCTGCTCGTCCGCTGAAGGCCCTGTGCCCCTGTCATACACGAACACATATACACCACACACACACGCGCGCGCACACACACACACACAGTATTCAACACACGGCCAATCAATCAAAATATCTCACGAGCCAATCAATCGAGACAACCAACAAACAACTTCACCAATTCATACCCAAATCTACTCTCTCTTTCTGACCCGCTTCCTTCACCGATGCCCCCTCTGACACACCTGCGCTTCGAGGCTGGACTGCTCTGCACGTCAACCACCCCGGCGTGGGGAACAACAGGCGCAGTAGCAGGTAGGCTTTGTGTCACTGCCTCGACTGTAACACTAACAGCAGCAGAGCCAGCAGCAGAATGACCACTAGCCCCAGCAGCAGCACCAGAGTGCGAGGTGGTTGCGATGACGGCGTCGGCAGCGGTGGCAGCCTTTTTGGCGGCAAGACGCTCCATGGAAGGAGTCGAGTGAGTCACAACCTGTGTGCTCTCTTGTGTCAGATCACACTGGAAGAAACCCCAAAAAATGCAACCGGGTATGTATACACATATTCACACGAAAATACCAGAGAGCACAACACGCCACCAGGGCCCGTTGCACATAGGCCCACACCCATTCAACAAAGAAGAGGCGCAATGCTGTGCACTTTCAGCAACACACTCTGGACAAATTTGTATTACTCGGCGACGATTCTCACCACAAAAGTCGGTGCGCGGCTCGATGATCTCCGAGGGGAACCACCGCGCGATGCTGGAGCTGAAGGCGTCGGGCTAGCAGCAGCAGCACCAGATAAGGATGACGCGGTGGCCTCTGCCGCTTTGACCGCGTCGCGCTCCGCAAGTTTCTGCGCAGTGAGTGTGATGCATTGGTTTGCTCGGCTGTGAGAATTCGTGGAAGAATGTGCGCACGCAGACAAAATAAACACATAAATTGACACAGACACACATACAGACACGAAAGGAAAAATCTACCCATTGCGCTCAATACATAGACAGCTGTTTATTCACACAGACACACACACACACACTGACAAACACACGTTTAGATCCTCGTTGCTTCCAAGCAACAGCAATCCGGCTACGACAACTCTGAAAAGAAAGAGTATAGATACAGACACGCAGCACATGTGCATACACTCACACACCTCTAATACACACACTGAGCACACACCAACACAAACACACACCTTGAGAGTATATATATATTTATGTATATATATGCTTACATATACATATATATGCACAGATACGAACACATATATACATATATGTACATGTATGTATGATAATATGTATATATGTATATAGATTTCTCTCTCTCTATACATATATATACATATGTTACACATGGGTGAGAGCACACAATAACACACACACACCTTGAGAGCCTCGTTTTTGCGATCAAGAGCAATCTGCCTATTTCGATCAATTCTCTCCTTCTGCTCGGCAGTGAGCTCTTGCTTTTCGGCAGCTGCAGCAGACGTGTGTGTGTATGTGTTTGTCATTTCCGTGTATGTTGTGTGTATGCATGTGTTTTCTGTACGTGTGTGTGTGAGTGTATTTGTATGTGTGTGTTTGTGTGCGTGTGCGAATACGCGCACCCAAGCATAAACACACACACACACACATACATATTTATATCTACATGCATATGTATGTGTGTATATATATATCTATATGTACATATATGTATATACATACAAACGTATATATATATACATAAATATACATATATATTTATATACACGTATATTATTACATATATATATATATATATATATATATATATATATATATATATATACAAAAATGTGTCTTTTCCCCTGCGTCTAACTCGCAGATTTCGGAGCGGCATCCATCGTTACGCAAGGTAGCAATAGCAACCATGTATAACATACATATAAATATATGTATATGTATATATCTTTATGCATATGTATATACACATATATTTTTCCCTGCGACTTACCCGCAGCAGGCAGAGCAGCATCAATAGACACGCTGCGTAGGGCAGCAATAGCAGCGGCAGCGGGTGCAGGACGCACTACGTGGTCCTCCTCCTCCTCCATTTCAGCATATTCATCGCCCTCGTCCACAAAGTCGTCTTCATTGAACTCTTCAGCTGCTTCGAAGATTTCGTCGTCCTCGCCCTTGTCATTGCCCACCTCCCCTCCTGCTACTACCAGTTCCTGCCCGTCGCCACCAGCGTCCTCTGCCATTGCGGCCTCCTCGACCGCAATACCTGTGTGTGTGTGTGTGTGTGTGTGTGTGTGTTTGTGTGTGTACATATATCCACGTAAATTACACATACATACTTCAATTACTTTCAACCTTTCCTGTTGCCACGATCACGTGTTGCTCTCTCCTTCGATACAACATTATCGGCGTGTACATACATACACATAGATTCTTGTGAAATGTACACATTCATTCATGCGTATAGATGTGTAACACATTCATATACATGTACGTATATATGCAATATGCATGCATACACATATTCATAAATACAAACGTACATGTGCATACATGTGTGTGAGTGTGTGTGGAGTGCATGTAGTATATATGTATATTTATACACACAAAAAACATGTGTGTGTATGGTGTGCACGAGGTATATATACATATATATACACACACAATAAAATATATAATATACATATATAAACATATATGTATATACATATATATATATCCACGTACACATATTGGCCCGCGCACACACAAATTGGCGCGCGTGCGCACACACACACGAACATACCAGCAGCTTCATCATCCATCTCATCAGAAAGTCTGCGCGCAGCAGATTCAGTGGTCTCCTCCTCTTCCTTGGGCAGATGATTCTGCGCCTCCAGTTCGCGCAGCATTTCAAGTGCACCCTGCACACGCACCGAGTTTCCAACACTTTCGATTTTTTCCAGACAGTCGTCAAAACCAAGCACCTGCCAGATGTGTGTGCACATAAATGCATATATTGCGTGTGTTCATGTATATTTGTATATGTAAGAGTGTATAAGTGCGTGTGTGCGTATGTGCATTAAATAAATACATACATGCATACATAGATATATGAATATTCACAAACACACACAAATCCATACACATACAAATAGAACAAAATAAGTTCAGTATACACACACATACACACGCACACATACGCCCACATACACCTTTTCAGAGATGCGTGCGTGCGTTTGCGTATACATATAGATGAATATACACATGTGCATGTAAATGTTTAAACACATGCACATACACCCGCACCCGCACCCGCACACTGAAATGCTCACACCAAAACTTACAACAAGATCATGCATACATATATTATACATATATATACATACAGTACGCAACGCATATATATCATACAGATATATAAGACATTACACACACACACACCGGGCAGAGCTTTTGCGTCCACTCCTCATACTTAGTCATCAGAAGACGGAGATCAGCGCGTTCATGGCCCTTGCCCTTGAATCTATAATTCCCAAAAGTTTGGTATACAGACATCAGCCCATCTTGACTGAGCAGCATGTTGATGAAAGAATCCTTGTCTACAGGGAGAGGGGAGGGGAATGAAGAGGCGAAGATCGTTTTAGTTATATGTCTATACGTATTCATGTATATTTATGCATATCTATCATTTGTGTATGCATATTTATGAATTGTGTTGGCCAAGCAAATTGTTGATCATCATATGTACATGTGCATTTCCATGCACATATACATCATGTTACACTTGTATACGGCAGTAATTACTTGGCTTCACCGTACTTGACAGCAAACCACTGCTCGACTCAAACATAATACAGATGTATGTATATATGGACAAATACATACACGTAAAACATTTGCATACCAACAGACATAGACATATGCATACTATGTATACAAACGATAGAAATACAAATACCTAGTTTCATCGCCTTCATTTCAAACTGCCACTCGACGCAGTCGTCTCTATCTTTTAAGAGCGTCTCATCCTCCACCATCTCCCACGAATTATTTTGTTTGCACTGCAGCCGCTCAAGTATGTTAGTAGACGCTTCTTGAATATCCACACACATAATACGTATTTGCGTACATATATGATGTAGTAATATAAATATATATGTATGTATTTATATATATGTATGTATGTATACATACATACATATATATATACATAAATACATATATGTATTATATATATATATATATGCATATATATACATTTACATTTATGTAAAGATAGACATATGTCTGTATAGCACTGCAGCTACCATCCTGCGTGTTCATATTTCGAAATATGTATCTCATACAAGTACACATCCAAAAAATATTTCTTACCTGTGCATATGTGTGTGCACGTATGTACAAATAGTAGTGTCAAATAAATAAATGCATATGCACAATACAAACCTAGACAAGCGAATACACTACTCCAATTAATCGATATGATACATACATGCATACACTTTTCCATGTAGAGAGAGAGGGAGAGAGTGTGTGAGAGCAAGCGAGCGAGGAGCAAGAGAGAGACAGAGAGACAAACAACGCGAGACAGAGCGAGAGAAAGCGTGCGCGCGCGAGATGCAGATATAGATATGCAGATATGTACAGATAGATACAGATATACGTCTTTATGGGCGTACATACACACACGTATATATCCACGCCCACACACCTGGAGACGAAGCATACGCGACTTGGAGTCATTCATGAACTTCGGGCAAGGCAGCGCCCACTTCATCGCTACCAGCTGCTTTAGGTCGAAGGCCGTCATGTCTTTTTTGTATATTTCGTTCCTCACTGTGGGAGTTAGGGGGGGGGGGGGTGTGCGTCGAGATTGAGGGTCATCATGTCACTGTTGGCTGCCCATGCGTGTGTGCATATGCACACGAGTGCTGTGTGCACGTGTGCAAATATGCAAGTGCGGGGTTGGTGTATTCGCATATGTGTGCATATGGGACTGTACTGCCAATAGATTCACAGCGATATATATTGGACACGCAATTACACGCGAAGTCTAAATGCTCCTGCGCAAGGATTTGTGCAGCGTCGCACTCTCTGCTTTCTCTCATGTTTTTTCACTCACGATTTTTGAACTTGTAGACCGGATTCTCCCTCCTGTTCTTCATGAATTTGACCATGATTTCTTCCACCGAACCTTCACCTCTCCTGTTTGGCGAAATTTGTACACGCGCACATCAAACAAACAGAAACACAAGTTGTGCAGGTAAGTCATTTGAAGTCTAGTGTCATTTCCCGTGTTTTGGTCCCATCAGCGGACTATGGTAAAACAACAAGGCAGCAGAGTCCGGCCCACAGTACAGGTAATGCGTCGGGCAGGAGAAAGGAAGGGTGGGGGGGAGCACTTCTTTTCAGTCATGGCGTGATCGTTTGGAGAGGGAGGAACAAAGCTCACGGGTGCGTTCCAACTTTTCCAATCATCGCCCGCGTCCTTTTTTTTCTTATGGCAATCGTAGCACAGCCTGTAGCATACAGATATCGTCACTTTTGACGTTGTGGGGGACACCAAGGCAGGCAGAGCAGAATGATTACGGCGGTTGGCGTAAGGGGAAAAACAGGGAAGCCCGTTTTGAATAAAAACGACAATGGAGAAGAGGTATCAGGATCGTACCACCACCATGACGGTGCAGGCCAAAAGGTTCCGTCCTGTTTCGCTTTGTAAGTAGGCCATTTTTTATTTCCAAACTCGTCGCCTATTTCAAGGCGCCTTACACAGCCCTCTCCTGGACATTCCCATGCAGGCTTCGCACCCGGTTCGCCACCGCGCTGCTGCTCGCCACCCTCCAGAGTATCGGCGTCTTCCTCAAAGTCAGAGGATGACATGCCGTCCGATTCCTGCAAGATATGCAGACAGTCAGGTTCGCCGTTTCATGCCTAGCAGAGGCGTAGACAGCGACGCGAATCTTGTCCCACAGAGCAGGCCAGCCGCGCCGGAACAGCACGGCGGCGGCGATGGCGGCAGCAGCAGCAGCAGCAAGTCAAGTGGGGCAGCACCACTTGCAAGTTCACATTCTGGGAGTGGGCGGACGTCTTAGCCCGCTTTCTGTTCTTGATGATCTTGTTTAGCTGCGGCATCTGCTTCGCCAACTGTGGCATCGTCTTCGCCATGAGCACCTCGCGAGCGAGGTTGGTGCCCATGGTAGAGTAGGCCGAATGCGCGAACGCCATCGTTGCCCGTCGATGTAACTACGCGGGGGAATGTTGGCGCCGAAAGAACTCTAGCTTGGTCATGACCCATCTAGATTTTTCGGCGCCAACATTTCGTGTCTCGAATGGCAGAATCTGTGTGAGTGAACACACTAATTGATCAGGCCCTACGCCTTGTGAACGCGATTTCTTGATTGCTGATGCCTGCAGGCATATCTCCGCGTCTCCCTCTCCTGTTTTCCCTCGTGCGTGCGCTCTCTTTGATCGGATCGGGAAAACTCTTGCTCTCTCA
>Ga0209491_10009682_pt1 | contig 11751 bp, 11 predicted proteins | sample BON02_FD_187213 | JGI IMG/M metagenome (GOLD analysis project Ga0209491, IMG submission 187213) | Freshwater microbial communities from Lake Bonney liftoff mats and glacier meltwater in Antarctica - BON-02 (SPAdes) (version 2) | ecosystem: Environmental > Aquatic > Freshwater > Ice > Glacier...
TCGAGCCCGCGCGCTGCGTCCACTCGAGCGTCTGGTTGCTCACAACGTCGTCGATGGGCGAGTCGACGCCACCGACGAAGCTCTCCGCCGCAGCCGACTGCATGTGCTCGGCGCGCGGACCCCAAAAGACAGCAGCCGCTGATGGCGCAGGTCGCCGCTTGGGCGGCGGTCCAGATGCATCCTCGCCCCGCACTCTCCAGCCAGCCTCAAAAGATGCCGCCATCAAGCCTCGAACGTCGGTGCCGCGAGGCGCCGGCGTAAGAACGCCCTCGCCGTAGAAGGCGAGCAATGATGGCGGATCTGCAAGAGAACAGGAAGGAGAGCAGGGCTAAGCGCCACTCGGTAACCTAACGAGTTATATGAAATATAGCACGCGCAGCCCATTTGCATCGCCGATGCGCCTAGCATCTCTGGCGATGGGAACGACGTATAACCCTTGGCTCACGCGGCCCACTTGCGTCGTCGATGTGACCAGCGTCTCCAGCAACGGGAACGGCGCGCGCCCTCCTGAGCAGGCACGAAGCAAGCATCTTAGCACGCGCATTCCACTTGCACCGCCGATGCGCCTAGCATCGAAGCAAGCATCTTAGCACGCGCAGCCCACTTGCATCGCCGATGCGCCTAGCATCTTTAGCAATGGGAACGACGTAAGCCCCTTGGCCCACGCGGCCCACTTTCGTCGCCGATGTGACCAGCATCTCCAGCAACGGGAACGGCGCGCGCCCTCTTCAGCAGGCACAAAGCAAGCATCTTAGCACGCGCAGCCCACTTGCATCGCCGATGCGCCTAGCATCTCTAGCGATGGGAACGACGTAAGCCCCTTGGCCCACGCGGCCCGCTTGCGTCGCCGATGTGACCAGCATCTCCAGCAACGGGAACGGCGCGCGCCCTCTTCAGCAGGCACGAAGCAAGCATCTTAGCACGCGCAGTCCACTTTCATCGCCGATGCGCCTAGCATCTCTAGCGATGGGAACAACGTAAGCCCCTAAGCCCACGCGGCCCACTTTCGTCGCCGATGCGACCAGAATCTCCAGCGACGGGAACGACGCGAGTCTCTAGCACTCGCAGCGACGCCGACTCGGACAACGACAGCGCCTCGAGCACGCCGCGCCGCCTGCTCCTACAGGCGTCGCGCTTAGTTCAGCTTAAAGCTGCACGACGGCCCACAGTGCTGTATCCCAGAAAGGCGTCTTCACTGGACGCCCGCCGTCGCAAGCCGCGAGACCTCAACAACTGCGGCCAAGCTACGCCAGCTGGGTGAAACCTGGAGACGCAACAGCGGAAGGCGAGCCTCTCTAGCTATGCGCAGCGCGTCCTGAAGCAGCTCGCCGCCACGCGAGAGGCCATCAGCGACGTCGTTGTCGATAGAGGCTACTCGCGTTAAAGCTGCCGTGACGCCGAGTCGGAGCAGCTCGTTGTTACGCTGCCGCACGAGCTCGTGCATTCCCAGCGCGCGAGATTTGCCGCGGTCAGTGGCGAACTCGGCCGCCTCGTTATCGGTGAACTCAAGCAGGTGCGTAACGAGGAAGCCGATGCTCGCCGCATATGCGAGGAAAGTGAAGGCGGCGAAGTTCATGGTGGCCAGCTCGAGCGCGTTGATGTGCAGGTCGCGCACTTAGTCATCGGTAATCGGCCATCGAAGTAGACGAAGGTGTCGCCTATAATCGACCAGCCTCCATGGCCGCTCTCGCCAGGCGAGTCGAGCTCGCGCGACGCGTCCGAGTAGTAGACGAGCAGACCTGGTGCGCCCTGCCGCGGGGGCTCGCCGCTGCGTCGCGGCCCTTGCCCATCCCGCTGCGTGCAGAGCGTCGCGCCTGGTTCAGCTCAAGGCTGCACAGCGGCCCACAGCCGCCTCGCGTCACTTCCTCGGAGCGTCGCGTGTAGCACAGCTCGCCGCTACGCCGCAACCCGTGGCCGTCCCGCTGCGGGCATGGCGTAGCGCTTGGTTCAGCCCAAAGCTGCACGGCGGCCCACAGCCGCCTCGCATCACTCCACCTCGGAGCGTCGCGTGTAGCACAGCTCGCCGCTGCGCCGCGGCCCTTGGCCGTCCCGCTGCGGGCATAGCGTAGCGCCTGGTTCAGCCCAAAGCTGGACGGCGGCCCACAGCCGCCTCGCATCACTCCACCTCGGAGAGTCGCGCCTTGCGCAGCTTGCCGCTGCGTCGCGGCCCATGGCGTCCCGCTACGTGCAGCGCATTGCGCAGTCAGCTCGAACCTGCACGGTGGCCCACAACCGTCCGCGTCACTCCACCTCGGAGCGTCGCGTGCTGCGCTGCTCGCCGCTGCGTCGCGGCCTTTGGCTGTCCAGCTGCGTGAAGAGCGTCGCGCTTAGTTCAGCTCAAAGCTGAACGTCGGCCCACAGCCGCCTCGCGTCACTCCACCTCGGAGCGTCGCGCCTTGCGCAGCTCGCCGCTGCGTCGCGGCTCTTGGCCATCCCGCTGCGTGCACAGCGTCGCGCCTGGTTCAGCTCGAAGCTGCCCGGCGGCCCACAGCCGCACCGCGTCTCTCCACCTCGGAGCGTCGCGCCTTGCGCAGCTCGCCGCTGCGTTGCGGGACGGCCGTCCCGCTACTTGCAGAGCGTCGCGCCTAATTTAGCTCAAAGCTGCACGTCGGCCCACAGCCGCCTCGCGTCACTCCACCTTGGAGCGTCGCGTGTTGCGCAGCTCGTCGTGCGTCGCGGCCCTTGGTCGTCCAGCTGCGTGCAGAGCGTCGCGCCTGGTTCAGCTCAAAACTGCACAGCGGCCCACAGCCGCCTCGCGTCACTCCACATCGGAGCGTCGCGTGTAGACCAGCAAGCCGCTGCGCGGCGGCCTTTGGCCGTCGCGCTGCGGGCATGGCGTGGCGCTTGGTTCAGCTCAAAGCTGCACGGCGGCCCCACAGCCGCCTCGCGTCACTCCACTTCGGAGCGTCGCATGTAGCACAGCTCGCCGCTACGCCGCGGCCCTTGGCCGTCCCGCTGCGGGCATGGCGTAGCGCTTGGTTCAGCCCAAAGCTGCACGGCGGCCCACAGCCGCCTCACATCACTCCACCTCGGAGCCTGACGTGTAGCACAACTCGCCGCTGCGCCGCGGCCCTTGGCTGCCTCGCTACGTGCAGCGCATCGCGCAGTCAGCTCGAAGCTGCACGGTGGCCCACAACTGTCCGCGTCACTCCACCTCAGAGCGTCGCGTGCTGCGCTGCTCGCCGCTGCGTCGCGGCCTTTGGCCGTCCAGCTGCGTAAAGAGCGTCGCGCTTAGTTCAGCTCAAAGCTGAACGTCGGCCGGCAGCCGCCTCGCGTCACTCCACCTCGGAGCGTCGCGCCTTGCGCAGCTCGCCGCTGCGTCGCGGCTATTGGCCGTCCCGCTGCGTGCATAGCATCGCGCCTGGTTCAGCTCGAAGCTGCACGGCGGCCCACAGCCACACCGCGTCTCTCCACCTCGGAGCGTCGCGCCTTGCGCAGCTTGCCGCTGCGTCGCGGGACGGACGTCCCGCTACTTGCAGAGCGTCGCGCCTAATTTAGCTCGAAGCTGCACGTCGGCCCACAGCCGCCTCGCGTCACTCCACCTCGGAGCGTCGCGTGTTGCGCAGCTCGTCGTGCGTCGCGGCCCTTGGTCGTCCAGCTGCGTGCAGAGCGTCGCGCCTGGTTCAGCTCAAAGCTGCACAGCGGCTCACAGCCGCCTCGCGTCACTCCACATCGGAGTGTCGCGTGTAGACCAGCGAGCCGCTGCGCGGCGGCCTTTGGCCGTCCCGCTGCGGGCATGGCGTAGCGCTTGGTTCAGCTCAAAGCTGCACGGCGGCCCACAGCCGCCTCGCATCACTCCACTTCGGAGCGTCGCGTGTAGCACGGCTTGCCGCTACGCCGCGGCCCTTGGCCGTCCCGCTGCGGGCATGGCGTAGTGCTTGGTTCAGCCCAAAGCTGCACGGCGGCCCACAGCCGCCTCACATCACTCCACCTCGGAGCGTCACGTGTAGCACCACTCGCCGCTGCGCCGCGGCCCTTGGCCGTCCCGCTGCGGGCATAGCGTAGCGCCTGGTTCGGCCCAAATCTGCACGGCGGGCCACAGCCGCCTTGCATTACTCCACCTCGGAGAGACGCGCCTTGCGCAGCTCGCCGTTGGGAGAGACGCGCCTTGCGCAGCTCGCCGTTGCGTCGCGGCCCTTGGCGTCCCGCTACGTGCAGCGCGTCGCGCCTAGTTTAGCTCGAAGCTGCACGGTGGCCCACGACCGCCTCGCGTCACCCCTTCAGCGTCGCGTGCTGCGCTGCTCGTCGCTGCGTCGCGGCCTTTGGCCGTTCCGCTGCGTGCATAGCGTCGCGCCTGGTTCAGCTCGAAGCTGCACGGCGGCCCACAGCCACACCGCGTCACTCCACCTCGGAGCGTCGCGCCTTGCGCAGCTCGCCGCTGCGTCGCGGCCTTTGGCTGTGCCGCTGCGTGCATAGCGTTGCGCCTGGTTCAGCTCGAAGCTGCCCGGCGGCCCACAGCCGCATCGCGTCTCTCCACCTCGGAGCGTCGCGCCTTGCGCAGCTCGCCGCTGCGTCGCGGGACTTGGCCATCCCGCTACTTGCAGAGCGTCGCGCCTAATTCAGCTCAAAGCTGCACGTCGGCCCACAGAAGCCTCGCATCACTCCACCTCGGAGCGTCGCGTGTTGCGCAGCTCGCCGCTGCGTTGCGGCCCTTGGCCGTCCCGCTGCGTGCAGAGCGTCGCGCCTGGTTCAGCTCAAAGCTGCACAGCGGCCCACAGGCGCCTCGCGTCACTCCACCTCGGAGCGTCGCGTATGGCCCAGCTCGCTGCTGCGCCGCGGGTCTTGGCCGTCCCGCTGCGGGCATGGCGTAGCGCTTGGTTCATCCCAAAGCTGCATGGCGGCCCACAGCCGCCTCGCATCACTTCACCTCGGAGCGCCGCGTGTTGCGCAGCTCGCCGCTGCGCCGCGGCCCTTGGCCGTCTCGCTGCGGGCATAGCGTAGCGCCTGGTTCAGCCTAAAGCTGCACGGCGGCCCACAGCCGCCTCGCATCACTTCCCCTTGGAGAGTCGCGCCTTGCGCAGCTCGCCGCTGCGTCGCGGCCCTTGGCGTCCCGCTACGTGCAGTGCTTCGCGCCCAGTTTAGCTCGAATCTGCACGTTGGCCCACAGCCGCCTCGCGCCACTCCGCCTCTGAGCGTCGCGAGTTGCGCAGCTCGTCGCTGCGTCGCAGCCCTTGGCCGTCCTGCTGCGTGCATAGCGTCGCGCCTGGTTCAGCTCAGAGCTGCACGGCGGCCCACAGCCGCCTCACATCACTCCACCTCGGAACGTCGCGTGCTGCGCAGCTCGACGCTACGTCGCGGCCCTTGGCCATCCCGCTGCGTGGATAGCGTCGCGCTTAGTTCAGCTCAAAGCTGCACGGCGGCCCACAGCCGCCTCGCGTCACTCCACCTCAGAGCGTCGCGTGCTGCGCAGCTCGCCGCTGCGACGCGGCCCTTTGCCGTCCCGCTGCATGAAGAGCGTCGCGCCTGGTTCACCTCAAAGATGCACGTCGGCCCACATCCGCCTCGCGTCGCTCCATCTCGGAGCGTCGCGAGTTGCGCAGCGCCGCTGCGTCGCGGCCCTTGGCCGTCCCGCTGCGTGCATAGCGTCGCGTCTGGTTCAACTCAAAGCTACACTAGCGCCTGGTTCAGCCCAAAGCTGCACGGCGGCCCACAGCCGCATTGCATCACTCCACCTCGGAGAGTCGCGCCTTGCGCAGCTCGCCGCTGCGTCGCGGCCCTTGGCGTCCCGCTACGTGCAGCGCATCGCGCCCAGTTTAGCTCGAAGCTGCATGTCTGCCCACAGCCGCCTCGCGTCACTCCACCTCGAAGCGTCGCGTGTTGCGCAGCTCGCCGCTGCGTCGCGGCCCTTGGCCGTTCCGCTGCGTGCAGAGCGTCGCGCCTGGTTCAGCTCAAAGCTGCACGGCGGCCCACAGCCGCCTCGCGTCACTCCACATCAGGGCGTCGCGTGTAGACCAGCTAGCCGCTGCGCGGCGGCCTTTGGCCGTCGCGCTGCGGGCATGGCGTAGCGCTTGGTTCAGCTCAAAGCTGCACGTTGGCCCACAGCCGCCTCGCGTCACTCCACCTCGGAGCGTCGCGTGCTGCGCAGCTCGCCGCCGCGTCGCGGCTCTTGGCCGTCCCGCTGCGTAAAGAGCGTCGCGCCTGATTCAGCTCGAAGCTGCACGGCGGACCACAGCCGCCTCGCGTCACTCCACCTCGGAGCGTCGCGGCTTGCGCAGCTCGCCGCTGCGTCGCGGGACTTGGTAGTCCCGCTACGTGCAGAGCGTCGCGACTAGTCCAGCCCAGAGCTGCACATCGGTCCGCCGCTGCCACTCCACCTCGGAGCGACGCGCTCTGAGCAGCTCGACGCTGCGTCGCGGCACTTGGACGTCCCGTTGCATGCATAGTGTCGCGCCTGGTTCAGCTCAAAGCTGCACGGCGGCCCACAGCCGCCTCGCGTCCCTCCACCTCGAAGCGTCGCGCCTTGCGCAGCTCGTCGCTGCGTCGCGGCTCTTGGCCGTCCCGCTGCGTGCATAGCGCCGCACCTGGTTCAGTTCAAAGCTGCACAATGGCCCACAGCCGTCTCGCGTCACTCCACCTCGGAGCGTCGCACCTTGCGCAGCTCGCCGCTGCGTCGCGGCACTTGGCCGTCCCGATGCGTGCACAGTGTCGCGCCTGGTTCGGCTCAAAGCTGCACGGCGGCCCACCGCCGCCTCGCGTCACTCAACCTCAGAGCGTGGCGCCTTGCGCCTCGCCGCTGCGTCGCGAGACTTTTGTCCCGCTGCGTGCATGGCGTCGCGCCTGGTCCAGCTCAAAGCTGTACGGCGGCCCACAGCCGCCTCACGTCACTCCACCTCGGAGCGTCGCGCCTTGCGCAGCTCGCCGCTGAGTCGCGGGACTTGGCCGTCCCGCTACGTGCGGAGCTTCGCGCCTAGTTCAGCTGAAAGCTGCATGGCGGCCCACAGCCGCATCACGTCACTCCACCTCGGAGCGTCGGGTGTTGCGCAGCTCACCGCTGCGTCGCGGCCCTTGGCGGTCCCGCTGCGTGAAGAGCGTCGCGCTTAGTTCAGCTAAAAGCTGAACGTCGGCCCACAGCCGCCTCGCGTCGGGTTAACCCGAGGTGCGCATCGTGCGCGCCACCTTCTTGCTCAGCCGCTAACTGGCCGCAACAACAGTCGCCGACGCGGCCCACACCTGGCCCATCATCAATCGGCTGCCGCGCGCCACTTGCCGAAGGTCGCGCGTTGTCCGCAGCGATCCGCTGCCCGCCGCTCTCGGCTGTCTTCTGCTGCTCGACTGGAGGTGCGCATCTTGCCCACCTTCTTGCTCAGCAACTGCCTGGCCGCAACCGCAGCGCAGGCGCGGCCCAGTCCTGGCCCATCGACCCCGTGAGAGAACGTCCATGGGCGCTGAGGACGGGCGGAGGGATCACAGATGCGAATCTCAGCGAAGGGATGGCAATCGGCGAAGAAATTTCGCCGAACGCCCGCCGTGAATTCACAGCATCTATAAATAGCTGCTGTGAATATTCACAGGATCTATAAATAACTGCTGTGAATATTCACATTATCTATAAATAGCTGAGACGGCGTCTCAATCGATAACTGATCGCGGGGGTACCTGGGAGTAGAGATAAACTCAACTGCTCCCTCGGTGCCTCCGCGCGTGACCCCCCCGTCAGCAGAGCGACTGAAGCAAGGCGTTGTTCAGACCGTCACGGGATGAATGCAATGCTGGTTTAGGTGGGTGTAGTTGATTGCTTGCTATGGGCCCGCTTGCCGCCAAACCACTCCCACGACGCTGTCGACCGTATGTTCAGCGCGGTCGAGAGGTGGCTGAGTTTGAGCGCCACTGACTACACTGGGTGCTTCACGCCCTGGGACATGCAGCAATATCTCGAGGCCAAGTTCAAGAGCACCGACTCTGCTTACAAAGACGTGGCTGTGTCCATTGACACGATGGTCGCGTGCTTCGACTTTGAAGGCTGGCTGCAGGACCATATTGTTAGACGCGAGTTTACCATCCCAAACGAGCGCCGGTCCGATGGTACAATGTACAGCCCAGAGCCGCTCGTCTTCCGCTACCTTTGGTCAGAGGAGCTCGCGCGCGTGGTGGTGCAGTACAAGATGGACCTCAGCTGCGTCGCTACATTTGAGCAGGACGAGTGGGGGCCATGGGAGGAAGCATGGGTCAACGACTGTGACGGCAAGGCGACGCGTGTACTGAGGTCCGTCCCAGGCGGCTTCTACTTGATCAAATCTATTCCCGACCTGCAGACGTCTCCTGGCTACGCCGAACTCAATCGCGATGATCAGTGGAATCATCGTCGCGTCTTTGATGACTATCGCAAGTTCAAGCTGCCTCCTGCTGATGCCGAGCGTGCGAACAAAGTGATGGCCACTTTGGGCAATTTCTTCGCGCAGAATCAGGACGCCAACGAGATGATTCATCGTCTAGTCAGCTGGCCGAGCGTGCCGCACATGACCGGGCTGCGACTGGCCGAGACAGCACGGAGCTGGCACAAGCTTTGGGAGACGCTGTTGCAACACTTGCCGCGAGCACCCCCGCACGGGCCGCCGAGAGCTGCTCACGCTGCCTCGAGCAGTACGGAGCAGTACGAGCCACAGCCAGCCTCCGCCACAGCCTTTTGGCGCCGCCGCCTCTGGCAGCGTGGTGAGACGCAGCCAGCCTCCGCCACAGCCTTCTGGCGCCCTGGCAGCTTACCCGGGCCTTCGACGTGATTACTTGCAAGTGCCGGCTATGCGCGCCAGTGAGGCGAATGTTGTGCGGCACATTGGCTACACTCCAGCAGACCACGCGCGTCAGGTATTCTCTGAGCAGGGCGAGGACTACGTCGAGCAGAATTTGACGGTGGATGGCGCGCTCTTTTGGGTGGAGCTCGAGGTTGCCGATGGCATGTACAAGGTCGGCCTCGCCCAGATCCTGCATTCGAACGAGGACGACGAAGCTGATGACCGGTACGTGGAGTGGTTCGAGCGGGCGGCCGGCACGGCGAAGAAGCCAACAAGCCCGCGCTTTGAGTGGGGCAGCTCCGTTCAGAGTTTTCGGTTTTCGATGCGGAGTGTGGACGCCGGGACAGCAGGGCAGCAAAAGCGCAAGACGAAACAGATTACGCGCTGGGTCTCGAAAGAGGCGCTTGCGAGCTTCCTGCCCGTCGTTGTTTTGCTGTGTAAGAACTGCGGGGAAAAGACACCCAAAGTCAGCAAGCGTGGCCTGGAGTTGCTCTTCCGTTTCGTGCGGCAGAAGCGCCCACACCTGCAGGAGTTGCAGGATGATTCGGATTTGGAGGACGGCGGCTTGGGACCTGAAGCGGCAGCGTCTGTGCGTGCGCAGCTAGCTACCGAAAGAGGCCATGGAGGATGTTGAGGAGGAGCAGTACGACGAGGAGAAAGAGGAGGAGGAGGAGGAGGAGGAGGAGGAGCTAGATGAGAGCGAGGGCGAGGGCGCAGAGGCGAGTCGTTCGGAGGAGGATGAGGATGGGGATTGTGGTGGGGGAAGCGAGTCGGAGTCGCCTGTGGCTAATCGTGCGGGCTGCTCGGCTCAGGCCGCTCACCCACAGGAGCGCAGCTCCCGACTAGACGCGCGCGTACTGGCCAGGGAGCGGCAGCAACAGGTGGCCAGAACGCAGCAGCAAGAGAAGGAGCAGGAGGTGGTGGAACGGCGCCAGCAGCCGTCGGAGCAACAGCGGGAGCCGGGGCTGTTGCAGCTCAACACAGGTGTGTCGGCTGCCGTGGTGACCACATCCCAAGCAGTGCGCCATGGCAGCGGGGCCGGCAGGCAGTCCCGCGATCAGCAACCAGGAGTAGCTCAAGGAACAGGGGGAAAGCGTAGGAGGGCAGCTGGTCGGCCTCCGCAGTAAGTAGGAGGACACAGCTATTATGCTGCTGCTGCTGTGTTAACCCTTATCCCGAACGTGCTCACGCGGCCAACGACGCTCGACGCGCTCTTCAAGACATACGCGCGGTCGCAGTTGCCGCAGCCGACGAGCCGACCAACAGGTTGAGGGCGGGCTCGAGGTAAACACCGCCGCTGCTCACCGAGCGCTGCCTTCGCCGCCGCCCTCACCACCACTACGCTGTCCAGCCCTCGCCGCCGCCGCCCACGCCACCGCAGCCCTTGCCGCCGCCATTGCATCTTCCGGCGGCGAAGGCGGCGGCGATGGTGGCACGCTCAGCGGAACAGAGGGCGGCGCAGCGGGTGCTGGGGGAGTGGGAGGATGGCTGGGGCTGAGGACGAGTGAAGCAGACGGCGCCAAGGGTGGAGGTGAGTGAGGGAAAACGCGCATTTGGCGGGGCTGAGGGCGGCCGCGGCGTGGACGGCGGCGGCGACGCGGGTGGTGGCGGTCCTGGTAGCGGCGGCAACGGCGACGGCGGCGGCAGTGCTGGAGGTGGTGGTGCAGGCGGAGGCGGAGGCGGGGAGAACGGCGGCGGGGACCGTGAAGGAGGCGCAAAGGGCGGTGGCGACGGCGGCGGCAAAGGTGGCGGCGAAGGTGTCGGTGAAGTTGGCGTCGACGGTGGCACACTCGGCGGAGCAGAAGGCAGCAAAGTGCGTGGCAGAGTGCGGAGTAAACGGCGAGGTAGCGTGCAGGGCCGAGGGCAGCGGCGCTGAGGGCGGTGGCTGAGGGCGGTGGCTGCGAGGGGGTGGTGGCGACGGCGGCGCGACAGCGGCATCGGCGTTAATGGCGGCGGCAGTGGCGTTGAGGGCCGCGGCGGCGTTGACAGCGGCGGCGGCAGCGGCAGTGGCGAAGGTGTTGACGGCGGCGGCGTCGGCGGCGGTGGCGACAGCGCCTCCACCATTGCCACCGCCGCCGCCGGCGCCGCGGCCACCCTCTTCGCCGCCACCCCCTTTCACCGGAGCTCTTGCCGCCGCCGCCGTCAACGCCACCGCCGACGTCGCCGTCGCCGTCAACGCCGCCGTCGCCGCCGCCGCATCTGCCGCCCCCGCCGCCACCGTCAACGCCGCCGCCGTCAACGCCGCCCTCCGTCGCCGCCTCCGCCCTCTCCGCCGCCTCCGTCCCCACCGCCTCCTTCGCCGCCGCCCTCGCCGCTGGCGTTGCCGTCAACGCCGTGGCCGCCGGCGCCGGCGGCGTGGCCGATGGTAGCGGCGGCGATGGCGGTGGAGGAGAGGCAGGAGGCGACGGCGAGGGCGGCAGCGGCGAGGGCAGCGGCGGAGATAGAAGCGGAGGCGAGGGCGGCGGCGGCGAAGGTGGCGATGGCGAGAGCGGTGCCGACCACGCCGCCGCCGCCCACACCGCCGCCGCGCGCCGATACGCCACGGCACACGGCTCGGCGCCTCGTGCCGCGCGCGGCTCACGTGGTTAGAGCAGCGTTGCCGCCACTGTTGCGGCCTCAGGTTCACCCAGCTGCCGCACTCACCAGCCATGCCGACACCGACGCCTCGGTGCCTGGGGCCGCGCGTGCACCGAGTGCACGCGCCAACTGTCGGCCGCTCAGCCCGCGCGCGCTCGCGCGACCGGAGCGGCCGCGCGCCGAGGGGACACGGCTTCCTCTGCGTCTCACGCTACGCGTGCATTGAGCGCGCGCGCAGCGGCCGACTCGCGTGGCCCGGGCTCACCCGGCCAGATGGCGGCGTCGCTGCAGCCGCGCGTGCACGTGCCTCGGGCGCGCGCGCCACAGCCCAGTCTCGCGTGTCCAGCGCGGTGCGCGGTGCCACCGCCGCCGCCGGGCTAACCTTGCTGTTTTGTGTGCTGCTGCTGCTGCTTCAACTGTAGGCGTAATAATGTTAGTACTGTGC
>Ga0209491_10009685_pt1 | contig 11746 bp, 6 predicted proteins | sample BON02_FD_187213 | JGI IMG/M metagenome (GOLD analysis project Ga0209491, IMG submission 187213) | Freshwater microbial communities from Lake Bonney liftoff mats and glacier meltwater in Antarctica - BON-02 (SPAdes) (version 2) | ecosystem: Environmental > Aquatic > Freshwater > Ice > Glacier...
AAAACGCAGTTCTACTGTCGCATGGCGTCGCGGTCCCCGCACTATGAAGCAACTTTGTTCAAAAGATGTTCCCAGAAGGAGGCGGTAGGTTTTTCAACGTCCGTAGCAAGATATGAAATATTTCCGTCAACATTTTGCATTTCAATCGCAAAGATTCCTTCCATTCGACTGAGTGTAGTCTAGATAAAACAATTCATCAACTTGGGCTAGAGGTCACTGGTTTTCAACTTACTTGTAAATCCAACAAAACTGTTTTATATTCTGCTTTACGAGTTTGCTTCATAAGTCGTAGCTCTGAAGAAGGTACTCTTAATATTGAATTCTCAATGAACCTTGCGTCAAGTCTGACTACACAACTTTGATTGCCATCGCTGAAAATCACCTGCAGCAAATAGCCGTCCTCGCTATTTTTAAATTTAACCGTATCAGTAATTGCACCTTTCACAAAAGCCACTTGATTGGGTCGTAGTTCCCGAATATATAAATACTGCTTGGACTGCTGTGACGATTCTTGGTTCTTGGTCTTGAGCTGCAGCTTCTTTTCGAGGGCAAGTTTTTTCTTCCATTGGTAATCTGGAATGTCGGTTATTTTACTGAGAGGTTTAGAAATAGTTGCATCTCCAATTTGTTCAATCCAAGGCTTTGAATTTGTGGTGATTTGTTTGAACGAAGGTCGATCAATCGTTTGTCTGTGAATGGTTAGCTCGGCTGATTTCTCGTCACTGTTTTTAATTTCGGCTGATTTCTCTTCACTTTTTGGAATTTCGAATGATTTGTTTTCGCTGTTTTTAATTTCGGCATAACCTCCGTATACAGTTGTATTTCCCGGTCTCAATAAAAGCATCCCTCGTTTAACCACCCCATCTTTGACGGATAGTTTTTCCCCGACGGTGCCGCGTAATGTCTGAATGTGAACGACTTCTAATGCTAGAATATCAGTTACCCCGTCAGTTAATAGAACTTTCAAGGTTCGATAATTCGAAAACTTCTTCGTCGTTTTCTTACCGCATTTCGCACCTACTTGTTCTTCTTCTTCATTATTCAAAGGCAACGATACATCAACAGACATCAACACCTGATGAATTAAATTTAAATGACTCGCTGTATGAATTAGGAACTTACCTGCAGAAAAATTTCACCGTTAAGAACCTGGTCATGAAGCTGCTTTACGTTTTCAGGAAGCGACCCCCTTTCTACGATGTCACGAAGGTCATGGGTCAAAGTTAGTCGTAATTGTTCTTCAGGTGGCAGGGTAACCAATCGGGATGACCTGATATTCAATCAATAACCATGTGCCAGATCATCAGTCTACCTACCATGAAGAGGTCACGTCAAGTCCACAATACATCCAACAATCGATTTTTCAAATTGCACGCAAATTTTTACTCACTGGGTAGACCATAGACGGCGATTTTAATGAGGGGCTTTCGCTTTATTAATAGTTTTACGCAATCCAGGAAAGTGCCCACCCTTTACTTCTTGTTCATATAAATACCAGACTCGGTGTAGAAGGTATCTACCAGACTCGGTGTATAGAACCAACATTTGATGTATTTGATTCCCTTGATTGAGCCATATATTAATTAATAAGAAACCATTCCAATAAATTTTTGAGCTATAAATAGACAAGTTGCATAATTTAAAGATGGAATCTGAGTGAATTTCCATGGGAAAGTAGCTGCTTAAGCATCCCAGGTGTTCTATTGTCTGTGGATGCTATTTCATATTGATAAATCACGGATCCATTAACAGGGACAAATTTAGGGATATGATTCACCTTATTGCAGATCTGCAGCACTAACAACAGATTAGCTTTGACTGAATCTTCAGGAGGCTGCAGCGATAATGTACCAATCACCAAGGGAATCGTCCACTTCTCCCATACAACTTTACTTTCGCTTTTCATACCTAGAAAACCATCTGATTTCAAAGTTTCAAAAAACGATAGATGCATTTGTCCTCGGTATAAATCAGGTCCTACGATATGAACACACTTTGTAAAGGTGGTAATAGCTTCGTCCAACGAGGCATCCAGAGAATGGTCGGCGCAATGGGGATATACGACACCATTTAACGAGGTGGTGGTGCAACCATGCATCGATACTTTGCCCATTGATCTAGTAAATAGAATTGTATGGAGTATCGCTCGTAGAGCATCTATAGCATGTTCCTCATTGAGTTCCTTTTAAAGTTTGAATTCCATTTTTAAAAACAAAAGGCGAGGCAACGTACCATCTCATTCAATACATGGTGAACAGAATTTGCCATCAACCTTTCTCCAAAGGAAATAAATTACTGGTTCAATGATATCAGGAATATTTCTGAAGTCGCGAAAAGTCTTGGTTCGGAAAGATGTGGTTTGTTCCTGGCAGTACAAGGAGACCACTTGAAGAGAGTTCCAAACTAAGCGCGGACCTACCCTTTTTCAGCAAAAAGTACTTAGCCCCCCACAACGCAGTAATTTTAAAAATTAGAATACAGTGGTTCGAATTGAATAGCTCTCTGCAGTACATGTTGGTTCTATACACCGAGTCTGGTAGATACCTTCTACACCGAGTCTGGTATATATATGTGAACAAGAAGTAAAGGGTGTGTACTTTCCTGGATTGCGTAATTTAAAGGAAAGTAATGACGTCGTCTTTATTCTTATTAACATTATAAAAGCATGTTTAGAATTAGATACATTTAGATCTTGAGAGTGAATCTGCTCAAGACAAGAATCTGCTCAAGACAAGTTAACAGTACATTGATTGGATTGTCATGATAGGGTAGACAGATTAGCTCTCCACAATCAATAGCTGATTATATTGTCGCGATACGGGATTGATGTATTCGCTCTGGCGTAGGATTTGAGAATTGAAGATCATTCGATGAAAGATTGGACGAATAGATTGAGATATTGAATGGTCGTTAAAACATGCGCCAATAGATTTCTACTTTAAAAATATGTTTACTGCTGTATTTTGTCGATACCCAAATGCTATTTGTAAGAGTAGCACCTATTTACAGTTATTTTTCAAAGTCTCTCGTTATTTTCTTGTTAAATGAACCAAGTAAATGCGATTGAAGTTTTAGTTATAATACTGTCATATTGAATAATCTCGCGAGTATGAATTATCAACTCATCTTCTCCTCTTTTGGCTGAAACAAGCTTGCCTGTATGTTCCAAATGATCTGCAAGAACTATTTACTCAGGACTGAGTTTCGTTTATATCATCCCGTGTTTTTTCCAATTTCCTCGTTGAAAAAATGTACCTTTTAAACAGAGTATGAAATAATCATTTGCCGCAAGCTTTATTCCTCTTAATTTCAGTATTGCACGTGTTATAAATAATTTCGATGTAAAAGTTGGGTAGGGTCTACTATTGCCAATTATGTGAAACTCTAAATACTTTTATTAGTTTTGTTTTCTGATTCTGAAGGAAGGAGGTCAATATCCCAAAGCAGAATCGAGCAGACTAACGAGATTGATTAGTGTAGCAACTCGTTATACAAAATGGGGAAACGCGTCAGCAGTGAAGAAAGTGCTCGCAAATGGGCCAGCGTATTGTTTTGGACCTTGCTAGCCACCGGTGGTTTGTTGCTCTATTATTTGGTTTCATGGCTTCTACTGCGACCATACTATTTCCTTGTGAACCTTCTTTCCCTTTGTGCCGTCTACTATTATCTGTCACATTCAGATTGCTTCTGGCATGATTCACAGAACCTAGAAAATCAGTTTTGGATGCTTGTTATGTTCATGATGGCTTCCAACATTGTGTTTTCACCAGACTCTCCGTATAAGATTGCGACGTTATTTCAGGAGAACGAAACCATATCGTTTGTTATCGGGTGGTTTATAGTCATGGCCCTTACTCTGGGTATCCACCTTTTGGATAAACGTATTCACCGTAGTAAGTTGACTGAGAAACCCCAATTGTCAATCAATCCGGCTGACGATCCTTTTGATACAACTGCCAGTCAAAAACTTGAACAGATTCAAAGTCTTGCTCAAAATCTTGATTTGAATCTCCCTTCAGGATTATATTCCATTTTCAATTTGCATAAACTTTTGGATACAGAACGCAAGATTTTCAGCATTCTGAACGATTGTTCGAGGGTTGAATTGAACTATCTCATTGTGCATTTAGAACTGAAGCTTCTTGTATATAAGGTCAAGAATCACAACAAGTCAACAGAATCATCAATGGACTTGCAATCGCTTCACAACTCTGCCACGCAAGTGAAACATAATCGTTCACGGAGTCAACTGATGAATATTTTCGCACAAAGGAGAGTTTCAGATCTTAGTCTAGGTGCGCGAGCAGTGGTATTGGATACTATTCAAGCTCTGCGGTTGACTAAAAACCCTGACACAGCAGAAGAAGCTCAACGATGGATTTTGGACCTATTAACAACAGTGAAAGGCGATGAATTGAGCGAGTTGAAAACGCTGATTGACGGGAAAGGCTCTGCAGAAAGCATGCACAAACTGATTTATGAGCATGTTCAAAAAGAAGCGATTCGCAGTCAGATTTTACGTCATTTCAGCGTGCAAGCATCCATTCAAAGTGCACAGATGACCATGAAAGGATCATTGGCAAAGAAACGAATCAACAAAGGCGCATGGAGAAAGATTCTAAGCGATGTTGATGACACTTTGTTTTCATCAGGGGGTCGATACCCAGCAGGAATCGATACTTCCTATAAAAGAAAGGTATTTTATCCAGGTGTGACTGCTTTATACAAGGAACTCAACATTGGAACCGTGAGACAAAGCGATGGAAAGCCGACGTATCGCGATGGAGACCTGGTCTTTTTGTCTGCTAGACCTCACGTGTATAAAGATGTGACAGAGACCGGAATGTTTAACAAGTTTAGAAAGTTCATGAAAACAAACCACTTGCATTGTATGCCTGGGTTGCTCCCTGGTGATTTAGATTCGGGACAAGCATTCATGATGAAAGGCGATTTTCTGCCAATGGCGAAGAAGAAAATGCTGAATTTCGAGCAGTATTACTCGGTGTACCCAGAATATACCCATGTGTTCATTGGGGACAATGGACAAGCGGATGTCAAAGCTGCAGAAATGATGATTGAGAAATTCGGGAAAGACAAAGTCGAAACTGTGTATATTCACCAAGTTCAGCCGAAACAGTATACATATGCTTACGAGCCAGAAGGGGTGTCGGAACGAAAGTGGAAAAAACTTGGGATTGTTTTTTGTGAAACCTACATTCAAGCGGCCATTCACGCGGCTACCCGAACGATGGATTCAGGAGAAATGAAACCGTTGATCACTTTTAACGGTTTAAGACGAGTTTTAAAATTCTCTCGAATGGATTTTATCAATGTTAAAGATACATTTTCAGATCCGTATGAGAGGGATGCTCGGAGGATGGAATTGAATCGGGACATTGGATTAGGAAATGCAATCATTCGAAAGTTGTCTCTTGCTGAAATTCCTCTGATTCCTGGTGATCGTGCATACGAGACAGGATCGCGAGTGTTCACCTGTTTTGGCCGTGGCTTTGTCAGTAGTTACAGATCGAGCGACGGCATATATGAAATCATTTTAGACTGGAGTACAAGCCGTACTAGCAGCAACAAGATATATGTTCTCCTTCCGTTGGTATTTAAGACAGAAAAACAGTTGCGTGACTCCCAGAAACAGTTGTACCGTGTAGCGACGGGGAAATCCACTTCCACTCAATCAGTTGAAAAGATCAATTTGTCCTCAACAAGTGCAACAGATGATCGGTTCACTGAGGGTAATGTATCTCTTGGGTACACAACCAGTGCTATCACGTTTGCAGGCCAAGGAAGGGAAGAGAAGCCTCGTACAGGAATGCGTTCCAGGAGCATCTCGCTCATTGATACTATCGACGACGAAGAAGAGGATTTGCTTGAGATAGGCACGAAAGTGTCTACACCCTATGGGTCGGCCATGGTATTGCGATTTCGTGAGGCGGATTCCATCTATGAAATGGCTTTGCTATCCTTCAGAGCAAGCGCCTATGTTCTTGAAGATGAATTGATCAAGTGGAATCATAAACTTTTCAAAGAAAGGGCTAGTGCTCTTGCTCGCAGTTCGGATGGGTCGTACTCCAGTAGAATTATCGGGCTAGTTGTCAAATTGTTTTCAAGCAAGGAGGTCGATCCCAATGAGCCCCTCTTACCAGATACTGTCGTTCAAACTCACTATGGGCTCGGCAACATCGTTCACTATAGAAAGCATGATCAAGTGTATGAGGTCACGCTGTTATGGGGGGCTAAGGCCTACTTGCAGCGTAGGACACTTGCCGTAGAGCTGCATTTAAAGAACCAATCAAAAGCGGAATTAGTCGCACTTACTTCAACTATTGCCAAGGACAAATCTCCTTTTCAAAAAGCGAAGCAATATGTAGCTTCCTCTCGAGTCATGTCATTGATAAGACTTCCATTTTCTGTGATGGGTGGTGGTGGTGCTTCTCCCAATATCCATCCTTCCTCATCTATGATATCCATTAATAGCATGATCTCAAATCCATCTATGGATTCATTGACCGGATTTTTTGATATCAGTGACGAACGTGATCTCGTGCAATTGATGAACGTCATTCCAGGAGATCAAGTTGAAACTGCCAAGTTTGGTTCTGGTATCATTCTAGAAATTAGAGACGATGGTGTTTATGTAATCAAGTTGAGTTTTGGAGTAGCTTATGTTGTAGTGCCGGAGGATTTCTTGAATGCTATAGCTTCGAGATACACGGTTGGGGATGCAGTCAAGCTCATTTATGGCGTTGGAGACATCGCGGAATACAGAGCATCAGATGATACTTTCACCATTCGCATGCGTGGTTGGAGCGCCATGATTTACTGTTCAAGCATGTATCTCAATGAAAATGCTACTTCGTTCAAAGAAGTTGTTATACTAGCAGGAGGAAAGAGTAGTAGCTTCAAATTCCCCAACATTTTGTCGTTCATATCGAATATGATTCCATCGACTTCTGTTTCGTTGCCCGCTGTTGGTGAAGTTGAAGTCGTCGTGGTTCCAACGAGTCACACAACCTTTTCTTGGACGGCCGAATTGGAGAATTCATTGCCGCCTCCACCAGGACATACCACTTTTAGTTGGACAAAGTAATCTTTTTATTAAAAATTGTTTTTATAATTCATCGTGGTCGTCATCGAATTCATCTTCGTCTTCTCCTCCGCCAGCACCATCCTCTGGGCCTTGGGACTGATACAAGTTTTGCATGATAGGATTAACAACAGCTTCTACTTCCTTTTGCTTCTCTTGATACTCTTCAAGTTCGGCTTCTTGGTTCTCATCAAGCCAATCAAGGGTTTCACTGATCATTTCCTCAACCTGAGACACTTGTTCAGCTTCCAGTTTGTCCTTCAATCCCTTCTCCTCGTCGTTCAACATGTTCTTGAGGTTGTAAACATATCCTTCGAGACCGTTACGAGCATCAATTCGCTGTTTGGCAATCTTGTCTTCCTCGGCAAACTTCTCAGCTTCATCTACCATTCTCTGGATTTCTTCTTCTGACAAACGTCCCTTTTCGGCGGTAATTGTGATTTTCTCTGCTTTACCAGTTGCTTTATCTTGAGCACTCACTTGAAGAATACTATTAGCATCCACTTCAAATGTCACTTCAATTTGAGGAACTCCACGAGGAGCTGGTGGGATTCCAGTCAATTCGAACTTTCCAAGCATGTGATTGTCCTTCGTCATGGATCTCTCTCCTTCATAAACCTGGATCATTACAGCAGGCTGGTTGTCTTGGTAAGTACTGAATGTCTGACTCTTCTTGTTAGGAATAACAGAGTTACGAGGGATAAGTTTGGTCATAACACCGCCAACAGTTTCAATTCCAAGAGACAATGGAGCAACATCAAGCAATACAATATCATTCACTTTGTCACGGCCACTAAGAATGCCTCCTTGTACAGCAGCACCATATGCAACGGCTTCATCAGGATTGATACCCTTGTTTGGCTCTTTGTTAAAGTAATCTTTGATAAGCTGCTGGACCTTTGGAATACGGGTGGAGCCTCCAACTAATACAATCTCATCAACTTCATTCTTCTTGATACCTGCATCTTGAAGTACCTTGGTAACAGGTTCCAAAGTTTTCTTGAATAGATCCATGTTCAACTCTTCAAATCGAGCGCGAGTGAGGGTTTCAGAAAAGTCAACTCCATCGAAAAGAGATTCGATTTCAAGTCGAGCTTGATGTTGGGAGGAAAGAGTTCGCTTGACACGCTCTACTTCACGACGAAGCTTTTGAATCGATTTCTTATCATCTTTCATTGACTTGCCATGTGTCTTTTCGAATTTCTTCATCATAAACTTCATAATACGTTGATCGAAATCCTCTCCTCCCAAATGAGTGTCTCCATTGGTGGCAAGAACTTCAAAAACTCCTCCTTCAATGGTCAATAGAGTAACATCAAAAGTTCCTCCTCCAAGATCGAATACAAGCACATTCTTTTCAGAATCAATATCTTTGTTAAGTCCATAGGCAATAGCTGCGGCAGTTGGCTCGTTGATAATACGATCAACAATCAATCCTGAAATGGTCCCAGCATCCTTGGTAGCTTGTCTCTGAGCATCATTAAAGTATGCAGGAACGGTGACAACAGCATTGGTAACTTCCTCTCCTAGTTTTTCTTCTGCGATATCCTTCATTTTCTTCAAAATCATAGCTGAGACTTCCTCAGGTGAAAAAACTTTCTTCTCACCAGATTTCACTTCAACTTGAACGAATGGTTTACCGTCTTTGTTGATGATAGTGTAAGGCATGAGTTTCTTATCAGCTTGCACCGTTGGATCGTTGTAGTTTCGACCAATAAGACGCTTGACATCAAAAACTGTGTTCTCTGGATTGATTGCAGCTTGGTTCTTCGCTGCGTCACCAATCAAACGTTCTCCTTCAGGAGTCCATGAAACATACGATGGGGTAATACGGTTACCCTGGTCGTTGGCGATGATCTCAACCTTTCCATTATGGAACACTCCAACACAAGAGTAGGTAGTTCCAAGATCAATTCCAATCGTGTGATGACCATCAGGTTCTTGACTGCTGACATAACCAACTGCCACGAAGGCCGCGAGCGCTAGAGAACGAAGCATTGTAACTTCACGTGAGTTCCGGGTTTGTATCTAAAATATCTGTTTTTGGTCCCTGGAGATCCAAAATTAAATGTTGGTTCTTGTAACAGTGACACTTATGGGTATTTGTTAGGAAAATATTACAAGACTTTCAAAGCTACCTGGATCTCTGTGATTGGTCAATTGCTAGTACCCAAAAGTACTACTGTTTTGTTTAATGCGGGCCTTGTCCTAATAAATTCCAGCTGGCATTTTTCTTTATTGGATTTTCGAGAATAAATCTGAAAACAGAATTCGGGATTTTGAATTCATCATGAACAGTTAGAACAAGATAAGAATTTGGCATGATAAAGGATTAATAATAGCTTCAGTCTCTCCAGGTTGAATCTCTCTTCTAATAAAACCCACTACTTGTATTGCTTTAAAAAAATTGATTTTTGTTGTGTTTGATAAATAGAGTACACTAGAATACGTGAGGAATTAGACATACATATAAACTAAAGTAAAATCCATATTCGAAATTATGCATCCTCGCAGTCATTAAAATTATTGTTTATTGTTAGTGGTAACCTGTATTTATCACCTCAAGTCGTCAAATGAGTTGATTCTTAAAATGACCTTCGTTGTTGCTCAATAGATAGCTTGTGCATGTTGCCACTTTATGGTGTTCAATCAATGCATTCTGAGTTATTGTAACACAGCAACTTAATTATTTAAGTATTACAAGTAGTGGAAAGAAGCCATCAATTGCATTACTCTTTCGAGCAATTTACTTTTTAGCTTGATCCATACCCTCATTCGGGGCTATCCGCATTTCTGGAATTGGTCTAGTGAATATTTACGTAATGAAATGTAACTGGTAGTAGAAACGGTAGTGATTCCTAGTGCAAGAAATCTGTGGTTTTGGTGACTCCATCCAACTATTCACATTGACTAATTAGGTGAGTAAGGTCCTGCAACGACATCGAGCACTTGTATTGACTGACTTTTACTAGCACTGTGTTTACACTCACCCGTATACTCTATATATAACTCAAAATGGTACGTAGGGAAAGCTCGTTGTTCGTGTTTATATTCTAATGTCTTGGAACCAATAGGCTGATTCTGGAGCTAACCAAGCAGTAATGATGGCGAAGGTGACCAAGGTTCTTGGTAGAACTGGTAACACAGGTACCGTAACTCAGGTACGCGTAGAATTTATCAACGAAGGTCTCGGAAACGAAGCTGGTCGATCTATTATTCGAAACGTCAAGGGTCCTGTTCGTGAAGGTGATACTCTTTGTCTACTAGAATGGGAGCGTGAAGCTAGACGTCTAAGATAATTATATAACTATAGCCTTCCTTCTAACAAACTTTCATTTGTTTGAACCTTGAACGAGATGCTTAATAAAACAAAATACAAAATTGAAATAAAGGCAAGTACATTAAACAGATTTAAGACTCCGACGACGAGGTTCGTGAAAGTCAGACTCTTCTAAAAGCTCTCTGTTGAAAGTTTCAGTTCTCACAAGAAACGAGAAAAGTAATCCTACGAAGAAGAAGCAGCCATACACATAGCAAGTGACCTCGAATCCGGACTTATCCAGCGCAGCCACAAGAAAAGGAGATGCAATTGGTGCTACCCGATGGTTTGCTTGACACACTGCAAACGCACTGACTCTTATTCTAGTGGGGAAAGCCTCTGGGGTATATAAATACAAAGTACCAATAATGAATTGTGCGACAAACATGGTGAAGAAGGCAAGGGTTAACAAGGCACCATACCCATGTGATGCTAACAGTCCAAGAAGCAATATCAAGATACCCTCTATAAAGAAACCGAGTCTAATCTGGAAAAGTCTACCAACATATTGAACAACAACCATTTGACAAAGGTTTCCTAGCAGGGCTCCAAAGGCTTGAACAAGTGCCACAGCATATATAGTGGAATCATCAGCAGAATAAGTATCACTGGCATGTAAGGGTACAAAGTTTAATACAACACTGCCAAATGAATTAAGTAGCCAACAGAGTGCAAGTGGTACGAGTGCCTTTAATATTGGCTTTCTGCAAAGTAGTGCCACTGTTACCCTAAATCCTACTCGTTCTTCTTCATCGACGAATTGAACAGCTTCAAGCGTGTTGGTGTTAAAACGATGAGATATTTCCTTATTGTTGATGGCGGCAACTCTTTGCATTGTTTGAACAGCTGACGAATATTGTCGAGTCATGATATAAAACCTGGCTGATTCAGGTACGAAGAATAAGGCGACCAGTACGGGAATAGCAATAAATGCTGCAATGCGAATTAGCCATCTCCAGCCAATCGCCGGAACAATTACCCAAGAAAGTCCTGCAATAACTACTCCGCCGAGTCCAAATCCTACGCCAGCTAGTATAACAAATGTTCCCCTGTCAACGGTAGAAACAAATTCCACAAGTAAAGTGGTGGATGTTATTAAATTACCTCCATAACCAATCCCAAGAAAGAATCTGAAGGTGGTAAATAATCCCAAAGTGTTGGCAAACGAAGAAAAGAAACCAAAAACTGCACACATTCCCATACTAATTAGAATGGTGAATCGCCTCCCAAATTTGTCTGATAACTGCCCAAATAAAACTGCACCGATGAACATTCCAGCGTTTGTAAGCGCTGGTACAACTACAATTTGACTCTCGTCGCAATTA
>Ga0209491_10009687_pt1 | contig 11746 bp, 4 predicted proteins | sample BON02_FD_187213 | JGI IMG/M metagenome (GOLD analysis project Ga0209491, IMG submission 187213) | Freshwater microbial communities from Lake Bonney liftoff mats and glacier meltwater in Antarctica - BON-02 (SPAdes) (version 2) | ecosystem: Environmental > Aquatic > Freshwater > Ice > Glacier...
CGATCGCCTGGGTTCAGGGCGTTGGCACGCGCACGGTCGGGGGCGTTGCCCCTCGGGCTGCGGCAACCTCGTCTGGGTAGTGTGTCTGGTGGCCTCTCCCGTCGTGGGTCTGTTGTCTGAGGCTCGTGGGCACCCACCAGGGGTGGATATTGCGAGGCATGTCCTTGTCAAAAGGCCTAAAACATCCCTAAAACAAAACAAAAACAAAACTCCGAGCCGACTTCATTAATAAAAATGGAAGTGGTTCGTGTGAAGTATGCCAGCATCGCCAAAAAGGCCTCGGACGGCACTGGATGGGCCCATGCGGGTGCGCACGGCGCTCCAGGAGCGTTCTGAGTGGCTCGACACTCGTGCTCGTGCCATCGTGCCATATCATGTGTCGACAGACCTGACCAGCGTTGCGCGCGCCAGGGCTCGTGCGCAGCTCCGGCGAGACGGCTCGCCAGCTCGTCCGTCACCGTCGTGCCAGCTTCCACAGCCCGGAATCGCTGCAGCGATGCGTGCTGCCCGTTCAGCCGACGGTAGCGCATTCATTAGATGTTTATGTAGGTGCCCGCCGCGAAGATGAGGGTGCCCGCGACACCTCGCGCCGCGGGGCGAGGGCTGGTTTGTTAGCAAATTCGGGCTGTTTTGTTAGCATATGTGTTTTGTGGTGTTTTGTGGTGTTTTGCGGGTGTTTCGTGGTGTTTTGCGGGTGTTTTGCGGTGTTTTGCGAGTGTTTTGCAGTATTTCCACAAAACACACAAAACACCCGAAAAACATCGAAAAACACTGAAAAACACAAAAAACTCACAATACGCTCCTGTATTGCGGGCGTTTTCAAAGAGCAAAAAAATTTGACTGTATTGCACAAAACACCTTTCACAAAACATCTGCAAAACAACGCAAAACACCGCAAAACAGTCACAAAACGCGTTTTGTGAAATTGAAATTACGTCGCAAAACACCGCAAAACAACCGCAAAACGCTCAAAAAAGTCACAAAACCGTCGCATTACAGCCGCAATACGTATTGCGCGCATTCGGTGTATTCTTCAAAAATACTTTAGACCTGTCGCAAAAAGTACACAATGCGCAATACGCGTAAATTACGGATTACGGGGGGTGTCACATACCCCCGCAGGGGGTCACGGTTTTAAAAAAAACAGTGTTTTGCGGTGTTTTGCGGTGTTTTGCGGTGTTTTGCGGTGTTTTGTGTGCGTGTTTTTAGCGTTTTTCACAACACAGCACAAAACAGACCAAAAAATATACAAAACCCACAAAACGAACAAAATACGCTATGTGCAATACAGCGCAATACGGTGCTGTGCGTCTTTCTCTCACTCAGAAAATGTCTACAAAAAACATTCGCAAAACAAGTCCAAAACATTGCAAAACATCCGCAAAACACCGCAAAACACCGCAAAACACTGTTTTTCGTAAAACACTCGCAAAACACCGCAAAACACCCGCAAAACACCCGCAAAACACCGCAAAACCAAAACATTGCAAAACACCACAAAACAGATTTGCTAACAGAACAGACCGAATTAGCTAACAAACCGCTCCGCTCCCCCCCCCCACACCTGATGATGCATGATGCTAGCCGCATCCAGAACATCATCCACAAGACACCGACACAGCTACCAACATACAAAATAACGCTAGCCGCACCCGCCGCACGCCCCCAACACCCGATGACGCTAGCCGCATGCAATACCGCCACAAGACATGTGCCACCAGCCCTGGCCCTGGCCCCATAGCATTAGTATATATATTATATCGATTTCAAAAAAATACATATATATTATATATTATATATAATATATAAATATTATATATAAGAAAAAAACAGATCGGGATCGGGACGCCCCTCTGCCGTCGTCGTAGTCGCAGTCGTGGTCGAATTTTATTTTTTCTTCTATAGTCTAAGTCGAAGTAGAGGTAGAGCAGAAGTAGTAGGTAGAAGTAGTCGTAGTCGTCGCGAGGCTCGTCGTCGTTGCCCGTTATTGCCCACTGCCTACTGAAGTCGAAGTCGCGTCAAATTTCCTTCTCGCGGCTCTTGCTCTCCTACTTGTACTTGTACACTCGTCTTTTCCAATTTGTCCAACCTCCACCTAGACCTAGGTCTAGGTCCACCACGCGCACGCCGCGGTCCGCGGTAAATCTTAAGTTATAATTATTTATATTTATAATAATAAATTATATTCGCACACGCACAACGCACACGCAGGCGCAGGCGCAGCGCAGGTCGCAGGTGGTACGTAGTCTGTGACGAAAGGTGTGTTGTGGTTGTGGTGGGGGGTGGCGCCATATCCATATCGCGGACGGGCAGCACCAAGGTCGCTTCTGCGGCTGAGTGTAGGAACATTCCGACCCCAGCGCCCCACAGCCCGAAATCGACACTTACACGAGCGAGACACAGCTCAATCTCAATTCCACTGCTCTGCTACCTTCCTTCTTCCGTCCCCCCTCACACTCTTAGTCATCGTAACTGGCCTGCCCCCGATACCCGTACTTCTTAGACTTGCCTATCCGCGTCACCGTGACAACCCGGGCAGCCGAAGCGGGCGCCCCGCCGCCCGTCTGCGGTGAAGCGACGCCATGCGGTTCGGGCTCCTGGAGTGGCGGCGGCGGCGGCGGCGGTGTGCTGCTGGCCACGGGCGCCGCCCTGGCTGCTTTACCAGGGAGCCTCACGAGCGCGGCGATGCTGTCTGCAGGAGGCGGCTGTAAAGCTCGGGCAGCGGGCGCTGCTTTTACGATCCGCGCCATTTTCGCGGCCGCCTTGACGGGGGGAGCATTATAGGCCGCGGCCGGCGCCTGCGGCCTCACCGCCGGCAGCGGCTCGGGCGGTGGTGTGGGCTGCGGAAGAATCGTCAACAAGACCGCCGGACCGTCAACTCGGATCGAGAGCACCACTCCTGGCACCTCGTCGCCCGCCACGCCCGGCTCGGCTTCCAACCCACCGCAGTCCTCGAGCGCAAGGGCCGCCATCTCAGCCTGCGCCAGGAACAGCGCAGCCTTGGCCTCCTTCGCCTCGCGCTTTTGCCTCGCCTCGAGCAACGCGGTGTCGCGCTCCGACAGCCGGCCCGAGGCGATCGCGTCCTCGCGGATGCGCAATTCCTTCTGCACACTGTCCGTCTGCTTGTTCCGGTCGTAGTCGGCGCGCTTGGCGTTGTTGATGGCGCGCGCCTTGTTGACGAAGCAGTTGGCCCCAGCGATGCGCCCGCCACTCATGGTCTTGTTGGTCGTCATCACACCCTTCACCATGGCGCCCGTGAGCAGCGCGCTCTGCCTGTGCAAACCACGAACGCGCGTCACAGACAGTGACAGTCCCACTGGCGCAGGGCGACACGCGCCACAAAACTAACGCGAACTGTTAACCGTTCACACGGGTCGGTGTGAACGGTTATCCTGGTCCCGTGGCATCATCACCATCATTGCGTCACCCCCTAGTTGCGAAGGCAACTAACCAACAAAGGTAGAACTAATGAAGGGCGGGAGACGGCGTCACAAGCCACAAACAATCACAAAGAGAATCACAACATCACAACACACAATTCATTTCCCGGTTAGACAGAGGCCGATGTTTTTGTCAGGTATGCAGGTATGGTTATTGTTATTAGGTGCACGGCTTATCACTACTGCTCATATATATACATAGAATATATATATATACAGAGCTCGGGCTAACCTGCAGCCAGGCACACCACGAACGCGTGTTTGTCCACGTCTATTCACGCTGGGGGAATTCATTCAGGCCTGTGGTCTCGAAACAGCCTGTGAATGGACTGTTGCTTCGTTGCTGTGATTTCGACAGGCGCATGACCGGCGGCCCAGCGCCCCTGCCTGCGTCCCACGGCCGACTATTCGTCGGCCCCTTCCTCAACGCCAAGAGCCGGCCGTGGCTGCGTCGCCACGGCGTGACACACATCGTCAACGCGAGCGAGGACGCGCCGTGCCTCTTCAACGATATAAGCTACTTGCGCGTGGCGGTGCGTGACGCTGCCGACGCCGACCTGGCCTCGCACTTTGATCGATGCCACGCGTTTGTGCGACACGCCCTATCGCGCGGGGGATCGGTGCTCATTCACTGCAGGATGGGTCGGAGCCGCTCGCCCGCGCTCCTCGCAGCCTTCCTACTGCGAGAGGAGGGCCTAACCCTGGCTCTGGCGCTGGAATACGTCCGCAGCGTCCGCCAGATAGCCGCTCCCAACAGCGGGTTCCTGCGACAGCTCAAGCGGTACGAGGGGCGCCTCGCCGCAGCCAGCTCTGCCGCTGCTTCTGCCGCCGCTGCCGATGACAGCCTACTGGCCTCGTTCGACTGGATGCTCGGCCGAGCGCCCCGCCCGATCCAGCTCGCCTTCTTGCCGCAAGAGATGGTTGCTGCGGCCGTGGAGGAGATGGGCGCCGAGTCTGCCCGTGCTGCGGGATTCGAACCGCCGGCTCGCGCGCTGGGCGCCTCTGCAGCGTTTGCGCTGTGCGAAGGCCGGCTGGCAATCGACCATACGCGGCACCAGCAGCTCTGGAAGGAGGCGTGCTCCGCGTGGAAGCGGGAGCGGACGCAGAGCGCGCGACACGAGCCGTCTTTGGACGGTGCCGCGGCGCCACAAAGGGAAAATTACGGCAGGGTCGACGCGCCAGAATCGGATGCGCTCCGACTCCCCGCGAGCCGCGCTGTGGCGCTGCTAAGCGGCGGGCAGAGCTACACCGCCTGGAACGACCGTAAGCGCCGACTGCTGCAGGTTGTTTCTGGCCTGGGCCATGGTCCCGACGCAGCCGCCGGTTTTGACGCGACTGCTGCCGGCGACGCGTGGGGGGCGAGCGCGTGCGCCGCCGCGGCGCTGGTGGGGGCGGAGCTGGAACTGACGGAGCTAGCGCTGCGCTCCTTCCCCAAAGCGCACGAGGCATGGGCGCACCGGCGCTGGCTGCTCCGCCTCCACTCCCGACGCCAGCCCGGCACGGAGCCTGCCGCAGCGACCGTGGCCGCAGGCGCCTCCTTTGCCGTGCTGCCCCCTCCTCCGCCGCCAAGTGCCGCCGACGCTGAGCTGAGCCACGAGCTCAGGCTCTCTCTCTTCGCGCTCCAGGGACGGAGGGCCAACTACCACGCCGCGCGCCACGCCGCACGCGCCATCGCCGCGCGAGAGAGCGCGGCTCCGGCTGGGGCTGGGCCGATCGGCTCTGCGCTGGAGCTGGCATCGAGCAACGCTGCGCTGCGCTCTACTGGCGACGCGTCCGTGCTATTCGTGCGGCGTGCCATGGCGCTGGCTGTTGACGCGGACGCGGTGGGCGCACCGCCGGGCCAGGCACCCGCCCGAATGGACCTCTCAGCACCGGAGCCGGCGCACGGTGCGAGCCAGGCTAGCCAGGTTGCTGCTCCGGTGGCTGGTCTCGGGGCCGAGGTGGCGTGGGCGCGGGCGCAGCTCGCGACGAGCCCGTGGCAAGAGGCGTTGTGGGCGCACCTGCGCGCGCTGTTGCTCGAGGCTGCTGGGTTGGGTGGCCCTGGCGTCTTTTGGGGAGGAGGGGGGGGGCAGGGTGACGCAGCGCGAGACGAGGACGAGTGGGCGGCCGGCGTGCTGTCGGGGCGCGCTCCTCTGGGCAATTCGGCCCAGATGGTGGTGGCCGGTCGGCTGGTGGAGAACCATCAGCGGTGGGCGCGCCGGCGCTGAGAGCAATAACCAGTGTGTGTTTCATAGCTTTCAGCTTTCAGCTTTGTTGTGAATGCAAGCAAAACCGTGCTTTTCTAAGAGCTCTACTCTACTGCCTACACTACTGGAGACACATATAAGTGTAAGTTTGTCCACTGTATCCTCTTATCCTTATCATTATACATCAGCAGGAGCAGGAGACGAAGGGCGAAGGAAGCGGCCCCGCGAGCCCCAGTACGTACTGCCAGTACGCCATATATATATACCCATTACAGCTCATTACACAAACACACAGCCGACAGCCGTCCCCGGGACGCCCGGATCAGTTGCCAGTGCGTATGTGTATTCTCTCGCGTGTGCTTTTTGCTTATTGTCTTGTGTGGTAAAAGCTACACAGCTTACAGCTTGGGACCGACTTCTCCTTGCCCGTGTGCGTGTGTGGTGGCTGTGATGATTTTTATTTTTATTTTGATTGAGCTACACTCTACACAGCTACAGCTACTCTGCAGCTACTACTAGCTACTACTGCTAAGCTTGACACTGCGCTATCATCTATCACATATTATAATAAAAATATATTATGAATAGTTGTTATTATAATTATAAAATATAATTTTAACATATTATTATTATTATAATAAAATTATATATATAGCTATATTCTATATATTATTATTTTATTTTAAATATATAGCCCGTTCGCTACTAGCTACTAAACGCATACGCTATACGTACGTATATACACGATACACGATACAACGATACACGTACACGTACAACAGCGATACACGTACACGTATACAGATACAGGTTAAGCCTCAGCATGCGCTCTGCATCTCCTCTCGCGGCATGGAGCCCGCTGTGGTGGCGGCCGTGTGGACAGGTCCCCTCTCGCCATCAACATAGAGCCACTACTAGTGCCACTACGTCTCTCGTGAAGACGTTGAAAGACATCCTGTCCTCGCCACGCGCCTCTGCTCCTCAAGTCAAGTCGACGCAGCCCCACACGCCACGGCCCACTCGCTGGAACTCGACATCGCCGTACGGAAGCACGGCGAGGTGGTCGTTTGCGGCGCCCACCGCGACGAGCGATTCCGTCGGATGAAACGCCATGCATGTGGCGGGCGCGGCGGCCCCCGAAGAGGCCGCGTCGTTCGGCACCCTGAGCGTGGCTCTCGACCAAGAGCTCAGATCGTGCAATTCCACGCGACTCGACCCCAAGCCGAGCGACATAGTATTTCGCGCCTCATCGCACGCGAAGGCGGTCGCGCCCCTCCCGCTCGCCAGCTCAAGGAACACCTTGCCCGTGCGCGTGTCGGCAAACCGGACTGTGCTCCCATGCGCCCCGACGACCCTCCCACTGCCTCCGCACGGCAGCATGAAGACCTGAGACAGCGCGACGCCGTCCTCCATGCGAATTGCCAGGTCGGCCGCCTGCGACGAGGCGCGGCGGTCGTACAATGCCAGCGAGCCGTCCAGGCGGCCCGCGCCCAGCAGGTCCCCGCCCGACGGATCGAGGAAGAGGCTCGTCGCCACCTTGCGGGGACGCGCGTCATCGGCCGCCGCCGCGCTCGAAGACCACACGCACATGCTCCGATTCAGGTCCCACAGCCGCAGCTTCGAGGCGGCGCCGCTGCGGCCACCACCAGCCGTGAGGAGTAGCTGCTGGGTATGGTGGGCTCGCATGAGGAAAGGCCCGCCACCCTGCTCGTGCCCCTCGGGCAGCGCGTTCCATGCGCACACCAACTTCTGCCGCCCGGCGCACCCAAAGTCGCTCCACTGGTGCACCACACCGCCCTGATGCCCGAGCAGCAGCTGCGGACGAGAGCAGTCAAGAATCTCGAGGCCGCTTACGCGCCCCGCGGGGCTCGCGAAGCAGTTGGCTCGCTTCGCGGTGGCAAAGTCCCAAGCGCACACTAGGTGGTCGTCGCCACACGTGGCGACCACCAGGGGCGCCGAAGGGTGCATCGCAACTTTATGCGCGTGCCGAAGGGCCGTCCGGATCAAGACGGGCCGCGTCACGTCGGCCGCCGTCCGCTCGTGGCGCGCGCCGCCACTCGGAGGATCGTTTAGCTCGTGCCGCCCAAAACCGGAGCCGCCGACGCTCGGACGGCGAGGCGCGCCACGGGTGTGATTGCCTCTAGACGGCGGTGGGCGCACCGTGCCCCAGTCAAACTTGGTGGCGGCGCTGCAGCCAGCCGCCACGGCCGCGGGAGGCTCTCTGTCGTCGTCGACCGGCGGCATAAGGCGCGCCATCCGCTCGCGCACGAGCGGAAATACGTCTCTCCTGAGCAAGCTCGCAAGCGTCAGCTCCAGCGGAGGCGGCGAGTCGGCCGCGGCACCGATGGGATCGACAGTGTGATCCATCAGGCGGAGGCAGTGTTGCACGATCCGCTGTGGCTGGGCGGGAAGACCGAGGAGCTGCTTCGACATGAAGAGCGCCAGCTGGGCCCGTACCGCGGGGCTGGCGTCGGCGACGGCCGCGAGAAAGGCGTCCCTCACGCGTTGCAGGATGCGCTCGAACCTCGGTTCCAAATGCGCGGCGTGGTGGCCGTTGGGCTGAGGGCAGGCGGCCGAGCCGAGCCAGGCGCTCGTGGCGGCGTTGTGCACCTCGCCGTAGCGCCGGAGCAGCTCGGGCGCCTGTGTGAGCGCGGCGCCGGCGAGGCCACCCGGCGAGGCCGTGCCGAGGAGGGCGCCGGCAAAGGCGACCGCCGCGGCACGCACCTCCACGACGCCGTCGTCGCGCAGGAGCCCGAGCGCGAGATCGAGCAGCGCGGTGTCGGCCAAGACGGCGAGCGTCGTCTCGCGGTTGGCCCAGACGAACTGCGTCAGGCAAAAGAGGGCCCACCGGCACGCGAGCGCGTCGGGCGACTCGAGTGCCGCCTTACAGTAGCCGGCCAAGCCCATCTTGAGGCATTGGTGCTGCGCCGGGGCGTACGCGCTGCACAGGACGCCGTAGACGAGCAGCGCCAGCACGTGCTCCTCGCGCGTCGCTGTGGCTCCGCCCCCGGGCGTCGAGGCGGCCGCCGGCGGGCGCAGGAAGGCGGCGAAGTAGACTTGGCGGTTGGCCTTGATGCACTCGACCTGGCAGCTCGAATCGTAGCTCAGGAGGATGGCCCAGACGTGCAGGAGCGTCGAGCGCAGCTCGGGGACGCACGAGTTGAGGAGCTTGGCGAGGTACTGGAAGATGCCGACGTCGAGCACCTGCTGTATCGCCCACGGGCCGAGACAAACGAAGCCGCGGAGCAGGTGGATGGCGCGTATGCGGTGGCTCTGCGACAGCAGCGCCTGCAGCACCACCGGCAGGTAGAGCCGCGATTCTGGCGTGCGCGCGCCGTCGTCCACGCCCTGCATCGCGGCGAGGTCGATCGCGAGCTTGAAGGCGGTGAGCTGCTCGGAAAAGAAGGGGGTGGGCGGCGCGAGGCCGGTCGGCGGCCCTGACGCCTGCTGCAGCTGCAGGAGGCACAGGTCGACGGTGTGGTCCCACTGGTCCCACAACGGGTGGGCGTGCGAGGCGGGCAGCTCCGGCTGCGACACGACGGAGCACTGCAGGTGCCACATGACGCGGGTGGCGAGGATAAAGTTGCGCAGCATGGCCGACAGCGTCACGTCTTGCCGGAACAGACGGCAGAAGAGGTTTTGCGGGAGCAGCTGCCACGCGATGGCGTCGGTGATGGCGGTCAGCACCCAGTTGAGCTCGCCGAGCGGCGAGCGCCGGTCGGCCAGCGTGTCCGGGACCCGGCTCAGCACCTCCGACGCGCGCAGGCCGTGGCTGTTGCTGTGGCGCGCGCTCCGCTGGATGGAGAGCTGCATCGCCATCTCGAGTGGCTTGGTCAAGCAGGCGGTGAAGACGTCGGCCGGGAATACCTCCGAGACGGGGAGCCGCTCGCCCGCGGACGTGGCGCCCAGCGCAATGATGGGCAGCGGGCCGCCGCACTCGAGCGCCTGCTGCTGCGCGGCGCCAAAGTGGACTTTGAGGCTGCCGACTGCGTGCTCCGAGCACGCAGTGTCGAAGATCATGAGCCGCGGCGCGCCGAGCCACTGCGCTACGTCCACGACGCGCGCCGGCACGTACTCCGTGTACGATTCGTTGAAGAACCACAACTCGCCCAGGGTCGACGGAGCCGGGACGCCGTGGCCGCTGTAGTGGAGCAGCAGGTTGTCCTCCCCGGCCTCGCGGCGCAGTTTGAGGCACGTGCGCTGCACCTGTTCGCTGGTCGGGTCGAGGCACTGCCGATATGCACACGCGCGCGAGCCGTGCAAGTGCATGAAACGCTGCTCCAACTCGCGTCCGACCGCCGCCACAACCTTCCGAGGGTCGTGCATCGACATGGCTTGAAGGTCAATGCCGCAGAACGACATGACGGCGCGCAGATGCCTCGGGCATCGGCTGTCGGGCGGCTCCACCTCGGCGTTGAGGCACACCGCCAGCACGCCGCCGAACGTTCGATTTCCTCTTCGGGTTTGCATTGTTATCAGTCATAAGTTTGAAAATCAGCCTTCATGTGAATGAAAAAATTTGCCGCCATTCTACATGGTCAGAGCCGCCGACTCAAATGGATGACACCCCATTTCCGCAACTCGTGCACTTCATCTTTGGTCTTTCCGACGACCCGCTGCAGCGGCACTTTAGCTACGCGCACTACCTCGCGGTGCGCGCAGCGCACGTCCACTTGCAGCCTGCGACGCTGCTACTCCACCACGCCCACCTGCCGACGGGCGAATGGTGGGACGCGGCGGTGGGCATGCTCACCCTACGACGAGTGGCGCTGCCGCGCTCCGTCTTCGGGCGGCCCCTCGCGCACGCCGCCCACCGCGCCGACGTGCTCCGGCTGCAGCTGTTGATCAGACACGGCGGGATCTACCTCGACCTTGACGTCATCGCCCTGCGCCCCTTCGCGCCGCTGCTCCCGCTCCTGCAGCACGAGGCGTCCTTTCTCCTCGGCCGCGAGGGCCACCCGGACCACGGCGGCTTCCACGGCCTCTGCAACGCCGTGCTGATCGCTCGGCCCAACGCCAGCTTTGGCCACCGCTGGCTGCGGCAGTACGCCACGTTTGGCTCGTCGAGCGTGGGCGACCAGTGGTCGGGCCTCTCGGTCCAATTCCCGGTCCAGCTGGCGGCGGCGCACCCGCGCGAGGTGGTCCTGCTGCCGCACACGGCCTTCTTCTGGCCCGACTGGGACGAAGCGCCCCTCAAGGCGCTGCTGCTCGGTGCGTCTGAAGACTTCGCGCCTTCGTTCGTCGCTCCGGAAGAGGATGCCATTCGCGAGTGGGTCCCCCCGACCAGCGGCGCTTCGAGCCAACGCCGAGCCTCCCCATCCCCGCTCACCGCCGCCGCCGCCGACCTCTCCTCCGCGCCCGCCACACGCTCGCGGTTCGCCGTGCACCTCTGGACGCGCCTTTCTGCGGACTACGTACTTTTGGTCTGGTCGCCAGAGTACCTCCACTCGGTTCCATCCAGCCTCAACATCGAGCTCGCCCGAATCGCGGCCGCGCCAGAGTGGTGGGCAACGGAAGCGGCGGTAGCGACGGCCGCCGCTCGCGCCGCCGGAGTGCCGAGCGGCGAGGGGGCCGCGTGGACGTTGGATTCGGCTGGGCGTCGAACCCTGCGCCACACTCCGCTGCCGCCGCGCGCGTTGGCGCGGCCTGTGGCACTCTGGCCGTTGCGGCCCTCCGCACCGCCGCGCAGTGCGCACCTCCTCGAGGATGTTGCTGGCGGCCGCTCGCACGGGTGGATCTACGCGCGCGGTTGCAGCACCGCGCCAGCTCCACCCTCCTCCTCAGCGAACTCGGCCTCCGCCTCCTCCTCTGCTGGCAGCGCGGGCGCCTGCTGGTCGGATTCGGGACTGCCCGTGGTTCCCGGCGCCGGGGAGAGCGAGCTCAGCCTCGGCTACAGCGAGCCGCTCGAGGGCTTTGTCCCGCTGCCGCCCGAGCGCGCGAGCCACGTGTCCGTCTCATGGTACGCCGCCAACATCCTCGTCTTTAACTACTAACCCACCCCAAGTGTCGTTACCATGTCACAAACCAGAAACGGGAATGTGGCAGAACCGGGAGTCAAACCCACGAGCTCGTAGGTAAACGCCTGGGTATATATATATATATATATATAATATATATATA
>Ga0209491_10009691_pt1 | contig 11743 bp, 12 predicted proteins | sample BON02_FD_187213 | JGI IMG/M metagenome (GOLD analysis project Ga0209491, IMG submission 187213) | Freshwater microbial communities from Lake Bonney liftoff mats and glacier meltwater in Antarctica - BON-02 (SPAdes) (version 2) | ecosystem: Environmental > Aquatic > Freshwater > Ice > Glacier...
TCAGTCCAATCTGTATTTTCCTGCCGATAAAATTTTCGCCTGTCGCTCGCGTTATGCCGTGCGGCGTATCACTGGCTGGTTGGCGTAGGTAGACAGGGCACCGGCGAGGCGAGCGGCGTGTTCGTTCGGGACGCAGCCTATGGCCTTACCGGCGAGTTGTGCAAGTCTTCGGGGAATCACCAATCCCAGTGTTGATCTAAGTTCGATTCGCTGTCCAATGGGGCGTTCCTCAAACCCCATTCCACGCTTGAACGAATCCAGTGAGTTCATCCCTGATTGTAGTGATTGCAGTCCGATGCAGACTTCAGTTGTCTCAGGGCGATTCAGTGCGTGTTGCAAAAATGTGAACAACATTGCGTTATTCGGACGATATTTCAACAATTCTTCGCTCGACCGTACAATGCAGATGTTTTCCACGTGGCCAATGCGGAATGAAATAAGAAACGACGCAAGTGATCCTTTGTAGCGGGCTGCCCACACGGTGGCAGCCGGACATTCAGCGACGGCGTCAAAGTATTTTTTCCAGTGGGATTCGTAATCGTCGGAGACCCTCCGTTTTTGCCGCCGAAGAGTCTGAAAATGCAATTCAATCCCGTCTTTCGCGAGTTCGCGAGCGTCTTCAGGACGACAACTACAATTTTCGAGCCCTTGACGCATTTTGTTGCGTGTCTTGGCTGCCAGCGATGACAGACTATAGTTTTTATCTGCCACGATTTGCCGAAAGCTGCTGACACCATCTTCGACTGGGCAGCAAAAGCGAGTCATGATACCTCGATGATCCATGATCTGCGACAAATCAACGGTCGCCGGATTCAGCTCAGTTTCCAATGGGAAGCAGATCCAGGCCCGTGAAAAAACGTCGAACCAATGGACCCCATTGGATTCCCGAATCGTATGTCCCATCCGTTCCAGGAACGCGGCGTAATACTGAGGCGGCATAGATGTGAATCTTCTAATCGGGCGGAGAAGTCAGGCAACTCGCCGAGATGCAGTTTGAACGCATGCAGTCATTGACGAAGGAGCAACATTCACTTGCGCATGCGGTTTTCGAAAAATGCACAGTTCCTTTGCACTGAAGTTCACATTGCCGTTTGTCATCCTGTACAAGACCCCCGACGCAATATTGTATGACTCACGCGCAATCTGCGAAAAACGATTGCCTGTTTCGGGCATGGCCTCCGGATGCGATTCAATGAACTCAAAGCCAGCCATGGAGGCAAGTCGAGTCAGAGTAGCACGCGTGTAATAAAAAAAATTGACACCGGCGTTGAGTCGCAGAGATCGACCACGAAGCGTGCGGTACAGCAGACCGGAACCCGTCATCATGCGAAATCGATGTCCAGGGATCTCAAACGCCAAAATTCCTCCAGGAGCGAGAACTCGATAAAATTCCTGCATGTCTTCGCGAGGCTCACGATGACAGATAAAGGCATCCAGCGAACAAACAACATCGAAGTTTGACTCAGGGAACTTCTGATCTGCCAGAAACCCCTGATGTACGGTGAGACCGAATTCCTGACGCGCGAATTCTGCTGAAAACCTCGACGGCTCAACACCTTCGACATTCCAGTCCTGGTAATCCCGAAACTGCCTCAGAAAGAAGCCTGATGCCGTGCCGACATCGAGCAGCCGACCGCCCTGCGGCATCAGTTCTCGGATACGTCTGGCTTCTCGTTTGAGGCTCTTCCTTCGGTAATCAACGTACAATTCTCGTGCTGACGCGCTGTCCTTGATGTACTCTTCCTGGAAAAATTCTTGAGTATCATCCATCGACGGACATTCAGATACATACGTCAAGTTGCAGCCTTGACACGTCACAATTGGCAGACCATTGGAAACACCAACCGGCAATGTCTGATGTGGGCCACAAATCGGGCAAATGATCTGAGTCGTCTTTTTGCCGTCGATTCCTGGAATTGCGGGCTTTTTGTTGCTTTGAACCATTCCTAACTTCCTTGCTGGAATTCATTTAGTTCTATGTGCTAAAACGGCTTATAGAAATTTGCTCCAATCCCTGCAAGACGTGAAAACGGGTATTCAGAAGAGCAGAAGTGCATCTTTCGGATCGAGCAATTGTCTGCCGCAGAATGATCATCTAAAATACTCCTTCGGCGAGGATACGGGCATTGGGGCTGACAGACTCATGCAATACCACTATTCTCCCCCCTTTGGACCTCTGGTTCCCCGGAATCAGGCTGTGTTTTTGAATCGTCGAAATCGGTTCAAATGGTGGGGTTTTGATTCTTGTTCAGAGGCAGGTTTCGTGAAACGGTTGATCAAAGCTCTTCTCCCGCTCGCCGATTTGTGCATGGTGCCCATGATCCTGCCAGCGGCGATAGTCATGAGAGCCCTGCGTCGGGCAGGCGTTGATCGTATGCCAATGTGCCGCAGAGTTCTGTCCGCGACCGGCGTCTTCCCGATCGCCAATCAGTATTATGAGCCGCTGATTGATTTTCGACTGCTGAATCATCCGCTCGATCAGCATCGATACTTGCCCGGGATTGATCTGAACATCGAAGGACAGTTGGCATTTCTCAGGACATTCATCTACAGCGAGGAACTGCGCCCGTTTCTGGCTCCGAAACAGAACGACTTGACATACAGCTTTGGTAACACTTTTTTTACTTCGGGCGATGCCGAGTTCCTGTACAATCTTGTGCGTTTGAAAAAGCCCAAACGCGTGGTGGAGATCGGCAGCGGCAATTCCACGCTGCTGGTGATTGAAGCAATCCGCAAGAACCAGTCTGAACTTACCGGATACCGGTGTGAGCATATTTGCATCGAGCCCTATGAAATGCCGTGGCTGGAGCAATCCGGCGTCATCGTAAAACGTGAACGCGTGGAATCTGTTGACAAATCTCTGTTCACTCAACTTGAAGCCGACGATTTACTGTTCATCGATTCCTCACATGTCATCCGGCCGCAGGGCGATGTCGTCTGTGAGTTCCTTGAAATACTTCCCGCACTCAAAAAAGGCGTTGTCGTTCATATTCACGACATCTTCACTCCGCGTGACTATCCGGTGGCATGGGTCGTGGACAAGGTCCGGTTTTGGAACGAACAGTATCTGATGGAAGCTCTGCTCAGCGGAAACTCTGACTGGAAGATCATTGGCGCGCTGAATTTCCTGAAGCACGACCATTATGATCAGCTAAAAGCCGTCTGCCCGTTCCTCACGTCGGATCATGAACCGGCTTCGTTTTATCTTGAAAAAATAGCGTAAGGAAGCACCGCTTCGGGAAATACAGCGCTATCGACTGGAGATATTTGACATAGTAATCAATTGACGCTGGCAAAGAAGCACTGCTTCGCGAAATACAGCGCTATCGACTGCGGAGGCGTTTGAAGCAGCGTTTTGCAAAGTCCTTCACCATGGATTGAAGTATCGTCATTCGATCCTCGCGCATCAGCGGATGCGTGTGCCACTTTGCAGGTTGGTAGCCGTAGGCCAGCATGCCATATTGAGCGATCTCCTCGATCTCCCGTATCTGTGCGGCGGAAAGTTCCGACTGATATCGTCCTACGCGACTCGCACTGAGAGGTTCTGTGATTCGCGTGTGATGCGACACGGCCGCAATTTTCTCGAAGCCGTTTTTCGGCGCGGCACTCCCTGATGCATGCAGTGCGATCGCTTCAGCCGCATCCGCCTCAGATCGATTCAAAAATCTCGCCAGCCTGGCAAACGATTGTGCCGGACTAGAACAAAGATCTTCATAGCGACATTCGATGCGCCGGTCGGTCGGAACGACTCGTTCGGCCATCAGCCAGCATCCAAGATACAGGTGCCATTCTAAAGCGGCCGTGACAATCTCATCTGCACCAAACCGCATTTTCAGGGTCGAACAAATGACGTCCCGCGGATCCCGGACCATGTGAATGAAGCGTGCATCGGGCAGCAGTTCCTGAATTGCGGGAATCGCCATGACGTACAAGGGCGTATTGTCACCGATGCAAGACAATTCGTGCCATGGTGTCGAGGAATCCAATTGCCAGACATAATGGATGAAGGCACTGCCTCCATGAATACCGTATCGGTCGCAGAATTGCTGGAATCCGACAAGGGTGGCAGCATTTTTCCAATGGTTGTGTTTCAGCCAGTTGTTTGTTTCCTGGATGAGGCGGTGAAGGGACGAGGGATTCTGGATGTCCTGGAGCAGATTCATCATCTGCCCGATGTAGCCAGTCTCTTTGACAATCTCGATTCCAGCCAGAAGGTTCAACAGTGTCGCTGTGATAGTGGTACCGGATCGCCCGTGGCCAACAATAAAGACAGGAACAGGATGCTGTGACATTTCGATCAGGCCTGATTTCAATGGCTGCCAAAAACGCCGGTGTATTTAGCCGAGCGGCAGAAAACGATTTACCCGCCGCTTGATGTAGGTAAAATAGAAGCTGTCGCTCGCGATGCTGCACTACGCGGCTTTTCGTTGCGATTGAATGATACCGGTCTGCACGATCCGGTTCCATTCATACTCCCAGGTCATCTCATCACGAGCCATTAACGTCGCAGCATTGGTCGCAAATTGCTCAAAGAGGGCGTCGTCTTCGGCCAGTCGCTGCATTTGAGTAGCGAGTTGTTGAGAGTTCAGATCTCCGTCGATCAGAAGTCCGAGCTGCCGACCGCCAATGAACTGCGGAAACTCACCAACGCGACTGGCGATTACCGGCATTCCAAGGGCTAGGTATTCGTACAACTTCGTGCAATTTGTTCCAACCAAGCTGTAACGCTGCGTGCTGGCCAACAGTGCCAATCCGCAACAACGGTGTGTCGCGCTGAATTTACGAAATGCCGCCGGTGTAACGCCATTGTGTACCGTAACACCCGGAATGTCCCGCAGTCGGTCGATCAAACTTATATCACCTTCGCCAAAGATGTGGAGCTCGGAATTCTTCCGCACATTCTCCGGCAGACACTGAAATGCTTCTGCCGCCGCGCCGACACCTTTTTCGACATAGACGCCCCCGATGTAGACAAAACAAAGTTTGCCGGATGGTGATCGGGATTGTCCTGACTCACGCCAGACGGATGCTGGGTAATTATGGATCTCCAGCACCGATGGCTGCCATCGTTCCAGGTGGTGTTTAAGAGTTTGCTGATCCATATGTATGCAGGTGACAAGCGAAACCCACGGCAGGCAGATTTTGTGAATCCAGCGCACGTACAGGCTGAAAAAACGCCGCTTTAGCCAAAAACTGGTACCTTCCATCTGATTGATTTCGAAGTGATCGTATTCGTCATACAGCACGGGCTTTCGGCACACGAAACCAATCATGACTGCTAATGGCAGCACGAACCAGTGAAAACACATGACGGACGTCAACTTAGCGCCCTTCATATTTCCGAGATCCACCGACATCGGACCGACTCGAACCGGAACGGTCGGATTCTCAGACTTGTCCAGAACCCACGGTCCACGAGGAACCGCCCAGACTCTGACGCCCATGCCTTTTGACTGCACGCCTTCCATAAAAACAGACATGCGTTTGGTGACGTTTCTGCCCCCGGTGAGGCACAGAACATAGTGAGAACTGCTGGCTTTCGGCATCCGATTCTTCCGTGAATTCAATAACATCAAAGTGAAAATGCAGCATCCTCGTATTGCCCTGCAATTACGGCAATAGCAATGCCAGCAAGTGCGTTAAGATCGCTCGATCAAAATATAATTGACGTACATTCAGCGATTCGAAACTACAGATTCACGCTGATTTCGACGGTGTTGTCTTAGTATCGCAAATAGGACGATCCCCGAAATGTATCCTGTTCCGTAGGAGAGATGAATCACGGGGAATGTCAGTGCAGTATGCCAAAACAGACGTATTCCATGTTTTCGGGTGAGTGCCCAGGATGTCACAATGATGGCTGTGCCATAGAGCAGTATTTCCAGACAGAACAGCACGGCAAACAATGGCCACCAAAAACTTAATACGATCAGGAGAATCAAACTGATCACAAACACCGGTGGAGCGAATTGGCGTAGTGTTGCCGGAGATCCCAGCTTGATGTTGACGAGCGGCTTGAACAATCCATACTGGTAAAACATTCTGGAAAGTTTCCTGCGGTTTTCCCTGGCAAAATACTTAATACGCACAGAGGGAATTAACACGATTTTTCCGCCATTCTTTAATATTCGTCCATTGAATTCGTCGTCTTGATTGCGAACAAGTTGCAGATCGAAGTATCCAAAGCGATCAAACACATCACGGCGAAAACATCCGAACGGAACCGTATCAGCCTCTGCATCCCTGTCACCGCCAAGTCGATACCCGGCATTGCCGATTCCCAATGGATGAGACGTCGCCAGCACGATGGCTCTGGCTTCATCGGTGTCTGCGCCTGGCTGAGAGTCCCAGACTCCCCCCACATTGTCAGCTTGATGGTCTGCGAGTTTACTGACTAGTACCTTCCAATAGTCCAGTGGATAGATCGAGTGCGCATCCATCCGAATCACAACGGCCCCATGGCTCGCCTGAATCGCCGCATTCAATCCGGTCGGCACGTATCGGCCTGGGTTATCGATCACCAGGATCTGCGGCCACACTCTGGCGTACTCATTCAAAAGTAACTTTGTGCGATCCGTGCTCATGCCATCCGCAAAAATGATTTCAGACTTATCCTTTGGATAATCCTGACTAAGTAAATTTTCCATCAACGAAGGTATGTACTTCTCTTCGTTGTAACACGGGATCACAACGGAGATAAATGGAATATCTGTCATGGAACACTTGTGACTTTTCGCAAAACTTCAATTCTGCGGTAATGCTAGTTTTCAGGCAGCGTGCATCGTGCGTCTTCCAACCAGGGATTGTTGAGAAATTCGTTGTGGAACAGTTTGTTGCGACTTTCGTTGGATCACCAGACGCGCTTCATGCACGCACGCGGCCAGCAGAAGGGTCATTCCGGAAAATGACAACGGCATCGCAGTCAATGAGTACGAAAAATAGGCAACAATGGGCAGTGTCACCAAAAATCGTTCACGACTTTGCAGGATAGTTTTTGCCGGCAACGAGAGTAACAGCAGGAACATCGTGATAAAGATCAGAGCTGACGGTATGCCTGTTTCGAGTGCTACCTGGATAAAATTATTGTGGGCATGATAGATATCGACGACTGCCAACGCCTGCTTTGGACCGCCCGGTCCGACGCCCAGCATCGGATGTTCAACAATACGATCCCACGCTACCCGCCAGATCACGGAACGCGGGGCGGTCGCGTTGTATCCTACAAATCGCATTTTCAGTAGGATGCTATGCACCCACGGTGTTTGAATAATACTATCGGATGACGCCCCGATACTAATGATTCCGCAGCTCAGAAAAACGGCTATTCGCTTATGATCATAGAATATATACATCGTGAGAATGATCAACAACGTTCCGATACCATTGCGAGACATCACAAGGAATACCGCGATACAGTTTAGAAAGATCAGTGCCAGATAGGCCAGCTTTTTCTGACCGGTTGATTCATGAACTCGCATCAAAATCAACGGCAACGTCATATTCACCTCTGCCGGCATAATGTTCGCCGCGCCGGTTGGACTGGAGATCTGCCATGCCTTCAGTGGCTCTGCGTCATATCCTTGATACAGAATCCATCCGGTCAACAGCACGTTATTTCCCATCATTAGATGCTGGCAGAATTTTGAAAGATCCGGACACGAAAAGGCCAGGCCGATCAGCGCCACGTACATTGACAGCACATGGATCGTGCTCGAATACTGTGACGTACGTGCCTCCGACGAAACGATCGCGATGACCGCCATCGAGATCGCACCGAACAGAAACACCGGATACACGCTGACATTTCGCCGGCCGATCATGGATGCCGTCAGAATGACTGTCACGACTGAGCCGCCGACGAGTGTGAGATCATGAGATATAGCGGACGTCATTCCGGTCGTGATCAGCGTGGCAATCATTGCGGCGATAAATGTGGACATGTTGACCTGGTCGTCAAAAAGTGAATGCGGACAGGAGACCTTGTTTTGGTCGATCTTCAGAAGGTTCATCCGGCGATTGTCGTGATTCCTCTGTAAAAGCACTTTGAAAACTGAGATACGGAAGCATGACCAGTCTTCTCAGTTGATAAATTCGCGTAACAACCACGACATTCCACACGCAGCGCGACAGAAGATACCCCAAGGCAGCACCCTCGATGCCGGCGACTCGACTGAAAAAATAAATCAGCCCCAGGTGAATCGGAATGAAGGCGAACAGCGTTCGCGTGTACGTCTTTTCCAGACTCATCGTCTGCATCACAGGAATCGTAGGTCCAGTCAGACAATCCACAAGAGCGGCAAGCAACAGCGGCGGAAGGAGTCGGCAAGTCATACTGTATTGCTTGCCAAGAACCGTAATCAGCCACGGAGAACAGATCCAGACACTGCCTCCTATCACTGCCGCCAGAACAAATGTCACTGTTGCCGCACTTCGAACTGCATGATTGGCTTCCGCAAATTCTCTGTTCCTGAAATACCGGGCACAACGCGGTATCATGATCAGATTGAAGACGCTGAGTGGGATTGCTGGCAATGCCGCGTAAGGCATTGCCAGAGCATAGCAGGCCGTATCGTCGAAGCCACATGTCATCGCGATAATGAGTGGCGTACAGGTCTGAGTCCACACGGCACCGATCGCGACGCTCACAAACGGTATTCCCTCAAGAATCCTTGCTCGGACTGGCAATTGACGGATTTGGGGAAACGTGTTCCACGCCGACCGGTAGGTGGCTCGAAGCGACCCGACTCCAACTGAGCCGGCCCAGACAAGCAGTAGTACGACGAAATAAGAAGTCGATGCGGTCAGAGCGGTCACACGAAATCCGGTTCCTGCCACAAACAGGATCGCCGCCATAAACAGCACCGGGACCAGCGTCTGTTCAGGCATCACTGCGCGGCGGGCTCCGATCAGAGGAATCGCAACCCATTGTCGAAGATATGTGACAGATTGAGGAACAAACATGAAGGCCGCCAGCAGCGACGTCCTTGCCAAGCTGTGGTTGTCAAGGATCTGATCATTGATGACCCACGACACCAACGCCGCACACAACAGGATGACTGCAGTGATCGCTGTACACAGGTGAGCAATCGCGGTCTCGCGTCCACGTTCGCTCAAACATTTCGCAGTGGAAAGACTTCGGACGAGAATTCGATCCGAGCCCATCGGCGCCAGCGTCGCCAGCAGTATTGCAAGAGCCAGTGCGGCAGTATAGGCACCGTATTCCGCAGGACCAAGCAGTCGAGCGCTAACAGTTGTCGATACAAACATCAGCGCGATGCCAATCATTCGCACAACAAGTGTGCCGAAGGCATCGGAGATCAATGTGGAGGGTTTGGGCATGGCTCAGGGGTCTGGAAAATGGGCTGAGTCTATTTGCATCGGCAATTTACGAATTGAATTCTCTTCAACAGCCTTGGTTTTCATTTAGGGAGCCTGCCGATCGTGATCGATGCAAAGGTCGCGGAGAATTTCGAGGAGCACGGAATTGTCGGGCGAATCGCAATCTGAGTTGCAACCACATTATGCGGCACGGTGTCGATAGAGCGTGGGGTCCACAAGAGCAGTCATTGCGGCAACGTTGAGAGATTGCTCGAAGTGGCGGTTAATCAGGTCCACTGTCGTTTCGGGACGGCACAGTAGTTCGTTATAGCTGACGTTGATCAGGTTCAAATGAGTCTGCGACGGGAGCCATGCGTAGAATTCCTGCAACTCGCGCTCGAACACCGCTATCATCGTGACGTTCGGGGCATCGCTTTCGATGCCGTTACGTTGGAGCATCTGCTTTTGCGATCGCATGATCTCACTGACATCACGGCGCATAAAGACGATGCGATAGTCGCGATCTGCTGGCAGGTGCATCAACAAACTGTAAGCCATCTTGACTGAAAAACCCTGAGAGTCGTCGAGCCATTCAGCATTACCTTCCATGCTCGTGACGTCTTCGAATTCGTAATATCCGTTCGGATTGTCGTCGTCGGGTGTCCGCAGTTCATCAGTGAGTGCCGATATGCCGCCAGCCGCCAGCATGCGCATCATCATGGATCTGCCGGAACGTGGCAGACCGGAGACGATCGTGATGTAAGGCCGGTCAGGATGACCGGCTTCTTCAGAACTTTGGAGAACTGAATCTTCGACAGTTGGCATGGCACCTTTTGCCAGATTCAGCAGCTCCAACATCTGCCCTTCCGTCAGGGCTCCGGTTTTTCGCTCAATCGGCTGACCACCGGCAAACGCGATGAACGTGGGGACTCCACTGACCTGATACTGCCTGGCGAGCCCAGGGCTGCGATCGATGTTCACGGAATAGACGTCGGCCCAATCGCCGACTTTCGTCGCCAGTCGACCCACCATCGGCTGCATCATCTTGCATAGCGGACACCACGAAGCGCAGAAATCCAACAGCACAGGCCGATCAGAGCTCAGCACCATTTCGTCAAAGTCAGTATCGCGGATTTCCATAAGCATAAGTTTTCAATTTTTAATTTGAAGGGAACTGCAAGTGCCATATTGTAAAGTTCAGATGCGTACCCGCAGTCGCATTGAGTGGCTGCGGTGAAAAATTTTCTACGGCATCTCCCGCTAACAGGACGCCAGTAATCGCATCAGCCGTACTTGAACATTCGCGTGTCATAATCATCGCCATCCGTGGTGAAAAACGGGCCTCCGCTCAATCCATGAACGGTCTGATGTTGCCACGCCCGCAAGTTCCGCCGGGAATTTAGCATTCCGGCAAAAATGCGACAACCCGAGTTTTGAAAGGCAAAAATAACCGAAATATCGATGTCGAAATCGACCTGAATCCAGCAGTTCCCGGTCTGGTCGATTTTGTGGAAAATTGTTGGTATTTTGAACTTCTGTTTCGTAAAGGCAGCGGTCATGATGCCTGCCTGAACTTCCCAGTTTATATCTCAGGCAAAAGGATTTGCCCAGTATGAATCACTCGACCACGAAGGTACGACAGGAACTCAGTGCGGACGGATTGTTCAAACTCATCCGACAACGGTTGGATCGTTTGACCGATGCGCGGGCCGAGTCGGCGGGCATTACGCTGGCCGACGCCCTGATGTCGGCCTTTGCGGTGTTCGCGCTCAAAGATCCGTCGCTGCTGGCGTTTGACCAGCGGCGACAAGATCCGAGCGACAACTTCCGCACCGTCTACGGCATCAAAAACGTCCCCTGCGATTCGCAGATGCGCACCATTCTCGACCCCGTCGATCCCGACCAACTGCGACCCTTGTTTCAGGATGTGTTCCGTTGCCTGCAACGCGGCAAAGCACTGGAATCGTTCGTCTTCCTCGACGGACACTATTTGGTGTCGCTCGACGGTACGACCTGTTTTTCGTCGAAGAAGGTGCATTGTCCGTCGTGTCTGGAGAAGCACCATAGCAACGGCAGCGTGACGTATTCGCATCAAATCCTGGGAGCGACGCTGGTTCATCCCGATCACAAGGTCGTGATTCCGCTGGCTCCCGAACCGATCATCAACGACGACGGCCACACCAATACTTCAGTTGGATCACGGACTTCGTGCTGACGCCGAACAACGTCTATCACATCATGCGTGGCGGGCGATCGCGTTGGAAAATCGAGAACGAAACTTTCAACACGTTGAAAAAACAGGGCTATCACATGGAACACAACTACGGTCATGGTGAGCAACACCTGTCCGTGGTTTTAATGCTGATGATGATGCTGGCCTTCCTCGTGGACCAGACGCAACAACTCTGCTGCCCGGTCTTTCAAG
>Ga0209491_10009692_pt1 | contig 11741 bp, 8 predicted proteins | sample BON02_FD_187213 | JGI IMG/M metagenome (GOLD analysis project Ga0209491, IMG submission 187213) | Freshwater microbial communities from Lake Bonney liftoff mats and glacier meltwater in Antarctica - BON-02 (SPAdes) (version 2) | ecosystem: Environmental > Aquatic > Freshwater > Ice > Glacier...
CACCGAGACAAGTGGCACGGAAAAACCGATCTCGCTGCCACGCGTGACCATCGCCAAAAGCACGAACAGCACGACTTCGATCATGAACATCCCCGCGCCCGTCCGCTGTGAACGGTTGCCCGCAAACCCCGCCAAATTGATCGCAAAGAGCATAAAGGAGAAAAAAACCGCGCCGATCAGCAGCTCCGTTTCACCGCGCCCGAAACGCAGATCGTTCAAACTGAGATCCGCCAGTAAACCCAGGCCCAATGTGATCAATCCCACGGCCAACCAGACCGGCCAACGTGGCCAGCGTTTTGTCAGCAAGGCAGCCCAGATCGGAATCAACACCACATAGAACAGCGTAAAAAAGGCCGTCACCGAACCAGAAGTTCGCTGCAGTCCGTCGATTTGAAACATGCATCCGCAAAAAGAACACAGCCCCATGATCACCGCCTGCCTCCATTCATTTCGCGCCAAACGCAACACCGATGGGCCGTAAATTGCGACCAAGGCTAGCAATCCGATCAAAAAACGGGGCGCCAGATTGAGTGCCCCCAGAAACCACGAGTTCTCATCCGGCACAATTGAGGCCTGATAAAACAGAGCTGCTTTGCTGATGATAAACCCCATCCCTTGCGAAGACGAGCAGGCCAGCAGTATGCCCAGCGCGAGCCAATGTTTACCGTTCGCCGATTTCATGCTGACGCGACCTTGGCGCGGCGCGGTCGCATCTGGATCAAGACGTTGGCTATCGTGATCAGCCCGCCCCCGATAAGTAGCGTCCAGGTCGCGGTTTCATTGAGGTATTCGATGAGTGCCCACGAGGCGATAATCGCCGGAAGAAACAACGCGAGCCCCGAACCAAAGATGGGCTCCACACAATAGAGCAGACCCGCCTCGGTCGTGGTGATTTTCGGCTGCCACTTATTCATGAGCGTAAACGCCCCGAGGGTGCAGACGAGGGTCAGCGCAGCTGTCATCACCACCCAGGGCCCTGATGTCCACGGGATCAGCAACGCTTCAGTGCTAGGAGCGACCATTCCTGTAATTCCGGCAAAAATCACCGCCTGCGTGACAAACATCACCAGCGTGATTTTTGCCGCGCGGTTTCCCGTGTAGCGCGCCCGGCCCAAGCAGAGAATCTGCCCCATAAAGAAGACTGACGCCAACAGGGTCTCTGCTTCGCCCCGACCAAACGACAGCGCGCTCCAATTGAAGCGGCCCAAGATCGCTACACCTGCCAGCACCAGCACACAGCTTACCCAGACTCGAGCACCGGGATTGCGACGATGCCGAAGCGCCACTCCCACGGGTATCATGATGGCGTAGAACTGTGTGAGAAAAGCCGAAGTCGAAGCCTCCGTGTAATGTAGTCCATCGTTTTGCAGCAGCATACCCACCGCCGAAAATGAGCCAATCAAGAGGCCTTGTTGGAGCTCGAGGCCGGTGATTCGCCAAAACCCTCGTAGGTCAACCACAGCCAAGATCAACGCCGCGAGGATGAAACGAGGGGCGACCGTATAAAGTGTCGCAAACCACGAACTGGCCCCCGGAACCAATTCCCCGTTGAGGATCAACAGCGATTTGATGAGCGGAAAACTCAGTCCCCAAAACAGATTGACCAAAAGCAGCATGAGGATCGCTTCGACGTGCTGGGTTGGGGGGGCAGTTTTCATGAATAGGTTTACGGGCACGAAGCCCGAAATATCGGGAGCAGCCAAATCCGACGGGATCAAGCGTGAATGTAATTATGCGAATAATCAGACATCCCTTTCTCGACAAAACGGCTACAATCTTCACATGTTTTCGAGGCATGGCGAAATCCCGCAGCATCAGAAACAAAGTTTCCAAGAAAGACTATGAGGTGCGCGTGCCGGAGCTGCGCGAGCAGCTGATCCACCTACAGGTGCAGTTGAAGAACGCCCCTTTTCCCGTGCTGCTGGTCGTCGCAGGAGTTGAATCCACCGGTAAGGGCGATGCCATCAACACCATCAACGGTTGGCTCGATCCGCGAGGCGTAGAGGTGTTTGCCTTTCATCCGCCAACCGATGAGGAGAGCGCTCGACCTTACATGTGGCGCTACTGGCGTTGCCTGCCACCACGCGGTCGCCTCGGTATTTACACGGGTTCCTGGTATACGGAAGCCCTGCGCGAGGCTTCCGCTAAAAACGCCGATCCCGCGAAATTTAAACATGCTCTGCAACGGATCGAACACTTTGAAAGTCTGCTCGTCGCCGACGGCGCGCTCATCGTAAAATGTTGGCTACATCTCTCCCAGGAAGCGCAGCACAAAAAACTCACCAAACTCGAATCTAACAGCCGCACCGCTTGGCGAGTGACCGCTCAGGATTGGGAAGCCCATCAAAATTACGATCAGCACGAAACGTTGGGTAAAACCCTGCGCAAGGCGACCAATCGCACCGGCGCGAGCTGGACGCTCATCGATTCGGAAAATGAACGCGGGCGGAATGTCGCCATCACCGAAACGCTGCTCGAAGCCTTCGCCCATCACCATAAACAGCATCGCGCTCCCCCCCCCGCCGGGCGCCCCACGGAAATAACTCCGCTGCGCCCCGAAGGAATTACCAAGCTAGAAGCCCTGCCGCTCGATAAAAATATTTCTGCCTCCGAATACGTTAAGAAACGCGATCGTTGGCTCGGCGAGCTCAACCAACTGGTGCGGCAGGCCGCCAAGAAGGAACGCTCGATCGTGTTTGTTTTCGAGGGATGGGATGCCGCGGGTAAAGGGGGCGCGATTCGGCGGCTCACCAATGCGATTGAGGCGCGCAACTGTCGCGTCATCCCCGTGGCCAAACCCACCGATGAGGAAAAAGCTCACCACTATCTATGGCGTTTTTGGCGGCACCTGCCTCAAGCAGGTCGCGTGACCATTTATGATCGCTCATGGTATGGCCGCGTATTGGTCGAGCGGATCGAAGGCTTTGCCCGTGAAGAGGAGTGGAGGCGCGCCTATGAAGAGCTCAACGATTTCGAACACCAGTTATCTGAGAATGGCGTGATCGTTCTTAAATTTTGGCTGCACATCAGCAAAGAGGAGCAGTTGCGCCGCTTTCAGCATCGCATGGAAACGGAATACAAGCGGCATAAAATCAATGACGAGGATTGGCGCAATCGTGAGCAATGGAGCGAATACGAAACCTCCGTTGGCGATATGCTCATCCTTACCAACAAGAGCTACGCCCCGTGGTATCTTGTGCCCGCCGAAGACAAACGTTATGCACGCCTGCAAGTGTTGAAGCTGGCCTGCCGCCGGATCGCCGCCGCCCTCCAGAAGGGGTAGTCGGACGATTACGAAGTTGAATCCTGCTCACTCTGTTCGTGCGCGACATAGCACTCGAACATTTTTCGCAGCTCCGTGATCCGCACCGGTTTCACCAGGTAATCGTTGGCCCCGGCTTCGAGCACCCGCTTCTTCTGTTCGGGGCGTGCATCAGCCGTCAAAGCCGCGATCCAGACACCGCGCATAGTTTCCCCGACCTGTCCTTCGCGAATCGCAGCGATGGCCGTCGCGCCATCCATCACCGGCATGTGCAGATCCATCAACACCACATGGTAATCCACACGCTCTAATTCTTCCAATGCCATCTTGCCGTTTTCCGCCACCGTCCAAGTGCAACCAAGATTCGCCAACACCTTCTGCATGAGGCGTTGATTCACAGGATTATCCTCCACGAGAAGCACGCGCAAATCGAAGGAGTTTTCCGAAATCACCGGCCGAAGCACTCTCCTCGAAGAGGTCGCTCCCAGCGCCGCACGCAACGCCGTGTGATGCGCAGGTTTGTTAATCAACATTCGGAAATGCGGATGCAGCGCAGTTCGAATTTCCGGCGGCAACCCCAGCGAAACCATGGCGATCATCTTTTCCCGCGACATGCCGGGGCGCGCTTCTTCCAGCAAACTCAAGTCCGCTGCTTTACTGTCCGGTAAGTCGACCAAGGCCATATCCCACGTGGCCGCAGATAATCCTTCCGAACTCATTGCCATAACCTGCGCTCCCCAACGTTCTCCCAAACGCGTGAGCTCGGTGCGCAATGCTCCGGATTCTGCAGCCACTGCCAGCCGCATCCCCGCAATATTCGGAGGAGATAGACGGGCGATGCTTGGATCGGCCTTCACTTCCTCAGCTTTGATCGTGAAGGTGAAGGTCGACCCCACATCGACTTTGCTTTCGAGGTCGATCTCGCCCCCCATCAACTCGACCAGGTTGCGACAGATTGCCAATCCCAGCCCCGTGCCACCATAGCGGCGCGTGGAGGAATCTTCCACTTGGCTGAAGGGACGGAACAGCCGGTCGTATTTTCCCTTATCGATACCGATACCGGTATCTCGCACCGTATATTTCAACTCCCACATGGCGGCACCCTTTGCGGTCGCAGCGCTGATCTGGGAAGCTGAAAGCGTCACCGCGATTTCTCCCACTTCGGTAAATTTCACGGCGTTATTCACCAAATTAATCAACACTTGCCGGAGTCTGCTCGGATCGGTCTGCACGAGTTCCGGCACCGAATCATCGATCCAGTGCAAGAGCTCCACCCGCTTCGTCCCTCCCCGTGCGGCCAGTAAATCGAGCACCTCCTCAATCCCCTCTCGGGGATCGCACAGCTGATAATCCAGCTTTAGATTTCCTGATTCGATCCGGGCAAAATCCAAAATATCATCCGTCAAATGGATGAGCGCCTCACCACTCAAGCGAATCGTTTCCATGTATTCGTGTTGCTCCTCGCTAAGCGAAGTCTCGAGCAATAGATTCGTGAAACCCACGATACCATTCAGGGGGGTGCGCACTTCGTGGCTCATCGTGGCTAGAAACTGACTCTTGGCCCGATCACCCGCCTCGGCTCGGTTTCTCGCCTCGCGCAGCACGGATTCATTTTCCCGCATCTCAGTCTGATCTTCGAAAATCATCACATAACAAGACACCTCGGCGTGGCGCGTGTGCACCGCGGTGAAAGCACCCCGCACCGGATAGGTCGAATTGTCTTTCCGGACATTATCCCACTCCCCGTTCCAGTTTTGATGAGCACGCAACGATGAGATTAACTCTGCGGAAACTTCCATCGGCACCGTTTGATGTAAATAATCTTCCCAGGAGTGGCCGACCAATTCGTGGCGCGTGTAACCCACCTGATCGCAGAACATTCGATTCGCAAATTCAATCCGCGATTTAAGATCAATGATCACCACGGCCGCATGGCTTTGCTCGGTCGCCCCGGCCAGATTGCGAATCACCTCCAATTGCTCGCGTTGACGCCGATAAATGCTCCACCCGACCAGAGGGAGTCCGAATAATGCCCAGATAAATACCGCCCCGATCAGGCCCGCTCGAAAAATCTGTTTCCGCCAATAATTGGCCTGCATGTCGATACCCACCACTTCATGCACACGACCGGTCGCATGGCGTGAGATCACCGCATATCCTGTTACCCAAGTGCCAAACGAATCGGCAATTGGGCCCTCCGTTGCCGGCAGCCCAGTTTTTAAAATGCTCTGCAGCCCCGGCGAACTCTTCGCCTCGGGATAATCATCGCCGGGTAAGGAGATGTCCTCCGAATTATTCGGTTCCGAATCAGCCAGAAAAATAACTCCGTCAGAACTGACTCGGAAAATATAAACAAACCGCACGGCGGGATCCGCTCCACGGTAGCGTGCCAAGCGACCTTTCACTTCAAGGTAGAGCGGAGCCTTTAAATCGGCCCGGTTACCCTGCAGTTTACTGAGCTCTTCGGCCGAAAACATCGCCGCTCCCCGCTGCGCATCGTGAATCAGATCAGCTCGAACATCCTTATTCTCCCGGCTCATGGCCAAACGCCCACCCAATAAACCAGCCACCAGGATTGCTCCTGATGCTATTAGGATTCGGTGTCGGTAAAGCCGAGATCGCATATGGCTAGCCACAGTGGTGCTAGCAATAGGCACCCGATACCATCACGCAATCACGAACCATCCCGTGAAGCCCCCCGGGACATATTCCCCAATAGGCCAACTATAGCCGGGTCGGCGCTCTCCCGCTCGAAGCCCAGCCTCATCGAGGTCAGTTACCTCCAATCCAATTATAACCAGGCAAAAAAAACCGCCGCGGAAAACCACGACGGCTGAAAGTAGCAAGAAGGAGAACTAGCTTACTTAGTGACGTGGCCCGAAACGAGCTTCGTCATCTCAAACATGCTGACAGACTTCTTACCGTCGAAGACGGCCTTCAGCTTATCATCGGCATTGATCTGCGTGCGCACCTTCGGATCTTGAAGATTGTTCTTCTTGATATACACCCAGAGCTTTTTGGTCAGCTCCGTGCGAGGAAGGGGTTTCGAACCAACCACAGCGGCGAGAGCATCGTCCGGTGTGACAGGTTTCATGAATGCGGCATTGGGTTTACGTGCTGTTTTTTTGGCCATAATAATTTTTTTGTGGTTAGGGTGCTTTCCGTTGAAGGAAGTGGTCATATAGAGGCATAAAACGCACTTTGCCTAGGAGAAATTTAAGTGACACTCGTTTTATGGAATCACGACATTTCCCCTAGTCTTCGTCCACTTGGGTGAATTGATGGTAGAGTTCGGCGTATTGTCCACCCAAAGCCAGTAGCTCGTCGTGATTCCCGCGCTCGATCACGCGTCCCTGATCCAGCACCAAAACCAGATCCGCATCACGAATCGTGCTTAGACGATGCGCCACACTGAAGCTCGTGCGACCGCGCAACAGCACGGCCAACGCCTTCTGCAAACGCTCTTCGGTCAGCGCATCAATCGAGCTGGTCGCCTCGTCGAGAATCACTATTCGTGGATCGGCCAACAAAGCTCGCGTGAAACAAATCAACTGTCGCTGCCCAACTGAGAGGGCCGCGCCCTTCTCTCCCACATCGGTGGATAAGCCATTGGGCAGAGCCTCCAAGATATCGAGACAATCCAGCTGGCGGGCCGCTTCGCGCACGTCATCCTCAGTCGCGTCCGGCTTACTCATACGGATGTTATCAGACACCGTGCCAGCAAAGAGAAAATTCTGCTGCTGCACCATGCCTAATTGGCGATGCAGCGAGAGACTCGTGACGTCGCGGATTTCGTGGCCATCGATCAACACTTCACCCTCGTTCGGTAGATAGAACTTAGAAATCAGATTGATAATCGAGCTCTTGCCGCTGCCCGTATGCCCCACCAAGGCAATCGATTGCCCCGGCTCGGCCACCAGATTAACATCATGCAACACGTGCTTATCAGGCCCGTAGCCAAACGATAGATTCCGCAACTCTACCCGAGCACCCACAGGCGCATTTTCCGGCGCCCCGCCATGACTACGTGGATTAGGCAAATCAATCGCCGTGGGCTTGTCTTCCCAATCCGGCTTCGCGTCGATCATGTTAAACACGCGCTCGGCACCCGCCATCGCGATTAGAGCCGCGTTGTATTGGTTTCCCAAAGTCGCCACTGGTGCGAAAAAGAAATTGGAAAGGAAGAAAAACTGGATCAACGATTGCATCGACATGTCGCCTTGTAACGTGCGCCAACCGCCGAACATCAGTAGGATCGCCACGAAGAACTGACTGTTCAATTCGAGCAACGGCGTGAGCACTCCCGAGGTGCGCGCCAGCGCGAGATTGTAGCGAGAATGATCGGACAACAAATTGCGGAAGAAACCAGCGTTGGTCTCCTGTCGCACAAAACCCTGGGTCACACGAATACCGGTCACCGATTCCGCCAGCGTCGCGGTCACCCGGCTGAAGCTCTCCTGAGTCGCGCGTGTGAGTGTGCTGAGTTTCACGCGAAAGTGCCGGTTGATCATGTAAAGCACCGGAGCCATCGCGAGCACCACAAGGAACAACTTCAAATCCAAAATCGCCATCACGATCGCGGTCACGATCATTTGGCCACCCTGCACCAGTGAGACGAAAAACACATCCTGAATCCCCACGCGCAATGCCTCCACATCACTTGTCACCCGACTGATGATCCGGCCGAGTTTCACGCGATGGAAGAAACTCATCGGCTGCGCGAGCATCTTAGCAAAGATATCGTGACGCAGTCGGTTCACCACCACCTCGCCAATTTCGAGGGCAAACTTTTGCCGCCAGTGCATCGTGCCCTCGGTGAATAGCGCCAAGAGAGCGAATCCAGCCACGGCCAAAGGCAGAGCTTCTATCTCTCCATTGGCGATCGTTCCCGAGATGATTCGTGACGATAGAAAAATCAGGGCAGGCAACAACATCGCGCGCAACAGGGCTAGACCGACAAGCACGCGTAGCTTGGTTTTTACCGGTCCCGTGTAGGAAAAGAGGCGACGAATCAATCCCCACTGGAGCGGACGAAACTGCGCTTCGGCCTGCTCTTCTCGGGACTTTTCGACCACCGTGATATTCTTATCTTTTACCGCTGTATTTTTCATTACGCGTCCTCCTTTTTGAGGTTCGGTATCTGGGTCAACTCCCGGCCATCGACCAGTTGAAGATTGGCCACGCGTTTATAAGGGCCCGGTTGCGACATCAGCTCTACGTGCGTGCCCTTCTGCACGATCCGGCCCCCATCCATCACAATAACATAATCCGCGCGACGTAATGTGCTCAGGCGATGTGCCACGATAAACGTCGTGCGACCCTCCATCGCACGATCCAACGCTTCAAAAATTTCCTCCTCGGTTTCGCTATCAATCGCCGCCGTGGGATCATCCAACAGGAGGATCGAAGGCTCAAGGAGCACAGCACGCGCAATGGCCAAGCGTTGCCGTTGCCCTCCCGATAAGGTGTTTCCACTCTCACCGAGCACCGTATCGTAGCCCTTCGGCAGATCCATAATAAAATCGTGAGCGGAAGCGATCTTCGCCGCTTTCATCACCTGTTCAATCGTGGCGTTGGGATGCCCAAATGCGATGTTGGCCGCCACGGAATTTGAAAACAAAAAGCTCTCCTGAAACACGAGCCCGATGTTGCGCCGCAAGTCATCGAGATGAATGCGCCGCACATCGATACTATCTATCAGCAGACTACCTTCGGTCGCATCATAGAAACGCGGGATTAAGCTCATGAGCACACTCTTGCCCGCGCCGGTCGCGCCCAGGATGGCCACGCATTCTCCGGGCTTCACTTCGAAATCAACCTCCTGCAACACCTGCTCGATTCCCGTGTAAGCAAAGGACACATTATCAAAGCGCACATGCCCCTTGAGTTGCTTGCGACGCACCGCTTCGGGATCCGACTGCACTTCAATCGGCGCATCGAGAATTTCGAAAACACGGCGAGCGCCAATCAGCGACTGCTGCACCGTATTCGCCAAATTCGCGACGTTGTTCACCTGCCCAGAAAATTGCTCGAGCAATCCCGCAAAAACCACCAGCCCCGCACCCAGTGCCAGCTCGCCGCGAATCACCAACACGCCACCATAACCAAGCAACACCATCATGTTGACCCGCGTGAGAAAACTCACCGTAGGATTAAACATACTCACCTTGTGGAAAATACTGTGCTGCTGTTCGAGCACGGCGTTGTTCGCCACATCAAAACGCTCCTGGGCTTCCTGCTCGCGTCCGGAGCCCTTCGTCACCGCGATACCTTGCACGTTCTCGGCTAGGGCCTGCACCATCTGATCGGCCAACACGCGATTCCTCGCATATTCCGGCTGAATTATTCGTGAGAACAGGGTCGAAATTATCCACAACAGCGGAGTCGTCGCCAAACACGCAATCGTCAGTCCGGGACTGAGGCTGACCATATAAACCAAATACACGGACAACGAGATCACCATGATCACCGTTTGAATCAGCACCTGATCCACAAAACTCCGCACCGCTCCCACATCGCTCGTCACGCGTTGGATAATCGATCCGGTCGTATTCGCATCGTAGAAACGAAAGCTCAAACGCTGCAACTTGTCGTAAACCTTGCCGCGCATATCGAGCACCAGTTTTTTATGCACCAGCACATTGATCGAGATCGCGTAAACGTAATTCAACACCGCGCGAATCAACGCCAACCCGAGAATCGTGCCCGCTAAAAGCAGCAACACCCGCATCGGCTCCCAGTGCAGCGGCAGCGCATATCCGAATGGCAACAAAGGCGCCACCACCTCGGGTGTGAGTATGTGTCGGATGTAATCGATACCTACCCCAATAAAGCTGAGACCAAAAATACCCATGGTCAGCAGCACCAGCTGTATCAGAATAATACCGATGCAGTGCATTCGGTAATTCCAAGCGAGTCCCAAAAGCCGTCGAACCAGTTGCCCGGTAGTGGGCACGGTCGCGGCAGTGGCGGGGGGAGGTTCGTCGTCCATCGGAGCGCCAAACTAGAAGTCCCATTTTTAAACACACTCTCTTTTTTCAAATAAGTCACATTTACAATCTGTTCACGACCAATGAGTCCCGATTTCTCCGCTATACAACTGATCATTATAGGGAGAATTTTCCGCTTGCTTGGAAACTAATAATACGTTTCCAGTTTCCACAGTTTACCAATGGAAGCCCAAAAGAACCCCCCCACGGAAAAGAAGCCCGCCGTCCGCGATCGCATCCTGCTTCAAGCCAAACACCACCTCTTCACCTTGGGATACAGCGCGTTCACCATGGACAAACTCGCGAGCGAATTGGGGATGAGCAAAAAGACCCTCTACGTGCATTTTCCCCACAAGGATGCGATTATCATCTCCACCATTGATAAATTCGCGGCCGGAGTCCGCACCGAGTCAGACGAGATCCTCCTCCAACTCCAGGTGAGTTTTATCGAAAAACTTCGCGGATTAGCCCTCACGATGATCGAACGTCTCGGCCACATTCGCCCGGAAATCCTCCGCGATATTCAGCGATCTGCCCCGCACATCTATCAGTATATCGACGAAGCCCGCAGTGCCAGTATCAGCTACACCTTCGGCCGTTTCATCGAAGAAGGCCAAATTGGTGGAGCCGTGCGCAATGACATGAATCCGAGCTTCGCGGGCCAATTTTATATGCACGCCATGCAAGGCATGATGAATCCCGTCACTCTCGAGCGCCTGAAACTTACCCCCGCTCAAACCTTCGATCAGGCAGTCCGTATTTTCTACACCGGTCTGCTCACTCCGAGGGGACAAAAAGAATATGAAAAGAATTTCCCTCATTAATCTCTGCCTTCGCGCCGCCATTTTCCTCTTCGCCACTGCCTGCTAGCGTCCGGAAAACATCGCTTCAGAAGGCTACCTCGACCACTCCCCGCTTGCACCGAACGCGGCGATTCCTGCATCCTCGCGGCAATGCCTGAACTTCTAGCCATTGTAGACACCCTTCCGCCTCTCCCCTGGTGGGCCTGGGTGGGATTCTTCTCGTTTATCACTGCGATGCTCGCGATCGACCTCGGGGTCTTTCAACGCGATGCCCACGAAGTTAAACTCAAAGAAGCGCTCGGCTGGTGCGCCATCTGGGTCACGCTCGCGCTTTCCTTCAATGCCCTGATCTGGTTCTGGCGCGGAGCCCAACCGGCTCAGGAATTTCTCGCCTCCTACATCGTCGAGCTGTGCCTGAGTGTGGACAACGTCTTCGTCTTCATTCTCGTTTTCGCTTACTTCAAGGTCGCGCCCAAATACCAGCACCGCGTGCTCTTCTGGGGTATCGTTGGCGCGGTCGTGATGCGCGCGGCCTTCATTCTTGTGGGCGTGAGCGTGATCAATCGCTTCGACTGGGTGCTCTATATTTTCGGAGCCTTCCTCGTTTACACCGGAATCAAGATGGCGCTGCCGAGCAAAGACGAAGTCGATGTTGATCCCAATCATAACGTCGCCGTGCGCCTCTTC
>Ga0209491_10009693_pt1 | contig 11741 bp, 14 predicted proteins | sample BON02_FD_187213 | JGI IMG/M metagenome (GOLD analysis project Ga0209491, IMG submission 187213) | Freshwater microbial communities from Lake Bonney liftoff mats and glacier meltwater in Antarctica - BON-02 (SPAdes) (version 2) | ecosystem: Environmental > Aquatic > Freshwater > Ice > Glacier...
GGGGGGGGGGGGGTGTTAGCCACAATCAAATAACGATGGTGCTTTTAGTCGGCGCCCGTCTCACAGGCAGCAATTTTCCTTGAGGGGGGCATCATGAGCCATGGCAGGTCCCTTCCCACATGGGCAACCCTCCGGCCAGCTTTCGGACGCATGCATGCAGGCGTCTTTCTCTCTCTCTCTTCCACACAACACCCCCCACCACCAACACCACAACCACCACAAGCACACGTACCGACAAGGGGCTTGGCAAACATCTTGTCGAGCTTGGTGGCCGTGAGCGCCCGCGTGTATTCGCGGGCCTTGTCGAAAGGATGCAGGGCCGGCTCCAGGTTCCGGAAGACCTTGACGACGTCCCCCTTGCATTCTCTGGTAAAGGCCTCTTCGGACCGACTCAGCGTCTTGATCTTCATCGCTAGTGCTGTGTTGGGGTGTGTGCGGTGGGTTGGGGGAAAGCTGATGTGAGTATCTTGGTTGAGATGGTAACCAAAACCACCACAAAAACGTGCCAGGCCTCGCAACCCCGCCCTTCCTTGCAAGTATAGGTGTGTCTAGGAAGGGGCGTGGTTTGGGTGCGAGCGTGGTGCAAGCAGGAGAGAGAATGAGGCCTTCCTAGAGGCATAGTTGGAATGGTGGGGGAGCAAAAGTAGTTGGAACTCTCTGCCGCGCGGCCCATGCACTTTTTCGTTTTCGCCTCCCTTTTTGGGCACTTCTAGGCACCGTACACCAGAAGACAAGCCAAGTGCCTCGCCCACGACGATGACAGCAATGCACTGTCTGTCGGTCGTGGCAGGGATTGCCCAAATTGTGCCCCACACGACACGCGCACGGCCGCCTCGGCTCTCTCTCCCCTCTCCCTTGCACCCCTCTCACTCACTCACTCACTCATCTGTCCACATACTACACAACCACATCCCACAGCACTAGTAGACAGCCTAGTCGGAGCGGGAGGAAGTTCATGTACCAAAACGAGCATGAGGCCTTTTCGGCCAGGTACGTTTTCGGGAGGGATTTTGCCTCCCAACTTCGGTGGGCTTCTCCTGGGCCGGTCAACATGCTTGCCTCCCGTCTCACGCACTCACAACACACACATAACATGTACATCGATTACCTCACAGCCGATGTCAGGACTACGTGTATGTGCCAAACGAGGCCAGCTACTACAAGCAGCTCGACAAGCACGTGGAGTCGGCAGATGAGGCTGCCAATATGCCCCTCGTCGTTTTGGGAGAGCCAGGTACGGACGAGACAGGGCACAACGTGCATTTTACTCCACACCATAAGTATAAACTTATTTCAAATCCCCTTTAACGTATCCTACCAGGCGTTGGCAAAAGTGCCCTCTTGGCCAACTGGGTCCAGCGACGCAAGACGCACATGCACCGGGAAGACTTCCTCTTCCAGCACTTTGTCGGCTCTTCCCCCCGCAGCCATCGCCTCGCGGACGTGCTTGCCCGCTTGGAAACGGCCTTGAAGGAACACTTTCATTTGCGCGAGATGGAGGTGCCCGAGACGGAAGACCGGCTGCGCTGGGGCTTGGTGCGGTACCTGGAGGCGGCGTCGAAGAAAGCGATCGGATCACAGGTGATGCTCGTTGTCATTGATGGCATTAACGCGCTGGCGTCCGAGGCTTCCTCTCACGGCTCTCTACATTGGCTTCCTACCGAGTTGCCCTCGAACGTGCGTCTCATCCTGTCTACAAGCGTGTCGGGGGCCATTGGGGCCGGAGAAAGTATCAGGACCAGCACCAGCATCAACAGCACTTATGCGCCCACGAGCACTGCCAACCATATGGACGACAGCGGCGCGAACAGGGACGCCGAGAACCGCGACGAGAAAAGCGCGTGCCCTACCACCAATTTTCAGACTTCGCAGACCTCGGCGCACGATAACGAACGCACCTACATGGAGTTGTGCCGTCGGAAGTGTCACTTTTTGCGGATGGCGCCCCTGACGCCTGCAGTGCGCGAGCAGATCATCATGGAATTCCTTCATCAGCAAGACTCCCTGCGGGAGCGGCAGCAAGGCTTGGAGCCGAGGACCCTCGTGTTGGAGGAGCACCAACAGGCACGCATCATCGGTGCGGAGGAAACCAGCTGTCCCTTGTTTTTGCGCATGCTTCTGTACGCGCTCCACGTAGGTGCCACCCTTCCAAATCACCACTGCCCTCCAGTGGATGAGCAGCTCAACGCCTACCTCGAGGCCGGCGCCTGTCCCACACGCATTGTGGCTCAACTCCTGGACGCTGCCAAAGCTAGCATAGAGACGAGCGAGGACGGTTCCCATCGCACCAAAGGCCTGCTGGGCCACGTGCTAGCTGCGGTGCACGCAAGCCGCAACGGGCTCTCGGACGAAGAACTGTATGGACTGGTGGACCTGGCGATGGGTACCAAGGGCGTCGTTTCCTCTTCTATGGAGGCTATTTTTGCGCTCCTCAAGGGCATGACCTTGGTGGTGAACGGCTTGCGGTAAGTTAGTAAGCATAGAGAGGAAAAGGGATTTTTATGACAGTTTCGCGGGACTCAAATTTATCTCGCCTTCCCCACAACAAATACAGGAGTTTCTCTCACAAGGCCTTTGGACGGGTCGTGTTTGAGAAGTACGTCAAGACGCCTGAGGCCCACGTCCGACAGCACGAGCTCATGGCGCGCTACTTCCAACGCTTTCCCAGCTGTCCTCGCAAGCTGGACTGCCTGGCCTATCACCTCGAAGCAGCGGGCCTCTGGCACAAGCTCAAGGAAGCCCTCGTAGACGTGGAGAATTTTAGGCTCTGGTGGTCTCCTTTGCATAAGAAAGAGTTCGTGTCGTTGTGGGCGTCTTTGACCAATCTAAGATCCACCTCCAGCAAGCCAGCAAGTGCGTTCGCAGGGACCACCACCGAGACGCGCCTACTTCCCTCGACCGGCCATCAGGTCTGTGCACCGTTTGATTATACTGCTACCTCTCTTGTGCATTTTGCTAAGCTACAGAAATTCTCACGTCACTTCTTGAAAACATTCACACTCGCTAGGCGCCCCGGGCTTATTTTGACGTGTTGGATGAGTACGTCCGCAGCATCGAAGAGTATCGGGAGAAGCACCATCCGAAGGACGACGAGCTGAGCGACGTGGTCTTGTGCGTCGCAGATTTCCTGCTCGAATTTGCCATCCTGGGCCATGAAGACTCGGCAGACGTGCCCGCGTTCCTCCATCCGCTGGTATCGAACGAGGATTTGAAGTCTGTCGGCGTGCCTTTTTTGACCATTGACGCCGGTGGGGAGGCGTGCTTGGTCGAGCCGCTCCTGCACGCGAATCGAGGGGCAGAGGAGGAGGAAGACATCGCGGGTGCGCTCTCACCTGTAGACGGAGCGGCTAAAGCGGCGGAGGAAGGGCAAGCTGTGTCGACCTACTTCTATCACCGCTGGATGTGGATACAGTTTCCCTTAGTGGCCGTGGCCAACTGCGGGGAGCGCTACAGGCTAGGCTTGAGCGGGCTAAGTCCGGTGGGCCAGCGTCGTGGATCCGGTTTCATCGGTGGGAAGGGCGGGAGCATTGAGGAGGAAGCAGGCTCGACGGAGCAGAAGCAGCTTACGCTTGGCGGGACGGTGGTGGGGGTGCGGCAGGAGGAGAGAAAGGTGGAAATGCCCGCGTCGTTGATCAAGATTGCAACGCAGCCGTTGCAGCAGCTCTTCATCTGCAAGCCCACCACAGCACGAGCGCGCGTGACTGGGCAACAAGTACAACAACAACAGCGACCGCAGCAGGCGTCGCAGCAGCAGCCGTCGCAGCTGCGACGCAGACAAAAGGGCAAGAGTTTGAACGAGGAAGTCGCTGGAGCCATGGAGCAGATGGCGTCAGAGCTCCACGACGACATCCGCCAATACCGCAACGAGAACGACGTACTAGTGCAGCAGAAGCTTTTATACGAGCGCGCGATCCTCGACCTGGCCAACGAACTAACAGACCTGGAGCGCATCCGCCTTGGATCGGTACATTAAATCGGCGGGCGGGCCTGGAAGCGTCTTCTTCTGTAAAATACTTACATACGCACTCACACAAACATACTCTTATAGGTCACTGTCCGTAAGGATTTTGAGCTGGCGCAGGAGAAGGAACGCAAGACGGCTACAGTATGCGACGAGCTACTCAACTGCAATAAGAACCTTGCCGGTGTGCTGCTAATGTGCGAGCGTCACCCGCCGGGGCGTCCGGCGCTTGTTCAAGGACTGGAAGAGAGCATTGAGGTGCGTATCGTATTTTGATTGAACGTAAGTACTGCCGGTCACTCATTGCGCTCGCTCACTTATCCATATACTTTCCCTCACATTCGCAGCAAGAGACCCAGCTCATCGCCCAGATCAAAGACCGCGTCTGGGAAGAAGCGTTCGAGCAAAAGGCTTACACACTAGACTATCCTAAGCTCCGCTCTGCCATCCAGCACTCCCTTGTCCTTCAGCACGAGCTGTTGACGAGCCGCGCCTGCCTCCGTGTGGTACGTCTCGTACATTGCTAATCGATGAACACGCCCTCAATTTGCTTAATTGGATCGATCACACGCACACACACACACACACGCGCGCGCGCGCACAGAACCTGACCACCGCCGCAGAAGCCAACTTGCTCATGCTGAGCCGGGGGCTGGCCCGACCGCCATCGTCCACGTCAGCTTTGCGGGGCCTCGACGACAAGGGCCTTCAACACGCCATGCTCCGGAACGACCACCAGCAGCCGCTCGCAATGCAGACCCCTGCCAGCCGTTGGTTGCACCGGGCGTCTGCCATTTTCGCCAAGACTGGCATTTCCGAGCCAGATCTCTTCTTCCACAAGCTCGACAACTGCCGCCTCCTTGAGAAGCAAATGACTGAGCTGAAAAAGACGGCAGAGCTGAAGTTTGCGGACATGAAAGACAAGCAGCAGAAGGTGGAGCGGGACTTGTACGACGACGAAGCAGGCCGAGGCACCAGCAGGTCCGACGCGTCGATCACTGGCAGTTCAGGAGTTGGAGGAACGACGAGCGCGGAGGAACCTGACAGCACTCTGGAGCTCCAAGTCAAGGCCTACAAGCACGCGCAGGAGAAGGCAGCGGTGGCCATGCTGACGGAGCAGCGCGTGAGAGAAGGCCTCAAGCACATAGCAGAACTCCTGGGGCACCAAGAGCAAAAGGGCGAGGGCACGCCCGTGAATGAGATGATGCAGCACATCGAGACCGTCTTGGCGGAATTGACGCAGCGGCAGCAGGCGCAACAGCAACAGGACGCCTCAGCGACGGACGTGGTCACGAGCCGTTATCCACCGTCTGAAAAGCTCCAGCACGCTTTGGTCTCTTTCCAACAGTTCAAGTCCGTGGACATCCTTCGCCGCAACAGCTTCGAGCCTAACAAGACTCTCGGCCAAGCTGCTATCACTTTCACCGTCAATACCTCCCCCCAGATCCCAGGAAAAATCTGAGAAAGAAAATGAGTGTTTGCAATGAGTGCTGTTGTTGTATCAAATATATATGTGTAGCGGGCAGTATGTGTACTTGGGAGTCATTGCATTTTGGGGCGAATCTAAAAAGAGACAAAGGGAACAAGGAAAGACAAAGGGAAGAAAGAATATACATATATATGACATATATATCAAACATGGATGCTTCTCTAGTTGCTCAAACTGTGGATTACTAACTCATGACACTGTGATTCCTTCTAGCGAAAAATCCTGATGAATTGATGGCACCTTCATTACACATATTAGCAGGTCATGAAACATTGGGCAGAACCAAGAAAACGCAGAGAAAGTAAACACGCATCTAAGCTTGATACTTCCACATTATCGCCCCTGCCAACCACAGAAAGGAAAGCCCTCCTCGATCAAACTCCTTTCCCTTATTTTCTTTAAGCTTATCAAGGAGAAATTTGCATGCTGCTGCTATTGCTGCACGCGCCTCCGCCCCCTTTTTGATTGACCGCTCCCTCTGCCGCATGCACCAACATAGCCGACGCTTCGTCGTGGAGAAGGCGCGAATACAGCTCGCCATGCACAGCTAGATTGTGCTCCAGCACACGGCGCAGCCCATCACCGGTGGCTGCCAGCTGCGCATCAAAGGACCGGAAGCCGAAGCGTTCCACGAGCTCGCGGGCGCCGGCGGCGTCGCCACGCGCGTAGAGGCTGAGCACGTCGGCCAGGCGCGCAAAAAGGAGATTGAACAAAGGATTCTCCAGGCTTGCGGTGTTTTTGAGCATGCCACGCAACGTGGCTGCTTGCTCGTTACTCATGGTCGTGCCCGCCGCCGCGTAGATCTGGTTGGCAGACTGCACCACCTCCTCCACCAAGTGCGGAAGCGTGACGGCGCCGTCGTCCTGCAGGACCGTGTACAGCCGGGTCTCCAACGCCACGAGGATGCTCCCCACAAGACTGGATTGACCCAAGGGCAGACTGGGGCCTTGGATGGCCAGGAAGTGACGCAAGAGAGAGGAGTAGACCGCCACGAGCGACAGCCGATCCAGCTCGTCACGGAGCGCCGCCAGACGCCGCCCGTCGTAAAAGAGTGTCTCGGGGAGCTTGGCTGTTGCGGGGTTATCCAGGCGCACGGGCTTGCGGATGAGAGCCATCAAGGCATCGGCTAAGAGGGCGCGGTGGGTCTGCGCGTCCCCTTGGGCGACCGCCGGCAGCTGTGAAGCACGCTCGGCGGAAGCAAGGACCTCGTGGAGCCAAGCCTGGATGTGGATCAGCTTCACCTCGCCCTCCCGCAGCCGCTCCGCAAATTTTTGCCGCTCATACGCCACGCCGTGCTGCACCAGGAAAGGCCGAAGCATCTGCACGTGAGCGTTGGCAATGTCCCGGCGCGTCTCGTCGATGCGCTCAAAAATGGTCTGGAACACGCGGGGCAGGAGCGCCACAAAAGCCGGGGTAGGCTGACCGCCCTCCCCCTCGCGCATGGCTGCCTGGGCCTGCATCTGAATCCCCGAGAACCAAGCACCCGTCTCAGCAGCCCGGAGAGGCGCCTGAAGAGCCACGAGGCGTTCGACGACAAAGGCCAAGAGGCCACGGATGGTGGCTGCGTCTAACAGGCCCTGGCGCGCCAGTTGCCCCAAGAGCTGGGTGTCGAGGTGGGCCTGCAGCTCTGCGGCCAAGTCCTTGCGGCGGGGCGTCAGCTCCGTCAGCTTCTCGCGCACATCCTCCAGCAGTGCCAACAGAGGCTCAAAGTCCAAGGGGTCACTCTTCAACCGGAAGTCCCCCAGCGGGCGCCGTTCCCTCACACCATCCATAAGATAGACCACGTCTAAAGTGCCCTCCTCTGCATTCACCGCCTCTACTCTCGCCGCAAATAACGACCCTTGCGGTCCCCCAAACCGGAGCTGCACCACCGCGCCGGGCACAAAGTCGTCCGGGCCTTCCTGCTCTGCTGGTGTCATGGCCATCACCAGCCGGTCCCAAAACACTTTCTCCATCGCCTCTCGCACCCGCCCCAGCTCAGCAGCCAGCACACCCTCAGCCGAACCCGACGCGCTGGAGTCTAACGCCTGCTTCTTCACTTCAAGCTTGAAATCGGGATTGAGGATGATCTCGTGCGCCAGGTGCTCGTTGCGGAGGAGCGCGGCCAGGGACGAGGGCACTGCCGGCAGCTGACCTGCTTCCGCTGCTTGGGTAAAAGCACTACTAGGGCTGCTGGATCTGCTACTGCTGCTACTGCTGCTGCTGCTCCTGCCTCCGCTCTCCGCCCCAACACTCCTCTCCCCCATCGGACTCGCCGTCGAGGACGAGGAAGAAGAAGACGGAAGAGGCGTGCGCGGGCGCACCGGCGGCAGCATCACCTTGATCTCTCCAGGCATAAGCACCACAAAAGGCTCCTCCAATTCCAAAGCCTCCTCCACGCTCCGGCAATGCCTCTCCGTCGCTTTCCTTCCCAAGACTTGCATAATGCCCATTCGGACCTTGTCTAAACTCTGACGGGCCGCGGCAATGAGCACATCCTCCTGGGAACGCTCTGCATCTCGAAGGTACGCATAAGCCTCTCCATACGAAGACAGAAAAGACGCAGCCATCCCTCGTGCCTGCCTAGCTCGCAGCACCTGCAGCGAGGTATTCATGAACGTACGCGATAAATTAAAGGTGTTGAGGCGGAGACGAAAGACACCTAAAGCCCCTGCCTGCTGCTGCTGCTGTTGCTGCTCCTCCTCCTTCAACCCCTCCAAGCCCTCCAAAGCCTGAATGAGACCCACCGCCGAGACCAGCGCCAGGTTCGCCGCCGCACACAGCAGACGTGCCTCAAGATCGCCAGGCGACACGGAGTTGTCGTCACCACCCTCGGCATCGCTGCTGACAATAACCTCCTCCGGGTGATGCTTAATCATAATAGCTGTCAAAAACTTGCGTGCCTGCTGCTGCTGTGCCGCCTCCAAAGACAGAGGAGAGCCTCGGGCCCCGCGCGGAGACATGAGCGGGGCACTAAACCCAGGACCGGAGACAGCTGCCAGGAGGCCGACGATGCTGTTGATGAGCTCTTTGCTTTGGATCTTGGTCAGGACATCTTCGAAACCAGCGCTGGACTGCAGGGCTAGCACTTGGGCCGCTTGTTGGAGTTGCGGCCGTTGCATCAGCATGACCGCAGCTGCCTTCGTCACGGCTTGGTAACGTCGCCACCAACCCTGCACGATGACGGCGGCCATGCGTTGGTCTTGCTGGAGGGCGGCAGGAGGCAGGGGTAGGGGCCGCTTGGGCGTTGAGGGGATTGCTGTGAAGGAGGAGAGCGCTTGCGCTGCCTCGGGGTGTTTGACCGGCGTCGACATGAAGTAGGTGTCCTGTGTTTGAGTAGGGAGAAAAAGGAGAGAGGGGAGAAGTGAGTTTGAATAGTAGAGATGGAGTAGTGCGCGTGAGGTTGTGACTCATGCCGAGCAGGCTGGGCGGGTGGAAAGAGCTCTCGGAGTCCCTCGACTGTCCTGTGCCGCGTGGAGAGGAATTTGCAAGCCTAGTAACACAACCACACCTAGCACGCATGCCACTAGCTCGATTCTCTCCTCAGGTTTGGCAATTCACCCCCTTGTGCTCCTCTTACCTCGCTCTTCCTTGTGGTGCTATTGAGGCCGCGCGCTGAGTGCCCAGCAAGAGCCTTGCTTCCCTCGGACGAGCCCTTGGCTAGCTAGGAAAAGATCCTGTCCACGCCCGCAGCCACGAGGAGGACGACGAGAAGGACAAGGACGACGCCTGCTGGAGAGGGCCTATGTGGTGTGTGTAGTGGGAATAATGAGATGGGGCGTATTGTACTGTGGGCTGTTCTTCTGGTGGCTCGATCTTCACCAGATCTTCACTGCACGTTGATTGGTGCACTTGCAGTGGGTGGAAGATTAGGGACTGAGAGCAAAAACAGGACGTGGTCCTGCCCCGCGTTGCACAACTAGGACGATATCCGGGGGATGGCTTTGGCCTGTGGTGGGGACGCTGTGTTGAGTTGTGTGCGAATAGACCGTTTCCCCCAACGGCATGACTGCCTCTTCGCTTCTTGCTGTCTAAACCCGCGTGTCTCTAACCCCACGCACAAAACCCACACACACACAGACACAGGCAAACGCACCACCACCACAACTACAATCACAAGAAAACATGGAACCCCCGCGTCAAGTCGAGACATTTTCGGATTCTTCAGAGGAAGGCAAGTAGTACCATTCCCACCCACGCAGCAAGCATCATCATCAAGCCTCCCTCTAATATCCTTCCACCCTTGCGTGATTTACACAGAGGACCGCGGCACCGTGGACGAGTTGTACGACGAGGACGCGGACGAGGAGGACCAGAAGTGGGTCAACAAGCATTGGCGGCAAGGACAAGCACTGCTGTCACAACAAGGAAATGCGGCGGCGGCGGCACCCTCGACGGACGCCGTTCTGAATTGCCCCTGCTGCTTCACCACCGTGTGCATGGACTGCCAAAGGTGAGTCGTGGGGTAAGGGCGTGTGTGTATTTAGGATGAAAAATCGTGGGCACGAGCACGAGCCTTAGTATCTGAAGCATGTGAGACTCGGCACTGCTTGATCCTGCTGCTGCTAGCCCATCTCTTCCCTAAGCTGACCCACCCTTGCCCTCCCCTTGCCCTCCCTTCGATCTCTCCCAGGCACACCATTTACAAGACGCAGTATCGGACCATGTTCATCCTCAATTGTACCGTCAAGACCAATGTCAATGTGGGCGATATAGCCGAGGCAGCCTCCGCACCACCAATACAACCCCTGCCTCCAGCACCAGCACAACAAGAAGAAGGCAGCAGCAGCGTCTCAGGCAAGCAACAGCACCAGCAGCAGCAGAAGAAGGAGGGAGTAAAGTGGGAGGATACACCGGATGGGGAAGCACCGATGCATGCCGTGGAGTGCAAGACATGTGGTACGGTTGTGGGTGTCCAGGATGAAGACGAGGTCACCCATTTCTTTAACGTCATTGCTTCGTAATGAGTGAATGATGAAAGAAAGACAAGGAAAGCCAAGTTAAGACGCCGGTACATAGCGCAATAAAAACTTGAACATAAATTAAACGACAAAAACAAAGGGAAGGAGACTACCAAAAAGACACATAACGTCGTCCTCGTCTTGTATAACTTCAGTCAATTAGTTTCTTTTCTCTATGCAATCCTCATCTTAATTACCACCATCTTAAGTAACACCTTCATACTCCACTTTCCCTGACCTATCTCCTCCTGCTGCTGCCGCCGCTGCTCCTGCTGCTGCTTTTGCTTCCGCCGCCGCTTCCTTCTCGAAACCCAAGGGTAACTCAGCAAAAGGCGTCACACACCGAATAAATGGATAGCCCCCATTCATCACACCAGCTACTCCTAGCGCAATCTTGAGAGAAAGCGGAGACAAGAGCCAGAATTGAATACCGAAAATCAAGCGTTTGTCCCACGTCTCGTGGAAATCGTTGTTGGGGAGACCGGGCCAACCAGCCAAGAAGCCCTGTTTGAAATTGGGGAGAGGAAATAGAGGGAGATATGAGATGATGGAAAGATCAAGATGAGGAGGAGAAGAGGAAAGGAGTAAGGAAAAGTGTCCTAGGGTTAGGTGACTACAACCTCCGCCCCTTTTGCACCACCCTCCCTCCATCCCTCCCTTCCTAGTAAGACTAATTGCTCTAATGCTTACCGTCCACATTCCTATTGGGAGGCGGAAGAAGGAGTCGAAGAACCCTCGCAAGTTCTCGGCGTTTTGGACCATTAAAAACTCGCCGCCGAAGATGAAGAAGTCCCGCTGTTGATAATGTTGAGTGATGGTTGTTTGAGCAGGAGGGGGACTAGAGGTGGTAAAACATGCATGTGTGATAAGGAGGGAAGAGACGGAAAATATAGAAAGAGAGACCACTCCACCAGGAGTGCCAGCTGCAACTTCCTTTTGTCTTACCTGCAAGCGCGTGGTGCGGCTCCACACCGTGTCGTACACAGCCCGGGCGGCCACGTCTGGGTCATAGGAAGGCTTGCGCAACTGTGAATTAAATGAAAGAGGATGATGGAAAAAGGAAAAGAGATTGAGAAAAAGGTGGCGATAGTAAGAAATTAAGACGCACGCAGCCTATCACACATATTCTTCCCCTTCCACCAGAATCCCTCCTCCCTCCCTCCCTCCCTCCCTCCCTCCCTCACAACGCACCTCCTTCGCAATCGTCTTCGCCGCCGGCCCAGCTGCCGCCAAGGCCTTACATATTTGATAGCCCGTCGAAGCATGCACAAGACCAAGGGCCCCTCCAAAAAGCACTCACACTCGTGCCCTCCCTCCCTCCCCGCCTCCCTCCCTCCCTCCCTCCCCTCGC
>Ga0209491_10009694_pt1 | contig 11740 bp, 8 predicted proteins | sample BON02_FD_187213 | JGI IMG/M metagenome (GOLD analysis project Ga0209491, IMG submission 187213) | Freshwater microbial communities from Lake Bonney liftoff mats and glacier meltwater in Antarctica - BON-02 (SPAdes) (version 2) | ecosystem: Environmental > Aquatic > Freshwater > Ice > Glacier...
CATATCAAGCGCCTGAGTCGCAGGACGATATGTTTTTCTAAAAACGAGCAAATTCATGACAATGTCATTGGTATGTACATCAACAAACACTATTTCAAAACAGGAACATATGGCGACTCCGTCGCTGAATGATCAACCCTTTATAGACACTACCGGAAAATGAAGTATTCGACAAAGAAGGAATTGAGGGTTTTAGAAAATATCAACTCGAACACGAAAATGAAATCCTTAAACAAGGAACTGCATTCCCACTAATTCAAAGTCTTTTACAATTAAACAAAATCGCAAAAAAGCCAATAATTGAAGTTGTGGTAATGTCTCGAAACAGTCCTGAGACAGGAGTTCGAGTTTTAAAAGCTATTAAGCACTATAATTTGCCACTAACTAGATGGGCTTTTTCGGGCGGAGAACCTTTATCTCCGTTCCTTGACGCTTTTGATGTTGACTTATTTTTATCGAAGGACGAAAAAGAAGTACAAAAAGTAATTGATTCAGCTAACTGTGCAACGGCTTTAATTTATGATCCACCTGCCGACTACAAACCAGAGACAGAAAGAGTGAAATTTGCGTTTGATGCTGATGCAGTTGTTTTTTCCGAAGAATCAGAATTGATTTATAAATCAAAAGACTTAGCGGCATTTCACAAACACGAAGAAGAAAACGAAGATGTACCGTTGAATGACGGACCATTCGCAGAACTATTACGCAAACTCTCAAAAATTCAAGAGCATTTACCAATGACCATTGAATTAACGCCATTGAGAATTGCAATTGTAACAGCGAGAAATGCACCAAGCCATATGAGAGTTATTAAAACGCTTAGAACTTGGGGAGTTTACGTTGATGAAGCCTATTTTATGGGTGGACTTTCAAAAGACAAGGTTTTAAAAGCGTTTGGAGCACATATTTTCTTTGACGACCAAGAAATACATTTAGATGGTTCAAGTAAAGTTGTTCCTTGTGGCAGAGTTTTATACAAATCTGATTCGCCAATGAAGCAATTTGAGAAAAAGAAAAATACAGATGCAGGAAACGACAATAAATAAAGACAACCAGGTAAAATCTAAGAAAAGGGTTGCTGACCACGGTGAAGTTTTTACAAACGAACGTGAAGTAAACGCTATGCTTGATTTGGTAAAACACGAAACAGAACGCATTGACTCTCGTTTCTTAGAACCTGCGTGTGGAAACGGCAACTTTTTAGCAGAAGTATTGAGACGGAAATTAATAGTAGTTGACAGCAGATACAGTAAAAGCCAAATTGAGTGGGAACGCTATTCTGTTAGTGCAGTTTCGAGCATTTACGGTGTGGATATTTTAGAAGACAATGCCAAGGAATGTAGAGATCGCTTGCTCGGAATTTATACAGATTGGTATTCCAAAACATTCAAACAAGTGCAGCATGAATGTATTCGTTCTGTTCGGTTTTTATTGAGCAGAAACATTCTTTGGGGTGATGCATTGGACTTTACCAATCCCGAAACCAAACAACCGATTGTATTTTCTGAATGGAGAGCCGTTAACGGCTCTATGCTGAAACGTAGAGATTATATGTTTAAATTTTTGGTGGAGAAAACACACCAGTTTTCAATGTTCAATGACGAAGGCAATGCAGCCGCCATTGACGAACCTGTAAAGGATTTTCCGCTTATTCATTTCTTAAAACTTGGCGAAGATGATACAAACGAACTATAACCCAGACGTACTCTCCTGCCTAGCTAATTTGAGCAATGACGAAGTATTTACGCCACCCAGTTTGGTTAACGATATTTTAGACTTACTTCCTGCCGAGCTTTGGAGCAACCCACATGCCAAGTTTTTAGATCCAGTTTCTAAAAGTGGCGTGTTTTTGCGTGAAATGGCAAAACGACTGATGCTAGGTTTGGAAACACAAATACCTGACAAACAAGAACGCATAAACCACATTTTCAGCCAACAATTGTATGGAATAGCCATTACTGATTTAACCGCTTTACTCTCACGCAGAAGTGTGTATTGCTCCAAAACTGCCAATGGCAAATACTCCATTTGCGAAACTTTTGATGATGAGCAAGGGAATATCCGCTACGAAAGAATGAAGCACACTTGGCATCCTTCGGCAGGCTCAGGAGGTAAATGTACTTATTGCGGAGCAAGCCAAGAAGTGTACGACCGAGAAGATGCCTTGGAAACCTACGCTTACAATTTTATTCATACAGACAACCCCAAAAAAATATTCAATATGAAATTTGACGTTATCGTTGGAAATCCGCCATATCAGTTAAGTGATGCAGGACACGGAAGAAGTGCAAGCCCTATCTATCATAAATTTATTGAACAAGCAAAAAAGTTAAACCCAAGATATTTAACTATGATTATCCCTGCAAGATGGTATGCGGGTGGAAAAGGATTAGATGATTTTAGAGCTGAGATGCTTGCAGACAAAAGAATTAGAAAGCTAATTGATTTCGAAAATTCAAATGATGTATTCCCAAGAGTTGATGTAGCAGGCGGTATTTGTTATTTCCTATGGGATAGAGACAATAAAGGTCAATGCGAAGTAGTAAATCTTATAGATGGAAAACAAGTCAAATCTGAACGTGCCTTGAATGAATTTCCAATTTTGATTCGGCATAGTCAAGCAATTCCTATAATTAAAAAGATATTAGCTCAGAATGAAAATGAAGGAAAGCGATTAAGTGATTTTGTATCACCAAGTAGACCCTTTGGTATGCGTACGTTCTATAAGCCCATGAATAAAGGAATTCCATGTTGGTTTATTCAAAAAATGGGCTTAAAGTATGCAAATGAATTTGATGTAAAAGACGAATACAATCTTCTTGATAAGTGGAAGTTATTATTACCTGCTGCACCAATTGCTGGACAAACTGATTTCTCTAAACCTGTAGGCTTTTATTATGACGGGAACACTCGTATCGCAAAGCCGGGTGAATGCTGCACAGAATCATGGATTGTAGGTGGAGCTTTTTTAACAGAACAAGAAGTTCTCTCCTTCAAGTCATTCATATATTCTAAAATTATTCGTTTCCTTCTATTACAAGCTGTGATTTCTCAACACGTAACACGAAAAAATTTTTACTTCATTCCTGACCTTGGAAAATATGAAGGTGAATATACAGACAAAATGCTAATAAAAAGATGGGGTATTACTGATGATGAATGGAATTTTATTGATTCCAAAATCAAGTACATAAGTGCAAATGAATTTACCAAAGTAGATGAGTAAAGAATTTGACAAAATACAGCCCTTGGTAGGTGATATTAAATCACTGATAGCCGCCAGCAGGTGGCAGTAGCGGTAAACTCGGCTATGAATATGCTATATTGGAGTATTGGCAAGAGGATAAATGATGAGGTGCTGCAAAATCAAAGAGCTGAATATGGTAAAGAGATCGTTGCTACACTGTCCCGATAATTAGAGGTTGAATACGGTAAAGGTTGGGGTGAAAAGCAACTGCGGCAATGCATGAAGTTGGCGGAGACTTTTCCAGAAAAAGAGATTGTATACACACTGTGTAGACAATTGAGATGGTCTCATATTAAGGAATTAATTTATTTTGATGACGACCTAAAGCGCATGTTTTATATAGAATTGAAAAACAATGAGCAAAAAAGATTTTTTACCAAAACGCCCCGATTCTTACCCAACAATTATAAAAATGTTTAGAAGATGAAAGAGGAAAATGCCGTTCAATTATTTGAAGACAAGCAAGTGCGCAGCATTTGGGATGCAGAAAATGAGAAATACTATGTTTCTATCATTGATGTGGTAGCTATTTTAACTGATAGTTTAGATGCCAATGCCTATTGGCGCAAGCTAAAGCAACGCTTAAAAGCCGAAGGAAATGAAACCGTGACGAATTGTCACGGTTTGAAAATGCTTGCGCCCGATGGCAAAATGCGGCTAACCGATGTAGCAGACACGGAGCAGCTGTTCCGACTTATTCAATCTATTCCATCACCCAAAGCAGAGCCATTTAAACTATGGTTGGCACAGGTAGCAAGTAATAGCTTAGATGAAATGCAAGACCCAGAATTGAGCATTGATAGAGCATTGGAGCAATACTTGAAACTGGGTTATAGTGAAAGTTGGATAAACCAAAGATTAAAAAGTATAGAAATACGCAAAGAGCTAACCGATGAATGGAAAAACCGTGGGTTGAAAGAGGGGCAGCAGTTTGCCACACTTACCGATATTATAACGAAAGCGTGGGCAGGTAAAACCACGAAAGAATACAAAGTTTTGAAAGGGTTGAAAAAAGAAAACCTACGAGACAATATGACCAACACCGAATTGATATTGAACATGTTGGCAGAAGCTTCAACTAAAGATATATCAACAGCAGTAGAACCAAAAAACTTTGAAGAGAGTAAAAAGGTGGCAAAACAAGGCGGTAATGTTGCCAAAGTAGCATTGAAAGAACTTGAATCTAAAACAGGAAAAAAAGTAGTAAGCCCGCTCAATGCAAAAAAGGTATTGGGTATTAAAGATTCAACGAATAAGAAAAAAGATGCGTAAAAAAGAATTTTTCCCACCCCGACCTTCCACCAATCCGACAATTTATGCGTGTGAATTGGTTGAAGTTGCTACGCACAAGGGTTTACTCAAGATTGGCTTTACTGACCGTGATGCTCAAACTCGCATAAAAGAACAATTAGGAACGGCTGCTATTCAATACAAAATTGTGTTTGAAGAATCGGCAATGAAGCGAGACGGCAGTTCTTTTACCGACCACGAAGTTCACCGCTTACTCAGAGAATGGAAAGTAGTAAACGCAAGCGGAGAATGGTATAAATGCAACCTGAATGATTTGCGTAGAGCCATTCACCAAATCAAAACAGGCGAAAGAACAGAAGAAAACCGTGTACTTACTTTCGCTATGCGCCCCGAACAGGAAGAAGCAGTAAACAAATCAATTGCTTATTTCAAGAGTTTTAAAAAAGAGAACAAAGACAGAACACCGCACTTTTTATGGAACGCCAAAATGCGTTTCGGAAAAACCTTTGCCAGTTACCAATTAGTAAAGAAAATGGGATGGAAAAAGGTTTTGGTACTCACTTTTAAGCCAGCCGTTGAAGATGCTTGGAAGGAAGATTTATTGACGCATGTAGATTTTGAAGGTTGGCAATTTTATTCTAAACACGAAGGTGAATTTGAAGAGAAAAACATTGACTTTAAAAAGCCATTAGTTTGTTTCGGTTCGTTTCAAGATTATTTAGGTAAGAACACAAACACAGGCGGTATTAAGGCTAAAAATGAATGGGTACACGCCACCGTTTGGGATTGTATCATTTTTGATGAATATCATTACGGAGCTTGGCGAGAAAATGCCAAAGACTTATTTGGTAAAGACTTAGAAGCAGAAAAGGAAATTGAAGAATACAAAAAAATAGAAAAGGAAGGATTTTCCGAAGAAGATAAAGTTGAACATTTAGAAGAGATTATCCCAATCAGCACCAACCACTATTTGTATTTGTCAGGCACTCCGTTTCGGGCAATTAGTTCAGGAGAATTTATCGAAGAACAAATTTTCAATTGGACGTATTCAGACGAACAAAGAGCCAAAGAGAATTGGTCTCTAGTCCCTTCTCATGACCAAAATAAAAACCCTTACGCTGCATTGCCAAGAATGGTAATGCTTACGTATCAGCTACCCGATTCCATTCGCCAAATAGCTATGCAAGGTGAGTTTGATGGTTTTGATTTAAACATATTCTTCAAAGCAGAAGGAGAAGGACGGAAAGCCAGTTTCAAATACGAAGATGAAGTACAAAAATGGTTAGACTTGATTCGGGGTTCGTTCAGCGAAACGACCGTTGACCATTTGAAAATGGGTGCGAAGAAACCACCTTTGCCATTTTCACACGCCCCATTGCTCAAGGTGTTAAATCATACATTTTGGTTTTTGCCAACAGTAGCAGCTTGCAACGCAATGGCAAGTTTACTAGAGAAACGACAAAACACTTTTTACAATGACTATAAAGTAGTTGTTGCCGCAGGAATACAAGCGGGTATTGGTATAGAAGCATTGCCACCAGTTTTGGATGCAATGACAGATAATCCTTTGGAATCAAAAACCATTACACTTTCGTGTGGCAAACTCACAACAGGCGTTTCGGTTAAACCATGGACGGGAATTTTTATGTTGCGTAATTCTTCCAGTCCAGAAACTTATTTTCAAGCAGCATTCCGTGTTCAAACACCTTGGGTAATTAAAAACCCAGACAGCAAATCGCCCAACAAAGAAGAAATTCTAAAAGAAGAATGTTACGTTTTTGACTTTGCACCCGACCGATCATTAAGACAAATTGCCGATTACAGTTGCCGACTAAATGTAAGTGAATCGAACCCCGAAGCAAAAGTTGCTGAGTTTATAAACTTCTTGCCAGTTTTAGCTTATGACGGCAGCTCAATGAAACAAGTTGATGCCGCAGGAATTTTGGATATGGCAATGAGCGGCACAACTGCAACACTTTTAGCAAGACGTTGGGAAAGTGCATTGCTCGTAAATGTGGACAACAACACCCTTGCCCGATTGATGGCAAACGAAGCAGCAATGAAAGCTTTAATGAGCATTGAAGGCTTTAGAAATTTGAATCAGGACATTGAAACCATTATCAACAAATCGGAAGCGGTTAAAAAAGCAAAGAAAGAAGCCAACGACAAGGAACTAACTAAGAAAGAGAAAAAAGAACTTTCAGACGAAAAAAAAGAATACAAAAGCCTCAGAAAGCAAATTCAAGACAAGCTAATCAAGTTTGCAACTCGTGTGCCTGTGTTTATGTATCTGACAGATTATCGTGAACATAGCCTGAAAGATGTAATCACACAATTAGAGCCAGGACTTTTCAAAAAAGTAACAGGACTTTCAGTAAAAGACTTTGAATTATTGGTAAGCCTTGGTGTTTTCAACTCTGCATTAATGAATGATGCCGTTTACAAATTCAAACGTTACGAAGATGCCAGTTTGGAGTATATCGGAATCAGCAGACACGAAGGAGAAGATGTTGGTTTATTTGATACAGTACTAAGTCGACAAGACTATGAAGAAAGTTTTGAAAATATCGCAAAATCAATAAATGAATATGCTCTTGTTGTTGCGAACACTAAAATATCAAAAGTGCCAAAAGGATCTATCGGCACAGTGGTTCACGTTTACGAAAACAAAGACGCTTATGAAGTCGAGTTTATAGTAAACGATTCAAGTATAGTAGAAACGGTATCTAGTAAATAAATTGAAGAAAAGCAATAAGATGAAGATACCTAACAACAGCTAATCTTTTGTTGCAGACAACAAAATTACGGAATATTTACTGAGTGATATACACGAAATCGGGAAGCATAAAGCGGACTTTTTCAAGCGTTTCGGTTTTGACATAACAGACATTGACACATTCAAAGGTTCACTCATTCAGCATTCCATTGACAGAGATATTGAAAAACCAAGGATTCAGACTTTGGCATTAAATATGAATTGAAGTGCGAAACCAAAACTCCAGACGACAGAAATCCTTGTATAGTGACAGTTTGGATAGTTGAAAGTGGACAAGTAGAACCAAAATTAGTAACGGCTTATCCTGCAAAATGACAAGTATGAAAAAGCCAACGCTCCAAAGCCACACACATTGCCAAGCCGCACAAGCCAACCCCCGTTCTTCGTAGCCTTCCATCGTCATTAAGTTATGCGTATGTCTTCCGAAGGGAGACTGCGTACTCAGAATAAACGGCCGCCGACGGTCGGTCCCATTGAACGGCCCACTACCATTTTTCCAGATAGCAGAATGTAAATAGGAAGATGCAGAGGCATAAACTAGACGGCGGAGGCCATTGAACGGTACTCCCGCCGTGGCTCCGCTCTTTGCCGAGTAAAGACTATCTAGTAGCTCTCTGGGCGGTCATAGCGGGCCCGGATAATCCCTTTTAAATTTGACCTTATATCCTACGTTCTTTGTAGACTTCCGACTTCATTAAGTTGTACTTATGTCTTCCGCAGAGAGACTGCGTACTTACTATAAGTAACCGCGGTAAAGCCGTCCCCGTTGAACGGCCCGAAGTATTTCCGACCCAAACTGGGCGGGTAGTTTTTGGTAGTCGTTTTTTTTGATGGTAGAGGTTTGAGGTTCAGAGTTTTGGGTATATTTAATTGGCTAAATTTCAGAGTAGGTAAATTGGCAGAATAGTGTGTCGCCCCGATCTGTGATCGAGTGTTGCATAACACCGCGTTTGCAACGCGAAACGAATCGATAGTCACTAATGTTCTCACCTTACAAAATGAGAATAAAAAGATTAGTCGATTAAAAAACTCAATTACAAACCTTTGATAATGAGAACCCTAACCCTTCAAATACCGGATACGCTTGATTTAGAGAAGGAAAGCCAGCTTAAACAGCAACTAGCGGATTACCTTGATTTTTTGTTGAAAAGTAAAATTGTAAACGAGCAAGCCAAACCGGAGAAGGTACCTAAGTTCGGCTGTGCCAAAGGAAAATTCCGCATGGCAGAAGATTTCGATGCCCCTATCGACCATTTTAGTGACTATAAGTAGCTATTAGTTTGTAGCTGTTATATTTTTTAAGTATTTGATATATAGAATTTTAGATATAATTTTAGCCAAAAAATAGTGCAAACTAATTCTGTGTTAGTACTTATGCCCGAATGAAACTATTACTGGATACCCACACCCTGATCTGGCTTTTCGATGGGAGCAATAAATTAAGTGAATTGGCTAAGGGAGAAATAGAGAATCGTGAGAATCACCTATTTACTAGCGTCGTAAGTTTCTGGGAAATAGCTATCAAAATCAGCATTGGTAAACTAGAAATGGACTTGTCTATGGAAGATTTGCAAAAGCTGGACTGGATCAATGGAATTGAAATTTTACCTGTTCGAGTAGAGCACACTTTCCTATTGAGAACTCTACCCTTTCATCACAAAGACCCATTTGACAGGCTCCTATTTTCCCAGGCAAAGTCCGAAGGCATAAAACTATTGAGCGGCGACGAGATGTTCGATCCTTATTTTAATGAGAACGGCGTAGAAAAAATTTGGTAAGCTGCAACGCGATCCATTTCCTCCGTTCTTCCTAAACTTCCAACTTAGTCAAGTGTTACTTATGTCTTCCGAAGGGAGACTGCGTACTTACTATAAATAGCCCCCGGAAGTGCGGTCCCGTTGAACCGCCCGAAGCATGAACGACTCAAACCGGGCGGTTGGTTTTTATGATGGTGGAGGTTTGAGATACAGAGTTTTGGGTATATTTATCTGGCTAAATTTCAGAGTAGGTCAATTGGCAGAATAGTGTAGCACACCTTGATGAACAGTAATAAGTGCAAAATCCCATGAAATCCAATTTGGTACATGCCGGGGCAATGGTGGTTCGGGATGAATTAAAAGCTGTGCTTCTGGTGTAAAATCGTAGCCGTATGATTATGTCTGCGGGCACACAGGCAGCAGTGGAGTAGATATAAATTACTATTTTCGTTTTAATAAAAACCGTTCCTATGAAGCTACATTATCTTTTGGTTCTTTTCGTGTTCTTCTCCTTTACCACTAAAAAAACAGACCTTCCTGACGTAGACCTTTTTGTGTCACCAAAGAATCGGCAAGAATTAATTACGAAAATGCAGTGGTTACCACTTGGGGTTAAAGAAACTGATAGTACGAAGGTTATCCTGCAAAAAATATCAAAATACCTCCACGCCTATCAGCCCAAGTCGGAGTTTGAAGATGATTTGTACGCAAAGATTTCGGTTTTGCAAGCTCTGAAATCGGCGAAAACAGGTGGATATGGCATAGGGGCGGTTATTTATGAAAGAAAAACGGGTAAAGTCCTTCATGCATCTCACAACAAACAATTGCAAAAAAATAGATCTGATTTACACGGGGAGATGTCGCTCATGAATGAGTTTGAAAACAACCCAAAATTTAAAAAGTACCGTGATCGATACATTTATAAAGAAGGACTAATAATAATGAGCTCAGCGGAGCCATGCCCGATGTGTTTTATTCGCTTAGCCACCGCGGGCGTTGATACCAAGTTTTGCACCATTGGCCCCGACGACGGCATGACTTCCAGAGTTGATTGCTTGCCCTCATTTTGGAGAGATTTAGCCAAAAAGCACGAATTCGTTAAAGCTAAATCCTCAAAAGAATTACAACTCCTAGCCCATATTATGTTCTTTTCCTTTCTGCTTGATGGCAGGCATGTGTGATTAACCTAACTTAGCTATTTGAACCTTATGGAATAGGTGTAGAACAATCGCAACCAATAATAACTGGGGAGTTATCCTCGCTAACCCCGATTTTAAATCGGGGTTACATCACTTCGCACTTGTAACGGCAATGGCCGACCCTGCGAATATTAACAAGCGGGCGAAGTATCGCTAACCACTAAGGTCACAGCTTGCGAAGGTTTTTGAGATCGGTATTTACGTCGTCAATGGTCAAGTGAGGGTATATGTTGCACTTGGCAAGCTCCTTTTGAAACTCGATCAAACCCAGGCCCGTAGTTCTGCGGGCTTTGCCAATACTTAAGCGTTACTTTTTGTACAGATAAGCAGCCAATTCGATTTTGAGTTCGGAAGGTGAGAGTTTTGTGTGGTCTAATACCTCGTCCGGGATGGAGATTATCATAACGCTGTTTTTTATCTAAATAAAACGAATTTACCCAACATCCGTTCGTCGTAATCTTGTACTGCCGCCAAGTTGTGCGTATGCCTTCCGAAGGGAGACTACGTACTCAGAATGGTAGGCCGTTTGCAACGGCCTACCACAATTTTTCTGAATTAAAAACAGAGGTACCATCGTAGCACATCAAACAACGGTATCAGAAGCAGCTACCCTATTTGTGCTTCGCAGTAGAGCTGGTAAAACCAACCCGCATTTGGGCTTCAACACAAGACTATACCCCCTTGCTAACGCTCTTTTTCGTACTCTTTCTACTCGTAGTAGCTGTCAGTGTCGTCATTACTGATCCTTCTTCTGACATGATTAGCTGGTTGCTGTTTTTAGGCGCTGCGCCTTTGTATTGGGTGTTCCGGCGGGGGAAGAAGTAGCGGCGGTTGGCGGTCGGCTTTCGGCTTTTGAGATGGTAGGTTTTATGTATGTTTTACTGACCAGATTTCAGAGTAGGTCAATTGACGGAATTTTGCAAAGTACCTGGATGATAAGTATCCAATGCAGAATTCTCTTGTAGGCCAATTTGGTGATAGACAAAGTGGTTTAAGGGGAATGATGAACCGTGGTTCTGGCGTGGAATCGTACAAGTGTCTGTGGAGATACCATAGCCGTCAGGCTAACGGCCTCGGACGGTGCCGCCCGTGCGGAGGCCTAATCTTTGTAGAAAAAGCGAATATCGACTTCAAAACAGCTTCGGAGAAGCGCAACATTACGTAATAGTCTCGTTTCTCCAAAGCTTGTTAATCAATTGAATACGAGCCCCTAAAAATATTTTTTATTCTCTAAATCTTTCATTAGCCTGGCGGCTATAGTGGTAACACAAACAACGGTGAAGGACACTACTCTTGGGGTGTATTTCAGTTTTGTCAAGCAGCATTCTTACATACTTGAATGACCGTCTTGCATTGGGTAGTGTCTATAAAGGGTTGATCATGCAGCGACGGAGTCGCCATATGTTCCTGTTTTGAAATAGTGTTTGTTGATGTACATACCAATGACATTGTCATGAATTTGCTCGTTTTTAGAAAAACATATCGTCCTGCGACTCAGGCGCTTGATATG
>Ga0209491_10009697_pt1 | contig 11736 bp, 10 predicted proteins | sample BON02_FD_187213 | JGI IMG/M metagenome (GOLD analysis project Ga0209491, IMG submission 187213) | Freshwater microbial communities from Lake Bonney liftoff mats and glacier meltwater in Antarctica - BON-02 (SPAdes) (version 2) | ecosystem: Environmental > Aquatic > Freshwater > Ice > Glacier...
AACCACAATCGATGGTGTGGACTCCTCGCCAGCGCAGCTTCAGCAACGGTTCGATCGCTACCTAGAGCTTTGAACTAATACTCGATCTACTGATATCTTGTACCAATACTATCTGGAGGTATTGGATCGCGACCGCTGTTCAATGGCAACGACCCTCGGCTGGGATTTATATGTGAAAGTGAAATATTCTGGTGGCAATGCTTTCAGCGATTTCAAAAGATAATCTCAATTTTATTTAGCAATATTTCTGGAAAGTGAATAGCACGATCTATTTAATGTTACTGATGTCAATAACATTCAACGTCGCAGTCGCTAATCGCCAAATGGTAGTTGTCTGATACTTCACTGACAACTACTACTGTCGCTAATCGATCGATTTTAATTAACGCGCTCACTTACTCGATCTTGGCGGTGAGCGCGTTAATTATTGGAGTTTAGGCTAATAGAGATAACATAATTGAGGAAAGGTTGCCAAATCGTTATATATTTAGTAACTTACCTTAGAGTAATTTAGCTCCGTCAGGTAATTTGTACCGCTTGACTGCACTCTAGATCGAGCCTTAATTATTGTGGCGATCGCATATATCCATGAATAGATGGCAGCATATTAGCTTAGTTTCAGGCACAGTCGCACGAATGTGCGGATTTTGTTTGGTAGGGTTGATTTTCGTGACTAGTTGCTCCCAGCGTAATAATCCCAATGTTGCTAGTACCAATGAGGGGAGAATTACCATCGGGACAACTCAAAAACCGCGTACTCTCGATCCTGCGGATGCTTATGAATTGAGATCGATCGCGTTGATTCGGAATTTGAGCGATCGCCTGTACACTTACGATCCAGGTAGCACCGTACTCAAACCCCAACTAGCAACGGCTTTACCAACAGTTAGCAGCGATGGGTTGACATATACAATTCCGATCCGTCAGGGAGTAGTTTTTCACGACGGTACCCCGTTCGATGCCGCCGCGATGGCTTTTTCACTCCAACGCTTCATCCAAAATAAAGGTAAACCATCCTCACTATTATCCGATCGGATCGCCACTGTGGCCGCCACGGCAGCTTACGAACTGACAATTAAGCTCAAAAAACCTTTCACCGCGTTGCCTTCAGTCTTGGCTTTTCCTGGCACATGTGCAGTATCGCCCAAAGCCTACAAAATCGGTAAAAATCTCTTTGAAGCCAATACTTTTGTCGGTACGGGGCCTTACCAACTCCAAGAGTACGGTACAGATCGCGTTAAACTCACCGCATTCGATCGCTACTGGGGCGCAAAACCGCTCAATCGTGGTGTCAACATCCAAATTTTTAACAACAACTCCGCCAACCTCTACAACTCTTTCCGCACTGGAGCCGTCGATGTCGCCTTCCAAGCGCTCGAACCAGATCAAGTCAAAAGCCTCGAAGCAGGAGCCAAAGCTGGCAAGTGGCAATCGATCGCGATCGATGGCAGCGTCACCAGTTACCTGATCCTCAATGTCCTCCAGCAACCGCTAGATAACCCCCTCGTCCGTCAAGCACTCGCCGCCCTAGTTGACCGACCTACTATTAACGAGCGGGTCTTGTACGGGCAGGGCAACCCCTTATACAGTATCTTGCCTAGCACCTTTAGCGTCTCCCAGCCTGGGTTCAAAACCGCCTATGGCGATGGCAATATTGCTAAAGCCAGACAACTGCTCACCCAAGCGGGATTTTCCCCCCAAAACCCTGCCAAAATCCAGATCTGGTACCCATCTGGCTCGACTAACCGCCGACTCACAGCAGGCTTCCTCCGTGCCTATGCCAAGCAAAAACTGGGCGGAATCTTGGAGATCGAACCCAATACGATCGAGTCAGCATCGTTCTTCAAATACGCCAGCAAAAATATCTATCCAGCCACCCTTCAAGACTGGTACCCCGACTTTCTCGATCCTGACAACTTTGTCCAACCCTTCCTCGAATGTCCCAAAGGCTCAGTCGCCAAAGGCTGTGAAGATGGCAGCAGTCAATCCCAAGGCTCATTCTACTATAGCGATCGGATGAATCAACTCATCGCCGCCCAAGGCAAAGAAGCAGATCCTACCAAACGCAAACAAATCTACGCCGATATCCAAACCCTCATCCAACAAGATGTCCCACTCATCCCCCTCTGGCAAACCAAAGATTTTGTCTTCGCCAAAAAAGGCATGAGCGGCATCGCGATCGATCCCCTTCAGAATCTTCTTTACTCAAGCATGAAGAAATAATCAATAATTGATAATTAAACCCTATGTCGCGATCGAAAACCCTCCAATACTATCTAGCTGCGCGATTACTCTTGGCTCCATTGATGTTGTGGACGATCGTCACGCTCGTATTTTTCTTGCTCAAAGCCACCCCAGGCGATCCGGCAGATGCCTTCTTGGGGAATCGAGCGTCAGAAGATGTCAAAGCAGAGTTACGCAAACAATTGGGACTCGATCGACCAATTTATGTGCAGTACTTTAGCTACTTATTCAATCTTCTGCAAGGAGACTTTGGGAAGTCGATTACTAGTTCTGGTAAAGAAGTCTTGGATGTCATTCGGGAGAACTTTCCAGCGACATTAGAACTCGCGATCGGCAGTATGTTAGTTGCCTTTATTGTTGGTGTGACAGTGGGCACGATCTCCGCATCCCGTCCAGGTACAATCTCTGAAGTTGGGGGGAGATTATTTGGGATCATTAGTTATTCCTTACCAATTTTTTGGGTAGGGATGCTATTGCAACTATTATTTGCAGTGCAATTAAATATTTTCCCCCTCGGCGGTAGATTTCCAGCGAACTTAACCCCACCTATAAAAATTACCGGACTCTACACGATCGATAGTTTATTACATTTCGACCTGGCTAGCTTTTTTGTCTCACTCCACCATCTAGCTTTACCCTGTCTGACACTGGGCGTATTACTGAGCGGAATTTTTGAACGGATCGTGCGGGTCAACCTCAAACAAAGCATGAAAGCCGAATATGTCGAAGCCGCTAGGGCTAGAGGCATTCCCGAGCAACGGATTCTGATCGCTCACGCTCTCAAAAATGCGATGATTCCGGTAATTACCGTACTGGGTTTAACTACCGCATCCCTGCTCGGCGGTGCTGTTTTAACTGAAGTCACTTTTTCTTGGCCAGGATTGGCAAGCCAATTGTATGAAGCGATTTCTAACCGTGATTATCCCACAGTCCAAGGAATCATGGTCTTCTTTGCCGCGATCGTGGTGATTGCCAGCATTGCGATCGATCTCATCAATGCGTGGATCGATCCGCGCATTAAATATTAGATTAGTTACCGATCGTCTCCTCCTGGGAGGGGTGCCCGTAGGGCTTTCCAAATTCTGCATCGGCTAGCTTTCGTCTATCGGGTAGAGTAATAAAATTAATGGTTTTGATTATACTTCGTTGCGATTACTAGATCGAGACAAATGTTGCTTTTAACTGCTTCTGCATCGTAAATGGGCGACGCACTGGGGCAATTTCAGCGGTTGTCGGTGTCACTGTCCAGTCGTATTTCTGTAGCAATGTGGAGAGAATTATTTTCATCTCCATCTGGGCGAGTTCCACACCGATACAGGTGTGTGCGCCACCGCCGAAACCAATTAAAGAATAAGGTTGTTTTTTGTCTTCCTCGCGTGGCGGCGCAAACCTGTCGGGATCGAATGAATCTGGATTTTGATAAATCTCTGGCAAGCGATGAGTCAGCATTGGGGAGATAAATACAAACCAACCAGCGGGAATCAAATAGCCAGCATATTCGATATCTTCTAATGCGACACGAGCGATGAGAAAGGCTGGTGGGTAGAGGCGTTCGCCTTCTTTGATAACATTAGTCATGTTAGGAAGTTGACGCAGATGATTCATTGAGATTCTTGTTCCGTTCGCGCAGCGTCTCGTTCCGAGAAGAGGCTCCGCCAACGGCTCTTTGCCCATTACTTGCTGCTGTTCGTCGCGCAATCTTTGTCGCCATTGGGGACAATTTCCCAGTTCAAACAACAACCAACTCATCATGGTAGATGTGGTATCGTGCCCAGCAAATAGAAATGCGATCGCTTGGTCGATTACCTGAGTTTCGGTAAATTTATTGCCATCTTCATCGATCGTATTTACTAGTAAACTCAGTACATCTGTGGATCGATCTAAGTCACCGAGTGCAGATCTTTGAGCGATAACTTGACGAATATAGTCAGCAATTTTGCGACGGGCGGCTTGCCCTCGTCCGTAACTAGTCAGCGGAATATCCCAACGGATGACACCAGAAACACTATCGACTAAAGTATTGAACCACTCGCTCACCTGCTCGATCTCTGCCGTACTTTCACTACCTAAAAAAATCTTCACCACGACAGTTAGTGTGAGCTTATGTAACTCGGCACTGAGATCGATCGTCCCACGTTCGCCCCAATCAGCCATCGCAGCGGTGACAACCGACTGGATCGTGTCAAAGTAAGACGCGATCGCCTGTTGATGGAATACAGGCAAAATTAGCTTCCGATTCGTGCGATGAGCTGCGCCATCTTTTAGCAACACACTATCAGGCGAGATCGTTGCTAATAATTTATTACCCAATCGCGATGATAGTCGATCGGCTGCATCCTTGAACACCAGTCGATTCGCTTCTGGCCCAACTAGACAGACAGTTTTGCCAAATATTAATGATGATGTTTTAAAAATATTGCCATGATCTCGATGCTTTTGCCAATAGAACTCTTCTCGCTTAACGAGAAAATCAATCAGTTCGCCAATAATCGGCAATCCGTAGCTACCCGGTATCAGCTCGGCAGATTTGAGTTTATCAGTCATCACCACAAATTTTTGCTCAGTGGACATCTACCCAGGTTGAGTATGACTTTTATGTTAACGAAGATATCATTCCTAATGTCGATCGAGTGAGCACATTTCAACACTAAGCCTACTTTCTACAAATCCCCTCCGTGGAGCAAAAAGTGCTGATGGGCGGGCCACCCCGCCCATCAGCCTACGGGTATCACTTGCGTGGGGGAATTTTTACAAAAGTCGCTTTTAACTGCTTCTGCATCGTAAATGGGCGGCGCACGGGCGAAATTTCAGCAGTTGTCGGTGTCACTGTCCAATCGTATTTTTGTAGCAACGTGGAGAGAATTATTTTCATCTCCATCTGCGCGAGTTCCACGCCAATACAGCTATGTACGCCGCCCCCAAACCCAATTAAGGAATAGGGCTGTTTTTTGTCTTCCTCGCGCGGTGGCGCAAATCGATCTGGATCGAAAGCATCTGGATCTTGGTAAATTTCTGGCAGCCGATGGGTAAGCTGCGGGAAAATACACACATACCAACCAGCGGGAATCAGATAACCACTATATTCAATATCTGCCATGGCCATCCGACAGATGATAAAACCTGGTGGATACATCCGTTCACCTTCTTTAATTGTATCGATCATGTTTGGCAGTTGGCGTAGATGAGAGAGTGCGATTGAACCATTTCCCATAACTTGCTGCTGTTCATCCCGCAATCTGAGCCGCCATTCGGGACGATTGCCCAATTCAAACAATAACCAACTCATCAAACTAGATGTCGTATCATGCCCAGCAAACAGAAACCCGATCGCTTGGTCGATTACTTGAGTTTCTGTGAATTTATTACCATCTTCATCAACTGTATTTAGCAGTAAACTCAGTACATCTGTAGACTGCTCTAGATCGCCCTGTGCCGCTCTGTCTTGAATAATTTGGCGGACATAACCAACAATTTTGCGACGGGCTGCTTGCCCTCTGCCATGCACCGTCAGAGGATGATCCCATTTGACCACACCATTCAAACTATCTACCAGAATTGTAAACCACTCGCTCACTCGATCGATTTCGGAAGTTTTTTCGCTGCCCAGAAAAATCTTGACCACTACCTTTAAAGTGAGCTTGTGGAGTTCGGCACTAAGATCGATTGTGCCACGTTCGCCCCAATCATCGATCGCTTCAGTGACAACTGCCCCAATCGTATCAAAATAGGACGCGATTGCCTGGGGTAGAAATACAGGTAAAATTAGCTTTCGACTAATCCGATGTTGCTGTCCATCCTGCATCAGCACCATGTCAGGACTGAGGATTGGGGATAGGAATTTATTACCCAACCGTGATGAAAGTCGGTCGGTTTCATCTTTGAACACCAGCCGATTAGCCTCCGGCCCAATTAGACAGGCAATATTGTTAAATAGCCCGGGCATCGATACTTTGAAGATCTTTCCATGCTGTTGGTATCGGTTCCAGTAAAATAATTCTTGCTGACTGAGTGCGCCGATCGTATTCCCGATCGGTGGCAATCCAGTATTTCCAGGCATCATATCAGCGGACTTGAGTTTATTTGTCATAACAACAATTACTTTCAAATTGTGATATGGTTTATCTTATGAGTAAATCCTCATCTTTGTCAATCGATAAAACTCTCCGCCGCCAACCCCAGCAACAGCGTGGGCAACAACGGGTAGAGAAGATTCTGATCGCTGCTGCGGAAGTCTTTGCCGAGGCGGGATTTGCGGCGGCGACAATCCAACAAATAGCCGATCGAGCTAGCTCCGCCGTCGGTTCTATTTACCAATTTTTCCCTGATAAGTTAGCAATTTTTCGCGCTTTATTTAAAGAGCATCTGCAACAGATAGATATCCGTGAAGCTAAATTTTTTACTGGTGATGTAGATCGTCCCCTGAGCCAGCGGATTGATGAATATCTAGATGCTTATACCAGCTACTTCGAGCAGCCGATTCCGCGCTGTATCGCTTTACAGAACTATTTACAGCCAATCGCAGGACTATCGATTTTGATGGCAGATTTACCCGATCGAGTATCGATCCTCATCGAAAATCATGCCAGTTTATATCGACAACTCAATCCCAGTTTAAGCATAGCCAAAAGTAAATTACTTGCAGAAGTAGCTCAAAATATGTGTACCAGCTTATTTTTTCGGGCGATCCAAAGTGACGATCGACACCGCCAAGAACTGTATGCAGAAATTAAAGATGTTCTCTATGGCTATCTAAATCCCTATATTGGCGACCATCTACTCATTTCGCACAGTCAAAAGATGATATGTCCAGACTGTCAGAGCGATCGAGTGGCCAAAAACGGTAGCCAACAAGGTAAGCAACGCTATGTGTGCAGAGGGTGTGGACGGCAGTTTATCGATCGCTACGCAGATAGAGGGTATCCTCTAGAAATTAAGCACAAGTGTCTCGCTCTCCATCGAGCTGGAGTCAGTTTTCGCGAAATCGAGCGTAGTACTGGAGTCTCACACAACACGGTGATTAATTGGGTGAAAAATATTTACGAGAAGTAGGGGTAATTCATGAATTACCCCTACTTCTCGATCTCGCTAGCAACATTCCCTTTTGCTGATGCTAACAAATAAGGCTGAATCAAGGTCTGTGCTGGGATTCCTAGCTGCTCGTGGAGCCTTCTAATCATCTCCAATGTCAATGGACGCTTACGATTAAGAATTTCTGCTACTCTAGCACGACTACCGTTGGCGCAGCCTCTCCTACGGGAGAATCGCAGGTTCTAAATCTTGTCTTGTTAATCCTCGACTTTCCATGTAATAGAGAATAGCCTCGATTCTCCGATCGGAGACGCTTTGCGAACGGTTCTGGAGGTAAAATCGGCTCGTGTTTGCGTTCGTATGCCTCTACAAGTGTGACTAAAATTTCCAACCTGTCAAATTCTGGCGTTCCCGCAGGCGCATCAAATAACCGCTCTATTTCTATCAAAGCCGCTCGATGAGTTTCCCGATCTCTGATTGGTTGTAAATCGTACATATTAACCTCAAATAGTTGTGGCATCTACATCGTCATATTCGCGATGTGTACCGATGAATCGAATGAAGATGATACTGATGTCGTAACGAACGTGAACGATTAGGCGGTATTTATTACCCAAATATGATACCCAATATCATCCCGATCGTACCAATCTCAAGCCAAATTTGTACCACGATCTAATTCGAGATCGACGACTCTGAAATACTTATCCGTAGCGTTGCGGATGCTTGAGCTGTTGTAATCTAGAGATCGAGAGATTTGCGCTCCAGCTCGATCGACTTGTCCGATCGATCCCTAACCCCTGTTAAAATTGTATAAATTGTAAAAACTTTTACCAAAACTTAATTTCAGGATAACTATGAGCGAAAAATCCCTGATGATTTCCCCGTCCATCCTCTCGGCGGACTTTAGCCGATTAGGTGAAGAAATTCGGGCTGTGGATGCCGCTGGTGCTGACTGGATTCACGTTGACGTAATGGATGGACGGTTCGTACCAAATATTACTATCGGTCCCCTAATCGTTGAAGCCGTTCGCCCCCACACTAAAAAGCCATTAGATGTCCACTTGATGATCGTGGAACCAGAAAAATATGTGGCTGACTTTGCCAAAGCTGGTGCAGATATTATCTCCATTCATGTCGAGTACAACGCATCCGCCCATGTTCACCGTACCTTGGGACAAATCAAGGAACTAGGCAAAAAAGCAGGTGTAGTCCTCAATCCTGGCACTCCACTAGAGCTAATTGAATACGTCCTAGACTTGTGCGATTTGGTCTTGATTATGAGCGTCAACCCAGGTTTTGGCGGTCAAAGCTTTATTCCCAGCGCAGTTACTAAAGTTGCCAAGTTGCGCCAAATGTGTGACGAGCGCGGTTTAGATCCTTGGATCGAAGTCGATGGCGGACTCAAAGCTAATAATAGCTGGCAAGTCATCGAAGCTGGTGCAAATGCGATCGTGGCTGGTTCGGCTGTATTTAACGCTCCTGACTATGCTGAAGCAATTAAAGGCGTTCGCAATAGCAAACGACCACAATTAGTAACAGTTTAATTCGGTTGAGATCACAGGCGCAGATATCGGTTGATGTCATCTACCATCTAGACTTAACGCGATCTGAGCTTGGCAAATACATATGTAACTAAAAAGACTGCCGGAGATTAACTCTGGGCAGTCTTTTTCGATCGAGTTGAGATGCGATCTCGAAGCGCTGCCTTGAGCAGATCGGGCTTATGAACCAGTACCAGTATTGTTGGAGTTAGTTTGGATATAGAGAACGATGAGGAAAATCGAAGGTACTAAGATGAATAAAAGACTGGCAACAAAACCTAAATTGTTAGTTTCCATTAGCGTAATTTCTATAAATTATTTCGATCGACATATGGACTAGAATATCATTTCCGTGAGAGTGTAGGAGAGATCGGGATATTTGACTTCTCCGCTCTTCCTCACTAGTCTCAATCAATCGAGCTACTCGAAACCCTCATTCTCACCAGCTAATTGCCGCCTACACTAGGGTTTTGGTTTAGTATTTACAGATACAGCCCCATTGACCATGGCTTGACAAGCAAGACGGTAGTTATCCGGTTTTTTAGCTAGTTTACGGTTTTCAAAATCAGTGCGGGGTGAGAGATTTTCCATCCCTTCGACGATCTCTACCCCACACATGCCACACTGACCATAGCCACCACAGTTGATTAGCTTACCTTTGAAGGTATAGATATCAATTTGGTTTTGAACCGCCTTCTCGCGCAGATTTGACCCCTGTGCGACGACGATCTCTTTGTTCTCTTTGATAAATTTAATCACAGTCATCTTGAATACCCCCTAAAATTGTTTGCGCCCTACTAAGGATTATTAAGATTTTTGACGGTTTTGCCAAGGGGGTAAGGGATGAGGCTTGAGGTGTGAAGTATGAGGTTTTAGGGATGAGATCGCTTTTACCCTCAAACCCAAAGCCCAAAGCCTGAAACCTCACACCCAAAACCTCACACCCAAAACCCAAAATCTATTCCCTACTCTGCTAAAACTGTTGCCGTCCGAAGACTAGACAGGGCGCGATTGTAATTGAGAATTGCCGTGATGCGGTTGCCACGAGCGCGGGCGAGTTCGGTTTGAGCTTGAATCACATCGGTTTGAGTACCGACCCCTGCTTGAAAGCGCAGACGGGCTAGTTTGAGACTTTCTTCTGCTTGTCTCAGGGCTTGGGTAGATGTGGCGATATTTTTTTGACTAGAGCCGAGGCTAAAAAAAGCTTGCTCGACTTCAAATCGAATTTGGTTCCGCGTAGTCGTGAACTGGTTTTCAAAAATTTGTTGATTGACTTTTTCTCGGTTGGAATTAGCTCCGGCGGAGCCACCATCCAAGAAGTTCCAACTCAACTGTGCGCCGATGCTGTAGTTATCTTGGGCTGAAGTGGAAGTGGTCAGACTCTTGCCGAGACCGTAGCTAGCAACCAGATTGACCTGAGCGGAATTAGCCGCAGAGGCAATAATTTGTTGTTGTTCGCTAATCTGGCGGAGGGATAGTTGTTGCTTGACTTCGGGGCGATTTTTGAATGCTAAGACTACACTATCTTCCAGGGAAAAGTTCCAATTACCCGACTCTCGCACGGCATCGGCTGCCCTAAATTCGGTATTTTGATCGACAACTAGGAGCTGGGCGATCCTTTTGCGTGCTGTCTGCTGTTGACCTTGAGCGTTGGTGAGATCTTGATTGGCGGTCGCAAGTTGCACCTGGGCGCGGAGGATATCAAATCTAGTCCCCACACCAGCCCGTTCTTGGAGTTGGGCATCGCTCAAGCTGCGGGTCGCATCTGTGACGGCGGCTTCGTTGATAATCACTGCTGAATCAGCTCCTTGGAGATCGTAGTAAGCGGTGATGACTTGACCGCGTATTAGTTGTTCGACCCGAATCAGATCGAGCCTGTCGAATCTAACTTGTTCCTCAGCAGCACGTACGCTACTCTGATTCCGACCCGCACTGAGGATATTGTAAATAGCTTGAACTCGACCTTGAACATCGGTGGTGCTGCTATTGCCAAATTGAGGTTGATTACCAATAACTAAGGGCGATCCTTGATTCTGGATGGTACTTGTGAATCCTACTTGCAATGATTGAGCGGCTTGCGCTCCAGCAATTCCTGTTTGCGATCGATCGATTGTCAGCCGCGCTGCTTGGATTTGACGATTGTTGCGAAAGGCAGTGTCTATGGCTTCTTGGAGTGTGATGGATCTGTTGCCAGTAATCTGCACTTCTCCACCTGTTTTAGGTAGGTTGAGGTCGTTGCGGAGTTTGAGATCGCGATCGGGTGCTGGAGTAGTGGTAGTATTTTGGGCGATAACTAGGTGACGTTTAACGATCGATGACCTTCGCTCTGGACTCAATTGGCTACTCGGAGCTAGTTGTAAGCTCTGGCGGATACCTGCGAAATCCACTGATTTTGCCTGTGCGGGTTCCATAGATCCCAATCCACCTAAACCCAGCGCAATCATCACCCAAATTGTTGGAAATCTAATTGCGCTGAGGCGATCGAGATTGGTACGATGGTTGCCCTGAGGTCGTAAGCTGGCGACAGCGATCTGATGGTCGAGGGGATCAATTAATTCGCTTGGAGTTAGCATAGTCAATTAGTCTGTAAAACTGTTTAAAAGATTTGGAAATCGGCTAATAAGATCTAAATTACCCAAGACATTCGCCACTAGGAACAGCTATTAGCCCTCCCTATTTTCCCCTAATTTTTCTAGAAAATCAGGAATCCCATTAACTGGAACTAGTGGAATCTGTAATTTTCGGGCTAGTTCCTCAATTGTCACATCATCGAGAAACTTGGCTTCATCGTGTTTGAGCATTATGCTGGGGATTAATACTCGATCGCCTAAATCTCGCCCTGGTAGCTCATGGAGTAGATCTTGTCCGGTTAATAGACCTGTGACTGTCATCTGTTGCCCCCAATATTGGCTGGCGATCG
>Ga0209491_10009702_pt1 | contig 11731 bp, 22 predicted proteins | sample BON02_FD_187213 | JGI IMG/M metagenome (GOLD analysis project Ga0209491, IMG submission 187213) | Freshwater microbial communities from Lake Bonney liftoff mats and glacier meltwater in Antarctica - BON-02 (SPAdes) (version 2) | ecosystem: Environmental > Aquatic > Freshwater > Ice > Glacier...
CTCACACGCATTGTTTGGTGGTGAGCCTGTGTAGGCTACTACTCTTTTTCCTCCTTCTGCTGCGACGCGGCGTGTCACCAGCTTCTTCTTGCTCTTATTTTCCATCCTACTATTAGTGCCGCTTGATAATTCCCTCGTCTTATACTACTGCTGCTGCTGTATGAATCCTATTGCTCTACCCTTATTACCAAACACACTACTCGCACGCAACTTTACTCAACCACCACCCACCTCCGTGGCAAGCACTTGCTCTTTCCATTGTACCTCGACTTCGCGTCTCCGATTCTCTCTCTGCCACAAGCCATCAGCAGCCCATGCATCCACCCATTTGCTATGTAAATTTGCCTTGCACCCTTCCTCTTCTTCCAGTTCCCCCTCCTCCTCTCCCTCCCTCCCTCCCCTCCTTCTCAAGCTCAAAACCACACCACCACCACAGTCACATTATCGGACGTCCCCCTCCTAAACGCCTCCTCGCTCAAATACCTGGACATCTTCTTCTTCCTCGCCATCATCGCCGCCCTGATAATCCCTCGGTCATCCGCATGCTGCTTCGTCCAATCAAAAATCTTCATATCCGCCACCCGCTGCCCCGCCGGCTCCCCCCTTCCTCCCCCCCCCCCTCCTCCCTCCCCCCCTCCCTCCGTCAATGCCCCCACACTCGCACTCATCATCGAATGGACAAACGCCACGGCATCTTCCGAAGTCATCACATCCCAAAGCCCATCCGTCGCCAAGATCACAAACTCATCCCCCTCCTCCACCGGCACCCTCTTCATCTCCACCTCACTCGAGACAAACGGCCGCTCACTCCTATCCCCAAACGCCCGAGCCACCGCCAAATTCCCATTGATCCGATACACGCCCATCCCCTCCATCGGCGCCCCATCCTGCTCCAGCAACCCATACCACCTCACCGTCCCCCCCAACGCCTTCACCCTCTCCAACTCACTCGCTTTATTCGGCTTATGATCCTCCGTCAGATCCACTGCCTTCCCCCTCCTACTCAACACCGCGCGAGAATCACCGACATTCGCGCTGATCAACGTGCGTTTCGCGGGCTTCCCCTCCCCCTGCTCCTGCGAGTGAATGACGACCGCCACAGCCGTCGAACCCATATAGGACCAATGCCGCACTTTAATCACTGCATCATCCACTATCTTAAACGCTTGAGCCAACGCGCCCGCAACCACCTCATCGCTCAACTTCGTCGTGTCCTCATCCGGCAACGCCGCCAAGAAGTGGGCATTCAGGTTCTGCCGCAGGTACTTCGAAACAGCAGCACCACCATGCCCGTCATACACTCCACAGAAGCTCCCATCTTTGCTAATGAAAAAATCATCTTCCATGTAAGAACGTTGGCCCTTAAAGGCAACGATCGACGTGGTGTAGGGCCCACCGGCGATGCCCGTGCTGCCGCTGCCCATGGAGGAGGAGGAGGCGGGGGAGGAGGTGGTGGTGGTGGAGGAGGAGGAGCGGGTGGAGTGGCCTTTGCCGGGGTAGAGAGAGGTAGCAGAGTTGCTGTCGCGCCGGATGGGGAACTTGATAAAGTTGGGCGGGGTGTTGTTGGTGGTGCTGCTGGACGACGACGACGAGGAGGAGGAGAAGGAAGAGGAGGAAGTGGAGGAGCGGGGAGGGGAGGGGGGTAAAGGTGCTTCGCACGCCGCCGAGGCAGAGCCACGGGCGAGGCCGCCCATGTAGTAGGCAGAGGCAAGTGCTGCCGCGGTGGTGAAGATGGAGCGACGATTCGAGACGCCCCCGCCCAGGCCATTGTAGTAGAAGTGCATGTTTGTGTTGGCGGTGGAGGGAGAGAGAAGGAGTCGACGGACTGCCGCGCTGCTGCTGCTGCTGCTGCTGCTGGTGTGGCTGCTGCTGCTTGTGCTGCTGCTGCTAAGGCTGCTGCCACTGATAATGGAGATGGCGGCGGTGCTGGCGTGCTGCTGGCGGCAGTGGTGGTGGTGGTGGTGATGCCTCGAAAGCCGCCGGAGGATCATCAAGACCAAGGCCCTCTAGTCTAAGCACAGACTGGGGGTGGGGGTGGGGGTGCGAGGGGACGAGCACAAGAGGTTGTTGCTCTCTACCTCACGGCACACACACACACGCGCACACACACGCACACACAGACACGCCCAAGCGCGTGGTCTGCCCTCTCTTTGACGACGCAAGACGCCCCTGCTTGTGATGCTGCGATGTGGAAGACGGGAGAGGGAGGGGGGGAGGGAGAGGAGGCTACCGGGGGACGGGACAACAACGGGAGCGGAAACCCTGCAGCCGGCCGGAGAGCAGCACACAAGCTGGGGGCGGGGACTCCTCCCTGTGTGATGTGTAGGGCCGGGTTGCACGTTTATTAGGGTGGGTTGTAGCGGCTTGGATTGATGTTGCCTTGCTTCTAAGCTCGGTCTGCTTCCTCCTTTTCATCATCACTTTTTGCCTCTACCAACGCCTCCAGCACCAGCCCAATGAGCACAAGGACAAGGTCATGACCAACGTGTGGGTGGTGCGGGCGCCTGCAGGGGTACAGCAGAAGCGCAAGCAGGAGGGCAAAAGCAGTAGAAGCCCAAGCAAAATGCAGTCCTTCTTCTTCCGCAAGGCCGTGATTGCCCACGTTCATGTTTTTTCCGTGTTCGTCGTTCGCGTTGCGACGCGGATGTTGTGTAAAAAGAAAGGAAGCACATCGAAACTCAGCAAGTACCTCGACCATTCGGCGTTGTTGCTTTTATTCTACTTGCTTTGTGTGCTCCTTGCTCCTAGTTTTGCTTCTTGCCTTCCCCTCCTCCGCCTTTCTTCTTTCCACTCCCCCCTCCCCCAGCACCAGCACCAGCCCCACCCCCCATCAGATCCTGTAGCATGGCTGTGGGATTTGTGGTCTTCATCTGCTCCTCCAACGCCTTCTTCTCCTCCTCACTCATCGAGTCCATCGCCTTGGGAAGGTAGAATGCAGCAGCTACACTCACAAATAACATCCAGGTCATAGGGGACATTAATTGAGCCTTCAAACTTGCCCACGCATCGCGTTTCTCAAAGTAGTTGTACTCGCTGTGGGCATGCAGGAGGAGGGGGTAGGCGGCCTTCGCCTTGGGGGCTCCTGTGATTGTTTAAGAGAACGGCGGAGAAGTGAGGGAAGGAGGGAAGGAGAGGTGGGGCGAGGGAGAGTAAGCTAATGCATTCTTCGCCTTGCCCAATACTTTTTTTCAACAAAGACTCCTCCACAAGCCAAGCCAGATTGAAGCGCAAGCCAAGCCAGACAGAAGGGAAGGATACACACACAAGGAAAACAATCAAGGAAAGAAAAGGGGCCATGAGAGCTGAAAACAACACAACACGTACCAGGGTACTTGTACTCCAGGCACAATATTTTGCCGGCGTCGTCCTCGACCTCGGGGCGGACGCTGACTTTGATCTGTGTTGTCAGTTGTGCGGAGGGGGAGCGTTAGGAAGTTGGTGAGTACGCTCGATGGTAAGAGAAGAAAGAATGAAGCAAGGGAACGTACCTGGCTGAAGTAGTACTTGGGCGACAAGACCTCGAGCAAGTATGTGCCTGTGCGTGTGTGTATGATGGAAGCCAAGAGAGGTGTATGAGACGACAGCACCCGCACCTTCTCCTCCTGCACTACGAGTCCCTCCTTTCCGTACTAATCCTCCTCCCACACACACCCTAGACCCCAGCCCCACCGCCGCCAATCGCTCTCTATGGCTATACCCTCTCCTCTTTACCTGCAGGCACGTCGGCAAATCGAAAGCTGCCGTCCGCGGTGGTGAGCGTGGCATATTTGCCCCCGCTTAAGATGACTTTGGTAGGGGGCGGCGGTTCGTTGGGCGCAATCAGGACGCGGCCTTCCAAAGGCAGGGCGTGGGTGGAGGGGAGGGTGGCAAGGAGCAGGAGGAGGCAGGGAAGGAGGAGGCTGGGGGAGAAGGGTAGACGAAAGAAGGAGGAGGCTGCTGGTCTTGAGTAATGGCTGCTGCTGCTGCTGCTGCTGCTGCTGGCGCTGCTGGCGGTGGTCATTATTGTCGTCGTGGGCGTCGTCATGGTCGTGGTTGTAGCGCTGTGTATGTGTGTATGTCAGTGGAGGACGGGGACAAGAAGGCTCATCTCTCATCATCATCATCATCATCATCCGCACCGCTCTGTTTCCCCTCCTTCTCTGCCTTTTGCTGCCACATGGCACAATTCTGGCCCCCGCTCTTGGCCGTCAATACTGTCCTACCCTATACGTACACCTCTACAACACTTCTCCTGACGCATGTCCACCCTTTCCAACCCCAAACATAAGCCCACAGGTCTTCACACAGACGCCTCGCTTCCTCGCCGCCGCCTCGCCAGAGACGAGGCCCATTCCCATTCAAACGCAAGCCCAGCACAACACCATGCCTCGCAGCCTTCTCGCCCCGTGCCTGGCCCTCCTCCTGCTCCTTCTCCTTCCTTACCACGCTGAAGGCCGTGCCTGCCAAGTCCGCAATTATGCCGGGCGTCCCGTGAACTTCTACTGGATGGACGTCACCAACTGGGGCAACTACATCTCGCAAACCAAAGTCCCCTTGCCGCACGCCACCTCCAGCCCGCTCAAGACGTATGAGACGCACCGTTTCTTTGCTGCGTTTGCGGATGAAGCCGCAGAGGTGCCGTCGTGGGACCCGGACAGCATCCCCTTCAACGCGCAGTTTGTACATCGAGGGTTTGATCAGGTGGTGACGGCTTTGCTGAATGAGGAGGGGCAGCTTTACCTCGACGATTGGGACATTCACGAAGGCGAAATGACGCGCTTGGCACAGGCCATTAGTACATGTAATGAGACGACTTCAATAAGTGAAGACGAGCATGCGGCATGTGTCCTTGCTCAGGCCGGCGTGCTTGTCCAAAGCTTGGAACGCGAACGAGATGACATCGAAGCATTAGTCTCCCGAATGGAGACCCGCCTCGACGGGGCCTTCTGCACAGGCACCGGGCGATTCCAGACTTCGGCCGTACGTACTTTTGAATGGGAAGGGCGTCAAGTAGACGTCCTGGCGGAGACAGATAACCTGACTGTGTTTCACTTCCCTGCCTTCCTTGATGCGTCCGCGACCGAGACGCTGCTTCTCAGCGCGCCTGCGAATGGCACCCGGCACGTGGACATCCAACCCAATCCCAAGCTGAGTTTCGATGCCTCCTTGGCCGCCCGCCAGGACTGGGCGCAGGGCTTTGTCAATGCCCAGCTAGGGGAGGAGGGAGGGGTGGCGGGAGGGAAGGAGGGGGGGGAAGAGGCCTTGCACATCTTCAGGTACAACAAAAAGGAATTCCACTCCCCTCCTTGCGATGGTCTCTGTCAAAGCCTGCCGTTGCATCCGAGCGAGTACGCCGCCACCCTCCTCCTGTACCCGCAACGCCCCAACCAGAAAGCCAAAGACATGGCCGCGTGGTTGTTTACGACAGAGGAGGAAGGGACTCATGTCGGGTTCACTTCTCAAGGAGACGATGCCATTCTCTTCCTCTATAAAAAACAGGAGGTAGGGTACGTACCTGCCCTCCTCCCTCAGTTGATCCCGTGCCCGGGAACGGCGGAGGAGATGTTTGTGGCCTCGAGGTGGATTAGGCGGGCGGGGGAGGACGGGGAGGAGGGAGGGTTTGGGGATGAGCTGTGAGAAGGGGGAGACGTGGCATGCACGAATATTTATACGAAAGAAGGTAGAAAGTATACAAGACAAAGAAAGAGATACTGTGGATTTGTTTGTTAGTGCGTGGTGCTCTGGATGTGAAATAGATCAATGATGAAAATGCATTGTCTTGTTCAAGCTCTTCTGCCATTTTCTTTCTTTTTGCTTCTTTCTTCCCCTCTTTATTCACAAGCACACACACACAGCCCTTCTTCCTCCTCACTATCCTCCGTCTCCCCCGCATTCATAATTCTCCACTCCACACTCCGTCCTATTAACCGTTCCCGGCCGCTGACACACGCGGAATGTCATTGTGCTCCGTCAACACAGACAAGTACTGATTAAATTCATCAATGCGCTCCCTATGGCTCTTACTCACCAAATTCTTAATGTTCTTCTTCTCCCGCTCCTTCTGCCGGGCAATGTGCCGGCGTTGCGTCTCGGTCAATCCGTCGTCCTTCTCCAAGGCAGGTGGAGCCGCGGCAGCAGCGGCCTCCCCTCCTCCTTCCCTCGAAACCTCCTCCCCATCGTCGCCGTCATCCTTGTGGTTGTGTGTGCTGGCCGCGGCTACTGCAATGTCGTCGTCCGCGCTCTCCTCGCGAGGGCGCTTCTTCTTCTTCTTCCTGTGGTGTGGGTAGGTTGGAGTGTGGTGCAGGGTTGGTGCGTGTGTGGGATATGATGGGGATGACGCGGAGGGTGAGGGAGGGCTGGGGGATTGGAGCACGAGGGAAGGGCTGTACGATTCACAGCTCGGCAGCCACGGCCACTCGCACCGCGCACCTCAGGCGCGAGATGGACACTGAGTGAGCCGTGGTCCCGTCGCAAAGGCAGGGTTCGGCGGCTCAAGTGCATCATCATCATGGAAGGGGGGATGGCAGGGGGAAGGATTGTGTGTTGTACGTACTTGTCCTTGTTGATGGGCGCCCCTTTGAGCTTGAGCGCGCCGCCGATGGGCATGGTTGCCGACTGCCTGTGTACGTGTACGTGTGTGGTGTGTGGTTGGTAAATGGGTGGGTTTGTGTAAAGGCAAGGCAAGTCTCTATCATCACCGCAGCTCCTCCGCAACGGCGACGACGCGACGTGTCGTTTTTTTACGTCCCATTTGCCACCTCATACGGTCGTCGTAATGCCTGCCTTGGCTTGCCATGCCCTAACCAAGCCCCCCATCACAACACAGGCCATCCCCACGACCAGTTCCACGCCGTAGACAGGCTCCAGCGGCTCCACTCGTCACAAAACACCCCAAGACTCAAGCCAGAGGCAGGAGGTCGAAGCTCTCCCCACACGACATCCAAAGCCTCGTCCTACCTTCGAAAGAAAACCTCCGCGTTTCTCTCCACTCCTTTCTAGCAATGAAGATGACGCCCGACCTCGGGAAGCTCTTCACGCCCTACACCATGGGGCCTTTCAAGCTCCCGCATCGAATTGTCATGGCCCCTCTGACGCGCTTGCGAGCCGGCACGCGCCAAGTCCCCACGCCTCTCAATGCCCTTTACTATGGCCAACGAGCGTCGGCCGCCCTCGTCATTGGGGAGGCCACATACGTCGCCCCGGAAGGCTACGGGTACTGCGACAGTCCCGGCATTGTGACCGACGAGCAAGTCGAGGGACATAAACTTCTGACGCAGGCCGTCCACGACAAGGGCGGCCTCTTCTTCCTCCAGCTCTGGCACGTCGGGCGCATCTCCCATCCCTCCCTCCAGCCCAACGGCCAGCTCCCCGTCGCGCCCAGCGCCATTGCCCCCAAAAACGTCCGAGCGGCCACACCCGACGATTATCAGCCCATCCCCACCCCCCGCGCTTTGGAGACGGCCGAGATTCAATCCATGGTCGTCGAGCCCTTCAAGCAAGCCGCGCGCAATGCCAAGAGAGCTGGTTATGATGGTACGTTTCCTTTTCATCTCCCTTGCAGCGTGGCAGTGTAGAATGGGCGGGGGGGGTTGAAAATAGGGAATTTTTCCTTTATATGTGTCTATTTGTGTATGTCTCAAATCCCTCCCTCCCTCCCTCCCTCCCTCCTTTCCCTTCCCTAGGTATCGAAGTCCACTCCGCCAACGGCTACCTCCTCGAGCAGTTCCTGAGCGACGGGTCCAACCACCGCACAGACCAATATGGAGGGAGCATCGAAAATCGCTTTCGGGTCTTAAGGGAGGTGTGCGAGGCTGTGATTGAGGCGTGGGATGGGGATGCTACAAGGGTAGGTGTGCGGTTGTCGCCTTCGGGCACATATAATGATATGTCTGATTCGGATTATTTGAGTCATTGGGCGTATGTCATCAAGGAGTTGAACAAGCTAGGCTTAGCCTACCTTCACGTCGTCGAACCTCGCATCGACGGCAGCGCTGATAAATACGAAGACACGAATAAGGACTGGTGCTCGTCTTGGAAAAGCACCTGGAGGGATCTCTGGTCCGGCACTTATATATGTGCGGGTGGGTACACCCGACGCACGGCCGAGGCGGCCTTGAGGGAGGATGGGGTGGATTTGGTGTGTTTTGGGAGGAAGTACATTTCAAATCCGGACTTGCCAGAGAGGTTTGCGGTGGCGGCGAGGGCGGAGAAGGAGAGGAAGGAGGGGAGGAGGAAGGAGAATGGGAATGGAGGGGAGGTGGTGCTGGAGGAGGAGGAGGAAGATGATGGTGATAAGGCATTTGTGACGCCGTATCAACGGGAGACATTTTATGGAGGGGGGGCGGAGGGGTATACGGAATTTTCGTTTTGGGAGGAGGGAGGAGAGGGTGGGGAAGTTGCGAAGAGTGTTTGAAAATTGCTTTTTGACAAGTAGGAAGAAGGAGAAGAAATAGGAGTAGAGGACAAGGAAGGGAGAAAGTACAAGCGGGAGAGACGCCATGTATTGTTGTTGCTTCTCTTTAGTTTTCCATTCGCGGGTCGTGAAAGAAGAAGAGGCGAGGGAAGGTCCTCCGGAAGGAAGGCACATTTTGTTTGAGCTCGCGACGTATCTCGAACTCTGCTGCTGCTGTTGTAACACTACGACTACACACATATACTCTTAAAAGGAGGAGAAAGGAAAGCACCTATCAAACACCCAAAATATAAGCAAACGGGCAGGCATGACAAATCAGAGACACGGCTATGTATATATACAAAAGGGAAGGAGGGACCAAAAAGAAAAAAAGAAGGAATCACACACACCGTCGACGACTGTTTCCGATTCACACATTTACTCACCCACGGACTCTACCTATCCTCCTTTTAATCTAGCCTTCTCCTTCTCCTATTCCTTCCCACCACTCCCATCCCCCCCAACACGCGCCTGAAACAAATAAGTGCGCATCACCTCCTTCTTCTCCTTCCGCGGGACAACCGGCAGACCCCACAACCCATAATTCGCTTCTTTCTCCCCAACCGTCACCACCTCCACCCCCTCAAACCCTACAGCAGCCAAGGCCGTCTCCGGCGCTTCCATCGCCGAAGAAAATGTATTGGTGAGCCACTTATTGCTCGCTTGTTCCTGGAGGGAGGTCAGGGTAAAATCATTGATGTGATCCGCCAGGAGAATGCTCCCCGGGGCGGACTCTGCTTGGATGGCCCGCAGTAATTTCTGGGCCCGCGAGGCTTCAAAGTAATACAAGAACCCTTCTAAGATCCAGATTGTTTTCTTTTTCGGGTCAAAGCCTGCTTTTTTGAGCTCGTTCGTCCATGCCACGTCATCAGAAAAGTCACTTTTCAATCGATTCATTCCTTGGGCGAGCAAGGGGAAGCGATCCGAGACGCTTGCGAGGGTTTGGCTCTTATAGTCCAAGACGGGTTTTACGTCCAGTTCGTAGACCTGGCATTGCTGGAGTTCCTTGAGGCGGTAGCTAGGGAGGGAGGGAGGGAGGGAGGGAGGGGAGGGAGGGGAGGGAGGGGAGGGAAGAAGGCAAGGTAAGGGGATGGACGAGTCTTTTGGTGCTACACAGAGGAGGTGACTGGGAGGTTAAAGTACTTGGACCAATTTTTTAAAATGTGCTTTATTCTGCTGCCAAGCTGGCTGTTGCCCCTTCCCCCCTTCTCTACCCTCCCTACCCTCCCATCCTCCCCCCCCTACTCACCCGCGCGCGTCCATGCCGGCGCCACACAGCACCACTTGCGTCAACTCCGGGTCTGTCTTCAAAGCCTGCGTGATTTTCTGGTCCATCCAATGGGTTCGAATGGCCACGACAGGGTACACGGCATTCTTAGCCTTGTTGACACGCTCGCTTTCAATGATGTCCTCCCCCGCTAATATAGCGGCGAGGGGGTCCTGTACAATTTCTTTGTAGAGGAAGCGGGCGCCTGCGCAACGACGCGAGGACAAGGCCACATCTTCACCGATGGGGCAGGCCATGTCTTTGTCTGCTGGGGCAGGCGGAGGGGAGGGCTTGCTGCTGCTGCTGCTGCTGGAGGAGGCTGGTGGGGCGGCAATGGTGCGGCAGGTCGTATGGAGGAGAAGGAGGAGCGACAGAAGCGACAAGGACGGGCGGCGACAGGGCATTCCGGCGGCCTTGCTAGCGCTGCTAATGTTGCCTGTGGTTGTGTTGCGTGAAGGGACGAGGGGCTGGGGGAATTAGAGTGGTGTCACGGCATGGAACACTGCGATTTACAGCGACGAGCGAAGCAACAACGGTGCTCGTTTTTCCCTCCCTCCCTCCTTTGTCACAAGCCCACACCCACACACACACACACCACACCCTCACCCTGCACAGACACAGGCACATCCAGCAGGTCCCCGTCGTTCACTTAACCAGAAGGAGCGAGGTGCACAGGAGCCCAGCGAGGCCAAAGGGCAAGCAAGCCTCCCCTCCCGCACTCCTCCTTCGCAAGGCCTCCTCCTTTTCGTGCCAGAAGTGCACCACCACAACCCACGCGACCGCCATGGTCAACCACGCAGCCATCGCCTCTAGGCTAGGCGTCCCGCTCACCGTAGTCCAGGGGCGGTTTGCACACCCCCAGGTTATGATGAGGCAGTTTAGCGTCAAGGAGCTCAAGGTAATTCGTGTATGACCCCGCGCTCCCTCCCTCCCTCCCTCCCTGCCTGTGCTTCTGCCATGCCTGTGTCGCTCTCATTCCCTCCTTCCTTCCCTCCTTCATTCGTGCCCAGTCATTGCTCCCCATCTGGTCATCTCACTTTGCATCCATCGAGCCGGCCATTGCTAACAAGACTCCTTCCCCCCTCCCTCCCTCCCTCCCTCCCCTCCTCCTCGCCCTCTCCCAGTCCATCACCGAGTACCTCCGCGACACCACCCCCGAAGGCCAAACCGTCGTGAAGGGCACGTCAGGCCTCAACAAGGCAGATCTGTTGGAGAGAATAGAACTCCTGGTGGCGCTAAACACGGACGCGACAGGCGGCGGCGACAGCAGCAACGCCAGCAACAACAGCAACAACAGCAACCGCAGCAGCAGCAGCTCCTCTAATTCCTCCTCTTCCTCCTCCGCCTCCACGGTCTCGTCTTCATCCGATCTGGATTTGGCGGCTGCGATTGCTGCTAGTAACGCGGTCCCTCCCCCTCCCCCTCGACCACCCACTGAAATAATTTGCATCGATGACTCTGACAACGAGGAAGAGGGAGAGGACAACGGCCCTCCCCCTCCTCCCCCTCCTCGTCCGCCAATATCCCAAATCACATTATTAGCAGCGCCAGCAGCACCACCACCAGCAGCAGCAGCAGCAGCAGCAGCAGCAAGAGCACCACCAGCAGCAGTAGCAGCAGCAGCAGCACGGGCACATCCCCCTCCTCTTCCTTCTTTCCCCCCTTCCCTCGCCACCGCCTCGTCCTCCTCCTCCTCTTCCTCCTCCGCCAATCCCTGGGCACCACCCCCTCCTCCTCCCACTCATCAACGCACCAGCAGCGGCAGCAGCAGCAGCAGCAGCAGTGGTGGTGGTGCTGCTGGTGGGTTTGCCGCGTACATGCGAGGCAACACAGGGGGAACCAACCCTTTCGCTGGGGCTGCTGCTGCTGCAGCTGCTGCTGCTTTCCAGCTTCAGGCTGGAGGTGGTAAGGGAGGAGGAGGTGGGGGAGGAGGAGGAGGGTTTGGTAGTAATGCAATGGCGATGGAGCAGGCGCAGTTGAGAGTGTTAGGTCGGTTAGGGTTAGGGGGGCAGTTTCTGCACGGAGGGGGGGCG
>Ga0209491_10009703_pt1 | contig 11729 bp, 3 predicted proteins | sample BON02_FD_187213 | JGI IMG/M metagenome (GOLD analysis project Ga0209491, IMG submission 187213) | Freshwater microbial communities from Lake Bonney liftoff mats and glacier meltwater in Antarctica - BON-02 (SPAdes) (version 2) | ecosystem: Environmental > Aquatic > Freshwater > Ice > Glacier...
CTTCTACCGCTTGTTAGAGCAAGCGGTCGCCTTGAATCCTGTGCGAGGCAAGGAACTGGTCGGAGGCCGCTCCATGAAAAACAGAGAAACCACAACATCTGGTAGCTAGGGGCGTAAAGTGCATACCAAGATTGATCTTTTCTAGTTTGTTTGGTTTGATGGCGTGCCACAGTGGCGTAACCGACCATTTTTGAACGCGTGCTGATGGAACCGGGGTTGGTTCGCTGGCCGCATCGCTGCACGACTCAATCAGGATCTTGCCGGCCGGACGCCTGACAGGATGTGGCACATTTAGCACCGGCAATGCCACGGGATCGTCAGCAGGACATAGTATGTTGCGTTCAGGAGAGTTCGGGGCAGGGATGAAAACGATTCATGAAATTCATGAATGAAGAGCTGGTGTAATGTTGGTTCTTTTTGCGCAGACTCCAGATTTTCGTGCATGATCTGAATGAACGATTTACTCATGTCCAAAAACACCAAATCGGAATACGCGGGCACCAATGATGTTAAAAGGGTTCTGCTCTCAACCGCCCGTGGGAAGCGTCGGAATGATGTGTTTTGGTGCGCGAATTGCCGGAACGCTTTCCTCCCTGCGTGGAAATCCAAGCGGATTGAATGCTGCGACCCTGTTCCGACCGGCGCTCGTTTGATCCGACAACTCTGATCAACACGAAACGGTATCCGGCGAGCGCAGTTATTCAATCGTTATAGCCCGCCAGAAGTTTTGGAGTTCAGCCGTGGAATAATTTTCCAACGCGCCGTTGGTGTTGATGAGAAAACCGGCGGTCGCGCGAATCAATTGTTCCTTCTGGTTTGCTGATTGAAATTTGTCCGTACGATTCGTCTGCCAGTCCGCGTAATCCGGCGGGGGGCTCAATGGCTGCGCGGTAAAAACGTCCCATCGTCGCTTACGAAAATATCGGTCGATGGTCACCAGGTTGTCATCCACGACGTCAAATTCAATCCCGATGATCCGTCGCCCCGCCGCGTCAGCGGAAGAGCGTCCGTGGGTCAATGGTGTGCTGACGTGTTCGCCCCCATGCACCCTCCACAGGTGTGCCGAGCCGTCTGCGGAGAGTGTGGCCAGATGCGTCTCATTGGAATTGATCGCCGCCCGGAGGACTGCCCGGGCGTGAACCAGGTTGATCGGGTGCGCGGTTGGATCCTCCAGCCTCAACAGCAGACAGTGTCCTTCTCCGCCCGAAGCGAACACCCAGTCTCCCTTCGCGGAGAGCAGGGTCACGCGGTCGACCGCCTCGGGCAAGGTAGCCGACAGGCGACGCCAGTTCCCGGTGGGCACGTCCCAGAGTGCCAGTCCGCCTGAATCGTCGCCCAGAATCAACTTTGTTCCTTCATCGTTCATCGCGGAACAGGTGGGCAGAAATTCCAGCTCCGCCGATTCCCAGATCAGGCCCGCGTTGCTGGCGTCAAACACCCGAACGCGTGGTTCCCAGGTGACGACGGCGACGCGCTGTCCGTCCCCGCTGAATACGGGCAGGAACGCCACGCTGGCGACCGACCACGGAGGTGGACGACTCTTGCCATTTGTGTAGTCGTGAATTAGCAACCGGCCACCGGGGTTGAGCACCATCACTTCGGGCTGCCCGGGAATGAAATCGGCAGTGAATGTTTTCTCGTGTTCGCCAATGTTGCCGAGAGCAGCGCGGGTGTTCACGTCCCAAACACTTCCGGAAATGTGAAGTGCCCGCCCACTTGGGGAATCAACCGTCAGCATCCGTTCGTAGAACAGATTTGCGGACGCTTGCGGTTCGTCCCGGCCGGCGGGAAAGCGCCAGAGCCGGACAACACCATCGCGGGTGGCAGATGCGAGCCGGTGTCCAAGTGGATCGAACGCCAGAGAATTCACCGGGCTGCCGTGCGGTAACGAGGGCGAAGCGGCACGACCGCTGTTTCCCTGCCACACCCGCGCGCGCCCGTCCAAGGAGGCGCTGGCCAGCCAGTTGCCGTCCGGGTGGTAGGCCAGTTGGGTGATTTCATCGCGATGCGCCCGTTGTTTGTTGATGGGTTCGACCGGAGGCACCGGCCAGGTGGCGAGAGTCCCATCGCGACAGCCGATGGCAAAGGAATGTCCATCGGGATGAATTACCGCAAACGTGAGCGCATCCGAGTGGTTACGGACGACAGTGTTTGGATCCGCGTTATCAATGTCCCGCAACCAGAAACTGGTGCTGTCGCCGACCCCGAGCAGAGTTCGTCCCTCCTCCAGAAAACCGCCGGTAATCGCCCGTTGATGAACATAGTATGCACCAATCGGATTCCTGTCGCGCCATCTCCATATCCGTACCTGGCCGTCTTCGCCAAATGTGGCGGCCCGTCCGTTGTGCGGATGGAATGCGACCTGGTAAATCGACCCCCAGGCATGGCGCAAGGGGCCGCCGATTTGTTCGCCCGAAGCGACGCGATAGAAGCGCGCGGCGTTGTCAGTGCTCGCAACGGCCAGAACATCGCCGACCGGATTGAACGCGACATCCAGGACAACGTCCGGGACTTTGAGCGATGGAAAGACCGGCTGCCCGTCGGGCACCCGACAAACCGTCACCTGGGACCCGGCGGCGCTCGCAAGGAGCCGGGAATCGGGACTGAAATCCAGCGTGCGTACTGCCGGATGGTGGGTCGGAACGGATTGGCCTGGTTGACTTGAAGCATGAATGATTTCCGGACCGGCAACCTGACCAGTGTTGGCGTCCATCACGCGCACGCGGTTCCCAAAGCCAATCGCGATGAAACGACCGTCCGGGCTGAATCTTACTTGTGACGCCGGCGCGTCGTGGAACCACATCTTTTCCAGCCGCGGAGATCGCAGGAGTGCGGCGTCGCGTAGCATCCGGATATTTTGATTCAATGCCGCGTCTCCAGAACGGCTGAGCGCCTCGGCAAACCAGGGCAGTGCCAGAATATGCTCACTCTCGTCGACCAGATCAATTGCGGTGGATAAACTCAGTTCCACGACGCGCCGCTGATTCTCGTCTCCCAGCCGCCGGGCCTCGTTGCGGGCGTGGGAGAGGTTGATCGTCATGATCGTCGAAATCATGGCCGTGCCGAGGACGAGCATCGCGATCAGTCCCGAGAGCGTCGCGGTCAACGGACGTCGTCGTGCCCATAGTTTGGCACGTTCAAGCGGACCGACCGGTCGCGCCAGTGTCGGGAGACCGGCCAACCAGCACCCCAGATCATCCGCGAGTTCCAACGCCGAACTGTACCGACGCTCCGGTTCCTTGTTCAGACACTTCAGGCAGATGGATTCGAGGTTTCGGTCAACAACCGGATTCAGCCGGCCGGGTCGTTCAGGTTCGCGATCACGCACTTGAACAAGCACGGTGACCGGCGTGCTCCCGGTGAACGGCGGGCAGCCGGTGATGCGCTCGTATATTACTGCGCCCAGGCCGTAAACATCGACCGCTGTAGTAAGGTCTCGCGTACGTCGGACCAACTGCTCCGGCGCCATGTAATGTGGTGTGCCGAGGATCGCCCCACTCTGGGTAATGCTGGATTCTTCTTCGAGCATTGTGGCCAGGCCGAAGTCGGTCAGGTACGGCACCCCGTTGGGCTCGACTAGAATGTTGGTCGGCTTGATGTCGCGGTGCAGTACTCGGTGTTGGTGCGCGAAGTGAACCGCGCGCGCGATCTTCTCGAGCAACTCCACCTGTCGAACAATGGATTTGGTATTAAGCTTAAAAGGAGTTGCCGCCAGCGATTCGCCGGAAACCAACTTCATCGCATAGAATGGCTGGCCATCGTGTTCTCCCACCTCATAGATCGGCACAATGTTCGGATGGTCAAGTGCGGCTGCGGCGACGGATTCGGAGTGGAAACGACGGCGTTGTTGCGGCGAAGCCCACCGCCCGAACAGGATCAGCTTGATTGCGACGAGCCGATCCAGGCTTTTTTGCCTCGCTTGATAAACGATTCCCATTCCGCCGCGTCCGATTTCCTCCAGCAGGACATAGTCCCCCATGTTCACATTTGCGTCGCGGTCGTGGGAATCGCTGACGCCGGATGTTGAATCGTCACCGGGAAATCCGTCGATGCCGAACGCCAGCAGGCAGCGCGGGCACTGCGACAGGTCTGACCCGGCCGAGAGCCGCGCCCCGCATCGGGCACATAGCGGAAGCTCATTCATTACAAGGAAGTCAATTAAAGCGGAGGTTTGTTAAAATTACTTCAGAAAAATTTGCTGAAAGTTCCGCAAAAAATATTCGCGCAACCCCCACGTCAATTTCTTGAAGTAAGGAGTGGGAGCCGGGCACTCCGCTCGGGATCCGCCAATTTCGTGATTTGCCATGAAAATAGACAAAATCAGAAGAAAGCCTGTTTCCGGGATCGTGCTGGCGGCGTCGGTCTTGGGCATGGTGCTGCTGGCCCGGGCGGTTGAACTCCGGGTCGAGCCAAACGGGGAGAGCATCGTCGTGTATTGGCCCACCAACGCGACAGGCTTCACATTGCAGATCGCCAACCAGCTTCCGCCGACCAACGGCTGGCAGAACTTCGGCGGCACGGTGGACACGCTCGGCGACGACTTCACCGCCGTCGATGGTTCGGGTGCGTTCACGAAATACTTCCGCCTGTTCAAGGCGCAGGGCGACTGGCCGGTGCTTTCGGCGATCACGGTTTCGACCAACCGGATCACCGTCACGAACGCCGCGAGCCTGCAGTTTTCCTATTACGATCCCGACGGCGACATCGCGGGTTTGCAGCTGGTCGTGTCCTCGCAGCTCGGCATGAGCACCCAGTTTTTCTCGGCCCCGCATCTGGGGCTCGACCAGACCAGCGGTTCCGTCGATCTCGAGCTTCTTCCCGTTGATATGGTTTACGGATTCAACTCTGTTCGGTTGCAGCTGATTGACAATCAAGGACGGCTCAGCACTTCTGGCTTTTTCAATCTGACGCTCCTCGGTGATCAATCCGGCGGGTCGCCCCCGGTGATCAACAGCTTTCTTCCGCTTGAGACGCCGCTGCTCCGGCCGGGCGCGGTCAGCGATGGCATCAGCCGGTTGCGCGCGGGTTTCCAGCTTTCGGTGGACGACCCCGACGACAACCTGCTGGTGGCGCGCTTTCGTCTGTTTGGGCCGCCCCAGAACCAGCTGATCTACGGGCGCGATTTTTCACCTAAAGAGCTGGGCTTGAGCGGAAGTGGCGGCGCGACGAATGTTTTCCCCATCGACATCACGTCGGCGACCACACCCGGCAACTACACCCTTTCCTGCCAGCTCTACGATCGCGCGAACAATTTTACTTTGACTACCAACGTTCCGTTCACGGTCGCCTTTTCGCCCCGGCATCCGGTACAACTTCAAGGTCCCACGCCCTCGTCGGGTCGCCCCGGCACAATCATTTCACTGCCGGTCACCGGTCTGGATGTGAGCGACACCAACGCGTTCAGCATCCGGCTTGATGATCTGGAACTGACCGTTCTCACCAACGAAGCCGGCCAGGTGTTCACGGAGATTCCGGCGGGCGCGACGTCGGGCCGGTTCGTGTTGGAGACGACCAATCTGGTGGCGGCCAGTCCCTTCGCGTTTCAGGTGATGACCAACCTCACGCTCGCGCCGGAATACGCCGACCTGCTTCCCGGCGACGCGACGTCGTTCATGCTGACCAGCCACACCAATCCGCCCCCCGCCGTGACGTGGCGCGTCGGCGGCGTTTTTGGCGGGAGCGCGTCAAACGGCACCATCACGTCACTTGGTGAATACACGGCTCCGGTCAACATCGTGAGCAACCGTTTCGTCAGCATAACCGCGACCTTGAATTCAGACACCAACATCTTCGGCATCGCGCAGGTGCGGTTGAATCAGACGCCGGCGACGCCTGGCACCAACCTCGTGTTCGCGGCCAATGGCGGCCGAGTGCGAAGTTTGCGTGGCGGCGCGAGCCTGTCAATTCCCGCCGGCGCGTTGACCAGCAACACACCAATCAGCATCCGGCGTTTGACGCAGGCCGAATACCCCGCACCGCCCGTTGGCCAGCAGCTTGTTTCCGCCGTCGATCTCGGACCGGACGGATTGGTCTTCGGCGAGACGGCCACCTTGCGCCTGCCGTTGAACTGTCATTGTCCGCCCGGTTCGACGCTGCCGTTGCGCCGCTACGATCCTGCGACCGGGCAGTACGTTGACGAAGGGATTCTCGTGACGGTCGAACCCAGCGGATTTGAAGCCGTCGCGCAGATTCCGCACTTCAGCATCTGGGTGATTTCAACGACGGCCCCGGCGGTCAACTTCGGCGCCAGTGTGGCGTCCTGGCAGTCGGCGGTGCCGCTGGAGGAAGGACGCACCGTGCCCGTGCGGGTGGTGGGCAGCGGCCTTGATCCGTTGACGTTGGTGACGGTTCAGGCGGTCGGCGGCGGATCGCTCGCGCCGGGATTTCACGTGGACTCGTGGCTGGGCAAACAGACCAACGGCGGTTTCGTGGTCAACGTTCCGGTGATTCGCGATCTGGGCGAAGGCGCGACACGGGACTTTGAATTTCGTTTCAGCAACCCTTCCCAGCCGGTGGAAACAATTCCTTTCACGGTCATCGGACTGGATGAACTGGTCGTGCCCAACGGCGTCACCGTCACCCACACGAATTCTACGATGAAGCGGTGGTCTGAGGTTTACGTGGAACAGGGCGGCACCGTGCGCATCACCGCCGGGGTGGTGGACTGGCAGGTGACCGACACCACCGTGATCAACGGCACTCTGGACGCGAGCGGTGCCGACGGCGCAAATGGCAACGGCATCACCGGCGGCGCGGCGGGTCGCAATGGCGGTCCCGGCACGCGGGGAACGGACAGCGGATTTCTGGTGGCCTTCGATCCGGAACAGCCGCGAGGGGACGGTGACATCGTGGTGCCCGGCGGTCGCACCAAGTATCCGCAGGGTCAGGGCGGCAGGCGCGGCAACAACATCAGCGGGAGCTACCGGATCACGATCGAAGACTGGTTGTCCGATTGTCGCAACAATCCCGCGAGCCGGGGCTGTGGCGAAGGTATCAGCGATCTGTTTGATTACGGCTCCATCACCGATTCCACTCGCCATCATTTTGCGGATTACGGCTTTGACACCGGTTCGCTGCCCTCGGGGTGGGCGGGCTTCAGCGCGCCGCGTCACTCACTCGCGCTGGTCCGGCCGGCCAGCGGACACGGCGGCGGCGGTGGTGGTGGCAGCGGCGAGGTGAGAGCTGGCTTTAACACCGGCGGCGGTGGAGGTGCTGGCGGTGACGGCGGGCTCGGAGTGCGGCTCGTGAGCGCGGGTGAAATTTACGTTCGCGGTCTGATCACCACCGACGGCGGACGTGGCGGCCAGGGCGTGCGCGCCACGGACGGACTGCCGCAGGCGATCGGCGAATCGCGACCGGACGTGCTGGTTTTGAGCGCAGGCGGCGGCGGCGGCGGCAGTGCGGGAGAACTGATTGCGATCAGCGGCGGCGGCGTGTTCCACCGGACCATCGGCGGCGCACTGTCGAGTCGCGGCGGGGAACCCGGCGACGGCGGAGTTGTTATTTACGACGCTTCGGAAGCGCGCGGATATCCGACCGTGTTTCGCGGTCTCGGCCCGCCTCCGCGCGGTGGCGCTGGTGAGCAATACACCGCCGGCCCGCCGTTCACGCCGGTTGTTCTGCGCGACGCCGTGACGGCGAAATCGTTGCTGCAATTGAGCGAGGCGCAGCCGCTCGGGCTGGCGCCGTTGGAAATTGAAATCCACGGCGAACAACCCGGCCAGGTGCGGGTCGCCCGCGTCGTGCCGTCCAACAATCCCGAGTTCGATCTCTACCTGTTCGGTGCCACGACCATCCAGCCCGGCGCGGCCCCGCCGTACAAGTTGAACCTGCTGCTCTTTCCCGGCTTCAACACCATCGCCATGCGTCCAGATCCGCGCGGCGGCAACCACGGTTCCATCGCGAACCCCCTTTACGAGCTTGTGTTCAAACGCATCCTTTCCCTGCCAGGAGTTGATACCGACGGCGATGGCATTTCTGACGAAGATGAAGTGGCGCTCGGCACCGATCCGAACGCGGCGGACACCGATCTCGACGGATCGCCGGATGGCGAAGAACTGCTCGCGGGCGATGACCCGACCAACGCGGACTCCGATGAAGACGGCGTGCCAGATCCCGTCGAGCGAATGCTGGGAACCAGTCCGCGGCTGGCCGATTCCGACACCGACCAAGTGGCGGACGGCATCGAGTGGATCTTGGGGTTCGATCCGTTGTCGTTGCCGCCCGGCGCATCCCGCACCTGCCCGATCACGAACGGTCCGCCGTCCGGCGCGTTGCTGGCGCAGGTTCGTGGCAAGACGGTGGGCGCGCGGCTGGCTTTGCTTGACCTGACCAGCGGCCGGATGGGCACGGTGGGATTCCCCGACCGACCGCTCGGATTCGGCCTGGCTTTCAAGCCGGACGGTGATCTGTTGTTCGCGCTGGGCGACCGGTTGGTCGAGGCTTCGGAGGCGTATTGTTTTGTTCCTTTTCCCAACCTCCCGAGCAGTTACGCGATGAATCGATCCGCCCGGACGGCCACCGGAACGTCCGTAAGCGTGGTCACGCTGCCTGGCACCAACTTTGTCGGGGGCGTCAGCTTCGGCCCGCAGGTGGGGGCGAACTCGCGGCGGATTGATCCGCTGGCAACCGATGCCGCCGGAGACATTCCCACGGAGCCGGTCGCGACCTTCACGGTCAACGGCAACCCGGTCGGGGTGGGATCGATCTCGTACTGGCCCGGGCGTCCCGTCCCGTTCCTCGTCGGCACGGCCCTGAGCGCCGGCGGGATAACCGGTCAGTTGCTCGTGCATTACCTGCCGGCGGGACCGACGAGTTTTGCGGGCAATCCCTACGACCGGAACCTCAAGGCGGTGGCACGTTTTGTGGATGCGGCGGGGGTTGAACGCATTTACGGCGTCGCCGAGGGAACGCCGGAAGACGAACTGGTGGAGCTTTCTCTCAATGGCGGACCGAACGTCACCCGTGTCATCGGTCCGCTGGGCTACGACCACGTCTGGGGGTTGGCGCAACATCCCAACGGACAACTCTATGCCAGCGCCAATACTTCGATCGGATTCAACAAGTCCGCCAACATCGTGTTGGTGAATCCGGCGAACGCGGCGCCGACGGTGGTCGCCACTTTTCCGAAGGAGATCTTTGGGATCACATTTGCGCCCTGTCCCGCGCCCTGTTTCGGCCCCGGATTGGTCACGGCGCAGTGGCCGAACGTCCGGCATCTCAAGGCCGTCGATCTGGACAAGGACGGATACGATGACCTTGCCATGATCGGGGCGGCCATCGCCAACGGTTCCGCCGCCACCCTGGTGCTGATGCGGAGCGACGGTCTCGGCGGATTTCAATTGCTGACCAATCACATCACGGGCGGCAGTTTGTTCGACGACGCTCTCCAGATTGAAGTGGCAGATTTAAACAATGACACCTGGCCCGATCTGCTCGTCAAAAAGCTGTTTGCCAACCCGCCGGGCATCGTGGTCGCCATGAACGACGGCACCGGCAGTTTTCCCGCCATCACCACGGTGGTGATCTCAAGCGAGCCTACGGCGTTTGACGTCGGCGAACTTACGGGCAATCCGGCGTACCCGGATCTGCTGGTGGGAATCCGTGGAAGCATCCAGCTCTACAGCGGCAACGGCGACGGCACTTTCACGAGTGTCGGGGCGGTTGCCAACCTTGTTTCCAACGACGAAGCGAACGATGTGCGCATCGCCGACCTGAACAATGACGGTCTCGACGACTTCGTCTTCGCGGCCTTTCTGGACCAGCATACCGGATTGAACGACGGCGCGGGCGGGTTCACGCCGGGAGCACTTCCGTTCACAACCCGCTCGGGACGGCTTGATCTGGCCGACATGAATGATGATGGCAACGTGGATCTGGTGGTTTCCTCGTTCGGCAACTCGTTGATCACCTACCAGGGAAACGGTGCCGGGACTTACTCGGCCGGTGCGATTCATCGTTTCGCGACTTCGGCGAACAACGGGTTCGGGGGAATATCCGACTACACCGTGGTTAGTCTTGATCGCAACAATTTTCCCGACATCGTTGTCCTCTCCGTCGTGGAGAACCGGATTCATTTGTGGCTGAACGACGATGGAAACGGATTCACCACCGCCCGCCAGAGCCCCCTCCAGCTCGACGCGCCCCTGGCGGTCACAACCGGTGATTTCGACGGCAACGGAGCGCCGGATCTGGCCGTGTCGGAAGTCGTCGGCGGGACGCCCAATGGCGACCACGTGAAGATTCTGCTCGGCGATTGATCAGCGGCTCAACACCGCCAGCAAGTGGCGCAGTTCGTCATCGACCTCGGCCGGCGAGGCGACGGTATCGGCGACCTCCTCGCGCAGGCGTCGGCGGTAACGCTCCCGCAACCGATGCACAGCGGCCTTCACCGCGCTGACGGAAAGGCCAAACCGGGCCCCCAATTCGGCCTGCGTCTGCGCTCCTTGTTCGCCGTAGAGAAACGTCTTCAATGATTCGAAAAAGTCTTCACGCCCCTCCGCGACGAATTCCGCCCGCAGTGATTCCAGCACCTTATCCAGCAGCGCCAGTGCCCAACGTTGGTCGTAGAGCTGGTCGGCGGGACACGCGTTGGACGTGTCGGCCAGGTAGCGGGTCTCGGCCTCATCGGCGTCCAGTGAGATCATGGACGCGCCACCACCGCGTTTTTGCGCCCGGCTTTTTTTCCATTCGTTGATCAAAAAACGTTTGAACGCGACGAGCAGAAAGGAGCGGAAACGGCCCCTCTCGCGAGAGGCCGACGCGATAAAATTCGTCCGGATCAAGTAGGCGAAAAATTCCTGCGTCAGGTCCTGGGATTCTGCCGGCGAATTTCCCTGTCGACGCGTATAGGCGTAGAGCGGCGACCAATACGAGTCACATAGAAGCGCCAGGGCGTCGCGCGAGGCCTGGGATCCGCTCTCGCCGGCATCCACCACCACGCTCCAGCGGGTGGTCACAAACTTCATGGCACCCGTCGGTGTTCCTCTCTGTTCGCTGTTTTTCATGCGTGCCCTGGGGCCGACAATGTCGGCACGTCGGTTGTTAGGTTCGAACGCCGTCCAACCGACAAGCGTCCGTCGGCCCATATTCAACTACTTGGTGTTGTGGCTCAAGTGATGTTTCGGGCACGCAGCCTTGCGTGGGAAGTAGATTGGAAATGATTGAGCCCGCTCGTCTTCCGATGTTAACGTCGTGCGCATGTCCAAACGGCTTTTTCTACTCGACGGCATGGCGCTGATCTATCGCGCGCATTTTGCTTTTATCAGTCGGCCGATCATTACGTCCAAAGGGGTCAACGCCTCCGCCATGCTGGGATTTGCCAACACGTTGCTGGATATACTCAAAAACCAGAAACCCACCCATCTTGCGGTCGCATTCGACACGCCGGAACCCACTGAACGCCACGTGGAGTTTCCCGCGTACAAGGCTCAGCGCGAGGAAATGCCCGAAGACCTTGCCGCCGCCATTCCGGATGTGAAACGACTTTGTCGGGCCATGAACATCCCGGTGCTCGAGATGCCGGGTTACGAGGCTGATGACGTCGTCGGGACCATCGTCAAGCAGACGGAGCCCGAGGGGTTTGAAAACTTCATGGTCACGCCGGACAACGTGATGAAAGGGCTGCTCGCGTTCATGTTCGTTGGCAGCGTATCCCTGCTGTTCCTGCACTGGCGTGAGTCACGCAGCAGCCCTGAAATCGCCGGTGGGAATGCCGTGACATCCAGCGC
>Ga0209491_10009705_pt1 | contig 11725 bp, 7 predicted proteins | sample BON02_FD_187213 | JGI IMG/M metagenome (GOLD analysis project Ga0209491, IMG submission 187213) | Freshwater microbial communities from Lake Bonney liftoff mats and glacier meltwater in Antarctica - BON-02 (SPAdes) (version 2) | ecosystem: Environmental > Aquatic > Freshwater > Ice > Glacier...
AACTTTAGTCTGTTTGGTACAATAATTACTAACGAAGTTGCAAGGGTTTGAGGTGCTTAAATCCCAGAGAGTTCAAATGGTACAGTCCTTAACGGCACTTTTGACACAGATGCTACCCAAACACCGTGTAGAGCATTCGTGATAAGTTAAGCTTGAAAGCTATTTGTCAAGACATTTAGACAGGTATCGTGTTTTCGATCTAAGTGAGTGTTTTCGATTTATGCAGTTGTCTCTGATTCCTGGTCCGCTTAACATAGCGATAAAGTGCTGGCTTAGAAATCCCGAACGTATCGAGAATATCCTTGATTGGGCGCTGCTGCGAGTGGTACATCTCCACCGCCATCTCTTGCTGTTTAAGGCTAAGGGCTTTTTTTCGCCCTCTAACTCTCCCGCGACTTCTAGCAGCGGCTAAACCTGCATTAGTTCTTTCTCTAATTAGATTCCGCTCAAACTCGGCAAATGCACCAAACAAGTGAAAGATTAGCTTTCCGTTTGGGGTCGTCGTATCGATCGATTCGGTCAGGCTCCGAAACTGGATGCCATCAAGATCTAAGCGTTCCACTACTTCGATCGGATTTTTAAGCGATCGACCTAACCGATCGAGTCGCCAAACTACGAGCGTATCGCCTTCACGAAGCATATTTAGTACTTGCTCAAGACCTGGGCGATCGGCTTTGACCCCAGAGAGCGTATCTGTGACAATCTTTTGACATCCAGTCGCTCGCAGCGCAGTAGTTTGTAGATCGAGAATTTGGTTATCAGTTGAAACACGTGCGTAACCGATTAGTGCACAGACTGTAATGTTAGCTAGATAATATTAGTACAATATTATCTAGCTAACATTACTTTATTTCATTACTCACCCAATAGCGTTGTGGCGTAATAGAAATCCGCATGTCACAGCGTCACGAAAACGGGCGTTTTGTAAGCTATACTAATCGGAGACAATTAGTATAGTTTACAAGTATGGCAATCGAAAAATTTAGAGAATTTGAAGCGATTTATCCTACCTTAAACTTAAATGGATTATCCTTTTTGGATATAGTCAATGCAATTGAGGAAGTAGTGGTTCAAAATTCCACTCAACCAGTCACTCAAGGATCTCTCAATAATTGTCGAGGCGCTTGGTATGAACTTGCTTTCATTATGGAAGCACACCAATCGATTTTAAGATCGACTGAAGATTTATATCTAGTCAAGATGGGGAATGAGAATAGTATCAAATTTTGGGAAATATATCAAAAGGAATCGAGACAGCGATATGATCGATTAATAGAGATGTTCAGCCAAAGACAAGAACCAATATTTGTCCGGTGTTCGACTCCAGATTTCGTCGTTATTAGTAAAAATATTATTCAAGATTCAGCCAGTTTTAATATTTTACAAAAAATATCTCCATCACTGCAAGAGATTAATGAATTATATAAAGTTATTAAATATAAATGTTCTCCAGAACAAGTCAAAGGATTTATTAGTTTAAAAACTAGTAATCGACCAGATCGACGGTATCAAATTTTAGTAGAAGCAAATGTTACTAAGTTTGCCAGCAGACATATCCACGATAGAGAGTATAGATTGAGGTATGATATTATCGGTGAAAGTAACTCATCTGACACAGAAGTATTTCGTTCTCCTTTGATGTCCACTATACCACTGGAAGGAAATGACATAGCTCGTGTTGAGAGAGCAATAGATTCTGAAGTCAATATAACGCCGGGACAAGAGTTAGATAAATATTGGCACAGATACGAGGAAATTACCGAGCTAGATCTAAAAGGGAAAGTTGTTTCTCTTGCGGAGAATTTTGCGAATGATAATTTGGATTTATAGTTAATGATAAGTCGGGTTTAGAGTCAACAGATAAGAATTCACTTATCGTCGTCGCTATTCCTTTCGCTGCCAAAAATGGAACCCCATTACCAGTACTCTTAAACATATCAGTCAAAGACATCGTTGAGGGCAATTCAAACGCAGGGGGTAGTGACTGAATAGCTAGAGCTTCAGCCACCGATATTCTTCTCGCTTGATAAGGGTGTAAATGAACTTCGTTATTCCCGTAACAAGCCGTAGGTGAATATCTCCATCGATGCAAACGCTTGTAAGATTTTTTAGAGTCATCACCTTCAAGAACAGACAAAAATCTGCTAAGTCCAGCACGAGGAGTAAAGCAGTGATGGCTATTAGGATGATGAGTTACATCATTTTTTTCAAACCAATACTGTACTGTTAAATCCATAGGTATTTCAACAGGGAAAGTTAAAGATGAGTTTTCAGAAAATATATTTGTTTTAGGCCAAGGATATGAGAAAATCCGATCTATTGAATTTTTTTTGTTGCTATCCCATGAAAAATTAGATCCTAATTCCTCACTAGATTTCATTGGTAATAATTCAGATCTAAAGCCGATCGCGATCACTCTTTCCCTGCTCTGAGGAGCCCCATATTCCAAAGCATTAATTAGACTATCTGTAATTAGATACCCACTCTGCTCCAGTCGAGCGCGCATTGTACTATAGAATAGACGATGTTTTGCTGTAGACCACAGACCTTTAACATTCTCAAATAGAAATAAGTCAGGTTGATAACGACAGATAATTTCGATATAAGTCTCGGTTAATTTACCGTTATTGCCCTCACCACCTCGATTTTTCCCACCAACAGAAAAATCCGGACATGGAGGGCCAGCAATAAATCCAACTATCGAACCATCTTTTCTCGCATCGGTCAGCAAATCTCGAAATCTCTCTTCCTTTTGGCACTGCAACAGATTAGTAGCATCATCACAATCATAACCATATTCAGGCTGCGATAGTCCGAGCTTGCTACGTGAGTATTGATATCCACTCAAGAATGATGAATTAACTTCATTAACATAGAGAACCTCAATCCCAGCCATTTCAAAGCCTAGATCCAGAAAACCAATTCCAGCAAAGAAGGAAAAAATCTTAATCTTGGGTTGATGCTGACCGCTCGATAATGAGTTCATACTATTCACCTCTAAGACAGAGGGGGTATCATTGGAATCCTCTTGTCTGGTAATATTATTACAAATCAGTTTGGAATTTGTCAAATTTAATTTATCTAAATTAATTTGTAATCGAGAATTTATGGGGCTTAGCGACAATATCATCAGACTTCGTAAGCAACTCAACCTCTCGCAGCGAGATATTGCCGATGCACTGGGAATAACAGACCAAACAGTAAGCAATTGGGAGCAAAAGCGCACTGAGCCGAAACTGACGATTAGACAGACAGCTTTACTATGCCACATCCTAGAATGCTCTCTGGAGGATCTTGATGGAATCGGAGATCGCACCAGAGCAAGCGATCAAAATTCCGACTAGTTGGTCAACTAGTACGGTCGATCTAAATCGATAAGCCCTCCATAAACAGTATTTCCACACCCTTAAAGGAGCTAACCCTCTCCGGCTCTGGCTACTACCGCTCGGGTTAAGGCTGTTGGTAATTTCGGCGGCTGAACTGGTATACGCAAGGGTCGGTGTTTGAGTAGTAAGTGCACCGAAAGTGTCGTTAAGCCTGTAATCTAGTCACAGTAATCATTCCACTAGAAGATTTTACTGAGGCTGAAACTGTACCAATTGAACTCTAGTCTGTTTGGTACAACAATTACTAACGAAGTTGCAAGGGTTTGAGGTGCTTAAATCCCAGAGAGTTCAAATGGTATAGTCCTTAACGGCACTTTTGACACAGATGCTACCCAAACACCGTAAATGAGACTCTAGCTGCTTTAAAACATTACCGGGATGAGAGTTATCAGATTCTCAAGGTTTCTCAAGGAGTTATCAAAAAATAGTTGATGACCGGAAAGCGGTGCGCAAGCCCCTGCTTTTAAGCATGGGGTCGAGCATATTGCGACTTTAGTCGCCTTGAAGCGATTCCACGGCTTTAGCCGCAGTATGTGCTAAATATTGTGATATAGTTGCCTTGAGGTTAATAACTCCCGTACAGGTTCAAGACACCGTGAGACAGAGGTTGAGCGCAGACGTGTACAAAACTTGAGAGGCAATGTTAAAGATATCCTCGATGGTAAAAACGAATCTTTTTGGATAGATATTCAGTCGCGGAAGGTCATTCCGAGACTTAAAATGGACGTGGAGGCGATGTCAGACTATTTTAAAACGTAGCAATCTCCGATGAGTCGTCAACCCCATTCAGCGACCATTTTCCTATTAGTAGGTTGTGGCGTGGTGAAGAATCCCCGTGGCTTCAGCCCTGGGGAGGATGTCAACCTATCTTGGCTCACATCATCTAGGAGGGAACCTCCTGGCTGCGAGCCGCTAAATCCCAGCACCTATCCCCAACCACTCCTGGGAGGGGATTAATCCGGAGCGGGACTTTGAATATTGCTTCCTGCTCCTGAAGAGGATGTTGGAGCAGTTAGCTTGAATCCGTGCAAATGCTGGACATCTGCCTGTCTTGGATCGATCGATTAGAACTGCGATCGGCACAGTCAAGATCCAAAGTACACTGGCGATGTGCGGCAGGTTGTCCTACTGCCATTGGTGCAGATCGGGCAACGGGCAAATCTTTGTTATAATGTTATCGGTTTCCGACCTAAATCGCGATCTGAATCGAACTGTCTGCCTAACCGATCGAACATACATATTTTGTATTTATTTAAACCGGTAGTCAGGAAGGATCGCGGCGGCTGAAGGCTTAGTCAGTACACAGCCTGTCAGGCAAGAAATTTTAATCGCGAGGTCAGTCGCTGTCACACCGCAAGGTTAACAATAGCGTCACCTTGGGTAGTTCACTCCCACCTCTACACCGCGAGAACTGTTATATGCACCCGCTACCCCACATCTCAGAACCAGAATTGATGGTTTCTACCCCAGCGAATTTACGACTAAACCATCAACTCAAAGTAATCGAAGACCTCTGGGAACGAGTGCTGCGAGATGCTTGCGGACAGGATTTAGTCAATCTGCTCAACCAACTACGGGAGATGTGTTCGTCCGACGGGAGTGCCGCCCAACCCCTATCGCAAGAGGTACATCACCTAATCGAACAACTCGATCTCAAGGATGCAATTCGCGCTGCTAGAGCATTTGCGCTGTATTTTCAATTAATTAATATCGTCGAGCAACACTATGAGCAGTGCGAGCAAAAGCTCGCCCTCAAGTTGTCACTCCAGTATTCAGCACCGAGCTTCCCAACCGAAACTAGCCACATGTCAGAAAACGTGGCACCACTAGGCGCAGGGCTGCTCGAAAAAAATTGGCAAGCTTCCGCTCAACCCCAAAAAGATCGCGGTACATTTACAGCTTTATTTCCCCTGCTCAAATCAGCCGGAGTCCCACCCCAACAGATCCAGCGATTATTCGATGAGTTGGATATCGGGCTAGTATTTACTGCTCACCCTACCGAAATTGTGCGGCATACGATTCGCGATAAACAACGACGTGTAGCTCAAATTCTCGAAAAACTCGATCGAGCGGAAGAGGATATGGCGCGTTTGGGTATCCAATCCTCTTGGGAAGTGACCGAACTAGAAGGACAATTACTAGAAGAGATCCTATTGTGGTGGCGTACAGATGAATTACACCAATTCAAACCAACCGTATTGGATGAGGTAGACTATACCCTGCACTACTTTGAGGAAGTTTTATTCGATGCAATTCCCCAACTGTCGCAACGATTGAGTCTAGCTCTAAAAAAATCTTTTCCCCATCTCACGCCGCCGAGTAATCGGTTCTGTCGGTTTGGTTCGTGGGTAGGATCGGATCGGGATGGGAATCCCTCAGTTACCCCCAAAATTACTTGGCAAACTGCTTGCTATCAGCGGGGGATCGTCCTCAAAAAATACATCAAATCGGCGCGGGGATTGACTAATTCCCTCAGCTTATCCTTGCATTGGAGTAATGTCTTACCCGCGTTATTGGAATCCCTCGAACAGGATAAATCGCACTTTCCAGAAATCTATGATGAGTTGGCAATCCGCTACCGTCAAGAACCTTATCGACTCAAGCTTACTTATATTATCAAGCGGCTGTCGAACACACTCGACAGATCTCGTCAAGTAGCTGATTGGGACAGTCTCCAACTGCCGAAAACAGAACTCAACCTCAATACCTGCTATCATTCTGGGGCAGATTTCCTCAAAGAGTTAGGTCTGATCCGACTGAGCTTGCAGCAAACAGGACTGACTTGCCAAGCATTAGAAACTCTAATTTGTCAGGTAGAAATTTATGGGTTTAATCTCGCCCAACTAGATATCCGCCAAGAGAGCAGTCGTCATGCTGATACGATCGCCGAAATCGCCGATTATCTCCAGGTATTGCCCCAATCCTATCACGACCTCTCGGAAGCCGATCGAGTCGCATGGCTGGTGCGCGAACTCCAAACCCGTCGCCCATTAATTCCTGGCGAACTCCCCTTCTCCCCTAAAACCGTCGAAACTGTCGAAACCTTTCGGATGCTGCGCCGACTCCATCAAGAGTTTGGCCCCGAAATCTGCCAGACTTATATCATCAGTATGAATCGGGATGTCAGCGACATTCTCGAAGTGATGCTCCTAGCTAAAGAAGCGGGTTTATACGACCCCGCAACGGGGATTACCAGCCTGCAAGTGGTACCCTTATTTGAAACCGTGGAAGATCTCAAAAAAGCACCACTGGTGATGCAGTGTTTATTTGAGTTGCCATTATATCGAGCCGCTTTGACTGGAGGATACGATCCAACTCCAGCCACAGCCATACCTGGATTAGTCCCCGATCTCCAAGAGGTGATGCTGGGCTATTCCGACAGTAATAAAGATGCTGGCTTCCTCAGTAGTAATTGGGAAATCCACAAAGCCCAAAAAGCCCTGCAATCGATCGCTGAGAAATTCGCCGTAAAGCTGCGAATTTTTCATGGACGAGGTGGCAGCGTCGGTAGAGGTGGCGGGCCGTCCCACGAGGCGATTTTAGCCCAACCAGGGCAGAGTATCAACGGGCGGATCAAGATTACCGAACAGGGCGAAGTCCTCGCGTCTAAATACTCGCTCCCCGAACTGGCACTCTATAATCTCGAACAGGTAGCCAGTGCGGTGATTAAGACTAGCTTGATGTCGGGCGGGATCGATGATATCGAACCCTGGAACGAGGTAATGGAAGATCTCGCAGATCGATCGCGTCAGCACTATCGCGCGCTGGTTTACGATTGCCCCGATCTAGTTAACTTCTTTCATCAAGTTACCCCGATCGATGAAATCAGTCACCTGCAAATTAGTTCCCGTCCCGCCCGTCGCGGTGGCAAACGGGATCTAGCCAGTCTCCGCGCCATTCCTTGGGTATTTAGTTGGACGCAAAGTCGGTTCCTCCTCCCCTCCTGGTATGGTGTTGGTGCCGCACTTGAGGAATTTGTCGCCGAATCTCCAACCGAGAACTTTGAACTGCTCCAGGGCTTCTACCGCAAATGGCCATTTTTCCGCATGGCTATTTCCAAAGTAGAAATGACGATCTCCAAAGTCGATCTCCAAATTGCGCGTCATTACATGGAGGAACTCTCCCAGCCAGAAGATCGAGAGCGGTTTGAGATCTTATTCGAGCGAATTACGCAAGAATATCGCCTCGTCTGCGATCTGGTACTACGGATATCTGGACATGAAAGATTTTTGGATGATAATCCCGAACTCCAACGCTCGATCCAACTACGCAATGGTAGCATTGTGCCATTAGGATTTCTCCAAGTCTCACTGCTCAAGCGGCTGCGCCAACACGGTGGATCGGGAATGATCTACTCTCGCTATAGCAAGAAGGAACTCCTAGACGGTGCATTACTAACTATCAATGGCATCGCCGCCGGAATGCGTAATACAGGCTAGAGTTTAGTTGACAGTTGACAGTTGACAGTTGATAGTTAATAGTTGATGGTGGTGTTTGTCAAACTAGGGGGGCGGCGATCGAGATCGCCCCATTGCCGCAATCCTAAATCCCTAAAACCTAATCCCTAACCCCTAATTATGTGGCGTGTAAAGATCGAGTGTTCTGCTGAAGACTGGGGTATTAATAGCAAAGCTTTCAAGGAGCTTGCCGCCAAATATCCAGGTACTTTGCTGTCATCCAAAAAAATGTATGGTGACGATCGACGTATCATGGAATATCAGATCGAAGATGTCAGTGATGCTGATGAATTTACCGAAGAATGTCTAACAATCGCGGGTTTTACGGCAGCATTTGATTCGCTGTGAACTACCTGACTCTCATCCTACGGATAGAGAGCGGGACTTCCCGCCTGTCAGTTAAGCTAGCTATTAAAAGGTAGAAGACGATTTAATAATTTCGCTCTTGAAGGTGGGAAACAGCCAAAGAGTAGCCCTAGCTGGTTGGTGTAAGCTCCATTTACAGAGCGTCTAGGATCGATCCTAGACGCTCTGCGCTTACCGGATTGGCGACCCCAAGAGCTGCAACTGTCAATTGTCAACACTATGCCTACGGTAGGCTAACGCCAACGACTACGCTCAGTGCGAGCTGTCAACTGTCAACTGTTTCAGGGCTAAATCGATCGCCGGAGTTGATGTTGGTGTGAGCATTTTGTACTTATTCAAAGCTTGACGGGTAGATGCGATACTACAGGCGAGAGCGATCCGATCCTGTTGGAGAATGCCGACGACTAAATCGGGCTGAGATTTGTCGATCACAGGTAATTGGTGCAATCCTCTGGCTGTCATCCGATCGACCGCTTCGATAATCGGTTCATCGATGTCCGCGTAGACTAGATGTTTGGTACAAATACTCCTAAGAGTATCAGTTAATAATTGACTCGGTTGTGAAGAGGCTTCGGCTTGAGAAATTGCCCGACTCAGATCGTGGAGAGTAATAATACCGAGCAACTCCTGGCGATCGTCAATTACCAAAGCACTGTGACAATTATTTTGAGTCAATTTTAACCCAGCAGTGAGAATATCTAAGCGATCGGACAAGCGGAGATAGTGAGTATCCATCGCATCGCGGACTTGGAGGTTTTGGAGGAGATCTAGATAGCGATCTGGTTGAACACTCAGAGCTAATTTGTCTAATCGATCTGGAGATTTTGATTTGGGGTTCATCCGTTCGATCGCGCAAATACTCAAGCCGACACAAGCCATTACTGGCAGAACGATCCGGTAATCGCGAGTTAGCTCAAACATCAGTAGAATCGCCGTTAAAGGTGCCCTAGCACTACTGGCGAGTACGGCAGCCATTCCCACCATTGCATAGGCTGGAGGGGCAGCAATCAGACCGACGAGTTGAGGGAATAATAATACTAAAGATTTGCCGTAAATTGCTCCCGTTGTCGCCCCTAAAAACATGGCGGGAGCAAATAGACCACCGACTAGCCCACTCCCCAAACTTACTGCTGTCATCAGTAATTTGATGACCAAAATTGAGACGAGCAGCATCACTGAAAATTGGACATCTTGCAACATTGCCTCGATCGTTTCATAGCCAATTCCCGTCACCTGCGGAAACTTTAAGGCAACAATTCCGACGATCGCACCACCAATTACGGGAGTCAACCAATGGGGGATTTTCCCCAACCATGACAAGTAACTGACATTCCCCTGAAAGGCTGCGCGGGCGAAATCCACAGTTTGAGTATATGTAAAGGCGACAACACTCGCCAACCCACCCAGTAATAAATAGAGGGGTAACTCGAATAAACTCTTGACTTCATATACAGGTAAGGCAAATGCAGGTCGGGCACCCAGCCCAATTTGAGCGACCAGCGATGCAACTACAGCAGCTAATACGACTACACTTACCGCAGAAGTTGCAAAGGTGGTACCTAGTACTAACTCCAACGCAAAAAACACGCCCGCGATCGGCGCATTAAATCCCGCCGCAATCCCCGCCGCCGCACCTGCACCGAGTAATAACCGTTGCCGTTCCTGAGAAGCATGTAAAGCCTGTCCCAAAAACATCCCCAGGTTTGCCCCAATTTCTACACTCGGCCCCTCTGGCCCAAGTGATGCTCCAGTTCCTAGCGATACTGAAGCCGCCACCATCTTGATGAGACCCCGCCACGGCGTTACCTTGTTACCCGATTGGGTCGCCGCGATCATCGAATTCATATTGGGGCCAAAATCGCGCCAGTACCAGCGCATCAGTCCGACGACGATGCCACCGAGCATTGGTACTAGTGCAACCACCCAAGTCCCCTGAATATTTAGAAACACCTTGAGACGATCGACGATCAGTGTATGAGATAAACTATGAGATCGATCGATCAGATAGTGAAATAAAACTACACCCAATCCTGCGGTACCCCCAATCAGGACGGATAATAGGAGAACTACTAGACCAGGAGAGGGATCGAGGCGATTGAGCTTGTCAGTCAGCCGTGAGAGTAATGGTGCCATGGGGGACACTGAGGACGGCGGAATTACGGTCATGGATAACGCCAGAACTATGAGAGGGTGATTAAATTTTGTTAATTAAATTGTAATGTTTATTGAGGTCAATTGGGTATTGATGATGGAGATTAGTAGCATGAACCCACATCTTGCACCGAGTATTTTGGTTAATAGCGATATTGGGTAAAGTCCGCCAGATTCTATCAGCCGCGATCGAGTGTCCCTTCCATCGATGTTTGTAATTCTTGGGTGAGATCGATCGTCGCTTGTCTAGCTTGGCGACCGCCACTTTTATATCGATCCCAATAATCAGAGAGCGGGATCGGATTGCAGATCGTCATCTGCACCCGACGATTGCCGATGCGCGGCGGTTTGGCAGATCTTTCACCTTTAATCTGAGCGACTAAATCCCATAGTAGTAGCGTAATTTCCGCAAATCGTTCGAGCGTCGGTCGATCTTTTATATAAGAGTCAGTGAGAGCAATAAAGTTTTCCACAATGCGGATATGCCACATCCGTAAATTGGCTTCTGTGGCAATCCGATCTGCTAATCCGCGACTGACTGTAGATAGATTATTTGGATTGGTCAATTCTTCCAGATAGATCCAAGCCCACCCAGCTTGTTCGATCCGCCGACAGCGATCGATTTTGCTACCTTTGGGTGCAAGATTGAAATAACTTTCCGATACCTGCAAGGTAAAATCTAACAGATATTGGAGTCTTTGGGCTATTTCCGTTCGAGAAATATCTGCTCCTAATGATGGACGTTCGGGAATTGGGTATTGATAAAATTGAGCGTGAAAATTTTCCATTTGATACAGTAACTGCTGACCGAGCCGATAAACCCTGTCGTAGAGTAATTTTCGCATCGGTCGTCCATCACTCTGATGAATAGCGATAATTGAGTCATGTCGATCGACTGTCAAACCACATTCCTGTTCTAACTCATAGATCAGGCTCTCCACCCTCTCCCACGGCTCGTCCACATAGTAATACTGAATCCCAATCGGGATAATCAAAACGTCTTCATCTCTCCCCGCCTTAACTAAATCCTCCATCGCCCAAAATCCAATTTGAGCGGCTCCTGATGCCAATGGACTCACCAGTTCGCTGTGCCCGTTTGCTGCACCCTCTGGAGCGATTGCTAGCGGCATCTGACCATTGACTAGCAAGTCTCGTGCAGAGGTCAATCCCTCATCGAGCCAACCCCGATGAATGGGGATACCGCCCAATCGAGGATAGAACCAACTAATGATTTTACCTGCCCACAATGGCATCCCGCGATCGTAAACAAAGTGAGCAAATAGCGGCGATTTAAGTGAGATCTGATGCTTTCTAGCAGCAGCAGGTAATATTTTTGTCAATAGATATCCCATACAAAAAGAGTCG
>Ga0209491_10009707_pt1 | contig 11721 bp, 17 predicted proteins | sample BON02_FD_187213 | JGI IMG/M metagenome (GOLD analysis project Ga0209491, IMG submission 187213) | Freshwater microbial communities from Lake Bonney liftoff mats and glacier meltwater in Antarctica - BON-02 (SPAdes) (version 2) | ecosystem: Environmental > Aquatic > Freshwater > Ice > Glacier...
CCTGCGGGAGGACGACTCCGCGTCGCCAGTAGGGCGACTCAGAGTTGGTGGAGGCCGCACGGTACGCAGCCCCGGGCGAGACGGGTTGCTTCTTCCCCCCAGCTCGCCATGGGAGCGGCGACCGTTTGGCCGACGCCCCCTTCACCATTTTCGCTTAAAATCCATAAACATTGTTCCTCATCAGGGCTCTATATGATTCGAGTCGCTCCTTACGAGTCACAACCCTAAAGGAGTCATGACCCTCATCTGGTCAGACTCTATCACGGCGAGGGATCAAGTGATAAGCACCGCAACAAAAAGCAGGGTGCTGCCATCACATCCAGCACCGCTGGCAAGGCCGCGGCTCCGGAGCTGCATGATGCTGTAGCCAAGAAGCCCCGCAAGGCCCGGAACCTGTGCGCCAGCGAAAGCGGAGCAGTTGTAAGGACTGTGACTGCAGCAGCATCTGCGAGCACCAGAAGGAGAGGATCAGTTGTCATCCTGATTGTTGCTTTTATTACTTGAAACAGTAATTTAGTACCCTTGATTGAGGGTCTATGTAACTCAAATCCATATAGATTTGAGTTCTCGGTTTTGTGGGGTTTTGCAGGAATCGAACCGACGACCTAGGGATTAACAGTCCCTCACTCTGACCAACTGAGCTAGTTTAAGCTCGTCTCAGAGTTAAAAATCCTGTGGCTGCAGCAGCATTTGCGGGCACCAACGACGGTGGAGCAGGTGTAAGGACTGTGGCAGCAGCGGCATCTGCCAGTACCAGCTGCAGAGGAGCGACTGTAAACAATGTGGCGGCAGCAGCATCTGTGAGCATCAACGGCAGCGGCGCAACTGTAAACAATGTGGCGGCAGCAGCATCTGCGAGCACCAGCAAAGGAGGAGCGAATGTAAACAATGTGCCGGCAGCGGCATCTGCGATCATCAACAACGGAGGAGAGAATGTACACAATGTTGCGACAGCAGCATCTGCGAGCACCAGAGACGGAGGAGGAGCCAGTGTATAGAATGTGGAGGCAGCAGCATTTACGAGCATCAGCAAGTGCGGAGCAAGTCTATAGAATGTGTCGGCAGCAGCATCTGCGAGCACCAGCGGCAGCGGGCAAGTATATAGAGTATGGCGGCAGCAGCATCTTCGAGCACCAGCGAGTGCGGAGCATCTGTAAAGTAAATTTTGTGGCATGAGCATCTACGAGCACCAGCAAGTGCGGAGCAGGTATATAGAATGCGGAGGAGGTAGCATCCATGAGCACCATCGAGTGCGGAGCAATTGTAAACTGAGTTTGTCGAGAGGTCAAGGACAAGGCAGGAGAAAGGGCAAAGTAAACAGTAGGGAACAAAGGAAAGTCAAGTGGGTGGTGGGAGTGGATTCGCCGGAGACAAGCGCCATGAAAGATTGTGGAGCAAGGACAAGTGGGATGGAGACACAAACATGCGGGAAAGGCGAACAATTGTGCGGCAACGACGGGGGGAAGGGGGGGGTGGAGACACCAAAATTCGGAAAAGGCCAAGAAAAACGAGCGCAACACGCACGCTTTTGACACGATTTTGAAAAGGCCACATTTAAGGGCGTTGAGGTCAAGTAACTTGTCAAGTGGCAGGGCTACAACCACGTAGACAATACTTGTCGAGGCAGACGGCCTCGAGGACAGATCCTTCTGAATTTTGATTGCTTCGCGGATCAATATTACTACCACCAATATTGCTGTTAGTACGTTTTGCGTTACCATTACTGCGTGATTTAGTGCAGTGGGTTTGTTACAGTCACTCATAACCTGAGAGATCCCTGTGTCCTACACGGGACCTCTGGTGTAGCCCACCAGCGACACCATTCACTTTCGAGATCTGTTTATTACCATAAATGTTCCCTATAAGGGCGCTCTATAATTCAAGTTGCTCCTTACGAGTCACAACCCTAAAGGAGTCACGACCCTCATCTGGTCAGACTCTATCACCGGCAGCATGCGGGGCGCACTATCGTCAAACTCTGTCATGAGAACACCCTGGCCGGTGCTGGCGGGCAGAGGCTGCAAGGCGGGACCCGGCACCGGCTGATGGATGCCTCCATCGAGCATTGGGGAATATACCCCATCCTGCATTGCAATGAACTCATCGAGGTGCGAGTAGTCACCGTTCTTGACAGCGGTGACAGCCCGTGAGAAGCGCGCCATCACAAGCGCAGACTGTGCCCCTGAGGTCTTGGCACCGTCCCCGGAGCATTCATACATGTCTCGGAGCCTGCCGGCAAATATTCTGTGTGCAATCTGCAGAATGAGTGCGTTCTGGTCAACATCACAGTGCGGTTGAGGTGCAAGCATGCTGGCTGCTTCGTCGGCCTCTAAGGCCTGACCAGCCCGGCACCTGCGCTGAAGCATGATGGCTGCTTCGTCGTCCTCTAAGGCCGGACTACCCCGATACCTGCGCTTCGCCACTGCTGCTGCCAGTTGTGCCTAGTATGCATGTGCGCCGCTGCTGCTGCCAGTTGTGTATACGTTTGCGCAACGATTGTTCCGCGCGCTGCGGGCATGTTGCCCGCAGGAGTCCTCACGGACTCCTCTGCCCGAGTTGCGCAGTGGGAGCGACTTTCTGTGCTATTGCAATTCCAACCTTGGTACCATGTAGCAACGCAAGTGAACTCGGGACATGGGTACTGCTGGTGCCGGCTCCCCGAGCCCGGCGGTTCTGTGCGTGCCTCCTCCAAGAGATTGGCCACGTGCCTGCTCCTCGAGCCCGGCGGTTTTGTGCGTGCCTCCTCCAAGGGACTGGCCACGTGCCTGCTCCTCGAGCCTGGGGGTTCAGTGCGTGCCTCCTCCAAGGGACTGACCACGTGCCTGCTCCTCGAGCCCGGCGGTTCTGTGCATGCTGTCTCCAAGAGATCGGCCATGTGTGTGTGTGCTGGTCTCATCCTCACTAACCTTCCCACCTCCCGAGGAGCATGCAGGGACCACAGTGAGAGTGAACAAGGAAAGCTCGTGCCTTCCCTAGTTTATTGTAACAACCAAGAATACTAAGAGTCGTTCCGAGCCGGATTTCAAACCTAGAACGTAAACGTGGCCAGTATCAAGATTATGGATTTGTCCGAGCCAAACGACAGCAAAACGTAGCTTCGAAATGTAGAAATTTGCGGAACGTCTGTAAGAGCCCTGTAGAGGCTGTGGATTTGTGACATTTGTGACATTTCTACGTTTTTTCGACATTTTAGGTTTTGCTAAAAAAACTACTAATAAAAAAAATACATGCCGTGTGACGAAAACCTAGAAATGCCACAAAGTCACAAAATTGTGACAATGTGACAATGTCACATTGTCACATCCTCGTCACAAAATTGTGACAATGTGACAATGTGACAATGTGACATTTGGAAATGTCACGAAATGTCACTCTTTTTCAAATCTTTGGTACAAAGCTACGTTTACGTTTTGAGTTTGGATCCGGCTCGGAACGACTCTGATAACTAAACTCCGTCTTTCTTTCGTCATGGTCGCTCGTCTTTCTTTCGTCACGGTCTCTCTTCGTCACGGTCGCGCTTAGATGTGGTTCCCGCTATCCCGACGCTTGCCAGATTTGAGGTCCTTTCAATCAGATTCTGCGTCTGGGAAGCAGATTTCGCTCCAGGCTTTCGCGATCCTTGTGCATGTGTGTGTATGTGTGTGTGTAAATGTGCGTATGTGTTTGTGTGTGTGCGAGAAAGAGAGAGCGAGCGAGAGAGAGAGACCGAGCAAGAGCGAGAGAGAGTGTGTGTGTCTGTGTGCACAAAAGAGAGCGTCCAATCACTCTGCATATAGCACGCGCGCGAGCACGAACGAGAGAGACATTGCGCGCGTGAAAGAGAGCACCAAATCACTCTGCATATAGCTTTGCTCAGAGTTTCGCGCTCCTGTTGCGTGTTTGTGTTTGTGTTTGTGTGTGTGTATTTGTGTGTGTGTGTATGAGAGAGAGAGAGAGAGAGACGAGCGCGCGCGCGCGAGCGAAAGAGAGCGCGCCAGACGAACGTGGGACTGTGCAAAAAAGAAGCAAGACAGAAGAGCACAGCAGTTGCTACCAGCAGACGTGTCAAAGAGGTATCTGACGAATCAGGCTCCGTCTGTTTCGAACATACAAAACAGACATGTCGTGGAAACATGGTGAATTCAAGCTCCTCCCGATCTGTCACCGAAAGGTTTCTCCGAGCACAAACACAAATGGTTTCTCCAGCTGTACCATACTGACCTTTGGGTAGTTGTACATGCGTGACATCTCCTGTATGGGTGTGTGTGGGTGTGTGGGTATGTTAAAGAGAGAGAGAGAGAGAGAGCGTGAGAGAGCGAGCGAGAGAGCAAGAGAAAGGGTGCGATAGAGAGATTGAACACGCCAAAGAGAGAGCTGATTCACTCTGCTTGTTGCTTCACTCCAGGGTTTCGCGCTCGTTGTGCGTGTGTGTGTACAAGAGAGAGATTGCGCGCGCACACGAAATGCATCTGTCACCGTCGTATTCTGGGTGCCATGCATCAGGGCAGACAAGCTCTCATGAAATTATTTCACAGAGGACGGCGCTCGCTCATGCTGTAGATGACGGGCGATGTCCTCTGCCACCGCTCGCTCACGCCGTAGGACGATGCCCTCCTAGACGAGGGCATCGTTAGTTTTCTTTCACAGAATTTGAATTTCTGGCAGGTGCGGATTCTGTGACGCAGAGAGCGCCGGCGGGACCCGGGCGAGAGCGAGATCCCAGTGCCAGGGTCCGTAGCAGTCGATGGGGGGAGGCCATGCCCTACCCCCCGACGGGAGCGGCAGACAGTGCTTCCCACTATCTTACCAGCCTACTCCACTGCATTTGAGACTCGAGAAATCCAAAAAATGAAGGAGACCACTTTTTCAAAAAATCAGTCTGAAAAGGAGTTCGCCGAAAACCTTAAACTCCCGGCAAACAAGAATTTTCACAACTGAGCAAAATTGTTCGGACTACATGCAAGGGCAAGAAATCAACAATAGATTGAATTGGACTGATGATACTAACATTACATCAGCAAAGATTGATGATTTTTGCTACTCCACTCAATGTAGAGTAGCGCATTGGTAAATTGTAGTTTGAAAATCGAAATTTACACGTTTAAATAATTACAAGTATATTTTGTTTGTCTACATAGTGTCTGTCATTGGACACAAACTATATAAATTGGTTCAAAGAACTGCACAGAGTTGTATTTGACTCTTTGATATAGTTTGTCTTGAGCTTCCTCGCGGCGGGGCCAAAAAATAGGGTTGAAACCAGCGTATGTAGCTCTGTATGGATGCCTTCAAGCGTAGACACATTGTTCGATACAATGTGTCTGCTGTTTGAGTGTAGGATCAAACCCTATTTTTTGGCCCCTCACTCAAAAAAGGAAGAACAAACAAGACATACATATATGAGGGAGAAAATCTATGCCGTATAGTTTCTGTAATATCATCAGTAGACAGCATAGCAGGACCACCGACAATGTTGTTCTCAAGTTTCACGAAGACACATTTGTCAGGCATGAGCTTTGTAAAACCAATTTTGATATACACTTCACATGTGGGCATGAAAACAGCACGAGGGGATTGATACAAAACATAAATGCATCGATTCAGCAAGAGGCAATAAGTGTTTTGCATAATATCAATTCCTCTGGGCATATTCATGTATATATATGCTCACCTACTGCACAGCGCTATTATCGACATAGACTAGATAACGAAAAGCGCAACAGCGCTGTGTAGGAATGTTAATACGATACGTAGATCTTAAGAACGAAAACTTACCGAGATAACATGATCACGTTTTACTCGAAAAAATAGACATTAGGCCTCTGGTCACCGTATACCTTATGTTCAAACTGCACGAAGACACATTTATACAAAGAAAAATGCTAATTTTCAGAAACAAGAAATACTTCGTGAGTAAGTAAAAGAAGGTACCACATTACAGACACAGTCTTTAGATGCAACATTTGGAAAACACGACAAGGTTGCAGGACAGAAAGTATGCAATGATAGGGCGGCTATATTCACCCCATATGTGAAGGCCCTTGGTGACGGTACACAATACATGAGTATTTCCCTCAACCATCACACAAGCACGAATTAGGTTAGAGCAAGCTGCGCAGTCAAGCAAAGTATTCTATAGCGCGCACAATCAAGCATGTACCACAAAGGGCACCGCAGCATAATCTAACATGCAAGACACATCTCAGGCATGCGAACAAAATGGTGGTGCAGAGAAAAATATTTGCACGAGAATGCCGAGCACGAAAATACATACTGAGTACAAATGATAGTGTATAGATTGTTGAATGACAATTCTTTCGAATGTCACACGTGGACAAATCATATTTCACTTTTTGTTCACCTTCAAAATTGACGAGTGTGAAAGGAATGCAATACAGCATCCTTTTTTTTTTGGATATACTATAGCTCAAGGAAGCCTGACTACTAGTCGCAAACCTGAGACTTTCAGAAAAGTCTTGGCCCTAGTTTGCCGATGACCAAGAAGTAGTTGGCAACGTGTAGTGAATTTTCAAGAACTCTTATTCGTACATTGATTTGTGAACCTACTATTATCCTATGACAAAAGCATTTGAGGTGTACAATAAATACATGCACTGTAGTCTAAAGCACCAAGAGAGACTAACAATACACTGCGGCATAATGAATGCATACAGTCAAGTTGACTGATCTCTGCCATCATAGAGGCTTACCAAAGAGCACATTCAAAAGAGTGCCAAATTCTGAAAACAACGCAGGTTCCATAATATAAAAGAGTAAAGCCAGAGGCGATACCCAAAGTGCCATAGGTGTTTCAAGATTGTGGCAGTTTAAACATCAAAAATAGCAATAGCAGGCATTCTAAGAGAACAGACATTACATTGAAAACAGACAACATGTTCTCTGGATATTTATGCCGCAAGTAAGAAATGCTATTTGTATAGGAAGGATCCATGTTACTCATAGAAATGAGTCATATCACCTATATTTGGTTATATCCTCAAACGTGACCGACTCAAACATCTCGTCACCATAGACTGGTCCATAGTAACAGATACTGTTTCAGTAACGTCATAGGAGGATATCATACATGTGAAATCACCAATACATGATTTAAAAGAATAAAAAGTAAGCTCAGCCGACATGTCTGTAAAGCTGATATATTTCTTGTTCAGGACATGACAAGCCTTCTAATTCTATTACTGAGAATTGAAAGTTAAATGGTTGCCTGAATCCAGGAAATCTTGATACATCAGAGCATAGCATGTCTCGTTTTTGTTTTGTTTGGTGATAGAGTCGGTTTGGTGTCTGCAGAAATTATCTGGCTTCGTTTTTTTTAGGTGCGCGCATTTCAGAGGTGCGATCAAACACCTATTGAACTCGGGGCCAAACTAAATATTCTGAGAGGTTCAGTGGTTACCAAATAGGCAAACATCCGGGGGTATCGCCCCTTTGTTGTTGTATTGAGCGATTGACTCGTACTAGTGCTTAAAGTGCTTGTTGCACACTGAGCGTACGGGCGGCGGATGCAGTGGCAATACCATCACCAATTGAAAGCTGTGCCTGCATTGACGTCTCCAGGAATAGCATTGTTACTGATGACGTCAAACCACATCCCACCAACCTTGGCATTGGAGATCCCAACGGCAGCACGATTTAACTGGAACCCATCCTGAGCAGCACGATGGCGGCAGCATCCAACATGGAATCCAAAGGCGATTATGATTGTCATCCAGATTGACAGCATCACGATGTTGAACGTTGCACCTGCAGCACAGAACCCATGACGTGATCCATTATTCTGGGCGACACCATGGGAAGCAGATGAGGGTAGACCACCATCACAAGGCTAGGTCACTTTTACTACATCAAGGGGGAACGGAGACATTCCACAGTTGGCAACTATTTTGCATTTCTGTCCTTTCAATGATCCTTTTGCATGGCGGCATGCAGAAGCTCTGAGGATCCACAGAAGACACAGATGAACACAGCACTCTACACAGGACAGACAGACAGTAGGGCTCCGGCCGGACTTGCACCATTGTTAGGCGGCCAGGCCGGCGGCGGGCTTGCAGAAAATACAATGGTGCGAGCACAGGTTGAAGAGCGTCAAGCTGCTGAAGAAATGACCACGGCGGTGATGTTGTTGACACAGAGATGAAGGAGGAAAAAAAAAGTGGTGGAAAAAAATTAGAAGAAGAAAACAAAACACACACCCAAAAAAACTGGGGGGAGGAATAGCGACAGGTGGAAATACTCGAACAAACAGAGCACACAGAAACTAGATGGACACAGAACTCACACACAAACCCACACACACAAACATACCAAATTATATATTTTATATATCTATATACAAACCCGGCGGGGGGACCGTCACCGAATGCGGTTATGGCAGCCAATTGTAGAGCCCATATTCAACTTGAACGGTGCAAATAGGAGTCGCATAGCGGCTAGCCTACTTAAATCATTGATTGTGATAAAACAACAACTACTACTACGGAGAAAGTCGACCACTAAAAACTTTAGGGGCATGTGAAACCACTAATCTGCTCGTTCTTTGGTGCAATAGACTGCAGCACCTGCTTGACGCTCTCATAGGCGCACCAGGAGAGAGCACACGAAGGTCCTATCTGAAGGACGCGCGGCGCCATGCCACGGAAGAACCCCCCGTACCCGTGCTCACGTGACACAGCTTGGAAGGCTTCCACGAAGCCGTTGTACCGCACCTTGAACTCTCTCGGGGCGCCCCCAAGCTCGCCTGTTGAAGTCTTGGCAAGAGACATTCCCTGCGTTTGCAGCCGCGTCTTAATCACGTCCAAGGGGGTAGTCACGGCAGCAGCAAGTCCGCCCGAGATGGCACCAGCAACCAAGAAGGTGGGCAGGGAGAAGGTTCCAGTCGGGTTCAGCAGACGCCGCAGCGACTCGTTCGACATCATCATGAGGGAAGCGTACGGGACGTTCATCGCGAGGGTAGTAGGAAGGGAGCGGAAGAGGCTCACCCCGCCCGTGGCCATCATGCGGCGCGTTGCTTGAGAGGCATTGCTGTAGTAACCGAGCTGCATCCGCTGCTTGATGGTCTCGGCAGGCACCATTATGGTGTCATGAAAGAGTGTGCTGATGCCGCCCGCTGCAAAGCCCGCGGCTACAACCCGCAAATTTGACGCGTTGGCATGCTGTGTGCTGTGAGCGCCTCCATAAAAGAGCACTCCCTCGTAGGACGCAAACATGAGGGCGTGTGCGGGGACCACCGCGCGCATTGCGACCTGTTTGATCTATGCGATGAGCAGGGCAGGTTTTGGCAGGCAGACGATGTTAAACAGAACACAAGCAGGCAGGCGATGTTAAACAGAACACACCGTCACACCGCGCCACAGGAAGCCCTTTCCACGAAGGTTGACAACCTCCCAAGCTACACTGAATGATTCACTCATGGCACCATAGGACCCTGCTAGAGGCAAAGTGTGTTTATTACAGGGTGAACCTCATCAAGAGGGCAGATCATAATTTTAAGTATGAAGACTCCTTGCTCAACCTTCACCAGTCTGCGCTGTCTTTGCAACTCTGTTTGCCTGGACGTGGGTCTTGATGGTATCCATAGGAAACATGACAGTATGCTCCACCATGCCTGCAACGCTCCCGGCAATCATGTGTTGCCAAATTGACGTTTCCGCACTCCTCCTCCCACTCGTGTCCTTCCCATGCCACCTCTGTGCTCCCGTCAAGCTCCACTGCCAGAGCGTCTGATGTCCCCGCGAGCATCGCGTTCCGGGACTCCCTATTAGAGACTGCGCAAGAGGCTGTAACAATCCTGGCCACACACGGCCACAGATGAGCGCAATAGATGTGACAGAAAAAATGTTCTTTGAACGTTTGTATTTGGTTCCAGAAATGGGCACATTTGGGCCCTGAGTCAACTGTCCCTATGCACCCACAACTCCGATCGTTCACTCAACAACTATGGAATGATTTGTCACCATACCCTCGGTGCCCACACTCCCCCCACGCAATCTGGCGATCAAGACTATTCGCAGGTTGGATATCAGCAAGCAAAATTCCGGGCATATTCGTCATGTTTCTGACATTATGGTCCGTGTAGTAATCTTGATTTCGTATCCCGGATGGACCGTCCGAAATCAAGATTACTGCACATGGACCATTGGGGACGATAATGCCAAGAGGTCCGTTAGGACCTCCATTACTCTTATAAATGCATCGACGCTTTTGGCACAAACATTCAGCCACATCAAGTTCAGGATCACGATGTCATCGACACAGAAGCTGCATTTACTTCTTCGCCGACAAGACAGCCTCAAAGCTATGGCAAATGGGGAGGGCGACACAAAAAAAGTGATAATGGACAGACCTGCGTCCGAGCTGCGCATGCCGACTTACTCCTGGGACGAATTGAAAGAAGTGATGGGTTCTCCGTCTGACATGGGATTCCACTGTGTGTCTACTTGTTTGTTCCTCTCCTCCCTTCCTAGACCCTGGGGAGCTAGTGTCTGAGACCTTGGTGTCGTTCGTTATTAATGTTTCTCGCTCCTCTTGATGAGGTTACCAAATAATAAACACAATCCACTACTCCGTGGCCTGTTCTGAGTGCGTGGACCCACCGTTGGAAGATAATCGCGAGTAGTTCACAGGCCGTGGTGCAGATGAAGACATTCTATCTCTCTCACGAAGATGGGGGGGGTGGCAATCCTTCGATGTCTCCGAGAATGGCTACTGGCGCCGTTCCCGGTTCTGTTGCCTCTGTTGTCTCTTCTATCCCACTGTCGTCGGGTCGCGGTATCCGACACAAAGTCAAGCATCGTATCGCAGCGCCTCTATGGATCCCTCAGCTCGTCGTCCCTCCTCTTGCTTTGATGCTGACACCGAGGAAGCCAATGTACGCGCGAATGTCGACGTTGCAGTCGAGAATGCCGATGCACGCGCAAGTGCTGTGAGTCGGCCGACTCCAACGTCGACTTCGATCGCACTCGGCCGACTCCAACGTCGACTTCGATCGCACTCCCCTTCTCTCTCCACTCTCCCCCCATCCCCCTCCCCTCTCCCCTCCGCCTTCTTCTGCTGCTGCTGGGAAGCACACCTGAGAACCAGGAATTTTCACTATCATAATCATCTTTTTCCCCTTTTGGTGGCTGTCTTGTAATAAACTTTCCTCTCTCTCTTCACAGCAGTGCTAGACGTGGGTAGTTCACAGCACGATGACAAGCTCTCTCCATCATAGTCTTTGCCCTCTCTTACTCTCTCGTACCCTCATATTACAATAATCTTTGTGTGCATTACGATTTAATATTAACACTTTCTTATTATTTCCATTTTCTTACGCCGGTCGCAGGACTAAATTTGCTCCGGTAAAGAATCTCGATTCCTCAGAATTCTCCTCAGAATTCTCAGATCTTAAAACTTTGTAAAGTAATGTCAAGGTAAACCCAGTAATCTCATGAAATGGACCAAACTCATTTCATAGGATTTTTCCTTCGAGGATTTTCCCTCACCTCAAATTTCCTTCGAAGTCTCAGGATTTTACTACAAGTCAAACAGCTTTCTCATAAAACCAATCAACACAAACGATCGGAAAACTTGCCCTTTTCAAGAAACCTTGTCACAGCGGATAGGAAGAGGCGAGGACAGGGTGGAGTAATGTGGACAAAGGTGCATAAAAGATCGGATGCAATTCATATAGCGTTGATCAATCCGATTCAAAGTAACACAACACATTGTGCGAATACATATGTA
>Ga0209491_10009708_pt1 | contig 11720 bp, 12 predicted proteins | sample BON02_FD_187213 | JGI IMG/M metagenome (GOLD analysis project Ga0209491, IMG submission 187213) | Freshwater microbial communities from Lake Bonney liftoff mats and glacier meltwater in Antarctica - BON-02 (SPAdes) (version 2) | ecosystem: Environmental > Aquatic > Freshwater > Ice > Glacier...
GAGGACGACAAAATGGTGTGCACGCGCAACTGCCAGGGTTTGCAAAGTAACGGCCGCGTTTGAACGAGGGTTTGAAAAATGAAGCGTCGCGTGAGGCCAAAAGATCACGCGTGTGCGTGCTAAGAAGGGGCTACGTCATGCGTGTGTGCTAGGATGTGTTTGGTGGCTTTTGTTTTTGAATATATGAAGGCCAAAAGTACTAGCTAGTGAGAAATCGTGTCAACATCACCATAGCCTTCCTACCCGTATGCAGCATGTTCTTTGCTTCACGTATGAGAAGACAAAAGGCCACGCCTGAGTGTGATTCAACCCTGGTTTTTGATTGTTTGTCTGTTTGGATGTGCTAGACGTTGTCGTTTAAGAATTCACAAAAATGCTAGCAAGAAATTGTGTGATGCTCGCCTCAAAGCAAGCACCTTCTAGCCTCCCCTACCCTACCGCAACAAGACGAACTCAACACCCATCCACCTAAAACAAGCAAACAATTTCTCCTCATCAAACCATTTCTTGTAGTTTCTGTGTTGGTTTACAATATTTTTATTCTTCTTTTCTTCTTCTGTTGTTGGGAGGGGGAGCGCACGCGCACACCAAGCCTCTCTCCCTTCCTCCCCTCATCCCATCAAACCCACCCAAAAGGGAGTTTGATAAGGAATATAGGTACATCCTCTTCCTTCTCTCACCCTTTCGTTCGAACACACACGCTTAACTCGTTTCTCTAAATTACCTCTTTCCCTCCCTCCCACTCCCTCTCTTTCCTGCACATATATTTCTCCTCCTCCTCCTCCGCTCCACCCATCCCTCCTCTCTCTTCCTCTCTCAGCGCTACAGCGCCCTTCCTAGAGACGCACCGAATCCATTGAATAACTTTATTATTATCCACCTTCCTTTGTTTTGCTTCTTACTACTACTGCTGCAACTGAAAATACCTCCTTTCGTCTATCGGCGCTGCAAGAGGAAAAGACCCAAAAGCGAAGCCAACACAATCGAGTACGACGCCTTCACAGCAGACGCCGGGCTCTTAATCTCCTCCGGCGGGGCCGTATCCGTCTTAGACACCAACAAGAAAGTCGGGTACGAGCGCTCATTCAGCTCCTTAGGGTTGTAATTGATCACGTTCCCTGCCAAATCACGCAGCATCAACCCAGCCTTGCTTACCGTCCACATCCCCCCGGGCGCGGTCGGATCAAAGGAAAGAGTAGGCGCATAGATCCCCCCTCGCGCAAACTGAACCTGACGAGTATTAGCATCAAAACGCAAGGTAGCCGTGCTGTTCCGATCGGGGTTCTCAAACACAAGCTCGCCATAGGCAAAACCAGACAGGTCATCCTGCACCACCAACTGGCACGAATACGTATCCTCCCCCGCAAAGGGCACAATCACCTGTGTCGCCGAGCACCCAAATTTTTGGATCACCGGAGGGGTGGTATCAGGAGCGGAGAACACCTCGAATGTAGGCCGGGTCCAAAGGAGGGAAGGCTCGACTCCTTCATAGGAAAAGCCGTTGCGGTTGCGGTCTTGCACGTAGGGAGCGAGGGGCATGGCGGTCACGATTTTCCACAGCCCCGAGGGCATACCAGCGAAGACGGGGACGGTGGCGGAGAGGATGATCTCGCCAGTGTTGGCGTTGGTGGAGACGATGTCCTTGTTCACGTCCGCGGTCATATGTAAGAGGGCATCGCCTTCGGGGGAGACGAAGCTAGCACGGACGGTGGACGGGCCCGAGCCCGTGTCTTGCACTGTGAACTCACACCGCACATAGACGGTATCAGCGCGGGTGGTGTTGAGCAGGACGGGGGTCGCGCAGATGACGTCCTTGATGTAGGGAGGGGTCCTATCGTCGGGGGAGTAGATCTTGACGAACCGGGAGAGGCCCAGGTCCTTGGCATCCTTGGAGGTGACCATGATGCTGTCCCCCTTCTTGTTCACCACTTGCAGGCCCTCCACGCCGCCGAAGTCCAACTGTGGGGGAGGGAGGGAAGTAGAGGAGGGAGGGAAGGGTGTGAGATATTGGGTCAGGGGCAAGGGAGGGAGGGGTAGGATTAGGGAAGGAGGCAGCGGTTGGCGGCGTGCAGCACTCTCTCAAGCACAAGCAACACGAGGAGAAGAAATGCGCGCGCGACGCGTCGTCAATGAGATCGCACGCTTGCTAAGCAGCCCTCGCACACATACATCTCCCTCCCCTCAATTTCATACACACACATACACACACCCCACGCCACCCACTTCCATCATTCCAAACTCATCCACCACGTACCTGCCAATTCCCGGGTTCGGCATGGCGGGGGACGACGGCACTGGCAGCCAAGTTGGCGCCCGTGTAGGACGTAAGCCCAATGGACTTCCCTCCGTCAAAGAGCAAAGGCAGGGAGAACTTGCCCGAGGGCGAGACGAGGCGCGTGTAGGCAAAGTCAATCTCGCTCTCCGTGTCCACCACACGCAAGGCGCACGTCACCACCACGTCCGCATTGCGGGCGTCTCCAATGCCGGGAGAGCAGGACAGCGACTGCACTTTGGGCCCGGCCGCCACCAAGCTGCTTCCGGCCAACAATGCCACGAGGGCCAGGCTGAGTGTTCTACTGCTGCGGTACATCCTCTCTGCTACGGTCTCGCTCGAGGTGTAATCTGTGTCGTTGTGATGGCGTGGATGGACAGCGTGTGTGAGCAAGAGTGGGAGTAAGGCATACGAGGGACGCCTAGCCCTCTGTGGGACAGCGGCGCGCGAGCCTGGCCTCCGTCGCGGGAAGCTTCAGAGTTACGTTGAGACGGCCAGTCCTACTCGAACGACTGGGGCGTGCCTTGCGCTTTAGTTTCGACCTGGAAAGGGGGAAAGGTGGGTTGTGGGTGTCTGTGACATGTGTGTCTATGTGAATTGCACAGCCTGGCACAGGCCTAGAGGAGAGGGAGGAAGGACAAGGAGGAAGACGAGGGCATCGAGAGCCACGCCATGCACTTCTTCTTCTCCGCCTCCTCTCCCACTGGCTTCCTCAAAAAAAGGGGACGGGACAACGCCTCTTTTGTCTTCTGCATCCCCCCAGCCCACACATCTCATACAATAAGTCTCCACCCTTCTCCCCATGCGTGTACTGGTCACGTTTGGGTCGAGGCCTGTGCGTGTGGGCTTGCCTATGTCCAGCGCCTGCCAGGCGTCGCTTCCATTTTCCCTAACGGCGAATTCGAATCCCAGCAGCCGTTTAGGGCCAGAGATCTACTACGCGGAGGGTCGACGCTCTCTCCACACACACGCTCACCCTAGACAGCCGCGTAGGCAGGATTGGTGTGTGGTACCAGCTTGGTCAAGGCAGGCGGGTTCACAAGTCCCTGTGGTCCGTGTCCCTGCCACCGCCCCTCGCCTCTCCTCTGACGAACGAGACCCAACGCTCTTCGATCCACCCCTCGTCTCGCCTCCTTCCCTCCCTCCTTCGTCTTGTTTACCCAAGCACTCATATTTCCCACCCATCACACATACACACACACACAAAGACAGAGAGCAGGAGGAGGACCCACGACCATGGCTCGCTTTCTAAACCTCAACGTTTTGGTGTTTGTGCTCGTCTGCCTAGCCGCCACCGCCGCTCAGGACACAAAGACGATTACGACACCCGTCGGGCAGCCCACAACCGAGGTCGAGAAGCTGCCCGTGACCCCGGAGCCCCCCGTCAAGCCTGTCACCGTGCCCGACGTGCCTGCCGAGAAGCCGAAGGAGGAGGTGGAGGTGGTGGAGGCTCCTGCGCCCGTGAAGGAGGAGAAGGAAGAGCCCGTGGTGGTGCCCGTCACGGTTGCGTTGCCCCCCAAGCCGGACGACAAGGCGGAGGGAAAGGGCATGGTGACGATTGCCGAGACCCCTCTCCAGGAAAACCTGCTGACCCCGCCCAACATTTTGGGGTCGACGACATTTGGAGGGGACTTGACCGAGGCGGTCTATACGAATGAGGCGCCCGACAAGAGCATGATGGACAAGGTGGCCAACAGCCTGAGCAACCCCCTAGGCGGCGCGCTGGACGGGGAGCTGAGTGCCGAGGACGAAGCCTTGAAGAAGTTGGAAGCAGAAAACCTGGCCAAGCCCCAAGAGGCGAGCGCTAATGCCGTGACTGACTTGACGGGGAAGGAGGAGGCGACAGCGGCGGGGGGCGCGGACAAGTATGACGTTGTGTTGGAGGACGCGAACAAGGACATTGCCAACTCTGTGGGTGCTGACCCCGTCACTCTCTACATCTCTTCTTTTGAGTGCGACCTGGCCGAGATCCTGGTGAGCGAGTCGGAGAACTACGTCACCTGCTCTGTGGCTGCCGAGTCCTCCAAGGGCGTCTCTGCTATCAGCGCTGCGTTCTACAACGTGCCCATGACCAAGCGCATCCTCATGCACTTCGGCGAGGAAGACCTCATTTCCGGTAATGTCAAGTCCGGGATCTGGCAGTTGGATTTGACCATCCCCAAGGCTGCTGATCAGGGGGTGTGGAGCTTGGGCTTTACGGACCAGGGCGCGTTTTATGGGCTGGAGATCACGGATAAGGCGGGGAATACGGTTGATTATGCGAAGCAGGCCGCGGTGGAGACGATTATCCCCTTGCAGACCACCCTGACGGTGAAGAGTTACACGGGGAATAATGTGGCGTACCCCCAGGCGAATATCCAGACGTCGAGTGGGGTGTTGCTGTATGGGGTGAGCTGCGTGGATGACACGGCGACGGTGACGGACGAAAGCAAGACTATTATCTGCGAAGCCCTTGTCATTCCCGATGAGGCCGGCATTGGCAAGGCGACCATTTATTTGGTCGGGCCCACGGGGACGACCATCCTCCCTCTTGTCTTTGACGAGGATTCGGAGGCATTGATGGTGCCAGCCACCAACACGACCACCGCCATGTACCTCCTGAACTCCACCCTCTCCGTCCCTACCTGGGCCGAGGCCGGCACCTACATCCTGCCCGCTTCTGGGGCGTACCAATCCCGCACCTTAAGCAATGCTGGTACTGTCCGCTTGGTCAATCCCTTGACTCTGTCCAGCAAGCCCGCCCTGAAGGTAGTGAGCGCTGCCGATAAGTCCCCCCCGCGCGTAAGCTCGTTCTACTGCAACATCCAACGAGAAATCAAGCTCGATGACTTCAACACCGTCCCCGTCAGCTGCATGCTCACCGCCAGCAATGAACACTCGGGCATCTCCTACGCCTCCCTCCACTTCGTCTCCCCCTCCAAAAACGACGCTGTCGAATTCGCCTTTGTTCCCGCTTCCCCTGGCCTCGGGCCCTTCCCTGCCCCTTCTGTCACAACCGTCCGCGAGACAGTCGGCGCTCAATTCCCCCCCAATACCGAACCCGGCGCTTGGACCCTCGTCCGGGCCGTCGTCGCCGACAACAGCGGCAACTACAAAGAGTACACCCCCAGTGAACTCAAGAAGGAGGACGTGCAAACCTTCTTCCTCGTCCAATCCTCCTTGAAGACTTTTTCGATCGCCCCCCGAGCGGGGACCCCGGCGGCGGGGGCAGAGCCTATCCCCGGGCAGGCTACTAGTGGAGCGAGTCGTTCGACGGCGTCTATGGTGGCGATGGCGGCAGCGGGTGCGGTGGCGGCTGTGTGTGCGATGTCGTAAAAAAGAGAGAGTGGGGTGTTTTTTTGGGGAGGAGGGGAGGGGAGAGAGGGAGGAAAATAAATTGTGTGTGAGAGAGAGAGTAAATAGTTGGGAGGGAGGGAGGGAGGGAGAAAGGAGAGGAAGGACGTGGACGTACATACATAAATGGTTGTCGTATTATAAATGACAGAAAAGAAGAGAAGAGAAGAGACGAAGACGAAGACAGAAAGACACGGAGAGAGAGGAAGAGTAAGAGAGCGAGAGGAGGGATCACACGGGCATGTAGATTTTTTCCGAGGAAAACACAAAAAAGATAAAAAAAGAACAGCAGCAGCAGCAGCAGCAGCAGCAGCATCAAGACGGGTCCTTCTAGGCCTGGCGTTGGTGGGAGGTAGTATAGCTGTGTGTGTGTGTGTGAGTAGATGATTCTACGTGTGCTTTGTTGTGTGTGTGGTCAGCGATGGAAGAAACAAAACAACAAAAGAAAAAGGAACGGCAAAGGACAATCAAAAACAACTGCTATCTGTTTACTTATTCTGGTTACTGATTGCTTTGCCTCTTTCTATCGTCCTCTTTTATTTGTCGTTTTGTCGTTAATGAGAAAGTTGCCTCCATTCTAATCTATTAATCATTGCTTCATTTTCACACTCTTTCCCACCCCTTTCTTCCTATTTGAAAACTCTATTTTAACATCCCTCCCATCTCTCAACCCATCACCATCCCCGCCATCTGCGCCCACCACTTCATTTCCAACTCCCCCTTCTTCTTCGCCTCAGCTGCCCACGGCTTGGGGCTCGAAAAAAAATGCAAAAACCTAGCCCTTCCTTACCCTCACCGATGTTCACATCCCTCCCAGCATCATCCCCGCCATCTGCGCTTCCACAAAGACCGCCCACCACTTCATTTCTAACTCCCCCTTCTTCTTTGCCCCCTCCGCTTCCCAAGGCTTGGGACTAGAAGAAAAATGCAAGACTTTAATTAATGGAGCAACAGATTCCCAATAACCAGGCGCCTTGGCATGTGTCATCCAATGCATAGTCCGTTGTGCGTTCCACGCAAATGGTAATCGAGCTAAAGTGACACCTCGTGAGGAGACATAAGTAGTGCTGCTAGTGCTGCTGCTGCTACTACTACTACTGCTGCTGCTGCTGCTGGGAAGGAGAAGAGGACCCGAGGACCAGTCGGGAAAATAAACGTTGAGAAAGCCCGTGTCTCCCCCATCGTACGAAGGCAAGGCCCGCGTGCTAGCTTGTTGAACCAAGTCGTCAAAAAGCTCCACATTAGGCCGTACTAGCAACACACCAGCATTGAACCGATCGGGAGGAAAGACGTCGGGCGCCGCGGCAAAGTCCACGTCGAGCGTAAAAAGCTCCTGCAAATCCCCCAAAATCAAGCAGTCTGCGTCCAAGTATACCACGCGCTCAAATTGCGTTAAGCCCCAAATGCGGAGCTTCGTGAAGCCCGAGTCTACCCACCCGCTTACGTGGGTTTGTGCGGCGTAGGGATTTGGGATGGGCTCTATTTCTATTATCTCGTCGCACAGCCCTCGTAAGCCTTTCCGAATGCCTTCCGTGACTTGCGGCGTGACCAGTAGTATGATGGCGGGCTTCGGGGTGGTGGCCTTCATGGTGCTCCGCAGGGAATGGAGCAAGACCCTGGCCCCTGGGCCGAAGGAGTCAGTGGTTATGAGTGTGATGCACGCGTGGTGGGGGTGCGCGCGGTTGGCAGTGGGAGTGGACATGGGGGTCGAGAAAGAAGGAGGAACGTGACTGTCCTTCTCGAGGCGCAGGATGGGGAATGCAGGAGGTGGCTCTAGGCAGGGCTGCTTGTGCTATGTGAAATGACGACGAAGCTTTTGAGGGGGGTGGGGAAGGTTGAATTCAAAGTTTCTGCGGCTCCCAAGTCCTTAAGTGTCCCTGCCACGGGCTTCTGGCGCTCTCTCGTGCAGCTTCCAAGCCCTATCTGTGTGAGAGCGTGTATGTGGGCGTGTGGTTGTGAATGCAGCACTCTAAAGTCGAGACGAGAAGCGGGGAGGGGCGCTTGCTCGCTGTTCAGCGACGACCTCAACTTGCTCCTTGCCCCATCCATTCCATTCCCACTTCCAAGCACTCAGACACCACACCCACGCCACATAACAACAGGCAAGATGGCCCTGTGGGTCGTCCTCCTCCTCCTCCTGCTGCCGCTGCTGGCCTCCGGCAGCCAGCATGCTTTCTTGCGTCCTCCATTACAAAACATCGCTGCACGGAGACCAGCCCCACCATCGTCACCAGCATCACCACAAGCATCAACCATGACATATACCGCAGAGGACCAGAACGGACTCAAGGCACTGCTGGAAGAAGCCGTGGCGCTCATGAGCGCGGACCCCAAGGCGGCATTGGCGGAAGGGCGGTGGGTAAAGCTCATTTGTGGGGCCTCGTACCAAGACCTACCCCGCGTCCAAGCCCTCTGCCTCGCCTACACACTAGCAGGCGTGGATTGCATCGACATGTCCGCGAGCGAGGCCGTCGTGACAGCCGCCGAAGAGGGGGTAAACGCAGCCATGGTCCTAGCAGAACAATTATTAGGCAGACCTTTGCCACGTCGACCGTGGTTGATGGTGAGTGTCAATGACCAAGACGACCTGCATTTCCGCAAAGCCTCCTTTGACCCCGCCCGCTGCCCCACTGACTGCCCCCGACCTTGCGAGAGCATCTGCCCAACGCAGGCCATTCCTTCTCTAGATAAATTGATGATGCTTGCAGCGGGAGGAGAGGAAGGGGTAGCGCATCAGGATAGATGCTATGGGTGTGGGCGTTGCTTGACCGTGTGTCCCTTGGGACTGATCATTGCAAAACCCTATCAGGTAGAAGCCGCCGAGGTCCTTACCTCGTTAGCAGGACGCGTGGATGCCTTGGAGATTCATACAAATCTTTCTTCGTTATCGGCTGTGGATGGACACGATCCTTTTGATGATTTGTGTAAGCGCATTCAAGCACCTGCTTCGACCTTGCAAGCTATCTCGGTCAGTTTCCCCTTTATGGGTGAGTTGGGCACGACGGCGTTCTTGCAGAGTCGGAATGGGATTTTTGATCGTTATTTCAGTGGCATTGAGGAGCAGAAGGAGGAGGGGGTTGGTGGAGATGAGGTCAGCTCTACCTCTTCCTCTTCCTCAGGAAAGTCAAAGCTGCTGCATATTTGGCAGACGGACGGCCGGCCCATGAGCGGGGACATTGGCAAAGGGACGACGCTTTCGGCTGTCAAATTCGGTGAGGTCATGTTGCGCTCTCGGGCTTTGGATTGGGCGAGCCCGCGGCAAGGAGAGCAGCAGCAGCATTTTTTACAGTTGGCTGGTGGGACTAATGCGTATACGGCAGAGAAGCTCGCTGCGGAGGGTTTGCTTTCGCCGGCGTTGGTGCTGGGGAAGATGGAAGGAGAAGGAAAGGAGGAGTCGCAGTGGGTACATGGGTTGGCGTTTGGGGGGTTTGCACGCATGGAGGTGGACAGGGTGATGACGGAGTGGGGTTTAGGCTCTGAGGCTTCCTTGCTGGAAGCACCCCCGCAGGCCCTGGTGGCCGTGGTCAAGGCAGCATTGGGAGTCGTACGCCCCGTGAAGGAACGGATAAAATAACTTTGAATTAAGCAATTAAAACTGAACAAAAAAGAAATAAAGGAGCAAGTAAAAGTAAATGGGAAATTGTTGCTTGGTGTGTCCAGGTGTGTCGAAGCCCGCGAAGTGGGGAGGTGAAAGTAGGCCTCAATTTGCTTCGATTTGGTCACCCACAAAGACACATTGCCACACTACACAATGCTCAGAACCCTCTCATGACAACTCTTTTCCTCGTCTTAACAACAGGAGTGCGTTGGGTCTGCTGCTCATGGCACCAAGGTCGTCCCCACGCCGGGGCATCATGCCTCAAGCTCAAGCCGTCCTCCTTTGCCTCGGTGTTGTCAGCAGCACCACCTTTACCCAAGCATTTGTTACGCCAGCACCATCACCATCGACACATTCAGCAGTAAGCCCGCTCTACGCAGGCCGTCTGTTTGATGGCCTCTTCAAGGGTGCGTCGTCCACGGTAAGCAGTAGCAGCAGTCAACGCGTGCAGCTAGGCGACCTACAAGTTTCCCCTATGGGGGTGGGCACGTGGGCGTGGGGCAATCAATTCCTCTGGGGCTACTCCCCACAAAAATCGGACGCGGCCTTGCAGGAAACCTTTGACCATGTGCTTAATGCTGGGATAAATTGGTTCGATTCTGCGGACTCGTATGGGACAGGGCGGCTCGAGGGGCGGAGCGAGGTCTTGCTAGGGCAGTTTCTCAAGGAGCACGACTACAAGCGTGGCGGGGGCAAGGTGCGAAGTGCCGAGGACGTGTACGTGGCCACCAAGATTGCCCCCTATCCCTTTCGGCTGGGCAAGGGTAGCATCAAGAACGCGATGAAGGAGAGCAGCAGACGGCTGGATCGAGGACGACCTGGCGTGGACATTGGTCAGTTGCATTGGGCCCCTCCTTTAGGGTGGCAAGAAAAAGCATACTGGGAAGGGTTGGCCGAGCTGAAGCAAGAGGGTAATATCAAGGCCATTGGCTTGAGTAATTACGGCCCGAAGAAACTGAGGCAAGCAGCGGAAACCTTTAGGAGGGAGCATGGCGTGAGCCTCGCTTCGAATCAAGTCCAATTCTCCCTTGTCTCCACCTTGCCCTTGCAGAGCGGCCTGGTCGAAACGGCGGCCAGTGAGGGGGTGCGTCTCATCGCTTACAGCCCTTTAGGCTTAGGAATTTTGACAGGGAGGTATAGCATGGAGAAGCAGCAGTTGCCAGAGGGACCTCGTCGTATTTTGTTCAAAGAGCTTCTGCCTGCCTTGGCCCCCGTCCTGGCCATCATGGGCGAAATCGCCGCGGAACGGACCCGTAAAAATCAAGGTGCGAGAGGACAGCCCGTGACTCACTCACAGGTTGCTTTGAATTGGTGTAGATCCAAGGGAGCAGTGCCGATCGTAGGACTTAAGTGCCTGAAACAAGCAAAAGAAGCGACGGCTGCGCTGGAGTGGAAGTTGTCTTCGGCGGAAGCAGCGGCGTTGGATGCAGCGGTGGCGAGCATGCCCAAGGGGAAGGGGCAGACGGTGCAAAATATTTTCCAGACGGAGTAGAACAAGGTCGTTCAAAGTAGAAAAGCAAGCAAAGAAAAGTAAACGACGAACAGATACACACACAGCTACACGCACAAACCCCTTCATTTTCTTTCTTACTCACTTCTTGCTTCTCGCCTCTTCACCGTTGAAGAAAGGGAAAATTAACAACAAAGTAAATGGAAATAGGATGGAGCGACTAGCTCTCCTTCCGGAGGCCTTTGAGTGTTTTTCCTGTTTTCATTCTTCTTCTTTTTCTCTTCCTTCTTCGTTTGTAAGTAGCACCTTGTCTGTGCAAAGTTGCCGGCCGACTTAACAAAGAGAGACTTGCAGCCCCTTACACACACCCACACAACACACACACACGCACACATGCGCATGCACGCACACACTAAGATGATGATGACGATGACGACGATGACCATGGCTGCTGCTGTCTCTCTCCTTCTCATCTCTAGACACACCACGCTCACGCACGCACTCCAACACACCAAAGACATGGCTCTCTTCTTTCTTTCTAATTGCTGATTTTCGTCTTCTTTGCCTCTGGCCTATTGGCTCGCTTCACTTCTCTCTTCGGGTAAATGGATCAAGTCTCTTTCGTTCGTTTATTTTGCCCTTCTTTCTTCTTCTTCTTCCCGTCCTTTCCTTCTTCTTCTGCCTGTATCTCTCTATCTAGGTAACAGCATGTACAAGCAGGAATCTACGCACATATGACGAGCCAATCAAATACTTGAAAAAAATGGGGTGGAGCCGTAAAAAGAGAAAACAGGGAAGGCTTAGGGCCCTTCCCATCCTCTACGCTAACACCCGACACATTTTGACAACCACAGAAAAGACCACGCACACACACGCACACGCCTGCTTTTCTAGGGATCTTCGCTGACCCTTACACCTTGATGTGGGGGAGGCATTAATTCTTCTTCATTCCCCTTGTTAGATGGGTATGGTATATCGTTTTCCTTCTTCTTTCATCTCTTTTTGGTTGCATTTCATTTACTCGCTTGTTTGATTGATTGCCTTGCCTTCGCTGGAAAATGGATTGG
>Ga0209491_10009709_pt1 | contig 11719 bp, 16 predicted proteins | sample BON02_FD_187213 | JGI IMG/M metagenome (GOLD analysis project Ga0209491, IMG submission 187213) | Freshwater microbial communities from Lake Bonney liftoff mats and glacier meltwater in Antarctica - BON-02 (SPAdes) (version 2) | ecosystem: Environmental > Aquatic > Freshwater > Ice > Glacier...
CGGATGCGCGTTTCTTCCTTGGGCTTCAGGATGAAACGGCGTTGCCGGTTGGCGGACAGTGGTTGCAACTGCGCGAGTCTTCAGCTCCGCTTTTTAGGCTTATCGTTCTGCAATGGCCGCGCGGTATTGAACGTATGCGGTGCGCGCGGAAAGGTAGGCGTCCACGGAGTTCTCCGTGGCGGCATCGTATTGGGCGAGCTGATTCGGCAGGGAACGCATGGTATTGGCTGCCGGGATGGCAATCGTCCACGCATATCCTCCGTAGATGATCGTGACCCAACTGATGGGGTTTAAAGCAAAGTCCCCTGCCAATCCAACGACGTCACGCGTGCTGCTGGGACCGAGGAGCGGGAGGACAATGTAGGGACCTTGACCAATTCCCCATTTGGCGAACGTTTGACCGGTGTCGGCACTTGGTATATCGGCCAGCGCAGGGATGCGCTCAGACGGCTCCATCAGTCCGCCCACACCCACCACAGAATTCACGAGAAATTTCCCGGTTTCTTTCCCCGCCTGCTGAAAATTCCCCTGTAAGGTATTGTTAACCAGGCGAACCGGGAATTTCACATTCTCGTAGGCATTGTGGATGCCTGTGCGCAGAAGTTTCGGGATGATAAACTCGTACCCTTTGGAGATCGGACGTAGGAGTGCGTAATATATCCCATGATTGAGCATAAACGTCGCCCGATTCAGAGGCTCCAAGGGATCGGCAATCGCGACGCTTTCATACTCATCCAGGTCGTCCGCTGCGGCGACGGATTTACCATCCCCGCTGCTCGCGGGCACCACGGGAGCCGGTGACTTCCGGGCAGAGGAGCAACCGGTGGCGAGGGGGAGCAGTGACGCAAGAAGCAGTGGGAGGAGGTGGGCGTAATTTTTCATTTTGGGCGGTTGACGGACTGGTTTAGCGAGCTGATGACTGCTTGCGCGCCACCTTTCTTAAATTGAGCATCGAGCTGGGTGCGGTAGTTCGCGATAAGGCTCACGCCTTCGATCACAACATCGGTAACGCGCCAGCCTTCCGGCTCCTCCATGCGATAGGTGACGTTGTAGTCGCTCCCTTGGTAGAGTAACGTGGTCGGCACATCCACCCGGCCGGGTGCGGGTGCGGAGGCAGGCTTGAATTTGATCACCGGCTGCTCGCCCGGGGTGAGTTTATTGCTGTAGGTGCGAATGATAAGTGTCGTGAACAGCCGGGTGGCATCTTCCTGTTGCGCCTTGGAAAATTGACGCCAGCCCGGGCCCACGGCCCGACGGGTCATGGCGCTGAAGCTCAGGTGCTTTTCCAACACGGGCCGGAGATTGTCAGCCAACTCGGCCCCACTTGAAGAACGGTTCGCAACAGCGAGCACATCGTCAATGGCCTTTTCTAAACGCTTTTCGGCATCCGCAGTCGCGGCGGAGGCTGCGCTTTGAAGCGTGAACAACAACCCGAGTAAAATGAGGGAGCGTAAATTCATGGTGTAGGTTCCGGCTCTGATTCCCCTCCGACACTTCCGAACGCCATTTTCCCGATCAGGGATTCGAGATCAACAGCCGATTCGGTCATCGTGATTCTTGTTCCTTCTTCTAGATATGTCTCATCGGCGCCGGGAGCAAGGGATATATGTTTGTCACCAATCAGGCCCGTCGTCTTGATCGAAGCCATCGTATCAGTGGGGAGGCGGAGCGCAGTGGGAACTCGCAGCGTCGCGATTGCGCAGTAATCGCCGGGATCGATCCGGACTTCCTCGACGCGGCCGACAAAAACACCAGCCAAGAGAACGCTGCTTCCTTTATTTAGTCCTCCCACATTGGTGAAGCGGGCCTCGATGACGTAAGTATCACCGCCCATCATCGAGCCGGAGCCGAGCTTCATCGTTAGATATGCGACTGCGGCAATCCCCAAGAGGACGAAGATTCCAACAAGGAATTCCAGTTTATTATGTTTCATAATTCGTCGGATGCAATGCGCTCGCCACGACGGATGGCAGCAAGCGCGGTGCCAAGTGCCCCGGCGCTGTCGCGGAATGCGCAGACGACGGGTTGCATGGATGCGGAGAACTCGCCGGGAGTGCCCTCAAAGCAGATCTGCCCATGCTCGAGGAGCGCCACACGGTCGCTGGCCACGAGGGCTTCCACCACATCATGGGTGACGATGAGCGCGGTGAATCCAAAGTGGCGCTGGTACTGGGCGATCATCGTGAAAACCGCATTGCGGCGCAGGGGATCGAGGCCTGCCGTGGGTTCATCAAAAAAGACAAGCTCCGGCCGGGTCACAATGGCGCGGGCCAGTGCCAGGCGCTTTTGCATGCCGCCGGAGAGCGTCCCCGGATAGTGGTCGCAATAATTGTCGATTTCGAGCTGTCGAAGCGCCTCCATGCTGCGCTCACGGATTTCGCGATCCTTAAGGTCGGTGGTTTGTTCCAACGGGAGGCCTACGTTTTCCAGCGCTGTCAAGGAATCGAAGAGCGCGTTGCTTTGAAAGAGGAAACTGCAGCGGCGGCGGAAATCTGCCCGGGCGGTCGGGTCATGAGACGTGAGCGGCCGCCCGTCGAAGCGGATTTCGCCTGCATCCGGCTGCTCGACGTCGGCAAGGCATTTGAGAAATACGGATTTCCCCGCCCCGCTAGGTCCTAGCACGCTGAAAACACTGCCCCGGGGCACATCCAATTCGATCCCTCTCAGGACCGCATGATCGCCAAAGCTTTTGCGTAAGCCGGCGACCTGAAGCAGGAGATCTGGATTTCCCGAATGCATAATTACACCAGAAACGACGTGATCACGTAGTCGGCTGCCAGCACGACGATGCTGGAATGCACCACGGCGCGGGTGGTCGATGCGCTGACTGCCCGGGCGCCCGTGGCCGACCGGCATCGATGCGCATTAAATCCGTGGTAGGCACAGATACTTATCGTCAGAAGTCCAAAAATGGCCGCCTTGGTAAAACATTCCCGGATGTCGGCCGGACCCACGGCCCGCTCGACGGACGACCAATACACGCCGGATTCGACGCCAAGCAAAAGTGAGCCGGAGAGACTGCCACCCCACAATCCGACAGCTACAAACAGCGCCGTCTGGATCGGAAAGACCAGCAGTGCCGCGATCAAACGCGGGGTGATTAGGTAGCCATGACTGCTTACGCCCATGGTTTCCAGAGCGACGATTTGCTCGGAGTTACGCTGAATGCCAAGTTCTGCCGCAAGGGCCGATCCTGCCTGCCCGACCAGCATCAGAGCTGCAAGGACGGGTGCCATTTCACGAACCAAGCTGAGGGAAACGAGCGCTCCGAGCAGGCCCTCCGACCCGAAGCGGTTGAGCACATAATATCCTTGAAGCCCGAGCACGAGGCCTGTGAACAACCCAACAATCAGGATAACCGGAAGGCAACGCGCGCCTTGTTCATACACCGAGCGGACGACGCGCCGACCCAAGCGTCGGGACTTGCCCGCGGCTCCAAACGACTTCGCGGAAAATAGAGCAAAATCGCCGAGCCCCGAGATCGTGGAGAGTGCCTGCCGGCCGATCAATTGCAACATTTGCGGAATTGTTGGCAGAAAGGGATTGGTTGTGCAACGCCTCGCTGCGGTCCGTTCCGCATCGGCTCCGCATCGCCAATTATTTCTTGTTCCGTTAGAATGCGTGGTAGCCTGCTTACGAAGTCGTTCGATTTGTGATCATTTGTATTTCTTATGCCCGCTCCTGAGATTTTCCGTCTCATTTTGCTCTCCGCCATCTGGGGAGGGTCGTTTTTGTTCCTGCGAGTGGCGGTGCCGGAGTTTGGGCCTATTCCGCTGATCTGGCTTCGGGTGACATTGGCGGCGATTTGTTTGAGTCCGCTATTGTTTCGAAAGGAAAACCGGGAGGCCCTGCGAAATTTCTCTGGCGGGATGTTGGTCATGGCCGCGCTCGGAACGGCCTTGCCGTTTTGCCTGCTCGCGTATGCCACGCTCACACTCGAAGTCGGCATGACGGCAGTGATCAATGCGATGACGCCGGTATTTACGATGTTGGTGACACTTTTCTGGATACGGAAATCGCCTGCGGCGTTGCAATTAATTGGATTGGCAATCGGGATTACCGGAGTGGTCGTGCTTTCGTGGGACCAGCTGTCGTTCGCCAATCATGGCGGGGGATGGGCGGTGCTTGCCGCGCTCCTTGCGGCGATGTGCTACGGGGTGACGACGAATTTTATGAAAATCCGAATGCCATTCGCTCCGGCTCAAGCCGTGGCATTTGGATCGATGGCTGGAGCCTCGTTAATACTGATGCCGCTCGCGTGGTCCACTTGGCCGGATACGTCGGCGAGCGCCCGAGGATGGGTGAGCGTCGTGCTGCTGGCCACTGTCAGTACGGCTGTTGCGTATCTGTTGTTCTTTCGTCTCATGACAAAAGTGAGCGCGTTAGCTGCCACGAGCGTGACGTTTCTGGTGCCAGTATTTGCGTTTCTTTGGGGGGCAATTTTTCTTGGCGAGGGATTGTCTACGCGCGCGCTGATCGGTATGCTCATCACCATGGGTGGGACTGCATTGACACTGGGTCTCTGGCGACGAAAGCGAACGGCGCAGGCGCCGCAGCCGTTGGATTCCAATCTGCGCTCGCATGGTGATAAAGGTGCGTAGGAATCGGCTGAATCGGCGTGAGAGATCTCGCTAAACGGTTTGATTTAGAATTAAGTGGGGCCTGATGAGATGGATGCCTCTGTGGGCGGGCGTGATTTTCAGTTGTCGGAGGCGATAGCATGTCAGCGCGACTACGTCGGATTTTGAGGTGGGCGCTAGCCGTGTTTTTCGTCGCGGCAGGAACAAACCATTTTATCAATCCCGAACTTTATGTGGCGGTAATTCCCCCGATACTTCCCGCTCCCCGCGCGTTGGTTTTTATCAGCGGGTTTGCTGAGATTGTTGGAGGAATGGCAGTCCTGCTTCCCTCGTTCCGGAAGTTGGCTGGCTGGGGCTTAGTGATCCTACTGATAGCGGTTTTTCCCGCGAATATCTACATGGCAATGGAAGAACTAAAAATCGGGGCTCAAATGGTCCCGCCGTGGGTTCTTTGGACCCGCCTGCCGCTACAGCTAGTCTTGATTGGTTGGGTATGGGTCGCTTGTCACGACGGCAAACGAGACGAATTACGCCCCCAAAAATAGCCATCCCCCGAGCGAAAAAACGGTCGGCTCCGCCTCCGTCCTGTGCTCCACTCACTCATTCTGCGGCAAGTGCTTTTTTGAAGCAGGCGTAAAATGATGATGCTGGTCAGGGGCTTGCTTCCAGTTGGGATGCAGCCGAATGTCCGCCTCCCCCATTGGCTCTCCCAAGGGCGGGACGGGATCCGCGTCTCCCGCCTTGCGAATGTCCCACCAGCACTGACCACGGTGATTGTGCTCATGCTCAACCGCAAAGCCGGACTTTTCCAGAACCGGACGAATCCACGCGATGCAGTGGTCACAGTAATCTTTTGAAAACTGGATGTCGTTACGAATCAGAAAGCCTCGCGAAGGGCAGTCGTGGAATTGTGTCCACGCCCGATTTTCGAGAAACTCCATTCCGTATCCGCGTTCGGGAGATTCTTCTGCGAGTGTATGGCCCCAATACTTTTTCATTCCCTCGAAGCCTTCGCGGCCAATCAGTTCACTTGCATGGCGCTGACTATCTTCGCTAATCGCTTCAACCCAGTAAGTTTCCAACAGGGATTGGCCACCTTCCTTCGTCATCCATGCGAAAGTCCAGTCGTAGTGCCCGCAAAAATCGTAACAGCCTAGCATAGCTGGAATTCCTTGATTGCGTCCATTTTTTGCGGTTGGACGTCCTCGCGTTTCCTGTAGCTGTGACGGCAGGATCCATTGCCGCCCTCTAACCGCATGGCAAGTCCGGCTTCAGCAGCGCGCGCATCGTTGAGATAAAAACAATGCTGGCACAAACAGGCGAGTGGTGCGCGATCGGAGTTTCGTAACTGGGCGATCATAGGGCACGTATGCACGTGGATCGTAACGCTGTCATTATCCCGCTCTACTTCCACCGAAGCACCCGGCTCCGCCGCGAAAAACTCCTTCCAGTAACCCTCCACGGCATCGAGTCCGTCCTTGGCCCACATTTGATTGACGGGCGCAAAGTATTGCTGCCCCATTTCCCGGAGGTATCGCACCCAGCCGTCATGCCCGCGCTTCGCGATAACGAAACGAAAGGTGGCCACGATGGCAAAGTAGAAGTCAGCCGCGCCCTTGGGTTTTGTGTCGCGGTAAGGAAGATAGGATCCGTGGCTTTTCATGGGCGGCAGGCATCCGAGCAAATATCAGCCCGGAAACCATCGGCGTCCGGACCGACGAGAATTTCATCGATCGCTTGGCGGCAGGAATCACTCAATTCATAATCAAGCAGCGAGTGCGCGCTGGAAAAAATACCAGCCTGATGCAAGAGATACTTAAGTCCAGCCATCCAACACCTGGCATCCCTGCCGCCGTACACCAGCGACATCAACTCGATCATCCGCGTTTGCAGAATTTCGGCTTCGTCCCTATTTCCTGCGTGAAAAGCTGCATCCATGCGGCGGGCCAGTCGCCCATTAAAAATCGCGCCCCCGAGCAGAAGGCCGTCATATCCCGCGCTCAAGTATTTCAGGCACTGGAATTCATCGCCATTAAGAAGAGTGAGCCCTTCGCGATTTCGTCGTGCTTCGATTGCCACTTCCATTCGGGAGTCGTCACAGGAGCTGTCCTTAATCATGGCGATTCCCGGTTCGTGGTAGAGTTCGCGAAGCAACTCATTCGGCAAAAGGTAGCGGTCCGCCTTACCCCGGTCGTAAACGATCACGGGCAATGGACTGTTTCTCAAGACATCCGTGTACACTTTCAGAACCCGTTCCGGCGTGGGATTCATGACAAATGTGGGTCCCGCCAGCACGACAAAATCTGCGCCGCATTTGGCAAAGCGCTCGGCATGATCAAGCATGCGCAAGGCAGAATTATCCGTCACCTGCGCCGCGATGGAAAGCCTGCCAGGATTTGAGGCTGCCGCGATTCGGACGAGGTCCTCCTGATCTTCCCAACGCATCCATGGTCCCTCTCCACAACTGCCTCCCAGAAAAACTCCATCGATTCCATACGCTGTGTGATGGGCCATGAGGCGCTCGACGGATGGCGCATCCACACGAAATTCATCGGTAAAGGGCGTCGGTGTGGCGGACCAGATCAGGCTGTGCGATTTCATAGATGGATGATTGAACTACTTTATTTGATAGCATGAAATTCCGAAGATCAAAACATTTGTTTCTCTAGACGGAATAATAAATCCTTTCTAATCGTCTCCACGTTGCAAAAATACCCGGCTCCGTGCCGGACTCAATACGTGAAAATGTCTGCGAGCCGAAATTCCTGCCCGCTGGCTTTGTTAAGTGCACGGAGGATTTTCTGTTGGACGTGCGATGTCAGGCGGCGGCCTTTGCAAGCGCGGGCGACCATTTTGTGCGTGATGTGCTCGCCCGACGCAGCGACCAGATCGTGGGATTTGAGATTGTGCTTTTCCAGCAATTGCAGAATTGGCTGCGGCCCGAGATCACGCTCGATTTCCGGCTTCGGTGGTTGGGGATTTTCCATGGTGGTTCTATGATTACTATCTGCGAATGCGGTGTTTGCCATCACCGACATCAATGACTTCGATCTTGACGCGTGTTAGGCCCTGTTTGTGGAAGCCGAGCTTTTTTGCCACAGGCGCGGTGACATCCACGATTCTTCCCGGAATGAAGGGTCCACGATCATTGACCCGGACCACGGTGCTGCGTCCATTTTGGAGGTTGGTGATGCGGATGCGGCAGGGCAATGGCAGTGTTTTGTGCGCGGCTCCGGCGGTGCTTGGATACAACTTTTCTCCGATGGCCGTCTTGCCAGGAAAGAGCCAATTGCCCTCCCGATAATGCGACGCGATTCCAATTTCCTTGTAGCCGATGGCTTCGCGGGGTGCCAGCGGGGAATATGTCTCGCCCCGCAATGTGTAGACGCCATACTTGTATCCACGGTATTTCGGCGAGGAACACGCGCTCAACAGGAGCGCGGCCATAATAATGAAAATCCATCCGATCCGCGTCATTCGATTACTTATCTTGCTGCAAGAACGCTTGGTCGAGCAGTAAACGGCGATGCTCCCGCGAATGAGAGACGACTCCGGAGAGGACAGGGATTTAGCGTCCTCTTAGAATGCTGACAAATGAACTTGCCCGAGCGGGTCTGCATTGGTTCTACTTGTGCCCGTGGATGGCGGGAGTCTTCCGCATCTCTTCCATCAAACCTACTATATAAACATTCTATGGCTTTACCTGTCGGATCACCTGCACCGGATTTCACCCTCAAGTCAGCATCTGGCGATGACCTTGTTGACGTCACGCTCAGTGAGAATTTTGGCACATCACACACTGTGTTGTTGTTTTTCCCGCTCGCTTTCACAGGTGTGTGCACCCAGGAAATGTGTGATGTCACAGCGGGCCTTGAAAAGTTCTCCAGTCTGGGTGCTAAGGTGATTGCTGTGAGCGTGGACAGTCCATTTGCTCAAGCGGCGTGGGCGGAAAAGGAATCTATCACGATCCCGCTGTTGAGCGATTTGAACAAAGAAGTGACCAAGGCATACGACGTGCTTTTTCCTGCGTTAGCAGGGATTGGGGACACGTCAGCCCGCGCTGTATTTGTGATCGATAAGTCTGGAGTGATTCAATATTGCGAGCAAACGCCGAGTCCGAAAGAAGTGCCGGACTTCGTGGCGGTCGAAGCTGCGCTTGCGGCTCTGTCCTGAGCCTTGATGCCCGGAAATATGCCGCATTGATTTTTGATCGTGGGGCATGCAATGCTTTCTTTTGTGCCCATTGATGACGACTCCTGTAACGATGCAGTAAAAAGCATCACTGGTCCGATTGGGGTATTTGATTCCGGGATCGGCGGGCTCACGGTGGTCGCCGCACTGCGGTCGCTGTTACCGCGCGAGCATATTTTTTATCTTGGTGACACCGCGCGGGTTCCTTATGGCGGAAAAAGCCGTCGCACGATCGAACGCTATAGCGTCGAGATCGGTGGACTCCTGCTTGCCGAACAAGCAAAAATGATCGTCGTCGCGTGCAACACGGCATCCGCTCTGGCTGTGCCCCGCATGAAACAAGTGTTCAATTGCCCCGTGCAAGGAGTGATTGGGCCAGGCGCCGCTGCAGCGTGTCGAGTGTCGCAAAATGGACGCATCGGGGTCATTGGCACGCGGGCGACGATTGCTTCAAAAGCCTACGAACAAGCGATCCATGATATCCTTCCTGACTCCTGCGTCCATGCGGTGGCATGTCCGCTGCTCGTGCCGTTGATTGAAGAAGGAATGTTCGACGATCCGATCACCGACAGCGTGCTAAAACGATACCTGGACCCGCTTGTGGGAGCGGGCATTGACACTCTGGTGCTGGGTTGCACCCATTATCCCCTCCTTCGAGCAGCCATTGCTCGCGCTGTCGGTGATGGAGTGGGACTTGTCGATTCCGCACAGAACTGCGCGATGGCGGTTCATGAGGTGCTGGAGCAAGCAGGCCTCGCCGCAGAGCCCGGAGAGGTGGGACACCTCGAGGTCGCGCTCACAGATTCCACGGAAGGATTTCTGCGTGTGGCAGAGCATGCTCTGGGGCTGGAAATCGGCGACGTGCGGATCCGTGCCGTGCAAGCCGCGGATTAGGCAATCCCAAAATTGATTTACCAAATTCTGAGGACCTGATGGACTGCCGCCCAAAATGATCCTCCTGCTCTTCTACGTTCTCGTAGCGCTTCTCGTTTCTTTTTTTTGCTCACTTCTGGAGGCCTGCTTGCTGACAATTACGCCTTCCGCAATCAACAGCGCCAAACAAAAAGGGCACCGCTGGGCGGAAAGAATGGAGGGCTACAAGGCGAACATCGACCGACCGCTTTCTGCAATCCTCACACTTAACACCGTCGCCCACACCATGGGTGCTGCTGGCGCCGGCGCCCAGTATGCGCGGGTATTTGGAAATACGGGCGAGGCAATCTTTGCTGGAGCCCTGACGCTCGCAATCCTCGTTCTTACCGAAATCATCCCAAAAACCATCGGATCCCGGTTCGCGGTTCCACTCGCAGGGTTTACGACATTAATCCTCCCGATCATGATCACCGGCCTCGCGCCATTGGTCTGGCTCTGCCGACAGGTCACGCGACTTATCGCCCCCAATAGTAGCACGTCCCTGGCCATGCATCGCGAGGAGTTGCTTGCGATGACCCGCCTTGGTGCCGAGTCCGGACAACTAGACAAACAAGAGAGCGACTTCGTGCATAACCTCATTCAGCTGCATTCGATGAAAACATGGGATATCATGACTCCATGGACGGTCGTATTCGCCCTCCCGGAGTCGATGCTTTTGACCGAATTCGTCAAAATCATTGAAGAAAAACCCTTCACTCGCATCCCCGTTTACCATGGAAACCCTGACGACATCAGCGGGTTTGTGATTCGTGGTGAGGTGTTACTCGCGCACCTCAAAGATGCAGCAGACACAGCCACTCTCGCTGATGTCAAGCGGCCGCTTGCGATCGCGCCGGAGCATACCCCGGTTGATGCTATTTTCCAACGCTTCATTGCCGAGCGCCATCAGATCCTGTTGATCGTTGACGAGTTTGGCACCAATGTCGGCCTGCTCAGCTTCGAAGATGTGATCGAAACGATCTTCGGATTCGAGATCATGGACGAGAAAGACAAAGTTGCCGACCTCCAGCTCCACGCTCGCAACCTGTGGAAGGAGCGGGCTAAGAAGATGGGCATCGTGATCACCGAAGATCCCGGTGATAAAAGCGCGTCGGCCGGGACAGACTAAGTTTCAGCCACCGCTGAATTGCCCGGCGACAAATTGGTTCAGCCACGCAATGAGCTCGGCGCCGCCAACGAAGATCAGTGCGATGTAGGCGAATGCAATCAAGAACACAATTCCGCCCGCAATCAACATCAGACCATCCCGTTCCGAAATCGCCAAAGCCGTCAAGACCACCGCAAGGGCAGGGAACTGATTGCTGAATGGAACGGGGAGCGGAAGCAGAAGCAGAAGTCCAGAGAGGCAAATAACGCTGCCGACGGCGAACTGGATCATGCCCCAGTCAAACGCCCAGCTCAATCGGGGATGGAGGAACTTTTCGATCCAACGAAGAATCACCGCACCGCCCCGGAGCACCGTCGGCAGCAGGCGCGGTGGCAGGCGCCTGTTCATCAACCGTTCGGGTAACCATGGCTTTTGGCGAAGCGCAAATCGAAGCCCAAGCACTGCAATGGCCACCCCAAACGGTGTGGAAAGCCCAGGCAACGCAAGCGGTTGACAAAACGGCAATGCGATAAGCACCAAAAGCAACGGATAAACCCGACCCTGCAGATGGGCGAAAATTTCTGCAAAGCTCAGGCCACGATCCGCTGCGATGGCTGCCAATTCCCCGAGCTCGGCAGACAGCCGCTTTGGAAAAATGAGTATTATGCGTCGATCTGGCGTCATGCTTTAGGCCAGAGAACGTAAAGATAGCTGAAATAGCAGGCCAGCAAGAGCACGCCTTCCAAGCGCCGCACCCGCAATCCGCTCCAGAGCACCGGCACCAGCAATATCGAAATACCGATCATCACGAGGTAGTCTGTGGTCTGGATATTCGTCACGGTGATTGGAGCCACTAACGAAGACACCCCCAAAATACCGAGAATGTTAAAGATGTTCGAGCCGACGATATTTCCAATAGCAATGTCAG
>Ga0209491_10009715_pt1 | contig 11712 bp, 9 predicted proteins | sample BON02_FD_187213 | JGI IMG/M metagenome (GOLD analysis project Ga0209491, IMG submission 187213) | Freshwater microbial communities from Lake Bonney liftoff mats and glacier meltwater in Antarctica - BON-02 (SPAdes) (version 2) | ecosystem: Environmental > Aquatic > Freshwater > Ice > Glacier...
GATATTTTATAATATATTTCTTGGTACTGACACAACCGGTACCGGCCTGAATTCCGGTTAAAGCATCTTTTAGTACCAGTGACACAATCGTGACACTTTACACATACCGGTCCACGAACCGGTTTGTATCACTACTACAGAAAGGGTGAAGGAGCCGGCAGAAGCAGGTGGCCCCTTGGTAGCGACTGTTCGCCAGCCTGCCTCTTGCCACTTCATCCAGCGAAATTTGTCGGGCGTGCTTTTTTGCATCCTGCAGGTGCCTACTTCCACTTGCGGATTTGCGTTTGCGCCACCTTTTCACTGGTAGCGAATGCAACTGCAGCTGCATGTGGCTAACAGCCTCTTCTAGAACTGTCGTGATTGTCATGGCTACATTTTGCATCGTGCGTTTGCTGGCGTGCAGGCGTACTTGCCCATGTAACAAGCTTCTCTGTATTTCATTCACTTTGGTGCACAGGGCTGGATCAGACGGGTGGCACCAGCGCGCACAGGGCCGAGCTCGCCCAGACACTAGGTGAGCCACGCACGCACGCACGAAACCACGCAGACGCGCGCACGCACAAACGCACGCACTCTCGCACGCACGCACGCATAAACGCACGCATACACACGCGCATGCACGCACACATGTACGCATACGCGCGCGCACACACACACACACACACACATGATCACAGGCAGGCACAATCATACACACACACACAAACACACTTTCACACACACACGCACACACACATGCACCCTCAAGCACATGTACAGACTCACTACACACATACACACACATTTTTTTCTCTCTCTCTCTGATACACACACGTGTGTGTCTCTGTGTATGTGTGTGCGTGTGTGTGTGTGTGTGTGTGTGTGTGTGTGTGTGCATGTGTATGCATGCGTGTAAGTGCATGTGTGTGTGCGTGTATGTGTATGTGTATGCGTGCGCGTGTGCGTGTGCCTGTGTGTGTGTATGTTTGTGTGTGTTGCTGCGTGTGTGTGTGTGTGCGTGTGTGAGTGAGTGTTAATGCATGTGTGACTGCGTGTGCACATGTACGCGTGATCGCGTGGTTGCGTTTAAAAGTTGGTGTGAAGTTGTTTTTTGCATTTGTCCTGTTTCATTCTGTGAGTTTCTGGGTCTTTGCGTTTTTGTTTTGTATGTACACCTGAATGACACCTAATTGTACCATATGTTTACATAATTCTGCTCATATTTGTGCAGATGTACATCTGGGTCAACCAAGATTGCCAAATATGAATTGTATCGTCACATCATTTTCGTATGATTGCATTGCTTTTGGAACACCATTAGATCCATTGTAAATTTGGGTTGGACTGTATTTCTGTCAAATTGATGGCTGTAATGGTTTGATTTCACAACATTGGTGTTCACGTGAAGCTTGCTCTTTTTTTATTTCAATTTTCACTGAACCAGCACACTCCCTATTCGACTTTACGTTTTGGTACACGACATTTTTGGAGTGTACTTGTTTGGCATGTCTGATTAGCATTTTGAATGGTGAAAATCCATTTGTCTGTAGCCGTGAGGGCCGGGATCAGGTCTCGTTTTTTCTTGTCATCGAGACCCGACCTGTTAATGACCGTAGGTTGTGGAGTCGTGATTTCTTCTCCCCAGATTCTTTCCTTGCCTCTCCTAGCGTTTTTGAAGAAGGGTGGTATGGTGAGGGCTGTGTCCCCTTGGTATTTGGTGGCTTGGAAAACTCCTTTTACTATCAGTAACAATTTCCACGCAAAAGATCTATGTTTCTTATCTTTATCAAGCCTCAGTTGTTGTGTCAGTTCTTTCTGTATGCTGGCTTTAAATGTATTGGGTTCACAGTTAGTCGAGGTGTGTTTGAGAAGATGCCATTGTGCTCCGTCCATACTCAGGGGTCCTGATGGTAGCCGGATCGTGGCTATACCTTGTGTAGTGACTGCTTGCGTGAGGCCTGCTGTCGAATCCCAGGATTCCGGCTTTTCAAAAATCCGAACTGCGCCCACTTCTGGGGGGTTCCTAATTATTTCAAAGATGTCCTCATTCTCCAGTTTATTATCTTTTAGGATCGCAGGGTCCCTGGATGCATGTGGCACCGAGCCTTTCTCTCTCTGGGTTCTGTTTTTTCATATCATCCTGTTCCTCCCCGGGGTGTTCCCCCCCCCATGTGTGGAGGATTGATTCAATCTTCTCCTTGATCTGTGTGGTGGGTTCTGTATAATTCACACCCCAACAGTCCTCGTCATCTACCTTTTTCCAGTCCTGGTCGTTCGTGACATATCTTCGCATATATTCTTCAATCTCTGGGTGTATTGGCTTGCGATATTCATCAATGAACATTAGGAATCCCAGTTCTGGGAGCGTGAACCAGAGCCATGGAGGTTCTTGTGCCATCATTAATTCTTGTGCCGTGCAGATGAGAGGGAGTGACATTCCTCCCTTTATTTGGGGAGTATCTCCATCTAGGGCCACCAGCATATTTGTTAGACACCGTTTCATAGCGTCTAATGATAGTGCTACGTCTTCTGCCTTGGTATCCCATTCTAGGTCTTCAGAGAAAGCCGACCGGAAGATGAGGCCCACCTCATTTATCTGAGGTTGAATTGTGATGGTTTCTTTTTCGCCCCCTTCTGTGAGCAAGCCAAGCACTGTGGCAGAGAGGAGGGAAATTGTACCGAGGTCCACAGTCTGTTACATGTCGTTATCACCGTGGCAAATGCTCTACACCACCACCCTTTCCTTAGGGTCTTATGGTCTGGTCACACAAAACGGAATTTTCTTTTTTTGAAACAGAGTCTTATTTCATATTTATTTGTTTATGTTCTTTATATATTTCACAGTCTCAGTGTGCATGTACACACGTGCACAATTGAGGTGGATGAAGAAGATACGGAGGAAGAACACACATGTGGGAAGGGAAGGTACATACACAATTCAACATTTTAATATCAACATGTTTTGTGTGTATTCATAGGAAAGACAGAAACGTATCAATATTGAGATACAGCCCCTTGATCGTGGGTTCAGAGGTGTGTATACCTCAGGCGAATCTTCTGGATGCACGTACACAGAGACGTATTATAATTGGTGCATACACATCGGGAGTGGCCATTACAGAATAATCGTAACATATATGCATATTCATATGGTAGTAGATGTATACGAGTACGGAAGAGGAGGGAATTGCATATACATTTTTAGATACCTATACTCCTGAGAGAAATGAAGATTCATATGCAAGAGGAAAATAGGCATATGGACAATGGTTTTGGTTTCGCTTTGTAATTCTGCCACATAGCTAGCACTCCAATTACATCAGAAACGAATGTCACGTATCAGACTGATTTTGAGATCCGAATTTTCGTACTAATTGAGATGTTTGTGACGTCGATAAACTTTCGAGGCACCATTAAATCATTTTGGGACCTCACTGAGGTAAGCGCACAACCCTGAAACCAAGTGCGCGTGTAGTTAACCCGACTTTAAAATTCAGTCTATGTTTAATTTTTCGTGTTGATATATATATATATATATATATTTCTGGTTTGGAATCCAAACAGGTAGCGTACAGCCGGAACGCGTACAGGTGGAGGTGCAGTACTGGGGAAACCTGAAGGTAGCCCGGCTCGAAGTCACTCCCGCAATTCATGTCACATGTTTGTATGTAGCATATGTCTACTTTAAACCAAATTCATATGTCAAAACAACAGTCATGGGTCCAGGGTCCATTGCGGGAGTGCTGTTCGATTCGGTCAGGCGCTTCCGGGCTACCTCATACTGCACACCACTTGTATGCGTCTCTGCTGTACTTGAGTTGCTAACTGTGTGGCGGCATTACAAACCAAAAACAAACAATGTATAGTGGTATGTGCGTGTAGTCGACACGTACTCGATTTTAAAATATTATTGTTTAGACCTTTCGTGACACGAACTCGCTACTGCGTGCCCATTTCACGTAGGAGGGAGTCAAAACTACTGCGCAAGTCACTCGAGTTCACGTAGGAGTGACGGTGGACTAACATTGCAAGTATCTTGTTTGAAAGACCAACCGAACATGAGGGCAGTTACAAAAGGGGGACACACCTGAGGTCGTAGGTCGGCATGTCAGTATTATACTTATCCATACGCAGTAAACGTCAAGTACACGCTGTCGTGTACTCGGCCTAACAACATCACAACTAAGGGGTTAGGGGTACCGCACCTGGGGGTTACAGATTGTAGACTTGAGAAGGTCTTCTAACGTTTTACATTATCTGCCCCAAGCAACAAGACAAAACGAACCCGCTCGGGTAGGGAACTATGATAGTTGGAGCCTTAGTCGCCTGGGCCATTTATACCCAGGGACACACTTCTGTTGTGATCAAGCTTGATCACAACAGGAGTTGTCCCTGGGTATAAATAGCCCAGGCAACTAAGGCTCCAACTATCATAACAAAGGTCCCCACGAAGGGACACACTGGTTCTTTGCTGTCTACGAGTCTTGACCACCATATCTCTAGGCTTTTTGCTTCTCAGGGGAATCTTTCATTCACGGATCCCATTTGATGTTTTCTGATGAGGTAAAGATATCTCCAGATTTCATCATTATCCTGAGTCCTTGCGGACGGGGTGTGCATGCTGCATATGAGTGTCGAGTCTTGCCCAGGAGTTAACAGTCTGGGCATCTCACCCACAATGGGATTGGGCATCTCCTATCCCAGGCGAGAAGGAAGTTGACCCGCGTATGTCGGATTTCCCAGCGAGAACGATGGTGACCCATTCGACCCCAATGAATCTGGGCATCTCCTCGTTGGAATGGCAGGTGGGGACGCACAGAGATAAATGCCGCATAAAATGCACACTAGACTCGTAGTTGGGTTGTCCACGAGGGCATAACGATTATGATCAAATCTGAAAAATAAATATCTCTGGAATTTGGCCCCGGGAATCGAATTCAGGATTCCATGATAACTGCAGTACTAATACCAGTAACGCCACATAGACTGTATCAAGTCTTGATACAGTCTGCGTGGCGTAACTGGTATTAGTACCACAGGTTATCACAGAATCCTGGGTTCAATTCCCGGGGCCAAAATCCAGAGATTAAAATATCTCCAGATTTCATCATAATCGTTATGTCCTTGCGGACAACCCAATTACGAGTCTACTGTGCACTTTATGTGGCATTTATCTCTGTCTTGCATGTCAGATTCCCCCGAGAATCAACAAGTCTGGAGATATGGTGGTAGGACTCGTAGACGGCAAAGAGCCGGGGCGTCCCTTCGCGGAGACCTTTGTTATGATAGTTGGAGCCTTAGTCACCTAGGCTATTTATACCCAGGGACAACTCCTGTTGTGATCAAGCTTGATCACAACAGGAGTTGTCCCTGGGTATAAATAGCCCAGGCGACTAAGACTCCAACTATCAAACTATAGTCTATACTAACAGATGTCCCGACGCTGGCCTGTTGGGACTCACTAGGCCCGATATACAATATGTGTTCATGTAACAGGTCTGACTAAGATAAATCAAGACGCAGGGAGCCCTCAGAGAGTGATCTGGAGTACAGCCAGGGCACAGTCGCTCCCTGAGGGAGTTAAAACAAGTTGGCTGTGGAAACGTGCCTACTCCTTATGAAGTGAGGCATGCTAACTCGGTTCTGTCAATCTTTTTCTGATTCCCTTTTGGCTCTATGAAATACTACACACCACCCTACCCTGATGAACTAAGACTATCTAGGGGCTGAGGAACTCAACGCAATTGAGAATGTGGACCTAATGTAAGGCAAATCACACGCTCAGGCATGGGCCAGACATGCACAGGCAAGTGTAGGGTGCGCTGGCGCGGCGGCCACGCGCAATCAAGTGTTAGCAAAGTACTTGTCAGTGCAAACACGTGGGGGAGGGCAGCGGGCATGTGTCTGTCGTTGACGCTGTCGAGTGTAGTGCTTGCCACAGCTTTTTCCAATCCAATCATCTGCACAAGACACATGACAGAAAGGACAAGCTTCCACAAACAGGGGCAAGACACACACACACGTGCCAGCATGCGCACAAGGCCATCATAAGCACAACACCCACGCTCCCTCTGTCGTGTGTCCTGTACATCAATGCCCACTTCTAGGGTGTCACGCTGCTTGCTCGCTGCGACCCACACGATGCGCTCGGGCGCTGTGCATCACATTGCAAGCGCACGCGGCCCCGAAGACGCGCACATGAGCAAAGCTTATGTCTATGGACCAGCTCCAGGCACTGACAGACAGCGCTCTGGGTCGGGCGAGCCGTCAGCACCGTCGCACCCCGTGCTCATCGTCCCCAAGTGTCGACCCCCGTCGTGTCAGCAAGCTAAGGGCCTGTCTTAGCCGAATTTCTTCCCAGCTTCCCGTCTAAGATTTGGGTGAGTGACGTCATGATGATGATTGCTTTTATTACTTTCAAAAGTAGTTTAGTACCCTTGTTGGAGGGTCTATGAAGTTCAACTTTTGTCACTTTTTTAGGGGACAAAAAATGTAAGGCATCACTTTTGTCACATTTCTCGGAAGAAAGTGACGCCCTCGCAGACGAAAATTATTTTTTTAACTGGTGATGTTTTTTGTCACTCCCTTCCCGATAAACGTCACTTTTGGGCCCCGCCGGTACAAAAAAAATTTGAACGGGAAGAAATGTGACGATTCAGTTGGGACTGAAACATATTTTTCTCTTCCCGTCTCAGATTTCTCACTTATCTTGGAAGCGTGAAGCGGGAAGACAATTTCGGCTAAGACCGACCCTAAATCAAGAGAAAAGAAGCGAGGGAAGAATCGATTAATATCCCTAGACATGAGAGGGTACCGGGACTCGGCCAGATCACTTGGTGAATCGTGCAGACAAAAAAAATGAGGGGCGATCTGTGGAAAAAAAATTGCATAGAAATCGAGAAATTGTTGTACAGTGAATGGTCGGTGCATAGAGACATTTAACTCAAGGCGCAATTTTGCGCATTCCTAGAACCAAATACAAACACTCGAAGAATGTCTTTTCTGTCACATCTATTGCGCTCAGCTGTGCGTACATTTGAGCGCGATTGTTACAGCCTCTTTGCTGTCTCATCCTCCAAGCCCCTTCAAATTTACACCCTTTTGTTTTGGACGGTTTAGTTCGTACGAAGACATTCTTTACTTTACTACTCGGTGTGGCCTATTCTGTGTGCAAATCTGAGTCATCATCGAGTCCAGAAGTTCGCAATTACGACCATCACAGATGGGAAACCAATAAACAGATGAGGGAAACCAACATACCCTGTGTTCCCTTCGACGTGTTCCTGTTTTACCACTGGGAAAGATGCGAAAAAGTTGATCACGTGCGTCATCGTGGTTTGAAAGAATGTGTCGCCAATCGATTTTCTCCCCGTCCATATTTTGCAGGTCTCTTTCGGGCACTGCAGGCCCCTTGCGGCGTCGCAAGTAACTCGTAGGAAAGACATGGAAGTTCTCCACAAATTTGCACAACCCTAGATCATACACATGCCCATCTTTTTAAGTCTTGTTGACCCCCCAAAAACATGTAGTTTTGTAGGGCTCATCAAACCGTGTCACCTTTTGACAGGTCTCTTTTGGGATTCTGTGGACAGTTTCGCAGGTCTCTATGACGGGTTTTACTACATATTGACTGGTGAAAGCACCAGTAAAGCTGACAAATTCGACAATTTTTGCAGACAACAATCTTAGACATGCCTCTTACACAAAAGAGCCCTGGGGTCCGCACTAAGAGACATGTATTGAACTAAACCCTCCAAACAAAAGGGTGTAAATTTGGAGGGGCTTGGAGGATGAGTGTGTTGCAGTGTGTTGCAGTGCGTTGAACAGTTTGCAGTGCGTTCAGGCATGCGGCAGTGTGTTGAGTTATGTTGCAGTTTGTTGCAGTGTGTTGCAGTGTGTTGCAGAGTGTGACAGTGTGTTGCAGAGTGGTGAAGTGTGTATACACTGCTTGTGTCAGGACACACGGCTGCACGCGGGGGGGGCAACTTCAGTTCCTGGAAAAACAATCGAAACCTTCAAAAAAATCGCGTGCAAACTTGTCGGATCTTGCCAAAACCATTTCTAAGCCTGACCGAGAAAAGAAGAGAACTTGTACGGAGATAGTATAGCCAATCCTACTTGGGGTGACATTTTCGAAAGCTCAAAGCTCAAAGCTTGAACGTCTCTTTTGCCACGTTTCAGTGAAAAGAGACATTCGAGCTTTGAGCTTTGCTTTGAAACAGCATTCGAAAATGTCACCCCAGGTGGGATTGGCTGTACCTTGTGTCCAATTCATGAAGAAATCTTTTGAAAAGGATCAACAACGTCAATGGGGGTTCCTGGGTTTTTAAAGGAAAAGGCTTCATTTTTTAAAGAATCTCAGGTTCGATGCAAATCCCCTAGCCATGGAGAGGGTAAAGTATTTTCCTCTTACAAAAGGAATCGACCTCAAACAGAACTGACATGTAAGGCCGAGTTCCAAAATTCTTTTTTGTTTGTTTTTTTGTTTGTTTCTTTGTTGTTATAAAACCCGAAAATCCTTACTTCTGAATTCGTATATATGCTTTTTCAAAAAAATGAATTCAAAGACGTCTGTCAATAGAATTGTCAAGATTGTGAGTACAAATGTATTTTCACTGCGCCACCCGTTCGGGCATAGAAAAGTACATTGTGTATATAAGATATACATACATATAGTTTGTTTGTTTGCTGACATTTGCTCGTTGCAGTCTCGAGAAGCGCTTCGGCATGAAAGAGGCGCCTCATGGGTTCGTGTTTCGTCCTTTCTAAGGCATCTCCCTTCAAAGTTTAAATTCTTTTGTCTTCATCCCTTACAGGTTCAGCCTTTTTCAAGTTCCCGGGCTGGGCGTGACAAACGGCAATGGATGGTGCCGCAAGATACACTCTGGGACCAGGGATGACGGGGTCGGGCAACGAGGGGGGGGCACGCTGGCTGTGCGCCATCAGTCAGCTAACACATAGCCTGCAAGACACAAGGCGACAGTGGCGCCCTGCACCGTAACGTCTTTAAGCTCACGGACAAGTCGATGCACCAAACAAGACCCAAGCAAGACGGGCCATGATCAAGATCATTGCACAGGCGCAGCAGTCATGACAAGGGACAGCGACAACGACACGTCCGGTGCCATTGTCTGGTGAGTCTCCACAGGCCACAGTCGGAAGCCGGGTGACTGCGGGAGCAATGCAGCAAGACCCAAGCAAGACCCGACATGATCAAGACCATGGCGCAAGAGCAGCAGTCTTGACAGGGAACATGATTGACAGCGACACGTGCGGTGTTATTCCCCGGGTGCTTGCACTGCAACTCCTTTTTGTGTGTATAACGAGATAAGAGCAGGGCAAGATGCAAGCGGGTTGTCAGCGAAGACGGTAAAAAGGTCACACATCTTGCAAACACTGAATCAAAAACAACCTTTATTCCTCTCACGAGAATCCTTATATCATCTCGTGCGAACGTAACAGAAGTGTTTCTCCATACATTAGGAGTCTCTGAGAGCCGTGACTCTCTAGTGATGTAATCTTTATAATCTGAAGATTATATCTCCCGGGAGTCGAACCCAGGATTTCACGGTCTACAGTTGGTACAACTACCGCTACGCTGCGAAGACTTTGTATCAAGTGCTTGATACATGCGTCCGTGGCGGAGCGATTATTAGTACCGACTCTAGACCGTGGAATTCCGGGTTCGATTCCAGGGAGATAAAATCTTCAGATTAAGATTACATCAAAATCTTGATCCTGTGGACCGTGACTCTGAATCTCGTAGAATCATTTCATGCGGCATTTTACTCTCCTCCCCACCGTCGGCATGCATTGTCGGCCTTTCATCATCCTGTCGGCCTGTCCATTCTTTTTTTGATGGTTTATCAGGTGTGATACTCTCCGGACGCTCCACACTTCGTGGGGTACCCAGGCTCCTGACTACTCCTGGGCTAGCCTTGTGATGAATTTTGCATTGAGATACGGAGGGAATCGAACCCACGCGGGAGGAAACTCTGGTCTCCTATGGTCTCAGACCCTAACCACTCGGCCAACCGTCTATATACGATTGGTACCGAATGTTCCCGTCACATGTGATGGGAACATTCGGTACCAATCATATATGGACGGTTGGCCGAGTGGTTAGGGTCTGAGACCATAGGAGACCGGAGTTTCCTCCCGCGTGGGTTCGATTCCCTTCGTATCTCAATGCAAAATTCAGCACAAATTCAGTCTCGATTCCCGGGAGATAAAATCTTCAGATTAAGAGTACATTATCTAGAAGTCCTATTTCCAGTAGTGTCTCATGACAGTGTGTGCGTACTTTGCACCTTCATGTGCGTACCTTGCCCTTCTTTGCGCCTTTGTTTGCTTTCTTGTCTTGGTAGACAAACCTGCACGCGTGTGTTGTGCTCGCACGGGCCATTTGTGTGCGCGTGCCCTGCTCCTACCTGCGCGTGCTTTCCCTACGCTTGCGCGTGTGCTTTGTCTTGCATTTGGTCGACATATTATGGTGAGTTCCCCAACCCCATAGATAGTCTTATTTCAGCAGAGTAGGGCGTGCGCAAGTATTCCATCAAGCAATAGGACTTAGTCGTAAAGTCCTTTTGGGCTTGGTACAACTGGCAGAGCCACCAACATGGCTCTCGTCTAATTGGAAGGTGGATCAGTAAAACCCAAAGCAACGAGCAACCAGATGCTGTTCGAGAGTACTCACGGGGACTCGCCGCGTCTTGATTTATCTTTGGCGGGCCTGTGACATGAATGCTTGTTGTACATTGGGAAATCGCGAGTCCCCAAAGGCTGACGTCGGACGCTCGAAGGTATCGATTTCTACCCGTGTATGTACACATGTCAAAGCTTAGATAGGTTTTCGGGAGGAAACATCTTCCCTCCTTTTCCTAGAAGTACATATCTACAGGCAACGTGGAGCGTCAGATGACAATGACAGCTCCACGACCCTTATAGAAGAGATCTATACAAGAGTCGTATTGTGCGACTGACTGTCTCAAGGTGCGGCACCCCAACCCCGTTTCAGTATCCTGGTTTTTGGTTTCTTCCGAGACAAACTATGTTGCAACTATAGTACATATAACCATGCGAGAGCAGTATGAACGAGCACTATTAAAGAGACCAATCAGAGGGAACCTTCCAACCTTTGTACATATACATTCATACCTAGGTGGATTTGTTTTACTTTGTAAACTAAAAAGAGAGCCGTCAGAGCGCACCATCAGACGTTTGCAGATTTACATTTCTCACCGGGCGGCTTTGTTTGGTCGTGAGTCTTGTAAAAAAGTCTTACAGAAGACTTTCCTGTAAAAGAGTCGTGCAAACCAGGCATCCTGTGGGAACAGATTAGACCGCTTTGCCAAAGAGGCTGCAGTCGGACCGAAAATTACCTAGCTGGGTACTTTCGGGTCTAGGTCGAGCCTATTTGGCATACCGGTCTAAGTCGTTCGACTTACCGTTCTCACAAAACCGTAAATGATGGCCCCACAACCGTCTGGTCGAAGCATGGCTCTTCCTAGCAGGCGTACCCCCATGCAGGCTTTCGACCTTCCCACGGTTGGATGTTGCCCCTCAGCACCGGCCCCTGTGAGGATTCGCGGTGGGCAGAGTTCGAACTGGCGACCTTTATAATCTTGTGGGAACGGATTAGACCGCTTTGCCAAAGAGGCTGCAGTCCGGACCGAAAATTACCTAGCTAGGTAATTTTCGGTCCGGACTGCAGCCTCTTTGGCAAAGCGGTCT
>Ga0209491_10009718_pt1 | contig 11708 bp, 10 predicted proteins | sample BON02_FD_187213 | JGI IMG/M metagenome (GOLD analysis project Ga0209491, IMG submission 187213) | Freshwater microbial communities from Lake Bonney liftoff mats and glacier meltwater in Antarctica - BON-02 (SPAdes) (version 2) | ecosystem: Environmental > Aquatic > Freshwater > Ice > Glacier...
CCGATCTGCGCTCGTTTCTCTGCTGCTGCTGCTGCTGCTAGTGCTGCCCGTCGCTTCTTCGTTTCTAGAGCTGCAGCAGCATTGTCTAACACACGCGGAGGTCGTCCTCGGCCTCGACGGGCTCCCTCCCCCCCTTCCTCCCCCCCACCACCAACCACACTCACGCCCGACGCAAGATGCTGATGAAACTGCTGCTGCTGCTGCTGCTGCTGCTGGTAATACTGCTGCTGTAGCAACGTCGCAGCAGCACCAACACCAGCACCAGGAGGAGGCGACCAAGGCGGTCGAAACGCAGCAGGCGCAGGGGCCAAAGCCAACGATCCCCCATCCGTGCACAATCGACACCGTGGAGGCGTAGCCGTCACCTCGCTCCCCTCCTCCTTCCCTCCCTCCCCCCCTCCCCCCTCCTTCCCTCCCTCCTTCGAAGCAGCACACCGGGCATGGTACCCAGACCCACAAACTCGACACGACAAAAACCCCACCTCTCCCCCCCGCGGGTGATGACATCCTAAACACGTCTCTGGTGGTCGGGCCACCCACGCTCCACCCCCCCCAAGGGAAGTGTGAGACAGAGGCCCCCTCTGACCATTCACATACACCCCTCCCCCCGCAGCAGCAGCTGCAGCAGCAACAGCAGCAGCAGCGGCAGCAGCAGCAGCAGCAGCGTGTGCGTGCATGGGTGGCATACTTCCATCAGTCGAAGAAAAAGACAAATTATGAGGCCAGGCAGGGGAGAGAGCGCCATGGCTGTGCCCGTGAGAATGGTGGTGATACAGCGGCCCTCCTCCTCCTCCTCCTCCTCCTCCTCCCCCTCCTCCTTGACACGCATCCCATATCCTCAGCGCCTCTTCCACCCCCGCGACAAACTTCGCATTTTTCGTGACTTTCGCGTTGATATTAAAGCTTTTTCTCATCCCTTCCTCAAACGCTACGAGGCTCGCAGGATGGATCCAGCCTATATCATTAGACCCGAAAAACTTAACACACACCTGAGTGGCCTTCCGTTGATAAGACGAATACCGACGTTGCTCTTCCTTCGACGCAGCCCGGGCAGGCCAATAAGGGTGATGACCTAATTTCGCCCAGAAACCAGGGGATCTAAGCAAGAGGTCCAGCTCGGGGTCGGTCCCTTCCATTAATGGGAAGCCGCCGCCGCCGCCCCCGCCGCTGCTGGACGCCATGTGCTTATTCTCTCGCTCACTCTCTTGTGTTGCCTCGGTGTGTGAGCGTTGTGTGTCTGCTTTCCTTTGCTAGGAATGATCCGACGCCGCGACGATGATCATTCACCTGTTTGTTTGTAAGGGGGCGGAGGGGTGGAGGTAAGTGAAGGGAAAAGAGGGAAGGGGTTAGGTGCGGCGGCTCTGCCACACCAATCGCTTTCGTTTAAATGGCGAGGGATCAAAAGGACCGCCATGCGACGTGTGGTCTGCGTTTGAGCAACTGTGAACTCAACGGGAGGTACCAAGCACAAAGCCCGTGTGGCTGTGGTGCGAGTGGAGACAGATCATCGGCACTATCAATGGGCTCCGGCACCACACCAAAAAGGGTTCACAAAACAAAATGCCAGACGCCACGCGTGATTCCGGCGGATACACAACACGCAACCAATACAGGCTAAAAGGGCAGCGACAAGACAGGGGCACGAAGTCGATGGATACGCCAGCACCACGCCGAGGATTTTCTTCGCTCCTTCCCGACCACCCGCATATGCCTGTCTTGCCCCAAAGCATCAACCCCAGCACCCCCATCAATGCACGCGTCTAACGTCTGTCATGTGTCATGTGTGGAGAGCGTGTGAGTGTCGCGGCGGTGGTGCTCAAAGAATAAATGGAGACCATCACTCCATCCACACGGAAATAACTCGAGGCCACGCAGACCTTCCAATTTTCACGCTCTCTCCCCCCCCAATGGCCACACCCGCCCACAACCACGCACCTGCTGTCTTCTACCAAAACTGTGCCGGCCTGTGGAGCGGTCGCTGGCCCCAGAGTATGCCACCAAGGGACGTGCTTGTGTGGTGCCCTCCCCCGGCCACCGCCTCATCTTCCGCAGGAGCGCATGCCTGTCCTCTATGATCAAAATAAGGGTGGGGGCAGGGACCAAAAGCCTGGTGAGGGTTCGCGTTCCATTCAGCGTGCTCTAGAGACCCCTGGGAGAGCGTCGGGATGGTGGTAGAGGCTAGGGGGAGGGTGTAGTAAAGGGTTGGCCACGGCCATGATCACCAGCGTTCGCGCAACCCCTCTCTACTTTAGTGTCCACTTACCTTGGCTGTGGAGAGGTCTGGACCCAGGCTTGGAGGGCAAGAAGACGCAGGAAGACGACGATGGAAGCGCTGATGGAGAACCCTGGGTTGGTTGGGTGTGTGGTGGGTGTGTAAAGTTTGGTCAAAGTGATCAATCAATGCGTGCCCCTTATTCATCATTCGGCTGCTTGCCTCTCGCCTCCCCCCCCCTTCTTCTTCGTCGTGTCCTAGCCCTGACAAGTCATCCTACACAACACACACACACGGACAGGCCGCGCAAGCAGGTCAAGGAGGACGGCAAGGAGCTTGGTGAGGGCTCTGGCGTCGTCCAGGTGCTTTCAGAAGGCCCCACCCACTGCTTTTTCACGAGCTCCTCCATGGCCGCCCAATCAGGCTTCTTCCCTAGCTAAACCCTTGTCTTCCACCACCATACAGCACAGAACGTCTTGACGACGGGGCGGAGGACACGCAGAGCCTGCTGCGCGGCCTAGGGGAGAGGAGCGTGTAGCATTTTGAGAGGTAAGGCTTTGCTTGAGTCTCCCTCCCTCCCTCCCGCTATCCCCCCTGTCCACTTGATGTCGATATGGCCTACGCCTACACACAGTACTAACCACCACTTTCTCCCTCCTAAAATAGAACGCATGGGACGGAGGCAGAGGAGAACTGGCAACGGTGGTGGCTGTAATTCTAAGAGTAGTAGTAGTAGACTTTGGTGGACATCCCTCCTTTTGCTTTTGGCGGCAAGCAACATAATGGCTTCGACACGCACCCGCGCCGCGTCCGTCGCCTCCTCCTTCATCCCCTCTCTCCCAAAACGAACGGTTTCGATTGTACCCTGGAGAAGAAAAATAGGAGGGGAGCAGCAGCACGTCCCGGCCGCGGTCGTGGCAGCAGCAGGCACGCAAGGAGGCGGAAACCCAGGTGGGGGCGGAGCTGCTGCTGGAGTCAAGGCCTGGAATGGCGTTAGTCGCTTGCCCTTGGTTGTTCCCCCACCCATCCCTTCAGCGTTTTCTTCAGCCCCTGCTCCGCCTCCACCACAAGATGATGTTTTGTTGCATCCGCCGACTTTGGGTGGGCCGGGAGGAGGAGGAGCAGGAGGAGGAGGAGCAGGAAGGGGTGGTGGTTGGCGAGTGCAGCAGCAGCAGCAGCAACAGATAACAAATGGAGGCGGAAATGTGTACCGCAGAAATTTGATGGACAGGCCAGGCCTACCCACGCAGCAGCAGCAGCAGCAGCAGCAGCAGCAGCAGACGCGGCAACGACCGCAGGCTATCCCCGAGTCCTTCCAACAGCAGCAGCAGCAGCAGCAGCAGCAGCAGCAGCAGCAGCGAAGAGGGCTCTCGACACAATCAGCAGCAGAAGTGGCAATGCCGCGCGTGTGGCCATCGTCGCCGCCGCTACCGGCACAACGGCAACAGCAACAACCCCTGCGGCACACGGCCCCTCCTATTCCTCCTTCTCGCCCTCCTGCTCGTCCATCAGCAGTTAATGCGAGCAGCAGTAGTAATGTCCAACCAGCAGCAGCACCAGCAGCTTCGCTCCAGCAAGCAAGACAACAACCACAACAGCAGCAGCAGCAGCGTCTCCAAGCGCCATCCCCCCTCCCCTCCTCCTCCTTTTCCTCCCTCAATCACACCTGCACCTCCCTTCCCCCTCCCGTCGCCTCGGTCTCCATCGAAGGCATCGTCAAACGCATCACCTTCGCCAGCGGTTCCACCGGGTTCAGCGTCCTCAAGATCGACTGTGTGAACCTCTCTGAAATCGTTACTGTTGTAGGAAATTTCGGCCCTGTCAGCGTAGGGATGGGTTTATCAGTAAGAGGGGGCTGGAAACATGACACTAGATGGGGGAAGCAGTTGTGTGCAGTGCAATACAAGGAAACGGCGCCGGCGACACAGGAGGGGATTGAGAATTACTTGGCGAGTGGTCTGGTGAAGGGAATTGGGCCTGTGGCTGCTAGGCAGATTGTGAGTCATTTTGGCGTGCGGACGCTTGAGGTGCTGAATGAGACCCCGGAACGGTTGGTGGAGGTGGAGGGGATTGGGGCGAAGAGGGTGCAGATGTTTATTAAGGCGTGGCAGGGGCAGAAGGAGGTGACGGGCGTGATGCTTTTCTTGCAGAGTCATAATGTGTCTACGGCCTTGGCGACGAAGATATATAAGAAGTATGGGAATGATTCGGTGGAGGTGCTGAGGAGGAATCCGTATCAATTAGCGGATGAGATGGATGGGGTGGGTTTTCGAACGGTGGATAAGATAGCGGCGCAGTTGCCGGGGTTTGACCCGCTGTCGGGGAGGAGGTATAGGTCGGCTTTATTGTTCATTTTGAATGAACAGGCGAATGAAGGGCATTGTTATGGGACGCGCCAGGGGCTATTGAGGGAGGGGAGTAGGTTATTAGGCGCTCCTTTGGAGGATCTTAATTCGGTGGTAGATGAGATGATTGAGAAGGGGGATTTGATTGCGCATTACCACGATGGGAGCAGGACTACTGCTGCTGGCAGAGCGGCGAGAAGTCAGCAGCAGCAGTTGCAGCAGCAGGAGGGAGGGGAGCAGCAGCAGTATGAAGCGTTGTATTTGCCTTTTTATGATATGTGTGAGGCGCAGACCGCAAGGCGGATTCAGGAGCTTATGTCCTCAACTGCTACTGCTTCTGCTGTTGCTTCTCTCGCGACGAATAAAGATAAGGCTGCTCGGGCGATTGAGCGAGTACAAGGGTGGAGTGGTGTGACCTTTGACCAAGCACAGCTGCAGGGGCTGATGACTGCTGCTAGGGGGAGGTTCACTGTTTTGACGGGTGGGCCGGGAACGGGGAAGACGACGATGGCTCTTGCGATTATTCGTTTGTTTGGGGAGGAGGGGGCGGGGGTGGCGTTGGCGGCACCGACGGGGAGGGCGGCTCAACGGTTGGCGGATGGGACGGGGTTGGAAGCGAAGACGATTCACAGGTTGTTGGAGTATAGGTACGTGCTATGACTGCGTGTTGTGTGTTTTGGTTTTTGGGTGGAGGGGTGGACAGTTTTTTTAAAAATGCATGGAGGATGGCAAAGGCGTATTTTTGCCTTGATAAAATCACTCACTTCTCCGTCCCTCCCTCCCCTCCCTTCCTCCCTCCCTCCCTAGTTCTGAGACAAAGGTCTTCGGACGCGGCCCTGCTAACCGGCTAGATTGCGATGTGCTCGTTGTTGATGAGGCGAGCATGGTCGATATTGTTCTAATGCATCACCTTTTAGCCGCTTTGCCTACCTCGGCTTCTGTTGTGTTGGTAGGAGACGTGGACCAGCTTCCTCCTGTGGGGCCTGGGAATGTGCTCAGGGATATAATTGACTCGAGGCAGGTAGAGGTGGTGAGGTTGTGTAACATCTTCAGACAAGCAGCCCAGAGTTCTATCATTGTGAATGCGCATCGGATCAACAGGGGGGAGATGCCTGAGTTCGGCAGCAGTGGAGGGGAGAAGAGGGGGAGGAAGAAGAAGCAGGTTGATGGCGTTGCCGCTCCTGCTGCAGCTGCTGCTGCTGCTGCTGTTGCTACTGCTGCTGCTACTGCTGCTACTGCTGCTGCTGCTGCTGCTACTGTTGCTACTGCTGCTGCTGCTGCTGCTGCTGCGGCTACGAAGGGTAATAACGATTTTTTCTTGATCGAGGAAGAGGACCCAGGAAAGTTAGTAGAGCTGATTACGGAGCTGTGTGTGAAACGGTTGCCCAAACACTACAAACTCGACCCCATTAGAGATATTCAGGTCCTTTGTCCGATGAAGAAGGGGGAGGTGGGCACCCTGCACCTAAACACCGTCTTGCAACAAGCTCTCAATCCTCGCGGGGCGAATGAGTGCGTGAGGTACGGAGGGAGGGAGTACCGGTTAGGGGATAAGGTTATGCAGGTTAAGAATAATTATGAGAAAAGTGTGTTCAATGGAGGGGTGGGGAGGGTGGTGGAGGTCAGGCCGGCGGAGAAAAAATTAACGGTTGAGTTTGATGGGACCGAGGCGCCGGTGTCATATGATGCGACGGAATTGGATCAGATTATGCTTGCGTATGCCGCGACTGTGCACAAGGCGCAGGGGAGTGAGTATCGAGTGGTGGTTGCTCCGCTGTTGACCAGGCAGCATCACGTGATGTTGCAGCGGAACTTGCTTTATACTTGTGTGACGAGAGCGAAAGAAGTGCTGGTTTTGGTGGGGAGCAAGGCGGCAGTGGCTAAGGCTGTGGGGAATGATAAGCCCTCGGGACGGAATTCTTTATTGCATCGGCGCTTGCTTGCGTTGGGTGGAGGGGAGGGGAGGTAGGGAGGGAGGATGGCAGCATCTATGTGAAACAAGAGAAGGGCAAGGAGGACATCTGTTCTGTAGATAGGAAAGATAAAAACAGTGAGAGTAAACTTAAGCTAGATTGAGAAAGAAAGTAGAAGAAAGGAACAAGCAAAGCACAGAGGGAGTGTGTGTATTAGTTTGATGAAAGCAGGTGGATTCGTTTCTTTGGTTGGTTCTACCGTCGCGTACAAAACTACTGAAGATCCGTTCTTCTTTTTTTGTTTCTGTGAATATGGTGGTGTATTTGTGTTGTTGTTTTCTACTACTGCTGGTTTTTATGTGTGCGCGCGTTTCTGTCCTTTTCCTTCTTACCCCTTCTTCTTCTTCTCTTTCTCTTGCTCCCCCCTCTCTCCTAATCTATACACATTCTTCTGCTGCTGCGATCCGATCGACTCGACACGACTACTTCTAATGATGGGGGAGGAGGAGGATGGGGGGGGGGGAGGAGGGAGGGAGGAAGGGAGGGAGCGGAGGAAGGGGACACATGCATTGAAAAGACAGACAGTACCAACATCGAGGGCGAGGGGTGGCGGTGCGGGGGAAGGGAGGGAAGGACGGACAGAGGGGAGAGAGACGCCAAGGACGACATCTCTCTTTCCTAACCGTCGATTTTGTCCCTAACCCTGCGCCGCTTGTGCCTGGCTCGCGCCTTCTTCGTGTCTGTCCTGCTGCTTTTATCTGTCTTGTCTTACATATGCTTGCAACCACACACTCTTGCGTGACCCTCTCTCTATCTCATTTCTCTCTAGCCTTTCTTTCTTCTGCTGTTGCTACTGCTGCTGCTTGCTGCTTGCTGCTTGCCTGCTTGCTTGCTTGGTAACAAAGTAATGAAACAACTCTCTCACTCTCTCTACCGCTCTCTCTCTATCTAATATCTCTCTTTATCACACACAACAATCAGTTTCTGGGCTCCTCCCCTCCCTCCTTCCCTCCCTCTCTCCGGAAACAACTTAATTGTACTTCGGGTGGCTGCTCTCCTCCCACCCCGGTTGTTGCGCCCCCTTCTCCTTCACCACCTCCACCGGCGTCGTCTTAGTGCTCACCGCGTAATTCGTGCTAGTAGTACCATAATCCGCCCCAGAACCCCGTCCCTTGAAATCCTTCATGCTCTTCCCATTCGCCTCATCCCTCGCCCTGCTCTCCTTTAGTTTCGCCCACGCCCCCGTCGCGCGCTTCCTGTTGGTCACCATGCCAATCGCGGCAAAGAAATCAATAAAAGCCTTGGTAGGGTTGAACTGCTGGCTAATCCCAAACTCAGACGCGGCATAGTCATAAGGATAACGATGGTGCCAGTTGTGCCAGCCCTCCCCAATCGCCACCACGGACACAAGAGGGTTCTCAGCCGGCCACATGGTAGGGTCATACGGGTGGTCCCCATACAAATGAGCCGCGCTGTTCACCATCCACGTAAAATGCAACACCAACATATACCTCAAAGCCCCCGCCACCCAAAACGCATTCCAGAACGCCTCCCCCCAAAACCTGCTGGCCACCAACGCAGGCATGACAAAGCACATAAACTGGGCAAACCACGGGTCCCAATCACGCTGGAATCGGACCACGGGATCAGCTGCCAGGTCAGAGAAATCAAGTTGCTTTCCACCTTCGACGACCTTGGGGTGCTTCTTGACGATGAGCCAGCCCATGTGCGCGAAGAAAAAGCCACGGGTAGCGTTATGAGGGTCAGCGTCCGTCTCGGAGTATTTGTGATGCACCCGGTGATCGCGGGACCAGTGGTAGATGCTGCCTTGGTTGGCGATGGAGTTGAACACCATCAGGAGGATGCGATAGGGCAGGGTGGCGTTGTATGAGCGGTGGGCCCAGAGCCGGTGCACGCCTGCGGTGATGCCGAGGCCGGTGATAGGCCATAGGATGAAGGCTTCGAGGAGGGTTTGCCACTTGCAGGAGAGGACGGTGGTCAGGCCGATGTAGCCCGCGAGGTGGACGAGGACCAAGTAGATGATCATTGGCCAGTTAAGGTTGCCTTCTTTGAAATGGTAGACCAGGGCCGAGACCGAGTCCCGGGCGAGCTGGAAGACCATGCTTGCGGGTTTGTTTGTTGTTGTTCGCTGTGGGAGGAGGGAGGGAGGGAGGGGAGGGAGGGGAGGGTGAGTCAGTGTGGGTGGGACATGGAAGGTTGGGTGGGTGGCGTGGGGCAGCCGTGGAGATTGTATTGTTGTATATATTGTGTGTGTTGGGTGTGTGTGTGGAGGTAGTGGCTGTGCACGGTGGGTGCGCGGCGAGTGGGGCACACGCCCGCACCAAAAGGTTCTCCTTCTCGGCGCCGCTGGGCCAGGGCGGGACCAAGGCACCTCCACCCCACCCACCCTCACAGCCAAAGGGCATAGTAGGTAGAGTAGGTAGTGGACACACAACAGGTGTTTGCTTGCTTGCCCGCACCGCCCCCGGCGTCTGAGCGGTGGGGTCGGGGGGTGGGGGGGCGTGGCTGTTATGATTCTCAAGGCGAAGGGGCGTGACGCGACGACGGGCTATGACCTTTCGGGGTGTGTGTGGGGTGTGAAGTGAGTGTGAGACAGCGCCGTGGTGGTGGAGGCGCGGGCATACACAGCCGCACACTGAGGAGGTGCACCACGGTGGGCTGGCCCCTTCCCACCACCACGTATGCCCCAAAGCGCCGGCGCCGGAGCCGGAGGTGAGGGGGCAGGAGGCCAACACGCCGTCACAAAAAGCTGCCGGCCCACCCCGGCGCTGCGTGGCCAAGCTTGCTGTGGGTGTGGACAGATGGTGGGCGTGAGTGGGTGGGAGGCGCCCCGCGCACAAGCACACGGGGCCGAGAGGAAGAAAGGGCCTTGAGTCTGCGCCTCTTCCTGATCTTTTTCTCAACAAGTGCCGTGTCGGCTCGCAGACAACGTCGACTTCTCTCGCGTTGCTCGTCATCATTCTCTGAGGGGGAGGTCGATGTCCAATCAGGTCGTGCACCCAAATCTTGGAGGCGTGGGCAGAAACCAACACAAAGGTCAAGGAGGAGAACGACAAGAAGCAAACGACAAGCATTGTAGAGGTGTGTGTCTTCACCCTCGGTGTCGTGGTGTCGGAGCCAGGTGGAAGAGGTGACGAGGCAGAAAGCGTCGGAGGGGCAGATGTCGCTTTCTAGCCGTTGTGCCTCGAAGATTTGCGAGACGCTCCAGAAGGAGAAGGAAAAGCCTTGGTTTTGGTTTTGGTTTTGTTGGCGTACGAAAGTGCTTAGAAAAAGCAGTGGGTCTTGCATGAAGGATGCCAGTAGTGCGTGGTTTGTGAAAAAGAGAAAGAGAGAAAAACAGGTGGTTTTCGTGCTTTGGACTTGTTGAGCAAGCACAAGCGAGCTTTCTTTTGTTTTGGGACTTGGTTCAACAACCTCAATCTATTGAGTTGGGGAAATCAAGAACTATTATCAGCAGGTGTGATTTCGTTTGCCAAAACCTCTCTTCCTCGAGAGTGTGAGTGTAGGTCCAATTTTGCACGGTTAATTTGTGAAGCTAAATGCGATATGTGTACCTTCTCTTCCTGACCGAGAGCATGAGCATGGGAGGGTTTTTGAAGTCGAAATGGGCCTCGCGAAGAAGAGACTGGGACGGTGGCATGCCTTTCATGTTTATTGTGGTGTACAAGCTCTCTTTGTTGTCCACAAGAAGACGGCGAGGACCAGGCTTTGGTAGAGCATCACTGCCGACTCCGTCGCCTCCATCCTCCGCTCTCTATCCCGCAACGACCTCCCCCCCTCCCTCCTCCCTTCGCAGAAAACAAAGCAGAGCTAGACATGCAATTATCCTCTCCATTTTACTTGATTGTTCTTTATGATTGCGTCTTGGTTTTCCACTTGGCCTTTTCGTGTCCTTTTGAGTTGAACACTCAAGCACATCGCCCTGTAAGTCTTCCCAAAGACGCACACTTCCCAATCCCAGCTCATCATCCCTACCCATCCTTATGTTAAAACAAAGGCCATGCTTAAACAAAATAAATACTACGAATAATGCATCCACTTCTCTTAGGACGGAAGAACGCCAAATACCCATCCTTCCATTATAAAGGAGAGAGGGGGAAATGACCCCTTGCCCCGAGCCCGGCACCACCGAGTCCATATGTCCTGACCTCTTTTCGTTCACTCGCGACTACGTAACTCCGACCTCTTCCCTTCACTCTTTCTCGCTCAGCGCCTGCTTCTTCCTCCTTTCATTCACGCTCTACTTCTTCTCTCCAGTACAGTATATATCACTGCTGCGTCTTTTGTTTTTGTCATACCCTCTCACATTTCTTGGTGACATTTTGTCTTGGTTATAATGTTTTACTCTAGTCCTCCTCTCTCTCTCCTCACCCCCCCAATTCTCTTCATGCGACCCGACAAACCAGAGATCAGGCTGTGTTCAGAGAAAGGACTGGCGTTAAAGAAAGGACACGAGGGCAGGGAAGGGATGGCCGATGACCGAGATGTGGCTTAGGCGCTTCCTCGTCGCAGGCGGTGGCCGCTCTTGTTGTTGGGGACAGCCGTGGGGGCGTCCGTGGGGGGCATCACATGAGTGGTGATAGCCGTGGAAGCAGGCGTGGGAATATACGTCAAGCCTGTAGCCCCGACAGTTTGCTCTGGTGTGGGAGCAGGAGTGTAGACGGCCTTCTCGGTGGGTGCCGGGGTAGGAGCAGCCGTGGGGGCAGCCGTGGGGGCAGCCGATGGCGCGGCGGTTGGAGAAACCGTGGGAACGGGCGTGTAGACAGCCTCCACGGTAGGAGCAACGGTGGGAGGAGGAGTGTAGGCGGCCGTTGGGGAGGCGTTGGGGGGGGCCTCTGGCACAATCGGCGTATTTCCGTCGTCGACAAAGGTAGTGGGGCCGACAGTGGACGAAGGCGTGGGGGCAGGCGTGGGTGTGGCGGTCGGCCCAGCCGCGGTGGGGGCAGCCGTGGGCGCATCCGAGGGAGAGGCGGTCGTGCCAGCCGCGGTGGGGCCGGCGGTTGGAGAAGCCGTGGGTGCGGCCGTCGGGGAAGCCGTGGGCGATGCGGTGGGGGCAGGCGTGAGGGCGGCCGTAGGCGCCAACGTCGGGGAAGCCGTGGGGAAGGCAGTCGGGGCAGCCGTGGGCGTGGCCGTGGAAGACGCAGTAGGAGCGGCAGTAGGGACGGCCATGGGGGCAGCCGTACGAGCGGCCGTGGGAGCAGCCGTAGGAGCAGCCGT
>Ga0209491_10009720_pt1 | contig 11707 bp, 9 predicted proteins | sample BON02_FD_187213 | JGI IMG/M metagenome (GOLD analysis project Ga0209491, IMG submission 187213) | Freshwater microbial communities from Lake Bonney liftoff mats and glacier meltwater in Antarctica - BON-02 (SPAdes) (version 2) | ecosystem: Environmental > Aquatic > Freshwater > Ice > Glacier...
CTCGCTTTGGGTTTTGAGGATTTGGGTCTCATCTTCGTTCCTTCGTCACTACGACGAGACCCAAATCCTCCTTAACTTACAACATCAAATTTGTGCCACAGGTGCTGACGGGGAACAGTGCGCGGCGAACCGATCGTCTGCACTCCCGAAGATGCCTTCTACTGCTTCATGGGCACGGGTCTGGACATGCTGGTCATCGGCAATCTTGTCCTAACCAAAGATCAGCAAAACAAGGCGCTGTTTAGCGAATATAAAAACAAATTCGGACCTGACTGAAACGACCATGCGGGCAGCGGCCATTCATTCTTTCTCGAGATTTTCGGAGACGGATTGAATGAGATTTGCGATGCGCGTGACCCGAGCGGGCAGCGTCCGACCGCGTCGAAATATCATCCACAGATCATGGCGGAGCCTATGGGGGAGCGGAGCGACGTGAAGTTTGTCGTTGTCGGGATAGCTGTTCACGCCGCTGCGTGGCAGCAGAGTATAGCCGATGCCATCAGCGACGGGGGAAGGGATCTGGCTGATCTGGTTTACAAAACTACGGATGCGCAGACGATCCGAGCCGCGAAACTCCTCCGGAAAATTCATCGAAAACAGATCATCGGCATAGGCAAATCCGTCAGGATGCGCGACGAAGCCGAGACTTTCGAGCGCCTGAAAGCTGATCGGCGACATCATCGCACCATCAGGAACCACCAGGCACAGCTCCTCTTGCCCCAAATGCTGCGCATCGAGCCGCGGATGGCGCGGATCATGGTCCGCAATACCGAGATCAAAGCGCCCCTCCAGCACACCGGCCAACACTCTGTCTTGTGGCGTTGCCTCAAGCCTTATGGTCAGGTTCGGGGAATCCCGCATCACCGACAGGATATGGGGAAATACCAGCATGGCGAAGCTGCCGGAACAGGCGATGGTCACCTCTCCAACTGCCGGATCATCGCGCAGAACCGTCTCTTGCAGGCCCCGCTCCTCAGCGCGCCTTGCCCGACCTACGGCAAGAACGGCTTCGCCTGCCGGCGTAGGGCTAAAACTCTTGCCCTGGCGCGAAATCAGCGATTGACCGACTTGCGCCTCTAGCTTCCGCAGATGCTGCGAAACGCCCGGCTGAGTCATGTTCAGCAGTGTCGCGGCCCTGGTAAAGTGACCGGTTTCGCAAAGCACGACGAAGCTTTCCAACCATTGAGAATTCAGCATGTCTCATTACTATATGTTATGACAAAGCATTGAAATGATTATTTCACATAATGACATGATCCGCTTACTTTCATCACAACTGGAAATAAAGGGAATCCCATCATGCTGCCAACACCTCGCGCTTTTTCGCATATCGGCCTATCCGTCCCGGACCTTGATGCTGCGGTAAAATTCTACACCGAGATACTCGGGCTCTACACGATCATGCAACCGACCGATGTCATCGAAGACGACAGTCCGGTTGGAATCATGTGTACCGATGTTTTCGGTCCGGGATGGAGTAGCTTGCGCATTGCCCACCTCGCGACCGCTGATCGCGTCGGAATCGAGATATTCGAATTTCCGGAAAATCACGCGCCTGACAATAATCAGGATCACAAGCGCCATGGAACCTTCCATTTTTGTATCCAGGATCCCGACGTCGAAGGGCTGATTGAAAAAATTGTCGCTGCTGGCGGAAAGCAACGCATGCCGGTTCGCGAATATTTTCCCGGCAAGAAACCCTACCGGATGTGCTATGTCGAGGATCCGTTTGGCATCGTGTTCGAAATTTATAGCCATAGCTATGAGCTGACCTATTCCGACGGCGCCTATTCCTGACAAATCGGTGCGGTGCGATGTGTTGTCTTGAGCCCGGATACGGACGATATAGAGACCCGACCGCGCAATCGAACCGCTATAAGTGCGTTGTTTTTAAAAATATGATCACGAAAAAGAAAAGGCAAAAATCATGAATATTCTAATGGTTCTGACATCACACGACCAGCTCGGCGACACCGGCAAGAAGACCGGCTTCTGGCTCGAGGAATTTGCTGCGCCTTATTATGTTTTCAAGGATGCTGGCGCAGACATCACGCTTGCTTCGCCCAAGGGCGGTCAGCCGCCGCTCGACCCCTCGAGCGACGCCGACGACGCCCAGACCGATGACACGAGACGTTTCAAGTCCGATGAAGCAGCCCAGAAAATACTCGCCAATACGGCTGTCCTGTCGACCATTTCCGCTGACGGATTTGACGCGATATTCTATCCCGGCGGCCATGGCCCGCTCTGGGATCTGGCAGAAGATGGCGACAGCACCGCATTGATCGAGACATTTGCCGCAAGTGATCGCCCGGTCGGTGCCGTCTGCCATGCGCCAGCAGTGTTCAAACATCCCAAAAATGCGGACGGCAAACCCCTGGTGTCGGGCAAGCAGGTGACCGGCTTTACCAACACCGAAGAAGAGGGTGTTGGCCTGACCGACGTCGTGCCTTTTCTGGTCGAGGACATGCTGATCAAAAATGGCGGCGAATATCACAAGGGTGACGACTGGGCATCTTTCGTCATTGTCGATGGCAAGCTGGTCACCGGCCAGAACCCCGCGTCATCGGCAGAAGCTGCGCGCAAATTGCTAGGTCTGCTGTGAGCCAATAGAAGCGCAGCGATCTGACCGCCTGCGGGCATAGCGACGAAGCGGCTTGGAAACTGCGACCCCTTGTGGGGAATGAATGGGAGCGGCTGTGTGGAGAGGGAATGGCCACCCAAGCCACCCGAACGGATAGCTTTCGGTCGTCGCATAGATATGCAAGATAATATGAACGTGCATCTGCATAAGCGTTCGCTGCGGAAGAGTGGGAGATGCAAACTCGTGGATAGAGAATCACACGGATTGATCAGGCAAGTCGAGTTCCAGGTTGGAGCGGGCAATGGCCTATATTCTTGAGCGGTTGAAAGACGGTCGTTTCGAGCCTCCGATCGACGATCATGTGTTCTCTATGGAAAACGCAGTCGATGCTTATCGGTACATGCTGACGGGCGAACAGGTCGGCAAGATCGTGGTGCAGGTATGCGAGTGAGCCCGATGCCCGCTTTGCCGCCGACAACGACAAATCGACAATGACCTATTAGGCCTATTAGGGAAGTGCCACGTCCATCGCTGCTGTTGTGACCTCGTCGCTAATATTGTAGCTCCAGCCAAGAATCACCCCAACAGCCTTTGTTTTTGATCGGACCCGCCGTGCACCAAGTACACCAAAAGACTCCCTTCCGGGATTTCGCGCCAGCCATTTCACCCGTGACGCCTTTGCGCAGTGCGATTACCGCTGCCTATCGGCGTCCCGAGGCCGATTGCGTCCTGCCGCTGCTCGAGAAAGCGCGCGTTTCCGATGCTGAGCGCAAGCGGATTGCGCAGACAGCCCATGATCTGGTCGCAAGCATGCGCAAAAAGGGCCGCGGCGGCGGTATCGAGGGGCTGGTCAAGGAATATTCGCTCTCCAGCCAGGAGGGCATTGCGCTGATGTGCCTGGCGGAAGCTTTACTGCGGATACCCGACAACGCGACCCGCGATGCCCTGATCAGCGATAAAATAGCAACCGGTGACTGGCGCTCGCACCTTGGCGACGGGCGCTCGGTCTTCGTAAACGCTGCGACATGGGGACTGGTCGTCTCTGGCAAATTTGTCTCGCCCATCAACGAACGCGGGCTTGGCTCGTCGCTGTCGGCTCTGCTGAAACGTTCCGGTGAGCCGGTGATTCGTAGCGGCGTCAACATGGCCATGCAGATGATGGGCGAACAGTTCGTTACCGGCGAATCGATCAACGAAGCGCTCAAACGGGCCGGCAAAAAGGAAGCGGCGGGCTTCACCTACAGCTATGACATGTTGGGCGAAGCGGCGATGACGATGGCCGATGCTGATCATTATTATGATGATTATGAGCATGCCGTTCACGCTATTGGCAAGGCATCCAATGGTCGCGGCGTCTATTCAGGCCCGGGCATTTCCATAAAGCTGTCGGCGCTCCATCCGCGTTATGTCCGTGCGCAAGCCGATCGGGTGATGGAGGAACTGCTGCCACGCGTTCGCGCTCTGGCCCTTCTCGCAAAGCGCTATGACATTGGCTTGAATATCGATGCCGAAGAGGCTGATCGGCTGGAGCTGTCGCTTGATATCGTTGAATCCCTGGCCCTTGATGAAGAACTCGCTGGTTGGCACGGGCTCGGCATTGTCGTTCAAGCCTATGGCAAGCGTTGTCCCTACGTGCTTGACTGGATCATCGATCTGGCGAAGCGGTCCGGCCACCGGATCATGATTCGCCTGGTCAAGGGCGCCTATTGGGACAGCGAGATCAAACGCGCGCAGGTTGACGGTCTTGCCGGGTTCCCGGTATTCACACGCAAGGTGCATACGGATGTCAGCTATATCGCCTGTGCCCGAAAATTGCTCGCGGCGCGCGACGTCGTCTTCCCGCAATTTGCAACGCATAATGCGCAAACGCTTTCGACGATTTATCACTTGGCTGGGGATGAATTCAGCAACGGCGATTATGAGTTTCAATGCCTGCACGGCATGGGTGAAGAGCTTTATGATGAGGTGGTCGGACCGAACAGGCTGAACCGGCCCTGCCGCATTTATGCGCCAGTCGGAACGCATGAGACTTTGCTCGCCTATCTCGTGCGCCGCCTGCTCGAGAACGGCGCAAATTCGTCGTTCGTTAACCGAATCTGGGACGAGCATGTCCCGATCAGCGATCTGGTAGTCGACCCGGTTGAAGAGGTGGAGGAAATTGATCCCGTCGGGTCTCAGCATCCGCTGATCTCGCTGCCGGAAAATCTTTATCCAGACCGGAAAAACTCGCGCGGACTCGATCTCAGCGATGAGACGGTTCTGGCCCAAATTTCGCAACGCCTCCGTGATAGCGCTTCGGTGGAATGGCGTGCGGAACCGATGATTGCCGGGCTCACCATTGCCCGCGAGGCAGAGGATGTGCTCAATCCCGGCGACGAACGAGACGTTGTCGGAAAGGTTATATGGGCGACCCCGGAGGAAGCCGCAGACGCCGTGCGCATGGCAGCCGATGCATTTCCCGACTGGGCGCAATCCGATGTCGAACAACGCGCGCTTGCTCTGGAGAAGGCGGCTGATTTGCTCGACGAGCGCATGGAATCTTTGCTGGGCCTGATCATGCGAGAAGCGGGCAAGTCCTTGCCGAACGCCATTGCTGAAGTGCGCGAGGCCGTCGATTTTCTTCGCTATTATGCGGATCAGGCCCGTGCGACCTTCGATGAGAATGTCGAGCCGCTCGGCCCGGTCGTCTGCATCAGTCCATGGAACTTCCCGCTTGCGATCTTCACTGGTGAAGTTGCGGCTGCCCTTGTTGCCGGCAATACCGTGCTCGCGAAACCTGCCGAAGAAACGCCGCTGATCGCTGCGCAGCTGGTGAGCATATTATATGAGGCGGGTATCCCGGAAGTTGTCCTGCAACTGGTACCAGGCGACGGCTCAATCGGAGCCGCTCTGGTCGGTGCGCCGCAGGTCTGTGGCGTTATTTTCACCGGATCAACCGAAGTTGCCAAACTGATCCAGGCGCAATTGGCGGAACGCACATTGTCGGATGGCTCGCCGCTTAGGTTAATAGCGGAAACCGGCGGGCAAAACGCGATGGTGGTCGATTCATCGGCGCTGCCGGAGCAGGTTGTGCGTGATGTCATTGCTTCTGCCTTTGACAGCGCCGGACAGCGCTGTTCGGCTTTGCGCATCCTGTGCGTACAGGAAGATATCGCCGACGAACTCATGTCCATGCTCAAGGGCGCCCTGACCGAACTCAAGATCGGCCCGACGGACGAATTGTGCGTTGATGTCGGCCCCGTCATCACCCCGTCGGCGTGCAAGACGATCACTGCCCATATCGAACATATGCGGGATGCCGGGCGCACGATAGAGCAGTCGCTGCTCGGCGAAGCCACGCAGAACGGGACCTTCGTTGCCCCGACGATCATCGAGATCGACGATATCGGCCAGCTCGGCCGGGAAGTCTTCGGCCCGGTCCTGCATGTGATGCGCTATGCCCGCAAGCAAGTCGGCGAGGTCATGGAGCAGATCAATTCAACCGGCTATGGCCTCACCTTCGGCCTGCACAGCCGTATCGACAAAACCATCGCGGATATCACTGCGCTAGCCCAGGCTGGCAACATCTATGTCAATCGCAATGTCATAGGCGCGATTGTTGGCGTGCAGCCCTTTGGCGGGCGCGACCTTTCGGGCACTGGTCCAAAGGCGGGAGGGCCGCTCTATATCGGTCGCTTGGTCAAAAATGCGCCGCGCAGCACCACCATCGAGCGCGGACCGGTTCTCGATCCCGATTATGAGGAACTTGCCCGGTTCGTGAGGGTGATCGAGGATGCGCCCGCGCCCTATGGCCACAAGGCACCGCGGCTTGATAGCTTCGTTGAGCTCCCCGGCCCGGTGGGCGAGAAGAATCTTTATGGCGTCCATCCGCGCGGCCGCATTCTATTGCTTCCAGCGACTGCGGAAGGACTTCGCGACCAATTGCTCGCCATCTTCGCGACCGGCAATTTGCCGATCCTGCCCGATAATGATGCGACGCGTGCGCTTGCTGCCGATCTTCCCGCATCGGTTGCCCAGCGTCTGCAATGGACGGCGAACTGGGAGCTAGAGCACCGTTTTGCGCAAGTTTTGATCGAGGATACGGGCAAGGATATTCGCCCCTGGCTAAAGGCAGTGGCAGCACAAAAAGGTTCGGTCCCGATCGTTCAGCTTGGCATTGGCAAGGGCGGATATCGGACCGACTGGCTGCTCGAGGAGATTGCCATTTCCATCGACACTACCGCTGCGGGCGGCAATGCCAGCCTGATGGCGGTGGTCTAGCGAAGCGCCGTTCGGATGAGAGTTCAGCGGAGAGCATGCTGCGGGACATTGCGGAAGCGTTGAGCATTTCCTGGAGATTTGAACTGCTGCATCTTTCGCTCCCGCCTTCGTTCCGGTTCGTGCGAATTTTCTGTCCGATTGGCTGCGCGTCTATTGTCGATATGTTGAGCCGCAGGACCCAGTTCTCGAAATGCTGCGTCACAGGATCGATCTGCTATCGATCGGCGTTTTTTTCGGCAGCCACAGCGGATTATTTGCTTTCGAAGAGACGACAGATAATAGCTGCCGTCGACCTGTGCACATCAACTTGCCAAGCTAGTGGTCTCCAAAAAACTATCAATTCCGACAGATATATTTATGGCGTAGCCGATGACAGACGCAAAACCCCATAACCGTGACAAGAACTACAGGATCAAAAGCGACAGCTTGTTTCTGAAGGCCCTGGGCGTTTCGAATGACGCCGGGGATGTGAAGCCCAATATGTATGGGAAATATCGCCAGGTCTGCCGCTTTGTCGAGATTTTCATTGAGCGGATCGAGCGGACACAGGCGGTAAAACAGAAACGGGTCAAGGTTTTGGACATCGGATCGGGCAAGGGTTATCTGACCTTTGCGATGTATGATCAGCTCGCCCAGGCGGGACTCAACCCCAAGATTGACGGCGTTGATACGCGGTCGGATATGGTCGACCTGTGCAATCAAGCAGCGCAAGCATCCGGCTTTGAAAATCTGGCGTTTCACAACCTGAAAGCGGAGGATTTCGTTCAGGGCTATTATGATGCGATCATTGCCTTGCACGCGTGCGACACGGCGACGGATGATGCCTTATTCTATGGAATCAAGTCAAAATCCAAACTGATCGTCTGTGCTCCTTGCTGCCAGCATGAAGTCTTGGTGGACCTGCAGAAGAGCGAGACGGCGAGCCGAAAGTTCATCTCGCACGGCCTGTTTCTGCAAAAACAGGCTGACCTGATCACCGACAACAGCCGTGTGATGCTGCTCAGGTCACAGGGTTATCAGGTTGATGTCATCGATTTCGTCTCTACCGAGCACACGCAAAAGAACACGCTTATTACAGCCATAAAGAACAGCAAGCCGTCTGCCAAATATCTCGAGCAATATGAAGCCTATAAAAAGGCATTCGGTTTTAGCGGGATAAAGCTGGAGGCGCTGATGCGCGAGGCGGAATTAATTCGCTCGGAATAAGGCTGCGCCGTTGCGTTCACACCACTGCTTCGAGCAGCCGGCGTAATGCATCTGGCCGGTAAATATCCGAAACAGCCATAGAATTCGGCTAGCCCGAACGGCCGCTGTTGGGGCGACAGAGGCCTGACCGCTTGTGGGAGCAGATCAACCGATAGCTGCCATTCAGGCCGTTCAGAAGGCTTGGCCGCGCCCAGCCGCTTCTTCCCTGACCACCGCGAAGGCATTCTCGCGCAAAGCGCAGAATTTCTGGCTGCTCCGGAACAAAATTTGATAACCGAAGACCATCTGCCCTATGAAATTGGTAAAGTCATGGCGAAACCTGCTCTCGGCAGAACATCCAATGTCGATGTAACAAGCTATAAATCTTTGGGCAGTGCTGTTCGGTATCCCGCCGCTGCAAGTTGACTTTCGAGATCTCGCGAAGAAACTGAATAGCCCTTGCCCCCTTATCAAGGTTAACCAGCTTTTGGACAAACGGCATATTTGTCTCGATTTGAATGGCTTGCGTACCGTCCGGTTGCAGCTTAGCCTATGACAAAATAATAGTTTGAGGGGATCGCCGTGCCAATCCAGATATCCAAATTGAAGCCCGCTTTTTGGGTGATATTGTTTTGCTTGGCCGGTTGCGCAGCGAACGAACCAGCGGCTCCGAGCATTGCGGTGCCGGCCCTGCAAGTCGCAGAAACGATCTATTTGGGCGAAAATATCGTCACCATGGATCCCGATGCCAAAGATATGCAGGCCGTCGCCGTCGCGAACGGCATGATCATTGCCGTCGGAACTCGGGACGATGTCCTTCGTCATAAAGGTAAGAGCAGCGAGATTCTAGACTTGGGCAGCAAAGCCCTGCTACCCGGCTTTATCGACGCCCATGGCCATTTCACCTTCCAGGCGATGCTGCTTTCAGCGGTCAACCTATCCTCCCCGCCCGTGGGTGAGGTGACAAATATTGAAGACCTCAAAAACACGCTTAAATCCCATATCGCAGCCATGAAAATTCCTGAAGGTCAGTGGGTTGTTGGTTATGGCTATGATGAATCTCTGATGTCCGAAGGGCGGCATCCGACCCGCGCCGATCTCGATGCGGTCTCAACAGATCATCCGATATATTTGCTCCATGTGTCCGGTCATTTGGGCAGCGGCAATTCGCTGGCCTTGCAAGCGGGCGGCATTGGGCCGGATAGCGCTGACCCCGAAGGCGGCGTGATCCGGCGGATGGCCGATGGAAAAACCCCCAATGGTGTGCTTGAGGAGCGGGCGCAATTTGCGGTGCAAGCCAAGCTGCCAACTCCAACGCCGCAACAAGCCTTGGCCGGACTGGCAGCAGCGCAAAAGCTATATGCCAGCTATGGTATCACGACGGTGCAGGATGGGGCGGCTTCCCAGCCTTCGATTGATCTGGTGCGGGCGGCCAATGCTCAAGGCTTGTTGTCGCTCGATATCGTGAGCTATTTATACCTTCAAAAACCCGAACAAATATTGCCGCCAGCATCGGAATTCGGCCACTATGATGGCCGCTTCAAACTGGGTGGGGTGAAGTTGGTGCTCGATGGATCGCCGCAGGGAAAAACGGCCTATCTCTCGCATCCTTACCATGTCGTTCCGGATGGACAAGAGAAGGACTATCGCGGCTACCCAAATTATCCGACGGACGAAGTCAATGCGATGGTCAGCAAGGTCCTGACCCACAATGTGCCGTTGATCGCCCACGCCAATGGCGATGCAATGGAGGAAATATTGATCGATGCGGTGGCGGCTTCCTATGCCAGGGGTGTCAAAGGGAAAGGCCGTTCGGTGATGATCCACGCACAAACCGTGCGCGAAGACCAATTGGACCGGATGGCGGAGCTTGGCATGATCCCGTCATTTTTCTCGAGCCATGTGTTTTTCTGGGGTGATTATCATCGCGACAGTGTTTTGGGACCGGTTCGCGGCGCACGGATCAGCCCGACCAAATCAGCACTGGATCGCAATATGATTTTCACCACCCATAATGATTCACCGATTGTACCGCCGGATATGATCCGGCTTTTATGGGCGACGAGTCAGCGGGAAACGCGATCGGGGAAAATTCTTGGAGCCGAGCAGCGTATTCCGATTTATGACGCGTTGAAATCGGTGACCGTCAATGCCGCTTACCAGAATTTCGAAGAAGGCATTAAAGGCTCTATTGCAGTCGGAAAGAATGCGGATTTTGTGATTCTGTCGGAAAATCCGCTGAAGTTGCAGCCAGCCGATCTTCTCAAACTGAAAGTGATGCAGACCATTTCCCACGGCAAGACGGTGTTTGTCGCAAAATAGCCTTTGCAGTCACATCCACAGGACACTTCGGCGCTTTCTATTTCATACGGTGACAGGAAGGCAAATATCGCGACCGCCGATGATGTCAGCTGGTCTGTAGCAGCCAATCGAGCCTGATATTTTGAACGACCAAAGTTGCGGGGATAGGTCTCAGTATTTGGGCAATTTTTGTCACCAGCTTTTACGATTTCCAAAACTGAGAGCAGCCATTCAGCGAACCGCCCAACTCGTAACGTAAAGCAAATGCCCAATCAATGTCCGGTTTTGGGTAGCGGGAAATTGAAAGCGATCGACCGCAAATGCGGCTTTGAACATGAAGCTGGCCGCACGCAGGACAGAATGTAGCTTCACGGCCCCTGGCACATTGCACGCCTGATCTGCACCCGATCAATAAGTTCGAAAGATGCCCGGTAAGGAGCGAAGAACGGGCTTGGGACGCCGATATTGTCAGCCCCGTGGCTGGACAATCTGTCTGCACCCCGAGGCCATTGCGCCTCCTTATAGCGACAAGGGATGAATTATCCCGAGTTGTTCCCCGTCAGCACCTGTGGCAAAGATTGACGATCGCCTCGCCGCTGATGAACGGTCAAATTTTATCTGAACTTAAATATTGATCTGATCCAGGAGTGTTCCAATGTCGATGTTCCGGCTATATGGTTTAAGTCTGATATTTAAGGTTATCCAAACAATAGTCACGGGTGCTTTGGCTCAATCAGGACGCGGCAAAATAAGCACGCGGCGACTGGACCAAGTCATGGTTCAATTATTTGGGAAAGAGAAGGAGCAGATGTGCTGATCGGATTTTTTGCGGCTATTTCGGCAGCAGTGGCAGTTGCAGCAGGTGCTTTCGGGGCACATGCTGCACCAGGACAACAGGAAGCGGAATGGTTGAGAACAGGCGGGCTTTATCAATTGCTCCATGCCGTTGCTGCTCTGGCGATTATGGGCGTCGCTAGAGGTCCAGCGATCTTGCTTCTTTTCGGCTCAGCCCTTTTTGCCCTGACATTATATGCAATGGCGTTCGGCGCGCCACGATGGCTAGGTGCGGTAACGCCAATTGGAGGGACCTTGCTCATTGGCGGATGGCTATGGGCTGGTTGGATATATTACCGCGGTTAGAGTTTCCGTTCAATTTCAGAACGATGCGATTTCCAATTCCATTTGCGCCAGCCATCCTGAAGCGAACAATCGAGGGTGATACATTTCAGATATTATCTCTTTCAGCCGGTTGGAAGCAATATTATCGAGGCCAAATGGTTTGGCTATTACAATGCTGGGGCGATCGACCTGAACTGAAAATGATTTGGCAGGATATGCTCCGTGAAGACTGTCAATTTTCTAAGTTTTTTAGCAAAAACT
>Ga0209491_10009725_pt1 | contig 11703 bp, 7 predicted proteins | sample BON02_FD_187213 | JGI IMG/M metagenome (GOLD analysis project Ga0209491, IMG submission 187213) | Freshwater microbial communities from Lake Bonney liftoff mats and glacier meltwater in Antarctica - BON-02 (SPAdes) (version 2) | ecosystem: Environmental > Aquatic > Freshwater > Ice > Glacier...
CATTTTGCATCCAGTCTTTAAAATGCCAAATTCGATGAATTTTCAATATATTTTGGGCTAAAATAAAGCAAATAGTGTGCGGACTGAAAATTAATTTAAGTGGTAGAAAAACTGGTCATCCTATCAATATTTGAATCTATCTATGTCAGACCTATTTCACGGATTAAAACAGAAGCTAAAAAAAATTTCTTCGGAGAAGTATTACTCAAGTCAGAACAGACTGCAAGAGATAATAGCTCAAAAATCAATTAAGGCTGCGCTCAAAGTTCTTCCAAGCCACAGACTCACTGCCAAAACGGAACAATTGATTGATTCCTATGCTAAAGATAAGTTAGGATCAGTTTGCTTTTCTCCTATGTTGAAAGCTTACGCGGTCTACCAGGGAGAATTTAAAGAAGGTTGGATTCCGGATAATTATTTTGAAAGGCATGTTTTGCCACGTGTAAATGGATTCCATAGGGGGATAGGTGATCTCAGACAAATCGCAAAAAGGATTTTGCAAACGGAAGAAATGCCGGATTTAGGATATTATGTTAGAGGCTGTTGGGTCAGTTCGGAAAATCAGGTACTAACTAAAGCTCAGGCAAAGGAATATTTTTTCTCCAAAACAGACCAGGTAATCTTCAAGCTAAATAACTCCTCACGTGGAAATGGTTTTTTTCGATTGAATTCCAAAGAATTTGATCGGTTTGACTACTCTAATTCCACGGACCTGGTGGTTCAGGTTCCAATTCTGCAACATGATTGGTATGCACGTTTTTCGCCGGATAGTGTAGCAACATTGCGGATTACCACGGTGAAACCATGGGGAAATTCTGCGAGGAAATTGGCTGCCTTTATGCGGTTTGGTCGCGATGGTGTCGATAGGATTACGAGAAATTCTAGATTATTGGTGGGGGTGACTGCTGACGGCTATTTAGATCGATATTCTCATGATGACGAATGTAATCTACTCAATCAACACCCGGACTCCAAAATTAAATGGGAGGGGAATCGGCTTCCTGGTTTTGATAAAATGGTCAAAAGATGTGAGGAGCTTCACGATCTGGAAGGAACAATGGAGGTTATAGGATGGGATGTGGTATTAGATCAGCAAGACCAAATGCAGCTTATGGAATGGAATACTGGATATCCAGGAATTGTTCATTCGGAGATGATCACAGGCCCAAATTTTACACAAACCGATTGGTCAGATCTGTGGATTCCTAATTTCCGTAGGTTAAAAATAACTCCTGATGGGGTGAGACCATGATCTAGTTTTTTATTTTTCATGCTATTTGCTGAAGTTAAAAGTGGGAAAGATTCATTTCCTGTTTGATGACTTCTATATCTAAATGTTGAAGGTATTTTGTACTGAGAACCAAATCAAGTACTTAAAACAATTATAAAGCCTCAAGATGATGACAACACGGTTTTATTTTATTGCATTTAGTTATATGTGTATTCGCAAAGCTGCTCGTAGCCCAATTTTTTACTCATTTGATTTGACAAACCTCTCCCGATATTCGAAACAAGCCGTCCCCTTTGACCCCGATGGATATAGGTAGGAAAGTTTGATCCGATTCCAATCAAGATTTTGTTTTAATTTTCTATGTGCGCTTATTAGGATACACATATTTAGCTAATTTAGTAAAGAGTTGAATCTCATACCGGATAACTAATATATTTAGTTTTCCTGAGAGTCGACTCTCTGGATATAAAAACATCTTGCACCTTTTAGAGCTGTGGTTAGGTCAGATTTAGTTGAAGATTGAAGGATTTCGGTAATGAATGGCCGGACGATCCAACTTTTTATTCTGTAAGTCTTGGAGTATAAATATAGAGTGGTGCCATGATGGTATTTTTAGAATTATTTGCGACTATCCACTTTAATAATGATTTATAGTGTATTGATCTGATGCTGATGCAGCCGATGAAGCGATCTCAGGTTTTCCTCAGTCAATGGTTTGCCGTGATGCTGATGTTGAGCATATCGAATTTGTTTGGATCTGCGCGGAATCTTGATGAGTGCTGATGTAGGTCAAAAGGTGATCTTCAGATGTCAGCCTAAGCGTCTTAAATCCAGTAATAGTATAGAAATCAGAGTATTCCCTTTTCTTAGGTAAATGACCACGATTACGGCTAAGTTTGAAATGAAACCTCATTCAATATCAAAAAATAAAAATGTTTCGTCACTGGTTTGGATTGCGCGATTTATATCGCAGAATTGTAAGATCCAGTAGTGGGCGGTCATCAGATGAAAGACACTTTGGGAATAGGCAGAATCTATCTGATTGTTCCTAAAGGGAAAAAATTGAAAAGCCCTGAGCTGTATAAAAGAACTAATGTTGAACTGATGGAAATCATCAAAACCCTGTGTTGAATGTTAGATTCAAAGCTTTTGTCTCTTTTGTAAAAATCTCCCTGTAATTGGTAGAGAACGCCAATCAGTGAGGAATTCAACCAACTCTTTGAATTGGGCTGTTGTATTTAATTATTCTAGTCAACTTTGACCTGTAGCTTCGAGCCTTACGCCTTCTCGGTAAAATAACTGTTCCCTCTTACCTTAATCTTAACTATCTCAATCCAGTCAATTTTTTTTGAATTTTTGCCATGCTAATTTGAAGCAATGAAAAAAATCTTCAAAATTTCCGCTTGGATCATACTTACCTTTTTGGTTTTGATTCTAGCGGGCGGCAGCCTTTTCGTTTATAAAGTGAAAAACGGTTTCCCCGTATCCTACGAAACTGAAATCCCAAAAATCGATTTTACAGCTGGGCAAAAGGCAGTTTTGTTATTTTCTAAAACCACGGGCTACCGTCATGGTGAATCGATAGCTGTCAGCAAAATAGCTTTTGAGGAAATAACTGCTACAAACGGCTGGTTTCTTTATCAAACCGAAGAGGGCGGCGTATTCAATCGCGAGCAACTGGAAAAATTTGACGCAGTGATTTTCAATAATTCCACCGGTCGGGTACTCAATGACGAGCAGCAAAAGAACCTGAAAGAATATGTGGAGAAAGGAGGGAAATTAATTGGGATTCATGGCTCGGGCGATGATTCTCACCATTGGGACTGGTATAATAAAAACCTGCTTGGGGCTAAGTTTTCACATCATCCGCTCAATCCACAATTGCAGAAGGCCGAAATCAATTTAGGAGTAGACTTAGATTCTGCACTATCCAAAGGATTATCTCAACGCTGGACTCATACGGATGAATGGTATGTGTTTTTCGAAAATCCTGATGTGAATGGTTTTCAAATTCTCTACACCATTGATGGTGAGAAGATTTTTCCTGATGGAAATTTGCTTTGGATTACGAACAAAGACTTCGGTATGGGGAAAGTACATCCCGTGGCTTGGTATCGAGCCATTGGAAATGGTAAAACTTTCTATACCTCTATTGGTCACGATGAAAAAGCATGGTCGCAGAAGCCTTTTTTAAAGATGCTTGAGAATGCTGTGGAGTGGTGATAAAGTAAAGTGATTTGATTAGGCTTCGGATTTGATAGTTTGGTACTAAAAAAAGATTAGGATAAAGCTCTCGTAATGACGCAGTAAATATTTTGCCAAAGGCAAAACCGTTATCAGCCCCGAATGCAGCGCAGCGAAATTCGGGGTTTTATTCGGATGCTGATGTTATGGAGTTGCAGAAAAAAATAATCACTAATTTGAAACTGTTTCTTTCAATAAAGTAATCTCGCACCATGTATACACGTTTTGCTAAGGCAGTTTTGCTGATCATCTTGGTAGGTCTTTTGGCAGGTGCTATATTTTATCTAGCTCCTGGATTCTATAATAAGTGGGTGGTTTATCCTGAAATGGAGAAATCCCGAGAGGAATTATGGGCTACCTATCAAAAGCCTATTTCCACGATTCCGATTCCCGAATATACTGGCGTGATGCATGCGCATTCTTACTGGTCTCACGATAGCCGGGGGAGTCTAAAAGAGATCCTGAAAGGGGCCAAGGAGGCGGGATTGGATTTTATCTTTTTTTCGGATCACGCCCATAGCAAGCTGGATACGTTTCCTAGGTCTTTTCACGGTCTTTTTGATGGGATCCTATTGGAATCAGGGACAGAGAGTAGCGGCGAGGATGGAGGGATGATGATCAACCCGTTTAAAAGTGGAGTGTTGAATTGGGAGAAGCCCCGAGATTCATTGATTCGAGAAGTCGTAGGTCAAGGAGGTTTGGTGACTTATGTTCATTCCGAAAAAGATCATGATTGGGATAATCCTGATTACCATGCAATGGAGATTTATAATATTCACACGGATTTGCTGGATGAAGAGAGCATTATTCCCTTTTTAATCAATCACTTAGTCACCGGAGACACCTACAAAGACTGGGCTTATCGGGAGTTGTATGATAAGCAGGAGTCAATTTTGTCCAACTGGGACGGACTAAATCAGGGGCGCAAGATAGTTGGAGTAGGAGCCGTAGATGCACATAATAATCTTAATATCAGAGCGCAAATCATGGAGAATGGGCAGGTGGAGTGGGTCGGGCCCAATGCTGAAACTATTAGCATTAGAGAACCGGGTTTTTTGGAAAAGATCCTTTTAAATGAGCCGGATGAAATGGGCTGGTCATGGAAGTGGGAGTTGGATACGTATTTTCACTCTTTCAACTTTGTAAACAATCATGTCTTTTCGGAAGGATTTACCTCGGAAGAAATCAAGGAAAGTATTAAGAAAGGGAATTTATTCATCGCCTTTGAAGGACTCGCCAAGGCAAAAGGGTTTCAGTTTTTTGCACAAAATAAAGCAAAGGAACTCAAAGGCATCTTGGGAGACTCCATTCCGGTGCAGGAGGTTTGGCAGCTGAATGTAATATCTCCTTTTCCTGCAAAATATCGCCTCATCCGTGATGGAAAAGTGATCGAGGAGACAAATGAGGCTTATTATGAGTTTGTTTTTCCTAGTGTCAATCAAAAAGGTAATTACCGGATTGAGGCCGATCTCTGGCTGAATGAAAGCTGGGTCAATTGGATCTTTACCAATCCAATCTATTTGTACTGAGAGAAAAGTGAGAATTTAATCAGGTTTTAAAACGCATTTCCCAAATATTTTCATTTCGTTTTCGAGCGTAGCCAAATCCTAAGCTGCGTAGAAATATGCAAAAGGTAATAGCTCTTGTTTTTGTCTAGTATTTTTTTTCGTAGATCTAAATGCCGCAGTTAAGCTTGGACTATATAGTACTGCTTAAAAAAAAGTAATCAATCAAGCTCCAAAAACGACATTCACCTTTTCCGAGCTTAATTTTTTTACCCACTCATCCTGAGGTTTGATTGCAGTATTCCAAAGGTAAAGTGATTTGAGCGATTTGATTTCTGCGATTGATCTCAAGCCGGATGCGCTGATCCTAGTTCCGTTCAGGTTTAAAACATTCAGGTGGGAAAGGTTTTTCAAGTCTGAAATTCCAGCATCCGATATAGGATTATTTTCAATGCGTAGCCTACGAATATTTGAAAACTGAGCGACAAAGGTCATATCAGAATCCTGAATCCCTGCTCCGGACAAGCTGAGCCAATATATATTGTCTTTAATGGATAATAGAGCATTTAGAAGTTCTGTGGATTTACCCTTGGCAGATTCTATTGGAAGCATCACATCCAAGGCGCCTGTTTCATGGGAAAGAATCCTAATGCGGAATCCCATACTTTCCAATCGATTGATGGTGGCAGTATCGATACGTGATAAAAATTCTTTCTCGTCTCCCAAAATAGTTAATCTTGGCTTCGCCCATTCGATCAGCTCTGCATCAGCTTCCATGATAGAAATCTTCGGATCTGCATTTCCTTTTTCTATCCACCAGGTGAGCAATTGGATTTCCTCCTCGGACAGGGGCTTTTTTCCTTCCGCAGGCATAAAGTCGTCATGATCTTTAGGCAGCGTTATCCTTCGGATCAGTTCACTGTTTTCAATATTACCGGGAATTACTACCGGACCGTTTTCTCCTCCTTTGAGTAAAGCTTCGTAGGAAGTCATGTTTAAGTCTCCTTTGGATTTTCCGGGACGATGACAGCTTTGACATTTGTCTCTAAATACCGGCTGGATGACATCGGTAAAGACCTCAGCTTGATTCATTGAAGCTAAAAGTCGAACTGTACTTTCTTCTTGCTTTCCTCCAAATGGTGCATAGGCAGTTAGATAGTCTTCTCCGTGCGTGAGACTTCCTCCAAAATGTCCAGTAATGGATAGCACTATTATTAGTGATCCCAAAACTGAATAATTAAGTTTTTTAGAGAATCTATGCTCGTTTTTGTTCAACCAAAAAGCAATACCAGAAATGAGTACAGTGGACCATCCTGCGACCAAATGGATATCCAAAAGATCTCCTTCATAGCCTCCGGAACGGGAAAGAAGGAATCCCAACAAGGCAGCGATCAAGGCACTAATCGTTCCTGCGAGTAATGTGAAATTTACTGCCTCTGCCAAAAAAGGCTTTTTGCCCAGTACCACATATCCCTTCAACAAAACAGCAATAATCAAAAAGCCAATAGGCAAATGAACCCAAAGGGGATGAAAGCGTCCGATGAAAGTGATGAAATCTTCTGTCATATTATGATCAACCTAGGTTAAAATACCTTTAACCACGTGACCTTCTACGTCGGTCAATCTAAACCTTCGGCCCTGATGCTTGTAGGTTAATTTTTCGTGGTCAATCCCAAATAAATGTAAAATCGTAGCCTGTAAGTCATGTACATGAACAGGATCTTTGACCACATTGTATCCGAAATCGTCTGTTTCACCATAGGAAAAACCCGGCTTCACACCGGCACCACACATCCATTTGGTAAAGCTCCTCGGGTGATGATCCCTTCCATAATTATCTGCCGAAAGAGTACCCTGACTATAAACTGTCCTTCCAAATTCTCCACCCCAAATGACCAGCGTGTCCTCGAGCAAGCCTCGCTGCTTTAGATCTTTGACCAATGCAGCAGTAGCTTGATCAGTTTTTTGACTTTGGGTTTTTATGCTATTGGGCAGATTTCCGTGATGGTCCCATCCTTGATGATAGAGCTGTACAAATTTGACATCTTTCTCGATTAGCTTTCTGGCCAAAAGGCAATTGGCGGCATAGGTGCCAGGATCACGGCTCTCTTCTCCGTACATCTCATACACCCAGTCTGGCTCCTTAGACATATCAGTCACTTCCGGTACTGAAGTCTGCATTCGAAACGCCATTTCGTATTGAGCGATGCGAGCGCTGATCTCGGGATCACCATAGGTATCAAACTGGGCTTCATTCAATGATTTAAGGTAATCCAGCATTTCACGTCGGTCTTGACCATCATAATTTTCAGGATTACCAAGGTAAAGAACTGGATCTTTGCCTGACCGAAACTGGACACCTTGATATTGGGATGGGAGAAATCCATTTCCCCATAATCTGGCATAAAGTGGCTGATCTTGCACCGCATCCTTGGAAACTAATACAATAAAAGAGGGTAGATTTTTGTTGTCCGAACCTAGGCCATAGCTTAGCCATGCTCCCATTGAGGGTCGGCCCGGTAGCTGATGACCCGTCTGGAAGAAAGTAATGGCAGGATCATGATTAATCTGACTGGTCTGCATGCTTTTGATAAAGCAAAGCTCGTCAACAATCTCAGCAGTGTAAGGCATCAGTTCACTTACCCAAGCTCTACTCTGTCCATACTGCTTGAATTTGAAAGCCGAGCTAGCCATAGGAAATGAACTCTGATCTGCACTCATCCCGGTGAGGCGCTGCCCGTCGCGCACCGAATCGGGGAGCTCCTGCCCGTGAAGGTCAACCAGCTTAGGTTTGTAATCATATAAATCCAACTGGGAAGGTCCGCCGCTTTGAAACAGGTAGATTACTCGTTTGGCCTTGGGCATGAAATGGGGCAATCCTTCCAATCCATTGATCGATTCGGAAGCCAGAGATGGTGTCTGTGAATTGCCTGCAAAAATCTTCTCCATTCCCATCAATGATCCCAGAGCCAGAGAGCCTATCCCCAAAGAAGTTTTGGTCAAAAACCTTCTTCTATCCATGTTTTTTTCAATTTCCTGAAGATCTTTGTTAGAAGATCTCATTGGAGTTTCGTGGTGGTGGCTCATATTATCTTTTGGTTAGAAAAGCATCTGAATTAATAATGGCACTGGCGGTCACAGCATTGGCTGCTAGCTCAATAGGATTTAGGTCCGGACGGATTTTATATTCCCCTGAAGAAAGCCAACCTATTGTTTTGGTTGGATCTGATTTGAATTTGCGGTATTCGCTTTCTCTTAATTTCAATAGTATTTCAAGCTCTTTGGGGTTAGGTCTTCTTCCTGTCAGTCTTCGAAAAGTGTCTTCTATTGACTTGGAGATGTCAGAATAAGCCATCATTTTTTCTCCCAAAACCTTGGAAGCTTCTACAAAGGTCGGATCATTCATCAGCACCAAGGCTTGAAGCGGCGTATTGGTCTCCTGCCTCTTGCTGACCGAAAAACTATGGTCCGGTGCATCAAAGATGGCTAAAGCCGGGTGGTGAACCGAGCGTTTCCAAATAGTGTAGAAACTCCTGCGATAGAGATCTTCGCCGGTATCCTGCACATAGTTGGCACCATTCACTTTCCAAAGTCCTTCGGGTTGGTATGGAAATACACTTTTGCCTCCAAGAGTTGGGTTTAATAAGTCAGCTGCAAAAAGTGCGTTATCCCGAATCATTTCTGCAGAAAGACGAGCCGAAGTTCCTCTAGCTAATAGGTAATTGTTGGGATCCTTTTCTTCCAGTTCGGGTCTGTTTTTTGATGCTTGCCGGTAAGTGGCCGAGGTGACAATCAAGCGTTGCATCGCCTTCACATCCCAGCCCGAATTTTGAAATTCCAGTGCAAGCCAATCCAGTAATTCCGGATGAGACGGTAATTGTCCTTGGTTTCCGAAATCTTCGGACGTAGCCACGAGCCCTTTTCCAAAGAAATTTTGCCAAAATCGATTGACTGCTACCCGGGAGGTGAGTGGATTTTGAGGGTCTATGAGCCATTGAGCTAGTCCCAGCCGGTTTTTTGGAAGATCCTCGCTCATGGGTAGAATATTTTCAGGTGTATTGGGGAAAACTTCCTCTCCGTGCAAATTGTATTCTCCACGAGTCAGGATGTAGGTCGGACGCTTTTTAGGCATGTCCTGCATAATCATTATTTCAGGTATTTGCTCCACGGAATCTGAATATGCTTTTCGCTGCGCAACAACCGATTTCAACTTTTCTTTGTAGGCCTCAGAATGGTTATTGAGGTAAAGTTTTTTGAGGGAATACTTTTCTGCGGTACTGAACTGGTTCCCCGATTTGGAGAGCGTGGCTTTGAATTCGATAGGTTTGGCAATTTGTAAGATTTCAATAGACGAAAGCTCTTTGTCATAGACACTAACTTCATCTACCAAAGCATCTTTGAGTCCTTTGCCTCTCCATACCGCTCCCACCTGTAATCCTGGCTGATTGCCTTTGAAAAGGATATCTTTATACAGGTTGTCATGGGTAGTTTGAGTATTCATTTCCCGTCCATTAAGGTAGACCTTGAGACCTTTTGCTTTGGAAGAGCCATCATAAGTCAAGATCAAATTGATCCATTGGTCCCGTGGAATATCCTTTTCGGTGATTTTGGTAATGGCATTGAAGGGTGCGGTATGAGCCATTAGTAATTCGATCCGATTATTTTTCAAACTGAGGTGATACCCCCGCCAGTTGTAAAGTACCGCTCCTGATCCCTTATGAAAAATCGCACCATCTGTCAATGACTTTGGAACAGAAATCCAACTACTGACTGAAAAAGGCTCGCTCTTGGAGAAGATACCTGTCCCACCCAAGTCCAACCAAGAATCTCCATTGAGTTGAACTCCTTTTCCTCTTACTCCACGCACATAAACCGGTGTCTGATTTTTCACCTCGCTGGTTTCCATCGTTCCTTTTTGGAAGGGCGAAAGCTGGTTTTGAATCGCGTTTTGATCAAAGGAATAGAAAGCGACACGACTAGTGGGAAACGCACGATTTGCTTCCTTATGGTAAGATTTTGAGGACAGCCAAGTCTGAAATGCACCTTCTTCTTGTTCAGCTACTTCTCTCAATTGATCTTCTTCTTTCTCTTTTTGAGAAAGTAGATAGGCCAGCATTTTATCCTTTTCTTGATCTGTCAAAAGCATCGTTGGAGCAGGCATGGCATTATCCCAAGAAATCTGTCCAGCCTCATCCACCTGATTGAAAAAGCTACTCATTTCGAAAAAATTTTTCTGGGAAATCGGATCGAATTTGTGATCGTGGCAACGTGCACAGCCCAAGGTCAATGCCATAAAGGCCTGTCCTGTAGTACTCGTACGATCTACCACATATTCCACCCGATACTCCTCTTCCACAATTCCCCCCTCCATGTTTTGCGGATGAATCCGATTGAAAGCTGTTGCAATCAACTGTTCTTTAGTCGGATTGGGGAGAAGGTCTCCTGCCAACTGATCTGTGATAAATTGATCGTACCGAAGATTTTGATTGAATGCACGGATGACCCAATCCCGGTAGGGTGAAGCGTCTCGATACCGATCTACTGTATAGCCATGTGTGTCTGCGAATCTCGCAATGTCTAACCAATGGGTCGCCATTTTCTCGCCATAGTGAGCAGAATTGATCAGTCTGTCGACCTGCACTTCATACGCATCCTCCGATTGATCTGCCAAAAAAGCATCTATTTCCGCCACGCTGGGGTTCAGGCCGGTTAAATCCAGACTTAGTCTTCTTAAGAGGGTTTCCTTATCCGCCTCGGGTGAAGGTTTGATTTCTTCTTGTTCCTGCTTGCTTAGAATATAGTGATCTATGGAGTTCTTCGCCCATGAGTTATCTTTTGTTTTCGGGAAGTCTGTTTTTTGAGGGGGTATAAAAGCCCAATGTTTTTTGTATTCCGCACCATCCTCAATCCATTTGATGAGAATTGCCTTTTCCCTTGGAGACAGTACTAAGTTGGATTCTTTGGAAGGCATCCGGTAATCTGGATCATCAGAAATAATTCGATGAAATAGTTCGCTGTTGCGGAGGCTGCCGGCTTTGATCGCAACCTTTCCCGGCGAATCTTGGAGCGAGGCAAAAGCCAATTCAGAACTGTGGAGACTAAGACCAGCTTGCTGTGCTGCCAGATCAGGTCCGTGGCAAGCAAAGCATTTATCGGATAATATGGGCTTTACGTGAATATTGAAATCTAAAGCTTGTGGTAATTCTTCATAAGCTGCCTGAACCTCCTCTGGGAGATCAGGGCTACAAGAATACATCAGGTATGTGAAGCAGAAAAAACTCAGTATTCTTATGTTCATTTTAAATAGAATCTTCTTTGACCTCATTAAAAACAACTTAAGATATTACAATCTATTGGCGCTTCCAAAAAATGGATAATCGTTTCATTCTTCAATTAAAATTATAATTTCTTTATCCTAGGAAAATAACTGAATTGCCAATTTATTTCCGATTCACAGGAGAGCGAATTACTTAATATTATTGGTCTGGACAGATTCAGTTGTTATTCACCAATATGCACTCAATATGATTTACTTTAAAGATTAAAAGCTAGCTGAAAAATTAATATATCTTTTTTACAAAAGATTTTGTGCAGCCTTTACTTAATTGCGAGATATAACTTGGGGATTTGAATTTAAATGAGACTCACCCAAGTCGAAGGTATCTCAATTCTTCGGAGCGATAGCTTCGTATTTGATAGTTTACCAATAAAAAAAAGATTAAG
>Ga0209491_10009731_pt1 | contig 11696 bp, 12 predicted proteins | sample BON02_FD_187213 | JGI IMG/M metagenome (GOLD analysis project Ga0209491, IMG submission 187213) | Freshwater microbial communities from Lake Bonney liftoff mats and glacier meltwater in Antarctica - BON-02 (SPAdes) (version 2) | ecosystem: Environmental > Aquatic > Freshwater > Ice > Glacier...
TCGGATACATCCCACCCGCAGAAGCAGAGGAGGCGTTCTATGCAAACCTGAACTCACTCGATATGGTCGCTTAGTCGTTGAACAAATCACCCTCCGGTAAACCCGGGGCGGTTCATATCGGCCGATGAAGCTTCCACGCCACCAGCACTGCGCCCGCCGCAATCATGGCCACCCCGGCCCATTGCACCGTCCCCAGCCGCTCGCCCAGAAAGACCGCCGCAAACACCGCCACCAGAACCACGCTCAGCTTGTCCACCGGCGCAACGCGCGACGCATCGCCCAGCTTCAGCGCGCGGAAATAGCACAACCACGATGCCCCTGTCGCCAGACCAGACAGCACGATGAACCAAAGGCTGCGCCCCGGCAGATCCCCCAACGGCTGCCATTGCCCCGAGACAAATACCAAAATCACCAGCGCGCCCAGAATCACCACCGTTCGCAACAGCGTCGCAAGATCAGAGTTGATTCCCGTGATGCCCACCTTGGCAAAAATCGCCGTCATGGCCGCGAAGGCCGCCGATAACAGCGCCCAAACCTGCCGATGCTGAAAAAAGCCCTGCATCCTTGCCTCCCCTAAAACCCCAAGCTGGCATGACCAGAACAGGGTTCGATCCTTCGAGGTAGCAAGTTCCGCCAATTCACCTCTAATTCTTGGCGCTTGGGATTTGCGCTGCGGCCCCGATTCCCGCTATACAGATCAAGTCAGGACAGTAGGTCCGAGACCCTAATCAGAACACGTGCGGTGCCAGGGGAGCGCGTGGGGTGGATGGAGGGTCTCGTAGGGGTGCGAGGCCCTCCATTTCGTTGTGGCCCCTGATTTCCCCGCGATTCCGTACCTGACCCTGCAAGGGGCTAGTCGCATCCCCTGCCGCCGCGTTATGCCATGGGTCAGCCAAATGCGGATTGCCCCATGACCCTTAATCTCACCGATCTTTGCCGCGATCTTGCCATCGCCTTCACCCGCCAGCCCAGCGTCACTGGAACCGCCGATGAAATCACCTTTGCCCCGTGGCTGGCCGCCCATCTGCGCGCGCAAACCTGCTTTGGCCCCGAGGTCGAAGTCTGGACATTCCCTGTCGCCCCCAATGATCCGCGCCTCTGCGTCGCCCTGCTGATTCCCGGTCCGGGCCCGGAAACCCTGCTGTTTACCGGCCATTATGACACTGTCACCACCGCCGATTACGGCGATCTTGAACCCCTCGCCATCCACCCGCCCGCCCTGACCAAAGCCCTGCTGCATCGCGTCAAAGACGCCACCCCCGGCACGCGAGAGGCTTTGGTCCACGCAGACCTCGCTTCCGGCCAATTCCTCCCCGGCCGCGGCCTTCTGGATATGAAGGCAGGCCTCGCCGCTGGCCTTGCCGCCATGTCCGCCCTTGTCGAAGACGGCGCCTTGCCCGGAACTCTCCTTTTCGTCGCCGTCCCCGATGAAGAAAACGCCTCCGCCGGTGCGCGCGGTGCCGCCCGCGCCTTGCCGAAACTCCTGGCCGACCGGGGCCTGACCCTTCGCGCCGCAATCAACCTTGATGCCATCGCCGACAATGGCGACGGCACCGCTGGCCGAGTGCTTGCCACCGGCACCGTGGGCAAGGTTCTGCCCACCGCCTTGGTGATCGGCGCGCCGGTTCACAGCGGCTTTCCCCTGCGCGGCCTCAACGCCGCCGTGTTGGCAGGCGCCATCGCCGCCGCTTTGGAGTGGGCACCAGAGCTGACCGATGAAAGCACCGAAGACCCCGGCACCCCGATCAGCCTGCTGTCGCTGAAAGACGGCAAAAGGGGCTATGATGTCACCACCCCCGCCACCGCCTTCGCCACTTTCAGCGTGCTGAATCACCGCCGCGATCCGGCCGATGTGCTGCCCATCGTCGCTGATCTGGTCGCCCGAACCCTGGCCGAAACAGTCTCTAACCTTGCGGAAAAGGCCAGTTTCTCAACCCAGGACAAGGGCCTGATCGCCACCCCGCCCACCGTGCCCGTTCTGTTCTATTCTGATCTGCTGTCACAGGTGCGCGCCACTGACCCTTCCATCGACACATGGCTGACGCTGCGGGCCCGCGAACTTGCCGCCACCGGCGCCAACCTGCCCGATATCTGCCAATCCCTGACCCTTAATCTTTGGAATCGCTCCGGCCTTCCCAGCCCCGCCGTCATCCTCGGCCTCGGCTCCACGCCCTATCTTGCAACTCACCTAGACGACCCGGAAATCCTCATCGCCGCCCGAAGCCTTGCGGCGAGTGCCGCCACCCACGGCACCACCCTAACCTGCGTCGATTACTTCGCCGGAATTTCGGATATGAGCTTTTTCGGCCAAGCCCCCGCCGCCGCCTTCACCGCCCAAACCCCCGGTTGGGAAACCCTCGTCGGCCTCGGCCCAAACAGCCTGACCAACGTCCCCACCCTGAACCTCGGCCCCTGGGGTCGCGATTACCACACACCCTATGAGCGGATCGCGGTAGACTACGGCTTCCGCCTCCTCCCCCTCCTGCTCAAAGACCTCGCGCGCGGAATCCTTTGCGAGTCCAAAGGTTAACAGTTTCCTAATTTAGGGGGTCTAACCCTTGAATTATATGAATCCATTCAAGCGTCCCGAGTCGGGACGCCCCCCATCCCGCAAATAATATCCCATTCCAAATCCGAAACCGGCTGCACCGAAAGCCGCGGGCTCCTAACCAGCGCCATCCCCTCCAAACCCGGCCTCACCTTGCACTCCTCCAAACTCACAGCCCGCGAAAACCCCCGCACCGCCCGAACCCAAACGCAATCCCACCTCGGATCCTCCGTCGTGCTGTCCGGCCCAGACTCCCGGCAGACCTCCACAATTCCCACAATCTCTTTTCCGATATTCGAGTGATAAAAGAACCCCAGATCCCCCACCTCCATCGCCCGCATAAAATTGCGCGCCTGATAGTTGCGAACCCCGTGCCACTCCTCTCCCGCATCGCCCCGTCCGACCTGCTGATCCCAACCCCAAGTGTCCGGTTCCGATTTGAAAAGCCAGCGGTTCACCCGATCACCTTCTTCCACTCCCGGATCTCCACCCCCGCAAACAACCCGGCCAACGCATAAGGATCAGCCGCCGCCCAATCCCGCGCCGCCTGCACATCCGCCACCTCAAGCACCACCAGCGATCCGCACATTCCGCCATCTGCATCCAGAAACGGCCCGGCCATCTCGACCACGCCCGTCGCCGCGATATAGGCCAGATGAGCTTCGCGGCTCGCCTTGCGAACCTCAAGATGGCCGGGTTTATCATTACAAATCAACGCAACACGCATGTCTTACTCCTGCTTCAAAGGTCTGGTCATCAGCTCTCGCACAGCCTCAGCAACGGCAATCTCGCCCGCAACCAGCCGCGCCACCATCAAGGATACCGGCATCTCGATCGCCTTTTCCAGCGCGATCCGCACCACCGCCTGCGCCGTCGCAACGCCTTCGACGATCGCTTGCATCGGCACCTTACCCGCCCCCAGCGCGATGCCATGGGCATAGTTCCGCGACTTCGGCGAGGTGCAAGTGAGGATTAGATCCCCAAGACCAGACAGCCCGGCCAAAGTCTCGGCCCTTGCGCCAAGGGTCAGCGCAAACCGCAGCATTTCGGCGTAGCCTCGCGTCACCAAAGCGGCGCGGGCGCTTTCGCCAAGGCCTGCGCCGGCAACGACTCCGGCCGCGATGGCCACCACGTTTTTCAGCGCGCCGCCCAGTTCCGCGCCGATGATGTCATCGGTGCGATACAGCCGCAAAGTGGCGGTTGAGAGACGTTCTTGTAGGGCCGCCGCCTGCGGATCGTCACAGGCCAAGGTCAGGGCGGTGGGTAGGCCGCAGGCGATATCGGCGGCAAAACTGGGGCCGGTAAGGACGCCGACAGCGGCTTTGGCCCCAGCGGCGCGGATGACTGCCGTGGGGCCCTGAAGCGAGGTCAGGTCAATGCCTTTGCAACAGGCGATGAGGCTGGTTTGCAGGAGAGCTGTGCCTTGTGCAGCAAGAAAGGTGGAGAGCTGTTGCATTGGCAATGCGAGAAGAACAACGGCACATTCCGCAAGGTTAGAAACATTTTTAGTGATTCGAACGCCATCTGGAATAGCCACATCGGGCAAGCGAGGGCTGCGGCGGGTGTCGTTTAACGTGCTGTCACGGCCCCACAGGATGACCTTGCGGCCATCGGCGGCCAAGGCCACGGCCAATGCAGTGCCGAATGCCCCTGCGCCTGCGATGCCGATCATGCTTTGGCTCCTCGTTTTCCAGACCCGATTACGGGGGCGGCGCTTTCGTCCAATGGCCAGCGTGACCGGGCGGAAAGATCGGCGCCGTCGCGCTGACCGGATTGAAACAACTCTATCCCTGCCCAGGCAATCATTGCGGCGTTATCGGTGCAAAGCGCCAGCGGAGGGGCCAGAAAGTGGGTGCCTGCGGTGGCGCAAACAGTCTCTAACCTTGCCCGAAGAGCGGTATTGGCCGCCACGCCGCCTGCCACGGCGATGGCGGAAACTGGAAAGGCCAACAGGGCGCGGCGGGTCTTTTCGGCCAGCACATCGGCAACGGCAGCCTGAAACCCGGCGCAAAGATCGGCGCGGTCTTGCACCGTCAGCCCACCCTTTTCGGCCACAACCGAATCGCGGGCGCGCAGAACGGCTGTTTTCAAGCCGCTAAAGGACAGATCGCAACCGGGCCGGTCCAGCAGGGGGCGGGGAAAGGCAAAGCGGGTGGGATCGCCCTGGGCTGCCTCAGCCTCGACCGGGGGGCCGCCGGGTTGGGGCAGGCCGAGGAGTTTGGCAACTTTGTCAAACGCCTCGCCCGGCGCGTCGTCAATGGTGCTGCCAAGGCGACGAAACTGGGCGGGCCCTTCAACCGCCAAGAACTGGCAATGCCCGCCAGAGACCAGCAGCATCAGATAGGGATAGGGCAGGGAATCTGTCAACCTTGGGGTCAGGGCGTGACCGGCCAAATGGTTAACGCCGACCATCGGCAGGCCGGTTGCAGCGGCCAGTGCCTTGGCTGTCATCAACCCGGAAATCACGCCACCGATGAGCCCGGGGCCTGCAGTTACGGCGATGCCGTCAAGGTCGCTAAGGGTCAGGCCAGCGTCGGCCAAAGCGCGGGAAATGCAGGTATCCAGCCGCTCTACATGAGCGCGGGCAGCAATTTCGGGGACCACGCCGCCGAAATCGGCGTGCAAAGCCGATTGGCCCTGCACGACAGACGACAGGATATGGCCCTGATCGCCAATGGCACGGACAACGGCGGCAGCGGTATCGTCGCAGCTGCTTTCAATGCCGAGAAAGGTTAAGGGTGTGGGCATGGTTGCGCTTGTTAGGGGGTGCTTATCGCAGGTAGCATTGGGTTGCCTTTGATACAATCCTTGCCCGGAAAGGGATGTCTGCAGCCGTGACCAATCAGCCCCCCCTTTCTGGCATTGCCGTGTTGATCACCCGGCCGCAGCCGCAGGCCGACCGGCTGGCGGAGGCGTTGCGGGCGGTGTTGCCGGTGGCGGTGCAAGTGGTGGTTGCCCCGCTGATGCGGATGGAATTGCTGGCGGTTGGCGTGCCGAAGGGGCCTTTTGGCGCAGTGATTTTGACATCTGAGGCGGGGGCGATGGCCGCCGCGCGGTTGCGTTCAGATTTGCCGGCCCTGGTGTATTGCGTTGGTCCGCGCACGGCTGAGGCGGCTTTGGTGGCAGGGTTTGTCATCGGCGAGGTTGCGCCGACGGCTGAATTGCTTTTGCCGCGCTTGATGGCGATGACCCATGACGGGCCGCTGATTTATTTGCATGGTCGCGATGTATCAGTGCGCATTGATCAAGTGCTGAATGACGCGGGAATTGGGACGGATGGTGTGGCGGTTTATGCTCAGCAGAGGTGCAATTTGAGCGAGGAGGCAATCGACGTGTTACGGGCTAAAAGGGCGGTGTTAGTGCCGCTTTATTCGCGCCGGTCGGCTGAATTGTTCTTTGCGGAATGCCCGGACGACGTGCGGACGGAGGTCTGGCCCTGTGTGATCGCGAAACCGGTTCTTGCGGAGGTGCCGAAGGGCCTTTTGGCGCGGGTTCTGGTGGCCGATGCACCGGATGGTGCGGCAATGACGACGGCGATCTTAGGGGGTGTTGTGGCCTTGTTGGCTTGAAGCGGCGGGCTTTGGGTGTTTAGGTGAGGGCCATGAACAGTGATCAAGATAGCAAGGTGCAAGCGGCAATGACGACGGACGATGACCAGATCAAACCGTTGATTGTTGAGGATTCAGAGTTGGCGGATCCGCTGGACAGCGTGCCGCCAGAGGATGTTATTGTCACTCCCAAACCGCGCCGGGGTCGGGGCTGGATGGCTGTCGTGGCGCTGGTGTTGATTGGCGGTTTGGGTTTTGCGGCCGCTTGGTTTGATGTGCTGAAGTTGCGCGGGGAAGACCCGGTGCCGGCTTTGCAAGCGCAGGTTTCGGCCTTGGCCGAGCAGGTTGCCGCTGGTGAGGCGGTTTTGGCTGCGGTGAAGGCGCAGGTTGCGGCCGGGGACGTTTCGGCTTTGTCAGCGCGGGTTGACGCTCTTGAACAGGTGCCAGCAGGCGACGGATCGGTGACTACGGCGAATTTCGCGACCCTAGCGGGGTCTGTTGCGGCGTTGAAAGATCAAATGGGCCGGTTGACTGGCGTGGCCGCAGATGACGCATCCGTGCGCGCAGCGGTGGATCAGGCGATGGCGGATTGGACGGCAGCGCGGGCGGCCGAGGCTGATGCGACCGTAGAGGCCGCACAGGTGAAGGCGGTGCAGGTTGACGCGGTGCAGCGCATTCGCGCGGCGGCGTTGAGCGGCGCGCCTTATGGTGACGCGCTGGTGGCGCTGGACGGGCTGGCGGTTGATGCGGTGATCAGCGGCGGGGCCGAGGCGGGTTTGCCGACGCTGGCCGCGCTGACCGAGACGTTTCCAGATGCGGCGCGGGCGGCGTTGGACGTGGCGCGACGTGCTGAGGTGGGCGAGGGTTTCGCCGCGCAATTGGGCAACTTTCTGGATATTCAAACCGGCGCGCGATCGCTGGAACCGCGCGAGGGCACAGACCCGGACGCCGTTTTGTCGCGCACAGAGGCGGCCGTCAAAGCGGGCGATCTGGCCACGGCATTGACGGAACTGGCAGGGTTGCCGGTGGTTGGCCGCGCAGAGATGGCCGATTGGATTGCCCAAGCCGAAAAGTATCAAGCGGTGGAGGTGGCTTTGGCCGCGCTGTCCACTTCTGTTGGCCTGTAAGGAGACGCATGTGATTTGGTCGCTGACAAAGGTTGTGGCTTTTCTGGTGGTGATCGCCGGATTGGCGGTTGTTGCAGGATTTATGTCTGACAGCGGAGAGACGCTGCGGATTTGGGTCTGGGGGCAAGAGCGGACGCTGGGCCCGTTGCAGATGCTGATCGCGGCGGTTGTGCTGGTGGCGCTGGTCTGGCTGGTGCTGAAGGTGTTCGCGCTGTTGATGGCGACGTTTCGGTTTCTGAACGGGGACGAGACGGCAATCAGCCGGTTCTTTGATCGCAACCGCGAGCGTAAGGGTTATGCCGCGATGTCGGACGCGCTGGTGGCCTTGGCCTCGGGCGAACCGGCGGCGGCGATGCAGCGGGCGCGGGCGGCAGAGCGGCTGTTGAACAAGCCGGAACTGACGACGCTGTTGGTGGCGCAAGCGGCCGAGTCTTCGGGTGATAATGCGGCGGCAGTGTCGGCCTATAAATCCTTGTTGCAGCAAGACAGCACCCGGTTTGTGGCCGTGCGCGGATTGCTGCGCCACAAGCTGGCCGAGGGCGATACCGATACGGCGTTGAAGCTGGCGGAAAAGGCCTTTGCCTTGAAGCCGCGCCATTCTGAAACGCAGGATATTTTGCTGAAACTGCAGGCCGACAGTTCCGATTGGAAGGGGGCCCGCACCACGCTGGGAGAAAAGCTGCGCAGCGGGGCATTGCCGCGCGCGGTGTACCGTCGGCGCGATGCGCTGCTGGCTTTGCAAGAGGCCAAGGGGATTACCGATGAGGCCAGCACCGATGAGGCTCGCGAGGCGGCTATTGAGGCCAACAAGTTGTCGCCGGATCTGATTCCTGCTGCGGTGATTGCGGCGCGGGCGTTGGTTGAAAAAGGAAATGCAAAGGCCGCAACCAAGGTTCTGAAAAAGGCCTGGTCGGTGTTGCCACACCCGGATCTGGCGGCTGCCTTTGCCGACATCGAGCCGGAGGAGACACCGGAAGCACGGTTGAAGCGCTTCAAAGTGCTTTTGTCTGCCAAGCCGCAAGAGGAAGAAGCCCGCCTGACCCAAGCCGAATTGCTGCTTGCAGCGCGTGATTTCACTGGGGCCCGCGATGCGCTGGGCGATCTGGCTGAGAACCACCCGACGCAAAGGTCATTGGCGATTCTGGCAGCGGCGGAACGCGGATCAGGTGCGGCAGAGGCCGACGTGCGCCGCATTTTGTCGCTGGCCTTGCAAGCATCGCGCGGGCCGCAATGGTGCTGCGACAAGTGCCAGACAGTGCATGAGGAATGGCAGCCGATCTGCGCCAGCTGTGGCGGGTTTGATACCCTGTCTTGGCGCGAACCAGCACAAGAGGCCCGGCTGCGGCCCGGCCCGGCAACGGACCTGTCATCGTGCCTGTTCGGGCAGGATCCGCCCTTGGTTTTGACCGCTTCAGTGCCGGAAATGGTGGAAGAGATCGAAGTGGAAGCCGTGGCAGAGCCTGTTGCGAAAGAGGCGGCAATGCCCTTGGACGAGATCCTGCGCCGAGCAAATTAGGGCTACGCAGCCGCAACAACCGGTTCTATACGCCAGCCCGTGTCGCGGGGCGTTGGTGCCGTGATGGAAAAGAAGCGCCCCGGCAGCTCAGCGGGTAGAGCGCGGTATTCGTCTTTAGTGCCTAGATTGGTATTTTACGTTTCACTATCAACAGGTTAGGTTTCTAACAGTCTTGTTTTACAGGATGTTTCGAGATCTGCGGGATAAGCCAACGTATCGCTTGGGCGGTCTGGCTGCACACTATCAGTCTGCAAACAATGAAATCATGCTATAATTGTCCGAAGGACGACAACTTTCGATGGATTTTGCGACTTCGGCTTTCAGTTCTGAAGGCGAGCGAAGCCAGTTCATGCATTTCAAAGCCTCTGTTACAAAAATCGGCCCGAGGCCAAACTTCCCCCTCCCTGGAACGGGTTCATCCGACGCGTTGGGTTTGTGGCGTCCCAAGGGCGGGAAAGCGGCTCAGGATTGCGGCCCTGAACGGCAGTTCGGCCATCTCTCTGCCGAAGTCGCGCGCCATGCGTTGCTTGGCAATGGTTTGCCTTCAAACCATGAGAGGATTCGTCTCGACATGATTTCGTCGGTGATCCTTGCTCCAACAATTGCCCCCTCTCACACATGCTTTGCATGTGTTGCCCGTTGCCTGACAGGCGTGCCTGCACGCCTAAAAGGGGGCAACAGATGCGGGATTGCGACGTTCAGGCCGTTCTTGCGGCGCGACAAGGTTCTGAAACCCGGCACCGACCAATCGAGCCTGGCCAGCTTCAACAGGCTTTCTACCAGCCCTGTCATTTGCTGCAATAGAAGTCCGAACGATGCCTTCAAAGTCAGACATGCTTGGATTGCCGCAACGGTGAAAGTGGCCGAATGGTCCTACTTTCCGCTGGGCTCAGCCAGCCAAATCGTCTCCGGGTCAAACCAAATCTGCTGCGATCCGCGCTGCTTCAGGGCTGAATTCTAAGGCTGCACCCGGTTAAAAAGGGGGAGATTACCACCCTAGCTCATGGCTTAGGGCAAAAACTGACTCAACGCGGCAGCCATCTCTATCTTGATTTGTCGAGGGCTGAGATAAGGTGGTGCCCCATGACGGACTCGAACCGCCGACCTTGTCCTTACGAAGGACCTGCTCTACCAGCTGAGCTAATGGGGCTACGCGAACGCCCGTCTAGACGGAACGGGCGGCCACTTCAAGTCAGATTCAGAACGGAATATCGTCGTTACCATCATTCGGCGTGAAGCTTGCTGGAATCTTGTTATCAGTCAGCTCGTCGCTCTTGTCACCTGTGAGGAAGAACCAGTCACCACGCCTGCGGTTCAGTTTCCACGGGATGGCCCGCAAGCTTCAAGGCACATGGAAGCCACAAATGACATGTTCACCGGCCGTGTTCTTGCCGAACAGGATGATCCATCCTTGCCACATCTTGGAGACCGGGAACGACAGCCTCCGATCTAAGGTAAGGGCAACTTCCGCAGCCCGAAAGTCGAAGGAGCGAAGGTAATCCCCCCGAAAGTAAAGGGCTGCGGAAGTAGAATTTTCTCGGCAAGATGAACGAGGGGAATTCAAATGAAGACAAGCAGATACACAGAGGCTCAGATCCTTGCGATCCTGCGGCAGGCTGAAGGCGGCGTGCCCCCTCTCGGTGAATGCTAGGCATTCGCCTGCCGGGCAAAGGGTGGCTGAGCTTTGCCGTGAGCATGGCATGATGCCATTGCCCGGCAATGGTTTGGCTTCAAACCATGAGAGGGAACGCGTCCTTCTACAAGTGGCGAGCAAAATATGGCGGCATGGATGCGTCCATGGTCAGCCAGATGAAGGCCATGGAGGAGGAGAACCGCAGGCTGAAGCGGATGTTTGCGGACCTGAGCATGCAGAATGACTTGCTGAAGGAAGCCCTTGTAAAAAAGTGACTGGGCCATCCGTTGCCCGGAAGGCAAATGCCTTCATTTGCCGTGGGTCAACGCCGCGAGATGGCCGAGAATGCGGTGGCGCGACGCGGGGCAAGCATTGCTTTGGCCTGCCGGGCTTTCGGGGTCAGCGAGACCTGCTATCGCTATGGTCCCAAGCTGCGTGCCGAGAATGAAGAAATCGCTGACCTGCTGGTTGGGCTGACCGATGCCCGCAAAACCTGGGGGTTCGGCCTGTGCTTTCTGCATTTGCGCAACGTGAAGGGGCATCCATGGAACCACAAGCGCGTCTACCGGATCTACTGCGAGCTGGAGTTGAACCTACGGATCAAGCCCCGAAAGCGGCTGAAGCGGGACAAACCCGATGCGCTGGCGGTGCCAGATGCGCCGAACGTGACTTGGTCCATGGATTTCATGGCTGATCGGCTTGGTGATGGCCGTGCCTTTCGATTGTTGAATGTTCTCGACGACTTCAACCGCGAAGGGCTTGGCATCGAAGTCGACTTCTCGCTGCCAGCCGAACGCGCCATACGCAGCCTCGACCGCATCATCGAATGGCGCCGAATACATCAGTGAAAAGCTCATGAAATGGGCTGCTAAACATGGGGTTACCATCCAGCACATCCAACCCGGACAGCCGCAGCAGAACGCCTATATCGAACGCTACAACCGCACCGTAAGGCATGAATGGCTGGACCAATACATCATCGAAAGCATCGAGCCTTACGGCGATTGAAGGCACTCGCCTACCGGCCAATGGGAGGCACAGGATCACGCCACGCAATGGTTATGGACTTACAACAACGACCGCCCCAACACGGGCATCGGCGGCATAACGCCCGCAATGAAACTGAAAAGGCTTATCCCCTTTGATCCGGCTGCACATGATGTGGTGCGACGCGGCTTGCCAACATGAAATGTTCTGGTATTGTTCTACCCATGCCAGCCAGATGGAAAAACGACAAACCTGTGTCCCGCCCGGCGTTCGACGCCCGGTTTTCCAATGAGGAAGCGTGCTCGCATTATCTGGCGGAACATCGTTGGCCAGAGGG
>Ga0209491_10009734_pt1 | contig 11694 bp, 5 predicted proteins | sample BON02_FD_187213 | JGI IMG/M metagenome (GOLD analysis project Ga0209491, IMG submission 187213) | Freshwater microbial communities from Lake Bonney liftoff mats and glacier meltwater in Antarctica - BON-02 (SPAdes) (version 2) | ecosystem: Environmental > Aquatic > Freshwater > Ice > Glacier...
GCAGCAGCAGCAGCAGCAGCAGCAGCAGCAGCAGCAGCAGCAGCAGCAGCAGCAGTAACAGTAACAACAGCAGCATAAATGTCAGCAGCAGCAGAAGTGCCAGCGGCTCGGGTTCCGGCAGGAATTCAGCTGCAGGCAACCAACGCGGGGTACGTTTTACGCCAGTTATTGAGTTTCATGTCCATATTTTCCTCACTTTGAACAACTCGCGTAGCGTCTTGCGTTATGCGTTCCCGTTTTGTGCTTAGTCTTCTGCTTCGATCGCAATACGGAGCACCAGCCCGAACGGCACTGAACGCTTCCACTCCTCTATTGCAGCCGCGTCGTCAATTTCCGGTGTCAGTCGGCCCTCTATTTCGAATAGGGTAGGACGGTTATCCGGCCCGAAAGACAAGGTGTGTACGTTCAAGCTTTGCGTGCTCTCATTGCGCTTTCTTCGTTGCTTGCCTTTGTTTTTACAGCATTGTTTTTGTGTGCAGGGCTTATACAGAACAAAGGCGGTCCACTGGACGTTTGCGTTAGCCAACGCTGATCCGACTGAGGAATTGCTGGAACCAAAAGCTGCATGCGCGCCCGGAGAATCCTATTCACCTTGGAGATTAAGATTTGATGAAGCAGTGGCGATGGCCCAAGTTCGTGGCGTGGTTTTCGAGAGCCAGTGCGCGTTAGATTGGTGGCGTGAAGCTGAACTTGGGCTTCAATCAACTCCAAGTGGGAGGTGCACCCTTTGCGACCGTGGCGAGTTCACCGACACGACGACGCTCAAATCTCTCTTCGCAAATAATACTTGGCATTGCCCCTGCCGGGCAACACACGTTTCGTACAGATTCCGAGAAACCGAGGTTAGAGCCAAGGCCAAAGAATGCGACCTCAGTATCGAAGACAGCGAAGCGGATTATGCCGGTGGAGTACGCGAACACAACCGAAATTACAGCCCGGTCCTGCGATGCCTCCGAGGTGGGTGCATGTGGCCGACGCACAGAAACATGACAGTACAAGATCTAGCTCTCGGCAGCGGCCGGCACCCCTGCACGTGCCGAATGGCGGTGCGCAAGGGCGCTCGCGCGGCCGACATTGCATTCAAGGCAAAGCAGGCACTCAGCAGCACACACCTGGTGCTACCTGAAGTGCGCGTTCCCGTAGCAGTCGCCGTAAAGAGCACGCTTCCAACTGACATGGTTATCTATAACTTGAAATATGAACCCAAGGCAGCAGTAGAAACGGACGGAATGCAGCACACAGACGAGAATTCTGCCGGTTTCGCTCGAGGTCTCACCGCCGGCAATAAGGCAGCTATCTTTAAGAAACGCATCATGTACGACCGCGCCAAAGACCGTGCCTGGAGGCAGAAGGGGGTCAGCACGCTGCATGTTCACCAGCACGACTACGGAAAGGCCGTGCAGATCATCGTAGCATTTGTTGCTCTGATTGATGCAATGGGCCTCTCTCAAAGCCACGTTTGCATCCATGCCGTAACGAGCCCGGAGCAGTATTCGAGTGTCATTCCAGATGACATGAAAGTTGGGATGCTTGCCTACGACTCCAATACGGAAACTTTTGTGCCGGCTGTGTGGACGTGAAAAGTCCGACATCTGCTTGGGCATAAACATTGATGTACCATTAAAGATTCAGCTGCTGCCACACTAAGAAAGAGACGTAATGAGTCCTTGTGAACAACAGGAGAGTAAGTTTCTTCTGGTATAAAACTGTCATAGGGTCGCTGCAAGTAACCTTGAGCGACTAATCTCGCACGATAACGAGTAACTGCACCATCCTTGCCAACTTTACGCTTGTAAACCCAACGGCAACCCAATAATTGGCGACCATTTGTATCGGATTTCAGAACGCGACGATAAACACCAAACTTAACCATAGACGTAATTTCATCATCCATGGCATTCTTCCATCGCTCGTGTTCAGCACAAACTTCTGGCTGCACCTCTTCAAACCGCGTAGGTTCAGGTGCTAAGGAGAAATCAATTTTCAATGACGTAGAATTAAACACTTTCGTCATTTGATGCTCAGCCCACTTAATTCCGAATTGACGGTCTTCAATGTGCTTAATTAATAATCCTGGCTTAAAACACGTCTTCAACGCTTCATTGAACACAAACTGAGCTCTTGCTAGGCCTTTACTTTCAAAAGCCTTCGCTAGTAAATAGTCAGTGTGATCACCAGGTTGCACATATCGACCAATGTCTTCAAGAATATGTGTAACTCCATAACGATCCGATACCATCATAGCACAGTGAACGTGCCCTGGTAAATCGGGTTCAAGTTTTGGATAAACAATGTAACCCCGACGATAGTCCCATAAAATATCGTCGTTGCTCGCTCCCAACTCCCTAGCTTGAGAATGAGATTTGGCGTGCATGTATTTCAAATAACGAGTACGCGCCTGCGAGTTGCCCTTCTTTGGACATGGATTTAAATAAACAAGTGGAGTATCCGTCATACGAACATGCTCCAAAAACTTGCGGTCTTCCTCTAAGTAAGGCGCTTCTTGACCAACCGGTAATAGGCGAAGCGGTCGAAGAATAGCACCCTCAATTAGTAACTGACGAGCTTTTGCTGCCCTCATGGAATCATCCGACAATCCCCCCCCCAAAACAGGAGGCAAGGGTAAATCAATACGCTCCCTCAAAGAGGACGGCGTCGCATGAGTAGGGCCAATAGGCTCCCTCAAACTTGCAGTCAACGGATCAGCAGAGGAGTGTAATTGCTCCCTCAAGCCTGCTGGTTGAGTATCGGATAAATGGTTCCGTAATACACTTTCATCATCAAGTAAAGATGTAAGTGTTTGTGTACTGCCTTGAGGCGGTCCACGTGGATCTGGCAAATAATTCGGATCCATAAATAAATTTCTAACAGCATCACTCGAGTCAATAGAATCAGACTCGAAGTCGTCAATGGCCACGGCCATGTCCCCGCCTTCCCGCATAATTTTTCGACGAGAATCAAAATGACGGAGACTATCAATACGATGCTTGAAATTTTCATAAAAGTACGCATCCCGAGACGCATGGTAGCGTCTAATCTCAGGATCAAACAAGCGCCATCCATCGGTCGAAGGGTCAAAGCCCATAAATAACATTTTACGACCACGAGGGAGCCCCGGTACCTTTGTAAACTTGTCGTTGGCTATAAATTCGAATACATCGCAGCCAAAGACTTTCATCTTACTCCAATTTGCTTTACGACCAGTGAGCATTTCCCACGGCGTGGACATACCCGTGTGAGAGTTCGGAGTCCTGTTCCACAAATATTGACTGTAAGATACAGCGTCCACCCAAAATGCTGGACTAAGTCGAGCCTCCCAAAGCATTGCATCAGCAGCTTTGAAGTGGTCTCTGAAGAAAACTTCAGCTCGCTTCTCTTTTTGTTCGACAGGTCTTACAACATGCCTGACATTAAATTCAGCGCAAGTTTGGCCAAATTGAGAAATAACACGAGCACGCTCTTCAGGAGCGTTACCTTCTTGATTGAAGTACTCACTACCACGATCACTTTGAATGTTTCGGACAGTAACTCCTAAACGCTTCATTTCCAATAAATAACGTCTTAGACAAGATGATGTTTCTGTCTTCGATCGCATGAAATAACACATGGATAAAGTGCTGTAGTGATCGACAAAGACGAGGCAATAACGATACCCTTGAAAACTTTGAATAGGTACGTCTTTCAAATCAGTGGATACGTAGTCCCCAATGTAAGATGCCTTTGTCGTATTCTCGCTGACTGCTGGTGTTGCAGCTCGGCGTATTTTGGCTTGTGCGCAAGTATCGCAATTGCAAGCCGTTGAGTGATTTCCTTTAACTTTGAAACCATCAACCAAATCATGTTTGTTAATCTTATTCAATTGTGAAACAGACATGTGGCGCATGCGACGATGCCATAAATTCATATCGCCCATAACACCAAAACATTTTCCATCCACGGCAAAGCTAACGCCGGGCATCTTAGAAACTATTGGATCGACTGTAGTCGCTGCTGCAGCAGTTGCTAACCAATCGTTGACATCCAATTCAAACAAACCATCACGCTCCTTCAATGGAATGCGACAGGAATCACCATGGGCTTGATAATAACACTTATCGTTTTCAAAATGAACGATAGATCCAAGCTTTAAAATTTCACTGACGGATATTAAATTCATCGGTACGTCTTTCATGGCGAATGCCTTGCCTAGATCCAAATTATAGGAGCGACCCATTGTATCTTGGACTGACAAGCATAACTGTCCTTCAGCGGACGCTACAACTGGAACATTGGAAACCCCAATGACCTTTAAATGTGACGTTTTGTGCTCACTAAATAAACGTCGAGCATCTTTCAATGTAAGTAAATGAATGTTTGAGCCGGAATCAAACACCATACGCACACTTGGTAAAGATGTAACTGGGTTCGTAAAAGAAGTCTGCTCAGTGCTGTCGAATCTCGCTGAAGAGGAAGCAACATGACCCTCACGAGCAGATAATAAATTGAAATACGTTTTCGAATAACGTTCCAAGGTAGATAAAAATAAAACTGAAGCACGCGATAAATTTTCTTCAGTTGAGGCAATGTCCTCATTAATTGTTTGTAATGGCAACTGAGCACGTAATGAGTAAAGTTTCTCATTTAATAATTGTTTGCGTAATAATTCCGCAAAGCACCTAACAGGTGTTCTATCGATATTTGGTTGATCAGACGCTTTAGTCGATAGATGTTTCACCGCAGGGTAACAAGAACGCAAGTCTGCAATTGACTCTAAGTCTACACGCAGCACCTTATCTTGCGAAGACTGCACGCTCTTAACTGACTCTCAGAATGATGAGGTATGCTCATCTGCATCATCTGATGCTTCATCTCCCCAACGATACTTGCTAGGACGAGTAGTCATCTTGCTCCTAAATGGACGAGTATGGCGTTCCAAGGACAAGTCAGCAAGATTGCCTGTCTCCGAGTCAATGACCAGATAAGAGGAACCTGCCTCTTGTTGAGCTGCATAAAGTTGCATAGACTCAGCCACTGGAAATTTGTCGTCATTCTCAGAACAGAAAATCTGAAAATTCTTGAAATTACTCATGTGATTCACATGTTCATCGTGGCGAGGCTGCTTAGGTCCGCGTTGCACGAGCACAGAATCATCTGGAATCCCTTTGGCTGGAAACGATGCAGCTGAGGAACCCAGTAAATGCTTAGGTTTCGATTCCAACTGAGCAGCGGAACCAGCCGCAGCATTTTTCGCTTGGAACTGCTGAAATTGAAGGAATGCATCCGCATCAAAACCCGGAATTCCATATGAATTCGAGTAAGGTGAGCCACCTGTAGGAGGAAAACCATTCAAAATCAAAGGAGGGTATGGGAGTCCCATGCCTCGAAAACCACTGGGCTGTGGCAGCGCAGATACTGAAGGAAGATGATCAAGCGGAGCTGAGACTAAATTTGTCTTAGCACTTTCACCTTTACCGCCTTTGCCGCCACCTTTTCCACTGCCACCACCTTTTCCACTGCCACCGCCTTTTGAACCCTTCCAACCCTTTGAACCCTTTCCAGATACATGACCTTGAGTAATAGAGGAAGGAAGTAAAGTGGCTTGAGCAAGATCTTTCCAGTAAGCTCCAGCTGTCGTAGAAACACAAGCTTGGAGTTGTCGAAGCGCCTTGTACTCCCCAGTAGAAGCACGAGCATCAAGCTCCGAAAAATCAAAGTAAATTGGCCTTCCTGCTTCGTTAACACGCCAACGAAGAGTGTTATTAAGGGATCCCTTCGGAGCATAATTCACAGCTTCCAGATAAGGATTGCAATCAATGCTATGGTTACGAAACAAATTTTTCACAACTTTGAGATTCACTGTGTAATTGTTTTTGGTAGCTGAAATCACTGATTCTTTGTCAACTGGAATATGAGAATTTGGGTCTCGAGATCCAGAAGCTTTAACGGAAGCTTGAAGGTCTTGCTTTGGATAAACTACCATTGCAGACGCACGAAAGTTTGAAGACTGATCTGAGCCAAATGCCATTTCAGGATTGCCATTGTACTTGGCATTGTTACTTTCTTTACCTTCAATCATGCTTTTGCCAATTTGTGCACGAAGCAAGTCTTTCGTTTCGGAAAGAGAAAGAAAAACCTTAGAAGGGGACGTCATACTTTGTCTATAATCATCAATGACTGAATTAACAAAGGCGTTGCTACTTGAATCTTGAGCATAAAGAACACTTCGAGATTTCAAGGTAGCAGCCAGAGAGGTAAAGAAAATCCTCAAGATTAACGCATCATTCGATAAGAAAGTTTTAAAATATGAACCATCAAGCATGCGTTCAGCTTCCAAACGAAGCTTTGTTACATGGGCCTCTAAATTTGATAGTTGTAAAAGCAATCCAACTTCAATAAAAATGATAAAAGAGAATAAAGAACTAACTTGTTCCATAATAGTACTCTGAAGAGGATCTGGCTGTAACAGAGTTGCCATGAGTCGCATTGCCATAACGCCACGAAAAATAGGTAAATTCATCGACTGCGAAACATACATACGAAGTGGAGTTGGCAACTGGTACGGATCAAACTGTCGGGTTTTCAAACGTTCAACTTGTTGCTTAGCATCAGCAAGTCCCGAAAAATTTTGGGAGAGGCAGCTTATCACAATCAGTACAAATTCAAACAGCAAACACTGACCCGCTGAGTACCGGTGAAGTCCACGTAACGTAGCTGCTGAAATGGGCACAAGATTGCCACTTAAATTCTTAGCTAGCTTTGAAGCAACGCTGTGAACTGCATCTTGTAGTTCCCAAGGAAAAACTTTGTCTCCAACCTTATAGATCCAAGGATGACCATAATTAGGAATAGGAGGTGAGCCAGTCGCATCCAAATGATGAGACGACGGCTCTAACTGATCAGCGGCTAAATGTGGCTGGTACTCAAATTGAGCACCACCTTGAGCCAAAGAGGCTCCAATAGATTGCAAATAGGATTCCATAGATCCCAAAATCAAAGCTTGAAAAGATGGTCCACCACCCTTGACGGAATCATAGTTTTTCGCGAGATCCACAAATTGGTCGTGCGTAAAATTACCATAACCCTTTTGCGGTCCCAAAATGGCAGCAATCGCCTTTTTATCAAACTTGTTGGAGTCGGGATAAGCCTCAAATGCCAAACATTCTGCAGCAGTCAAAGAAGGAGGACCACTGTGCTTTCCATTGGAAAAACCAGGCATAGGAGATAGAAGCTGCCAAATTGCAACCTTCAATTCATCCTCATCAGGAATACCATGCTTAGCCATTTTAGCTTTCACAAGCACTTTCTGCAATTCTGCATCTGACGCAAAGTACGGTTGCACGTCAACCGACTCAGATACAGCCTTGATGGAAGTAGCCGCCGCAGAAGATTGAGCTTCAAGTTGCTCTTTCAATTCAGACAAACGACGTGCTTGATCAATCAATAAGAACTCCTTTTCAGCGAGTTCCTTAAAATGCGCATCCTCACGTTTAGACGCAGCATCAGCAATCATCTTCGATACAACCTCCATTGTGAGGCCCTGCGAAGGCAAAGGGGCAGGTAATTCCTGCTCAAGGGGCGTGGGTTCCTCCGCCGCAGCAGACGACCCACCAAAATCGGAAACATGATCCGTAACTAATGATGACTGAGGCTCATCACTTCCCAAAGACGAATCCGCATCTGACTCAGATTTGGATTCGGTACTGCCCTTTTGCATTATGGCCTGCGTCTTTTTAGACGGGGTCTTCTTAGATTGCTTTGGAGGCATCACCCAATAATAATAAAAATTTTAAATGTCGCAATGAGGAACCGTAATACTGGGCACCATACACCTGATTCGATAACTAAAGAGGGTTGATCATTGAGACTGGGTAATTAACACTAACACAAGTAAGGCATATTGCCTTCTACATAAAACACAACTAAACAGGCTGTGAGCGATGAATCCTGTCAATGACGATCATCAACTTGTGACGATCGTCCACTCTCATGATTGGTGCAAATCTTCCAATACATGTACAGATCTCATTCGCTCCGATCCCAGACTCTATCGTCTTAGGATCTAATACGTCGGTCACGTAATGCCCACCATGAATCACTCCCTCGCATGAAGTGACTCGACGGACACCTTGATGAACAACTAAAATAATAACTCAAAAATGATTCGATGAAAGATCGACGCGTAACAATGACGCACGACGGTCAAAACACCGATAATAACAAACTTGATGAAAGATCGCTGCTTAATAACAACGAACAAAAACACCAATAATAATAATAGACTGATCAAGATTTCGCTTCGGAAACAAGCTGATCTCTGAAGTAAACAAACTTCGCTTCGTCAAGTGGCTTAGTAAATATATCTGCCAATTGAAGATCAGTAGGGCAATAGACGAACTCAACGTCTTTGTCCACAACTAGCTGCTGTAAAAATCGCAGCTTAACTTCATAATGTTTTGCATTCCGAACATGTCTCAGCCCAGAGTTAGCTTGTGCAATACACGCTGAATTATCCTCGGCAATCTGCAAAGGTTTGCCTCCATTAGCGTAGCCCAAATCGGCTAGCATACGAGAAACATGCAACGCGTCTTTCGCTGCATAAACAGCTGCATTAACTTCAGCTTCACAAGTCGAGGTAGCGACTGTTTTACCTAGAACTGAAGACCACGAAATCGGACCTCCATTCATCATAGTAACTGTACCCATAGTAGAACGCCGTGTTTCGTCTCCTGCATAATCAGAGTCTGCAAACACTTGTAATAAATTCGCTCCATTACTTAAAGGGTGCTGAGCACCTGCATACATAAGTGGTACGCTTTTGTGCTCATCAGCTCGTCGATACGTAATTCCATATCGCCGAGTATTGTAAAGGTACATAACCACTCTCTTACAAGCACGAACATGCATCGCACCTGGAGAATTAGAGAAACGTGATAACACACCAACACTGGCCGCAACATCCGGCCTTACACAATTAGTAATGTGTAATAAAGATCCAATAACGGACAAATAATCAAACTGATCCTTGGGAACCAAATTCTCTGTCTCTCGCGACAGCGGCTGAGCCAACATAGGATATCTGACAGATCTCGACTTAACAATTTCTTCAGACGTCAATATTCCCAAAGCTAACTTTGTAATAGCAAGCTCCATGTGCATATGCACCGTGCCCGCAGCTAAATCTTGCGACACGGCCATACCAAGGAGCCACTCAATAGGTTTTCCTTCACCTTCATCAATAACAAATCGCTCGCGCAATTCTGAAAGGAAAGAATCAGCTGCTTCCTGACTAGAGACAGCATAAGTAACATCGTCGATGTAAGTGCACACTAGAATGACTGAACCATCCAGTGCAACTCGGCGAAATAAACAAGGGTCGCCTAAAATCGACTCAAAACCCTTTTCAATAAGATGTGAGTGAATAGCATTCCAGAACGCATTCGAAGCTTGCTTCAAACCGTAGATCGCCTTGTGCAATTCCCAAATTTCTTCACATCCATCAGCATTAACTGATGAGTAACCCGGAGGCGCTCGCATATAGATACGCTCCGATAACGGCGCCTGTAAAAAGGCGGCCTTGACATCTGCTAAAACCTCCCCCCTGTCTTTCAGCTCTCGCCCTCGCTCTTTTCTTTGAGATCGACGCCAGCTACCTTTGCTTTTACCCCCCCCCTCCCCCCTTTTTTTTTACCCCCTGTCTCTCAGCTCTCGCCCTCGCTCTTTTCTTTTAGTTCAGCGCCAGCTCAAAACAAAAGCCTGGAGCTCTGTTGCGACCGCTCGGTGGACGCCGAGGTTACCGACGCTGCTCGGTAAAGGCTGCAAACGCCGACAAAGCCGTTTGCCGATTTTGTTCCAGCGTCGCGATGTCGCCAACGCCGGGTAGGCTTTTAGCCATGTCCGCGGGGCTGTAGCCCATTTCCTCGCGCTCCGTGTAGACGTCCTGCCCGAGGCGCTCGATGAGAGCGCCCGTCAGCGCTGCGAGTGCCTTGGCAGCAGCGGCTTTGAGGGAGGCGCGCTTGGCAGCCAACTCTTGTTCCGCTTGCTCCGCTTGTGCTGCCTGGTCCTCCAGAGCCCCGGGTTCCTGAATGGCCTCATCGTTGGAGTCCAATGGGGCCATCCGCTGCAGCTCGGTAAAGTCAGAGATCGCTGACAAAGCCGCTTGCCGATTTTGTTCCAGCGTCGCGATGTCGCCAACGCCTGGTAGGCTTTTAGCCATGTCCGCGGGGCTGTAGCCCATGCTCACGCGCTTCGTGTAGACGTCCTGCCCGAGACGCTCGATGAGAGCGCCCGTCAGCGCTGCGAGTGCTTTGGCAGCAGCGGCTTTGAGGGAGGCGCGCTTGGCAGCCAACTCTTGTTCCGCTTGCTCCGCTTGTGCTGCCGGGTCCTCCAGAGCCCCGGGTTCCTGAATGGCCTCATCGTCGGAGTCCAATGGGCCCTGGGCCGCCCGCATGAGGTACTCTACGTCTGGCATGCCCTCTGCGTGCGGGTATGCAATTCGAATGTCCCGAATGCCAATCTGCACATAACGCTTCACTGCTGAAGCATCTGTTTTTTTAACATCGGCGTCCTTGAGCTGGTTTTGTGCCAATGCAGCAAGTCCCTGGAGGTGCCGGGAGATTTCCCAGTTGTCCGCGCAGGCGCTAAACACGCGGATCGCTTGTCGCAGTTGAACGACATGTTGGCCAGTGATACGTCTATCACCCGGGAAGATAAAGTAGTTGGCCGGCGTTTTGCGTTGTTTCTTGACGGGAGATTCCTCCGCTGCGCCGCTCGCTGTTGCGGGCGCTTTTTCGTAAGCGTCTTCCATGGAGCTGTTAGACATGAGCGCACTCGCAAAGCCCAGAAGCACGGCGCCCATTTCACCCTGGTTCGACGGCGTTATGCCCGGCAGGACAACCTTCGCGCTAGTTTTTTTTCTGCTCATATTTATAACGTGAAGCCCCGGCCGAAAGTTGGACGCCAACGCGGACGAGGCAAATCAAAGCCCGATTTTGAGAAAATCCTCGGCGAATCCCACCGTCCGATGATTTCTCGGCAACGAAAATCCGGAGAATCCTCGGCTGTTCGAGCTCTGGGAATTCCTCGGCGACTTCCCCCCAGCCGCGCCGTAGATTTCTCGGCAAAAAAAAATCCGGAGAATCCTCGGCCGTTCGAGCTCTGGGAATTCCTCGGCGACTTCCTCCCAGCCGCGCCGTAGATTTCTCGGCAACAAAAATCCGGAGAATCCTCGGCTGTTCAGCTAGCTGGCTGATCAAGCTATTCCTCGGCGAAGTGCTCCCCCGTCGCGCCGTAGATTCCTCGGCCAAAAAATATGTAGAATCCTCTGCTGTTCAAGCGCCGGGGATCCCTCGGCGACCCCCCAAACACGCCACGCCGTAGCCGCGCCACCTTTCGAACCAAGAGTACATCGCCCGGGGTTTTCTCAACATGCCTAGAGTCTTTGGGTTTGAATTTTCGCGCCGCCGACAGCAGCGTTCAAACGTTGGGAACCCACGTCACACAACTTGAAGTCAACGCGAGGAAGTGGAGCGGAGCCAGGTGCGCACCTCGCAGCACGCTTCTCACTATCACATAAGGCCCAGTTTTTTTAGTGCTTTTTAGCTCGGCGTGGCGGTTGTCGATGAGCGTGCTCCCGTGGTGCGCGCTCGAACACGTGCCCCAGCTGTATTAACGTTTCCTTGGCACGGTAGGAGGAAGCCAAAGCCCCGAGGACCAACT
>Ga0209491_10009735_pt1 | contig 11693 bp, 10 predicted proteins | sample BON02_FD_187213 | JGI IMG/M metagenome (GOLD analysis project Ga0209491, IMG submission 187213) | Freshwater microbial communities from Lake Bonney liftoff mats and glacier meltwater in Antarctica - BON-02 (SPAdes) (version 2) | ecosystem: Environmental > Aquatic > Freshwater > Ice > Glacier...
GACTGAGCTACCCCCTTCTTCCATTGCACTGACAATCTTCTCCCGCAAATCCATTGAATATGCTCTCATTTTTCGCTCCACTCATCATCTGTCGATCGTACCCTATTTAGCTGGAAAACGCTGTATATCTGAAGCGCCTAATTTAATAATTATAATTAATACTTCTGACGATGTTGATTCTGTTTTAGAAAACCAAAAAAAATTTGATGAAAATTATTGGTTGACTTCTCCCTTAAATATCACTAAAAATATTATCATAAGTTTTGACTTTAAATGAAATTTGACTGGATTGAATACAATGCTTTAGCAAAAGAAATTATCAAAATAAATGATACTTGTTTAATTAAACCTGAAGCAAGTTGGCGTTGTGCAATCAGTAGAGCTTATTATTCTGCTTTTTGTGAGGCAAGGAAATATCTTGATAAATTTGAAGGAATACAAATTCGTCAAGCAGAGAGGGTGAGTGTTCATCAACGGGTAATTGATGAATTCATAAATGAGTCTGGCATTAAACAAGGCATTGGTAAGCAGAAGTGTTGAATGATAAGAATAACTAGTTAAAAATGCCCCCTATTCAGATAGAATGGAGGTAATTAAAAATAAAAAACCAGTTAGCATGATGTCAAATTTTCCAAAAATAATCAATCAATTCTTGGGCGATCTACCAAAAAATGACTATCCAGTATTAGACACGTTCAAGTTCGTATCGTGCTGGCTGAGTTTTGTGATGGATCAAAGTCAATCCAGTATGAGAGATTTGTTCAAAAGATTAAATGTTCGAGGGATAGATATGGATATATCAACTTTCTCCAAAGCTAGTAAAAATAGGGATTCAACTGTATTCCAAAATTTATTCCTCAAATTAAGAAGCAAATTAAACAAAAATCATAATATCGATCCGAAAGCTTTAGTATTATTTCCCATAGATTCGACAATTATATCCTTAACTAGTAAGCTGTTATGGAAAGAAGGATATCACCAGGTCAAATTATTTAGTGGCATTAATTTATTAACAGCAGAGCCGGATGGAATATTGATTCACTTTGGACAAGGACATGACAGTAAATATGGAGAAGAAACTATAGCTGCAACACCTAAAAATGGAGTCAGCGTAATGGATAGAGGATTTTGTAAATTAGAAAGAATCAAAGAGCTAATTCAGGACAAAGAGCGATATTTTGTGATGAGAATAAAGAATGATATGAGTTTACAGATGCTAGAAAATGGTAAATTTTTAGTAGGGACAGGAACGAAGAAAGTAGAGTGCAGAATTGTGAATTACTGTGATTTGGAAGAAAGAACAGAATTCAGATTAGTAACGAACTTAGTAGAGACAGGGGAATTTTCCGCAAGCAATGAAGAAATCGGAGATTTCTACCGAGGTCGTTGGCAAATTGAGTTACTATGGAAGTTTCTGAAAATGCATTTAAAATTAGATCGATTGATTACTAAAAATACGAATGGAATTGAGATTCAAATTTATTGTTGCTTGATTGCATATGTCCTTTTACAATTAGTAAAAATACCCAAAGAATTTGGAAGTAAAATACTAGATAAACTGAGATATTTGCAGGCTTTTATGTGTGAAAATATCAGCTATGTACATTGGTTTAGAAAGATGGTATTTGAATCATGAAAATAAGATTTTATAGGAATGCTGTATCTATTTTTAGGAGGGGTGGAATCTAACATTCAACACTTCTGATTGGTAAGAACTTAAAATCATTACTTATAGAACGAAAAAAAGTCGATTATGACAGTGATTACTTTAATCTAAATCTGAAAAAAGCTGAGCTTTGTATTAAGCAGGCAGATTTTGTAATTGCTGATTTACGTAAATTGGAGTCCTCTCAGAGTTTAAAAATTTAAGCAATTTTCAGGAGCAATCTTAATTTTCCCCCCGCCCAGCTTGACCTTCACCCCCTCATAGCGCAGGGCTGATTCATCCCCTGAAACAGGCTGAATAGCAAGAGTTAAATTCAATTATTCCAGCGATTATCATCAGGATAATTCGATGAAATGATGACGACTCGATCAAAACCTATCAAAGATTCTTATCTGATGGGTATTGACCAAATTCTCTCTCTTGTGGAATGAATCAGCCCTGGGGTTAGAGGGAGTCTGTACCCACAGTTTCCGCCGGACTGCCCTAACGCAGATGAGCAATGCAGGGATTCCGCTGCGGGTGATCCAAGAGATCTCTGGACACCGTACCCTCGACGAACTCCATAACCCACATTCCGCACTTCAATTTTTCGATCGCGAAGATCCGCCGATTCATCCATGTTGCTAGTTGTATTTTGAAAATCGAAGCAACTTAAAATTAGGCTTTTTTGATGCTACTTTTCCGAAGTGCGGAATGTGGGCTATAAGTATCTAGAAGTTAGACCAGAACAGGTGTTGGGGCGGTCGCTTCGCTGTCGCTGCTGACTCCCTTGGCATCGCCCGCACCGTTACCAGATCCAGTCCCAGACTCAGTGATAGTGACGAATTAGATAATGATGAATTAGAAATTGCTTGGCAATTTCTCTGCGCATGGAAGCAATCCGATCGGAAATATTTGCTTAAACAGATGATAGAATCGTAGTAATCTAACGCTCAAATCCGCGACTCGCTCGTTTCTGGGTTCGTCCAACCGTTTTTGGCTTGAGAGTTTCTACTACTTTTGGAGGCTGTTCATCCTCAGCCATTTGTTCTATCTCTACGATAATAGTTTCGATCTTTTCTGTCGCTGGTGTAGATGTGCTTGTCTCTATTGATTGAGGTGGTTGTCGATCTGGTGGTGTGGGTGTTGGTATAACAGTAGACGTTTGTACCGCAATCAGTTGTTGCTCACTTGCCAGGGCTATTGTCAGAGCGTTACGAATATGGTTTAGAGGATTACCATCACTAATCGGGCTTCGGCTCGGAGGGCTATTACTAATGTCAATTTTTTCAAAGAAATTTGGGATGTTAGCTATTTTCTCTTCATTTAATAAAGCTGTAACAGGTTCTGGATTTTCACCTAGAGTATTAAAAATAGATTTAACAGTTTCACTATCCCAGCCTTCTTCTAGCATTTTCCTACTGCCTTCAATAGCATAATGAGGTTTATCGCTTCTAACCTGATATCTGTCTTGAAGATCGCCATTTTTTGCATAATGACGTATGATGCGTGTTTTCTGAGCATCACTCAATTCTAGGTAACTAAAAGATTTAAGATCTGTAATTCGACTAACTTGGTTAATTAAATCTTCGACTATTGTATCTAAATTATGTATAGGGATAATCCCGCGCTTATTACCTAGTGACTTCTGCCAATTGTTATTTACTAAATAAAATTCATATATTGTCTGGTGATTGCTACCACCTTGTAAACGGTCAAACACCTTAATTTTATTTGCTTTTTTATTAATCTCAAATCTTAGTGGATAGAAAGTTCTACCAGCTTCGTTATATAAACTCAGCAAATTTTGAATGGATTTACCTGTGTGACAATCTTGGAATAATTTTCGCTCGATCTCATTATTTCTATTGGCTTCAATCTCGTCTCTTAACTTGTGATTTTTAATGAGATTATGAGGCTCTCTTATACAATTTTCAAAGTGCTGTATTAGATCGTCAACGTATTCTTCAGAATAATCCTTTGCAGTATGTTTAGGATAGTTAATCTCAATATTCCATTGCTTATTTTCTCGCTTAATTTCTAATATTCTAGCTCCACCATCAACTCGAATCTCAATATAGTCTTGATGGTATTGCCTCATTGCATAGTCTTGAAATTTTATAAATGAGTTATGATCTTTAGTCATTTGAAAAACTAATTCTACAAGTTGTTGTTCTCTCTCTTTTATAGTTTCATTAAGATAGCTCGACTGTTGTACATCTGGTTTTGGAGCTGATTCTTCCTCATAAATCCGTTCGAGTCGAGTGCGGATATCATTATTCTCAGCTTCAATACGGTCGAACTCTTCACCCCGATCCGTTGCGATCCCTTTTCGCTTCATCGCCATCGCATGAACCCCCACATGGATTTGAGGGATAAACTCACTACCTTGGTCTTGTAGGCTGCGACAATCGATCCGAGCATTTGAGCCAGACATTTCTAAATATTTATTGGTAATTGATTCCCAACTTTTACGATGACTTATTAATAGTTCTTTGTCGTTCCAACTAGTATTTTTTAGCCCGAACTCTACTACTCCGTCTGGACTAGTTTTTAGGTCGCGCATTGAGAGCAGGATATGAGCGTGGGGATTATCACCATCCAGGTGGTGGAGGTTGAGATCGGCAATCATCCCCGCTGCCACATAATTAGCTTGGACAAATTCACGCACTAGAGAAATCTGCTCCGGCCTGGACAGTTCGCAGGGGAGAGCGATCGTCACCTCGCGAGCTAACTGAGCATCTTTACGCTTTTCGTTTTCCTCAACTTTGTTCCATAACTCTTGTCTGTCAGCTAGCCATTCATTATCCACACTGGCAGAGATCGGACTGAGAATTTCGCTATAGTCAACACCTTTCTTACGGGTATAGTCATACACTAATCCAGTAGTAATATCCTCAATTTTACAGCCAGCACGATAAGCAGCCGCAGCGGTGACGTTTCGCCCTACCGAACGTTTGACTATACTAGCTGATAAGTGATAAATTGCCATGATGAGTATGAATCTTAGCCCTCGGCAGAGCGCACTGTTGCTTGCAACATATAAGTGCGCCATTCCTTTTCAAGGATGGGTTAAGAATTGAAGATTGGCGGTGATCTCTGTCAATGAGATTGAGAGCTATTAAATATATGGTTTCTGGGATGTTTTGGGTAAGCTTGAGATTAGTATTAATGGGAAATGAGGATGGTCGAGCAAGATGGATTGAAAGGGATTAGAAAGGCTAGAGCGGAGAAGATTTTAAATCAAATTGAGGCAAGGGAATCGGTCGGTCAACGGAAGATCGAAACGCGCCAGAAAATACTGTTGGGGGCAATGCTTCAGGAGTGGGTTAGGACTGGGGAGATCGAGCAAGCCAGGGTTGAGGCGGGGCTAGATTGTTTTTTGGTTCGCCCGCAAGACCGCAAGCTGTTTGGGCTAAAGATTCTAGAAACTCAGGACGAGAGTTGACAAGTTTCTGGACACGTTCGGCTATGATTGTCTAGAAACTTGTCACTCATTGTCCAGAAACTTGATGAATAAGGATGAAGCCGCTCTATATCTGGGGATTAGCACTCGAACACTGGGACGTTACGTGAGGGATGGCAAGTTAGAACCTACATTCCGCACTTCAATTTTTCAATCAAGAATGCTCGACGATTCAGCAATGCTACTGGTTGTATTTTGAAAATAGAGTTGACGCAAAACTAGACTTTTTTCATACTACTTTTCCGAAGTGCGGAATGTGGGTTAGAAGTCCGGTATGAGGGAGCTAAGACCCGACCGATTGCAGTTTACGATCTGGTGGAGTTAGATCGGTTGAAGGAAGAGATGGGGATCGTTGTAATTAAGCCGATAGTTAGCGATGTAGAAATGACTTCTGGCCCTGACGATCTACCAGTAGATTCATTGATGAGTATTGGTAGATTCTTCCCTGGTTTCAAAAGTTTAATGGAACGGGTGGTAGTTGCCTTGGAGCGGCGTTCGGAGCCAGAACCTACATCATCGGTTCCACTTGCTGATAAGTTCTTACTGACGCTTGCAGAGGCGCAGGTTTTGACTGGGTTGAGTCGGGAAATGTTAAAGCGGGCGGTCGTCGCTGGGGAACTACCGTCGCGATTGATGGGTAAGGCTTATCGGGTGAAGCGCGACGATCTGAAATACTACGTTGATAATTTGTGGCTTGACTAAAGGTGTAACAGGTTTACGCGATGTGCCAGTTAATCGCTCAAGAGAAGGCGGAAACACGTTGAAACTCTTGTAATAGTCCGCAAATAGCCTTACTGCCAGACTTCAGATTTGCAGTCGAAATTTTATATTACTGCGAAGATCTTTGACTAGTACTCAGATGCCGCGCAACCTTGACTCACCCCGCTAGGAAAAATTAGCAACCCCGACCGAGCGAACGAAACGAGAGCCAGCAACACTGATCGTCGGTCGGGCTTTCCAATTTTAGCGCGGTGGTAAAGGTCAAGCCCTTCGGGTATGCTAGACTAACCCCTCCCTTGCTCACTCACTCAAGCCAGTTAATTCTTGTTTAACCCATGTCAATAATTTAGTTTTCAATTCCTCGGACGGTTCGGCAGCGGGAACAAAATAATCATCTTTATCCCCCTCTTTGCAATATCGCCAAGGAATGCCATCTAAATCCTTACTTGCAGACCAATTAGTGAACTCTGGATCGGTTGGCTTATACTTTGTACTGTAAATACTTCTAGGGTTTAAGAGTTTGAATCTTTTAGCTAGTAACTTCCGGTCTATCCGAATCTCATTATTGTCTGTTTTACCGTCACTAAGTTCTATCTTACTATCTGACACTGTAGATTGAATCGAGAGTTGCTTATGAGTTGGCTCATTTAGCTTAGTTTTTGGTAATTTATCAACGGTGTCAGACAGTGTATTAATATTTTGTTCTAAACTCTCTATCTTCTCGAAAACATGGTTATTTACAGTGTCGTACAGCGTATGAATTATACCTTCTAGTACTTCCAGCCTTTGCATAACAATAGGCATGACATCATCAGTCACTATATGTGTAGCATCACTAACTCCAGGTGGAGAAGGTAAGCTACTCTCAATGCCTGACACTGTATCAAAATAATTAACAATCGCGTCTAGAATGACCAGGGATCGATTAGGAGTACCCTTGTGCGATCTATATTTTTCTTCTGCAAGCTTGTCTATCTTTGCTAGAATTTCTCGTGGAATTCTAATAGAGACTGCTGGAGATTCATTTTCGGATTTAGCCATAACAATGTCTGACAGTGTATAAACATCTATCCTAACACACTGTCAGACATTAGATACAAGTTTTAACTACTGATTAAATAACGACTGGACATAGCATCTCTAGCTGCTAAAAATATGAGATATTTTTCTTCTTCTCTTGGAGCGGATCTTTTTATTTGAGTTAGCTCTACGATATAATCATTTAACTGTCTTTGTTCTTCATAAATTTGTAAAACTGCTAGTTTTCCATATCTTCCAACTAAATATTCTGGTAAATGAACAGGAATATAAAAGTCTCTCAACCATTTCTTAAAAATTGGCAAATCTAAGTACTGGTAAGCTTTACATTCTATAGTACCTCTCTGATCCTTAAATTTATGAATGTAACTTCCAACAGGGGTTTGTAGATTTATTTCCTGTCTGTACTGTGACCAGTGATTACCTATACTTCCATCACATAGATCCATTTGGCTAACAGGAACTCTAAACTTTGTCTCAACTCTTAATAGAACTTCTGCGCCTTCTCTGAAAGTTGCCCAAACGTCGTCAGCAATAATATGATCGGACATATTTTGGAGACGCTGAATATAAACTGTCGTAGTCTGTGGTTTAACGACACCAAGACCACGCAATAAACGTTTTGCTTCAGAAAATGCTTGAGTAAGCTTGACCTTTAGCTGCACTACCTCTGGAGTATTACGACTAAGTGTCATATAAAATGTAGCATGTTCCTCGGTCAGTAATGCAAATCTTTCAGGGCGACCACCTAGTGGTCCTCCAGAAGGTTTCCCGATTTCAAATCGGAGAACTTCAAAAGCTGACTCAGCCTGGCTTTTATATTTATCGATAGTTTTAATAAAACTCTCATGCTCAATCCCTAACTCTTGAGCGACAAGTCTTGAATCAACAACTAATATACCACCAGAATCTCTTGTAACCATTAAATCAGACATGAGATGTATTCACTTTAACGTTGACGCAGTATAGCTTTGAACATTGCTCCTAGATTAACTGGCAGTATTTCAAAACCAGCTTTTGCTAGGTCTTCTAGATATACTACAAGCTTGCCATTATAGGTTTTGATGCTTATTCCAGACAGATTAACGACCTTTGAAACTGTAACAGGTTCTAAAACCTTCTCTATAGCTGGTTCTGTAGAATTTTTATCTAGTTCTTTCGCATACTCTAAAACTTGATCGGCAAGAGCTTCTGGAACTCGAATAGTTTTTGTTTTCCCATTTTTCCAGTCAGATTTTCCACCTGCCCCTGGTCTAGCACCTCCTCTTGTCACAATACCCTCCATATATTGACTTGAAACACTAGTTTATAAACACTGTCAGACATTGTATTCAAATTGTGAATGCTATATAGACCACCTATTCTCAGCTTAATATTCTCTTCCTGCGATAAGAGTATCGGTGACAAATCCCTACTGGAAGAGCTTTTGAGCGACTAAATCCCCATAGTCTTACGCTGGAAAGGGAGTAAGCTGTCAAACATTTAAAACACTCTTTTTGTCCTCTAGAACCCTTGCCGTCAGTGATTCAGTCAAAAAATTTAAATATAAAACAGCTTAGTTATCGAAAGCTGGGGGAGTGCAATCTAATATTATCTATCTATCAACCATCTTGTACTTCTTATCTCCTTGCCTCCACCCAAACAACAATCGTCCATAATCTTCGCCTACCTCATTCTCATCAACGCCGATCAGATCATTTGGTTCTTCCTCCAACTCTCGAAGATATTCCTTCAAAACTCCACCAGTAGCAATCGCCCTCATTTTATGTAACTGAGTAGTTAACTCCAGGAACCACTCGCGGTCTACCACCATATCACTTTCCTTTGTGCAGTATTTTAGTAACTCAGGAATTAGGCTAGAAGAACTTGTCCCCTCTCTCACAGCCTGAATATCCATAATAGGGTCATAATCCAAGCGCATGGACTCTCGCCAGAGCTGCGCCCATTCACTCTGTTTGAGGTAGTTACGACCGAAATAAGAACGTGGCACCATCAACAGGCAATGGGAGTGGGGGTGAGCATTTCCATCTCTACCCCTGGTTACTTCCATCGACCGCAGCCACCCAATCGCCGGAAAAGCTTTACGCTCGACCATCCGCTTAAAACCCTTATTCATCTGGGTCAAGGTTTCCCTCAACTCAGTTATTGGAACGTTTTTCTGAGTCAGCGTCATAAATAGCCAGCGGTGGTCTGGATATTTACTAACTATTCTGGGCAATACTTGAACTAACATCACGTTAAATTTCATGCTTCAAAAAGCAAAGAGTGCTGGAGCTACACTCAGAGAAAAGTTAATATTACCCAATAATGCATCCGGTGAACAGTTAACTTATCCTATGGATATCGAAGCACCTATTCAAGTTAGTGATGTCTATAAAGGTGATGCTTCTCGCCAGCCTAGAAGGTATGATATTTTTCATTACTCTTTCTTTGATAAAGAAGGTATTGAAATACTACCTATAAATATTAGAAGTAGTCAAGCCATCTCTTCAAATTTACCTCTTCGGGATCAACTAGTTATAGAAGAATTATTCAATGAATATCAAATATCAGAATAACAGCTATTGCAGCTTACGCCTGATTTAATCAGAAAATTTCCTAATACACAATCTCTATACAATAGACCTCCTGCGAAAGTCTGATACCGATCAATAGAACCTATACTTGTCGGCATATATAGCCAATCTTTTGTTATTGCTTAATAATACTGATTTTTGTTGCTGCTAAAGGATCGGGCAAATACTTTCGCAGGAGGTCTAATTTTCTATATGGTGCCGTTTCCGATGTCGCGGGGTCGGGCTGTAATAACATGTAATATGAAAACTGTAGCATGGTAGTTAAGCCAAACGCGGCGACCAAACCGGAACCCAAATACCTGCTGAAAAAGGTGCAAACCTAAAACCGTTCTAAAATCGTCTAGAAGGTGCCTAAAAATTAGTTAATTGTTAAGTAGTCAAGAAAGGTAGTGAAGGGGTATTGAAGGCAATTTTAGCCGCCGCAGAGAGCATCCTTCACTCAAAGTCGAGATGCAAATAACCAATCCCGAAAAAGCTTTGTAGCAGATAAATCAATCTCAAACCGTTACACGGACTTAGTTTTAGCACAAAAAGTCCGTCTAGCATGGCGATGGAGAGGCGGAGAGGGCAGGGTTTGGATTCAGGAAACCCGAAGGGCTTGACCTTGACCGACCCGCTAAAATTGGCAGTCCCAACCGACTAGAAGGCAAGCTTGGCTCTAGTGTCGTCGTGTCGGTTGGGTTGCTAATTTTTCCGAGCGGGTCGAGTCAAGGTTTTCCGGTGACTAAGCACCAGGAGGTCTTCCCTGGAGAAAAAAACATGAGCGATCAGCGAATCCGATCTCCGACTCCGAAAAAATCGTGAGCGGTCAGCGAATTCGACCTTAAACAGACTACGGATAGTTACGGAGAGTTACGAAATTTCTTTTTTTTGGTATTTTTTTTCTTTTCTTTCCGGAGATTAGAGAAAAGATTAAAGAAAAAATAGAAAAAGATAATAAGGAGTAAATTTTTCAAAATCTTGTAGTTTGTGGGTCGGAAGCCGAACTTTATGTGGGTCGGAAGCCGATAATACATAAATGTTATTCTTGAAATGTGGGTCGGAAGCCGAATACCTTACACTTGTAAATCTTGAAATGTGGGTCGGAAGCCGAACTTTTTTAGAAAATTGTGGGTCGGAAGCCGAGTTACAATTTTATACTACTTATCAAATAACAGTGATTTTAGTTAATTTGTACTATTGCGATCGCGCTCGACTTTCACAATATTCCCCTCGATAGAATAACTTCTGAGAAAACCGATGTTCACCAATTCTCTAAGAGCAGTCTTTATTTGTCTCTTAAAGTCTGCTTTCTGCTTGTTGACACTACCCGTAAGGTCTGAAAAGAATTTAAGGCTAACAGGAAAGGGCTTTTCATGACTGCTGTAATACTCATGCAACTTGAGACAAAGGGGCTTATTTCTAAGCTGTTTGCGTTGCTCCCAATTAATTGCCGTCCAGTCATTGTCACCAAATAGCTTAATGAGGTGACGACTCAGCTTGACCCTGTACTGATTGGTGTTTTTATCGATAACAAAGCCTTCTATCAGGCTTTTACCATAAATGTATCTTTCGGTTTCGACTTCTACTAAGCAAGCAGTCATTCGGCGCACTGTGATTGCTAATCGCTCGTACTGTGTTCCACCAGTAGGTAGACCCATATATTTAAGAATCTCATGGGCGGTGAACTTGCACTCCGTCCCTAGTGGGTCTTTCTTCATCAGATCGACCAAAGCTAACCATACAGTCAGATCCTCTTGATTTAGCTGCTGTCCGGTGTAGCTAACACTTATACCTTGCTGGCTGAATACCTCTGCTTTATTCAGATACACTCGATCCTTACTCTGAATTGCTGCAAACAAGGAAGAGCGCAAAAAGCTATTCGGTGAGCCGCGTCTGTCCTCACGCCAAGTCGGAAGGTAAATAACTCCAGTTTCTAACCTCTCTTCCTCCTGTTTCCGACCGCGTTCCTGAATCTCTAACGTCCGCTTGTGCAACTCTTGTATAGACTTAACTGAGCCTGATACAGCTTTTTCCATCATGATGATTTAATCTTTCGATGACCCTACTTAATAATACTCCTGGTAGTAATATCACAAACAACTACAAATTAATGTAATCTCGCAATCGCAAAGCTATTATCTAAGTAGGTAAGGACAATTAAATATAAAATAGTATTGTCAATACAAGACGTGAAACTATGCCAGCTCAGGTAAAAATTATCTTGACAGGGGAAGAAGATCGAACACTCAGAGAACTGCGGCAAGCT
>Ga0209491_10009736_pt1 | contig 11693 bp, 10 predicted proteins | sample BON02_FD_187213 | JGI IMG/M metagenome (GOLD analysis project Ga0209491, IMG submission 187213) | Freshwater microbial communities from Lake Bonney liftoff mats and glacier meltwater in Antarctica - BON-02 (SPAdes) (version 2) | ecosystem: Environmental > Aquatic > Freshwater > Ice > Glacier...
GTGTGTGTGTGTTTTTGTGTGTGTGTGTGTGTGTGTGTGTGTGTGTGTGTGTGTGTGTGTGTGTGTGTGTGTGTGCGTGTGCGCGTGTGTTTGTGTGTGTTTGTGTTTGTGTGTGTGTGTGTGTATGAAAGAGAGAGAGAGAGAGAGAGATAGTCTCTGTTTCTGTCTTCTTTCTGTTTTTGTCTCTGTCTCTGTCTCTGCCTCTGTCTCTGTCAGGGACACAACTAAAATGAAAATAACGCTTAGTTCTGCGTTAGTGGTACAAATCAACCTACATGTGTGTGTGCGTGTGTATGAGTGTGTGCGTGAGAGTGTGCGTGCGTGCGGCGGTGTATGCAGAGAAGAGGAGATAAGACCAGAAAAGGATCTCATGGATACAGTGCACAAGAGATTGAGGATAGATGACCCATTTGTTTCTTGTCCCTTCTCACGAAGCGTGTATGTGGCAGTACACAGCCCTCTTGATTCTGTGCGTCGTCATGGCAGTGGGCAGCGGCACTCCCAAAGGTAGCACTGCATGCGCTTGAAAGAGCTTGCAATTCGCGCACGCGCAAATACGCAAACACAAAGGCAAGACGTGATGGTGTGCGCTCGACACACAGGAACACACAGCAAATTAGCGAGGAGACCTGAGCAAGATGTGGAGGCAGGCTCCGGGCGACTGTTTGCGCATGACACTTACTCGCATGACATCGACCGAGTCGACAATGCCGTCAATGGTCACCCGCCCGCCCCCTGTATTCAAAAGGCAACGTGTCAAAGACATGTCACATGTGTCTGTCACACCTCACATGTGTGTGTGACATGTGTCAAATCATGTGTGTGTCACATGTGTCAAATCATGTGTGTGTGACATGTGTCAAGGACCTGTGTCAAGGTCTGCTGTCAAGCACAAGTGTCCATGCTCTGGGCATGAGCACCCAAAGCGAGGTACATCATCATAGCCCGTACACGTTTCCACGTGTGTGACGTGACTTGCGATAAAAGTATCGGGCACATACTATCGCCTAGTCAAGCTCCAAAGTCCGTTTGAAAAAAGTCCATCTGCACCGACTTCAATTCGATCGGCAACGGTATGGGTCGGTATGGGTATCGACTTGAAGGCTGACTATCGCCTAGATCGTGCCTTGCTATCTGTTCAATTGGCGCAGCACACACAAGTTGTCAATTGAGCACACACAAGTTGTCAATTGAGCACACACACGTTGTGGGCATGCGCCTGCAGCCTGTAGCCTTGCCCCTCGCCTCACCACCGACCTTTGCATGCATTTCTTCTGTGTGCCGTCTTCAACGACTCTTCAACCCGCCAACCCCCCCCCATGCACATCAAGTGCTTGCGTGACTCGACTGGCGCAACCTTCCGTGACTGGAGCGCTTGCTTTGAAGCAAAGTGACTCGAGCACTTGGTTTGAAGCAAATTGACTCGAGCGCTTGGTCAGCCAAGCGAGCGCTTGCTTGACGGCACGCATATTAGAGACGGGACGGCCGGTTGTGTGTGTATGATGGCATGATGGATGGCACATGCCTTTGGTGTATGACTTGAGTGTATGCCATGTGTATGACTTGAGTGTATGCCATGTGTATGACTTGAGTGTATGCCATGTGTATGACTTGAGTGTATGCCATGTGTATGACTTGAGTGTATGCCATATGCCTTGCACACCTGCCCGTGACTCGTCTTGTGTGCCGACGAGTGCCCGTGACTCGTCTTGTGTGCTGACGAGGTGTCGTTTGTGTGGCCTCTTGTTTGTGCACAGCTCTTCTTGTTGATGTTTGGTGCTTCTCTTGTTTGTGCGGCTTCTCTTGTTTGTCTTGCTTACTCCACGAGACCGACTCACATGCACACGCACATACGCGCACACAAAGACAGTGGTTGCTAGAGGAGTGATGCCTCGCGACGTACAAACTATCTTTCAAGCTGGCTGGACTCCACACTCTCGCCATCCTCTCCCTTCTTCCACTGTAATCCCCTCCCCTTTAGCACATTGCTCAATGCCGCAATGCTTCAGTGTCTGGTGCGCCATGTGCCTCTAGGTCACTAGGTCACTAGGTCCAGCTATACACCCTTGAGCCTTGCTGCAACCGACTGTGTGTCCGTGTAAGTGTGTGGTCTGGAGTGTAGGTGGGTGGTGGGTGATGAGTCTTTGAGACTTAAGTCTTTTGAGACTTGGTCGTGTAGCACGTGAGGCCAATAGACATGCTAAGTGTCACTCACTGCAACAAAGAGACCTTTTTCAAGTGTCACTCACTGCAACAAAGAGACCTCTTTCAAAGCATTCAAAGAGGTCCGAGGACAAAGTTTTAGAAACACTAACGGCTGCCACTAGGCGTGCTAATGGTGGTGCTAAAGTGCAAGACCGGTGCGCGGGACTCCAAGTTTGACTGCCATTCTGCCAACGTGATACAAACAATGTGCAACACATCACATTCCAGCGCAACGCATCACATTCCAGCGCAACACATCACATTCCATCGCAACCTGTATGTTGCTTTTACCACCCGCACGGCGTCATGTGGTGATGCGCCGCCGTCGTGACACCCTACCACATACAGCAGGATGTCGAGGTGCATGGCGTGCAGTCGCATCACGAAGCACACTTGTCCTCATCCGAAACGTCCTCAACCGATACACCACTCCACGGAATCAAGCGAAAATCCAGCAAATCAAGAACCTCAAATTCCAAAAAAATCCAACAAATCAAGAAACTCAAATTCCTCGGTAGAAAATAAAAGGATAGATAAACTCCCGGAATTTGGGGCCCAATTTTTTTTCCCCAGATATGTAAACCCCCGGATTCATAAACCCCCGGATTTTTCCCCGCATGCGTTGGGACCTGCCCTGATGGCGCGCGACAGTTGCGGGGCTAAAGCCCCTCCGCCGCCGCGCGCCCAACCGAAATCTCAACCTGAAGTTGTGCCGCAAGATACCGAGGAATCTGAGTTTGTCGATGCAATGGATTTTGGGGATGTAGCATTTTCAGTGGAAACTGTCATACCCACCAAGAGCTGAAAGTCGATAGGCTTCGGATCAAGCTCCAAGTCGATACGCAATCAAACGAAATATCTACTCACTAACTAAAATAACCACAAATTCCGTATGGTTGTGAGGCAAAATTTTGCTATTGGTGCGAAGACAACCGCACGAAAATTTTCTTGGAATACTGAGGGTGTCGAACCCGGCAACCAAGAAGGACCTGGCTGATAGGACCTGGGGCGGTTCTAGTACTAATCCAAAAGAACACTTAGTTCAGAGCTAATGGTACAAATCAAACTAAAGGGTGTTATAGGGGTCGAAAGCCCGTCTCCAAGAAGCTTCTGGTGCGGCCAATGCGCGCGTGTCGCGAGCCCGTGACACGAAAGGCGCCTCCAAGAGCATACGTGTACAATAAATACCGTGAGTGAGGCAATGGAGGATGAAGGGTCGCCTCCGTGGCCTGTCGTGCGTCTGATGCCTGAGAGACTCTTACGCGTCTGATGCCTGAGAGTCTCTCAGGCATGAGGCCTGAGAGACTCTCACTCACCCCACCATACCCCTTTAAGCACTGGTCGACCTCCACCTCTTTCTCTCAGGCACCTCACCTGTATTAATTGAGACTTAATACACAAGTTATTGTTCTCACACCTCACACCTTGTGCACCAAAGTCAACTGTGCCATATTTTAGCGGTCGGCGACAAAATCTCCCCCACCACATTTGGTTTTGTATGGAGAAGCAGGTGTAGAGACGAGAGGGTGCTGGCTGTTGAGACATCCTCAACAGCAGGCTCTTGACATAGCCTCAACAGCAGGCTCTTGAGATGCCCTTGTCCACCGTGCATTGCCCTTGTGTGCCTGTGCGTGTATCAAGACACACGCGTGGTGCATGTAGAATCGTATCATGGTCACTGCCACTGCAGACATGGTCTGTAGGATTGTCAAGAAATAAGACGCCAAACGGATCGAGCAGTCTTGACCGTGGCGTGAGACCGCACAATGCAGGAAACGTCATCTACTCAAATTCGTGACTTGATATTCGACAATAGCCTCACTCGCAGGAATGCAATACCTTAGGTGACTCGCAAGAATACAATACCTTACTATTGAGTGACTTGCAGGAATGCAATAGCGTGACGCGTAGGAATGCAATACCAACACAGGCACTACGGCATGAAATCAGCAAACCCATAAGGAGAAGCTGAGGGGTGCTCGGAGACGGATGAGCGCAACGTGCCCGGCATTGACAGATAGTATGGTATAGAGGTGATGATATGATCACCCCCACATACCACCGACGATATGAGGTATGCTGTCAGAGTCCGGTCCATGGAAATGGGCTTCGAATGACGTCATTCGAATGACCAAGGTTTGCCAGTAGGGAAAACCTTCGTCATACAGAGGTTTAGAAAAAGCATACAAAAGTTTTCAGTACCAGTTCGACTGTTTTTTACTCATTTTCCAACCTACTCCTTCCGACCCTCTCGATTTTCTCGGCGGGGTTCCGGCACCAGCGGCGGGTTTCCGCCGAGAAAATTGAAAGGGTTGGAAGGAGTTGGTTGGAAAATGAGTCAAAAATAGTCGAACTAGTACTGAAAACCTTTGTATGTTTTTTCTCAACCTTTGTATGACGAAGGTTTTCTCCCACTTGCAAACCTTCGTCATTCGAACCCCATTCTCATGGACCGGACTCTGTCACATCGAATCTCAAAAATACCCCGATCCTCCGAATATTGTCTTGTTCTCAGTACAGTCATGCATCTCAACAAGTCTTCGATTCTTGCAATATTTCTAGGCTTGCCTAAAATTGGTCTTAACAGGTCCGCAAGTCCACGATGTCATGTGTGGGTGTTGTGGGACCCTCATATAAATCAATTTTCGTCCCAGACTCTGAACAACAGGATGGGCCGGTGGAGAGCGTCCGTCCTAGATTTGAGAGTCCAAAAAGAAGAATTGCCCTGCCCAACCTTGTGTGTGGAAAGGTACGTGAGAAGGAAAAACACTTAGGGGTATTTATGACAAGGGACAGGGTATTCTTGAGATTTGGCCAAGGTTCTGCATAAGAGCAAATGGATGGACGACAAAATATTCTTGAAATCATGACTACAAGCTAGAAAAGAACAATATCAACGGCCCTGCTTCAACTTTGAATGACAGCACGTACCATTTTGTGGCAAAACGAAAGTAGAACGTTTTCTGGAAATGATTGGAATGACCTGCAAGTTCCCTGGAGACACAAAAAGCTAGAGATACTGGTCATGGCAGGATCATGGTAGTGAAATGGATTGCAAAACTAAAAAAGCGTTCATATGTTATGAGGCTGTACTCAATGCAAAAGAGTGTGAGAGTGCTCAGAAAGCAACAATGTGTGAGCACGGAAAATTTGCCGGAGCATATGTATGGGCACATCAACGGTGCCTGTAGCAATGGAATCGCGACAACTGTCACAGCTTCACCCCACTTCATCTGGAGACATCTGTATGGCAGCGAATCTTTAAAATGCTGTGTGCTGAAGATATATCCGGTTCTCTTGTCTTTAGTTTATTTCATTCTGTCTTGGGTGGCGAATTCAGAGTCTCCTGTTTTTTTTCAGCATGGGTGGGATTTTAGAAACGCAGGAACTTTTTCCCATAGCATACTATACTCATAAACCTATGTATGCATCTTTGAATCTGTTCACGGGCCTTTGGAATATGCTCAATGATTGGGATTCTGACCTATTTTGGTTCAGCAACGGTCGAATCTGGGGGGTTTTTTTTCGCTGCGTACCCAGACTCGCTATTTTTTTTATTGCACCTAAGAACTGCATTTTTTGAGGCGCAGCTTTTTAGCTCATAAAAAGTCTGGCAACTTTGGGTACCGAAAAGTTACAAGGTTTTCATGGAACCCCCCTGTACTATTGTTAAGGTTGCGCCTCAACAAGTCTTTAGTCCTTTCCCACCATCCCTTTTGATCGTCAAAATCTCCAAAACATTTCTTCAGCCCCTTCCCCAGAATCAGCAGATTCCAGAGCGCAACATTTTCACCTTCCCAGATTCGGCATGTGTTGCCTGGCCTGCAGATCTGAAGGCTTCACACTATTCACACGGCTGTCGGCTATAGGCGGTTGGGGAGAATTTGAGGTAGGCGAAAAAATGATAGTAAGTGACCAATAAAAATCAAAGACAAAACGTCCCTGTTTTTACATTCAAATTCAGGGTGCGTTGAACAGATCCCGTACTCATCAGAAGTAGATCTTGGAATTATTAGGGATGGAGTATTTTGGAAATTTGCAAGCTGCACAAACACCAACAAGTAAACTTAGAATAGTCACGCCTGAAAGAAAGAAAGTATTTTGAACCCATTCAGGAAGTCCTGGTGCGGTAGTAGAAGTAAGGCAATTGCTATGGCAAGTTTGACATACCTATTGTACAGCAAAAAAAAAAGACAAAGTTCAATGCTAGCTGCTCATGTGTGGCACATATGAAAAGCACATGACACTGTGATCCAGTTCTATTATCAACAAATACATAAATCGTCTAGGGCTTATGCGAAATCATTCAAGAACCTCGGAGGACAGGTGCATTTGAAAACTTTTTGTATCCACTCTAACCCAGGCAGCAGCGATGAAAACAAAAGAAGTTGGGCGGAGACAAAGTTGTAGTAACTTGAAAAGAAGCAACCCAACGGTGTTACCGTAACTCCAGGAAGGCATCGAGAGATTATTGTAACTATCTAATCTTTCTAGTTTTCCAAGAAACTATACCGAAGGCAAAATTGATTGTGAAATCGTTGCTGTGATCAATAACGAATTGTAAATAGAAACTCAAAGCTGATGTCCATTTTTATGAACAAGAAAAGACAAATTCACATGCACAGTTTTGATAGGTCCTCATTTTCTTAATGAATTCTACTAACAAAGGCTTGACGACCTGCAGCTACAGAGCAAGGGTCCCGAAGCACTCATTCGACGAGCTTCTCTGCTCTTTTGATCAGACAACCTTGGACCATCGAATATATTGCATGATTTTCAGTGATGGTACACTCAAGTACATCCTGACGGTTGTCTTGAGAAGACATTGTAGTAGACAGACGACTTGACGACTCGACACTCAGTCGATAGATGCTATACTCAAAGCTCATGTGAACAAGATGTGCAAATGTAATCTGCTATTCTATTTGTTCCGCGTGGCATTCCCGCAGTACATAAAGAAGCAACAAAACTATATTATAGGTAAACAAGGATCTATCAACGAACTAGGAAAACTTGGTAATAAGGCCTAGCGGAACTTGGAATGAATCTGCGTCAGCAGGACACGACAATACGGAAATGTACAGCAGCAAGCATTACAGGCACCTACACACTAGCCACTTCATGTGACAAGCAAAGCAACGAGAGAGTCCGTTTGCCGTTTTTTATTCAAGATTCGTATCTGTTTTGGTCCTGCAGTCAGTATCGACATGTTTGCGGGAGGTGATCGAATTCAAGGTTCACAATCGGGTGAAAACTTGTTGCAGACATATGGCGCACGCTGAGTCGGAAGGAGAAAATGAATTTGTGGTACTCACTTCAAACAAGGACCTACTATCAAGAGCACTGTGAGAGAACCATTGGGTCTCGACATCGACGCCGACGACAGAGGGGACATATTTTTCAGGGTGAATTGTTTTGTGAAATCGGTTGACAAACCAGGGACTCTAGGAACCAAAACACAATTTTTCCCCGCTGACACGCCGAAAACAAACAAGAAGAGGTATCCATATTGATTGCTTGCATCCTTGGTATATAAAAGATCACTGCCTTGCTTCACACATAAACTAGCTACTATGTGATATCATTTATGTTATAATCATGCAATGTGATTACTACTGTCTTCTCTGACCTCCCTCTTGACAAAAAGCTCGGCACATGAAACGATGCCAACGGCAAGAGCTCGGCGCATCAAATGATGCCAACGGCTTCCTGCTTGCATCCGAGGCCATCGCATTAGATGTGACTCAATAGGCTGTCTCCTACAGTGCAAGCGCAAATCACATGTCTGTACGATTGTGGAATGCAAACAGTGCTGGGTTTGAGTGATAGTAGTGCGAGAGTTATAGGCTAGTCATCATCCCAGACAGAAGAGGCATTCACGCGCGAGCTCGAGAGGTCGCCCGAGGTGTGCAGCGTCTTTTGGAATTTGCTGCGAAGTGCTGAGTTGGGTTTGGTGTGCATTTGGTGTCAGTCCCTCTAGCAATATGCGCCGCACAACTGAGTCGGATGAGGGCCTGCGTAGAAAGTAGAATTAAGGGACAGCAAGAGAAGAGGGGAGAATAAAGAAGTAAACAACCGGCTTGAAGGAAGTCCTTGCTTAGCGCTGCCAAGGGTGCTGCGCTTGCAAGGGCTGCGTCGGCAGGCGTCTTCAAGGGTGTCACTGTGATAGCAACCTGGGCAAGTGAACGGCGAGCTTGCTTCTGTCGAAGCTCTTGGAGCATGCTGCTTGCTGCAGCGCCGCTAGCACTGTGCTGGGTTCCACTCGCTCCAAGCCCAATGGCGCTTGCTTGATTGCGCGTAGCAAGGGCTGTGGCTCTCTTGTTAATCCACCCCTTCCCTCGCCATTCTTCGCGTCCCGATGCCGCTTGTGCTGGTAGTGGTGGTGGCGGGGGTGGCGGTGGTGGCGGCGGCGGCGGCTGATTGAGGGCCCGAAAGTGAGTGATGGGGTTGCTGGCAAGGTGCATGTGAGAGTGGTCGGCAAGGTGCATCTGAGGGTCGTCTTCCTGTATCTGAGCGTCGTCTTCCTGCATCTGAGGGTCGTCTTCCTGCCATCCTCCATCTGTTGCACCAGGAGGGGACAAGGTGGGCATTTCGAGAGTCGGAATGCCGAGGTCAATAGTTCCATCCTCTGCCTTAGCACCTTGCTCGCTGCACTCATTGGGACTGAGGCGCGGCGATATGCGGAAGTTTGCCAAAGATTGGTGTGATGCTGTACATCTAACCACACCCCTCGATCGTACCACGTCACCGCCGCTCACGTGTGCACAGCACGTTTCGGAGTGGGTGTGCGGCAGGTCGATAGGCGTGATACCATCTGAAAGGTCTTGACTACCTGAAAGGTCTTGGCTTACAAAGCTACTGGTACTAGCGTGGCAGCAGCTCGCATCAAGAGCTCGACGAAAAGAAGCTGCTGCTCCATTTGCTGACCGAGGCTCTTGATCGCTTCGAATGGGGCTGAGAGGTAACACAGGAGACATTGGGGACCTGCCCGAGGGAGTGTCTGGGAGCACTAGCTCGTGTACCATCCACATGAGACTGTCTTGTACTACATCGCCACCTTGCGTGTCCTCCATGTCTTGCTCAGAATGCGCACGCACCACCTTATTGTCGTGACGGCACAACACCTTTGAGTCTGCTCGGCACTTTGAACTCTGCTGTCGTGTTTTCAAATCCTCGGAGGAAGACTGAGCCAAATGACTGGGATAATAAATGAGAGCATTCTGAGTTGTCATTGCCTCCAATCGGGAAAAGTAAGATTGCAACACTTCGAGATGAGTTTGTAGCCCGGCACGCCGTCGACGCGTGCGAGTCATTTGTGCCGACAGCTCAGCCAGCTCCTCGTCTTCCTCATTCAGTGCCCTCGCGAGGCGCGTGAGCACGGAGCGGGTTTCAGCAGCACACACAGATAGCTGCCTGCGTTTGTCGTCACTGGCAGTTGCGACAGAGGCTTCTTGCCCGTCGCATGTCTGCCGATGTGTGTGCTCCATTTCTAGCACAGAGGTCTTATTCCTTCCACCCATCCTTTCCGGCAAGTCCTGCCACACTTCTAAGGGAATCTTTTGCGACCTGTCGTCAAGAAAACTGACTGGTGGTGGAAACGGTGGCTTACTGCGCATTGGCACCGGCGGGGGACGTACAGATGGCTTGTCAGGAGTCACGCTGACGCGTTTACCGCTCAACGCTCGACTGAGGCTAGAAACAGCAGGCGAAAGCTTCTTTTCGATGAGGTTTCCCCAGTCATTTGCGCCACGTGGCGTCGACCACGCTGCTTCTTGAGCGGTACTGCGACTCGGACTCCCACTCGGACACTGTGTCCGAGTCTCAGGAGCTTGCTGCATCGCAACTTCGGTCCTGGTCTTTTGCTGTCTCTTAGCAGCTAAGATGCGGGCAATGACCACATTATTTTCACTTCTCCAGGTGGCCGCGCTCTTACAATGATTGCTCTCATGTTCTGCGCGGTCTATTGCTATGTTGGTGTTGGTGATGGGTTGCAGCACGTGCCGCGACTCCATCGTAGGCCAGCAAGGACTCAAAGTCAGTGCCGAGACTTTGTTAGCCACCAGACGACCGATTCAAATAGAAACCGTTAGCTAGTTAGAACTAGGTCCTAGTCAACTTGTGACTCCTCGAAACGAAAATGAGACTGCGGGTACAATGGGCAGTGCTCGGTTTAACGCTCAGGCTCGTTCTCGCAGATGCGGGTGGTGATTCCACGTGCCAGGTTGTGTCAATCGATGATTGTGCAATCATCATGTTTTTGTGTTCCTGGTGCGTGCATGTCTCACTGTACAGAGAGCTTTGTGATCAGTGTGAGAGTCCGTCCACACGCACTGGCCAGATATGCTCATGTGCAGAGACACCGCACAGCAGACTGACTCAGTTCTGTATTGGGTGGTGTTGCCACAGCCTGGATACTATGGAGAGCACGGGAAGACAGCCTGCACCAAATACGCCACGGCTGCCATCATGGACTACGGCTCTTTCCTGGCAGGCTCGGCTAGGCAGATCTACGATAACAACCACATGTTCCGAGTGCCTGTGGGGGGCAAACTCTACGGCACGCACACATACATGCACACACACACACATACCCCACAACCACACAAACAACACACAAACACAAACCACGCAAACGTACATGCAAATATACATACACACACACATATGCAAGCACACATACACACAATCGACGCAAAATCAATCACACTGTTGAACGTACGTGCAAGTATACATTTGTGTGTATGTATTCATACAGAGCAAACGCACTCCCTCGTAGGCTCACAATCACAAGCATGACAAACAGTCCGGATCGCCGCCACCGCCGACAATGGCCAAAACATTGGTTTGAGCCCGGTGCTCAACAATGAGGAATACGGCCTGCCTGCTTTTTCGAGCTACAACGACGAAGGCTGGTTTTCATTGACCGCCCTCCCCGCGCATAGACTCGAGCAATTCAAGGTGCCCACACTCGCAACTTTTAAGCTGCTACTACTCCCGTTCCCGCTCTGACCCACATGTGTCGAGTCACTATGTCAGCGTGGCATGCAGCGGCATGGTTAAGATGCGAAGTGCCGAAGTAATGTGTACGCACATATTCGCAGGTGTGTTCACGCATCGATATCAACCCCTCAGGCTCCAGCAGTTACCCCATGAACTTCCATTACAAGAGACTCTTCGTGTGCATCAAGATTCAGGTCGTGCCGCACACGGCGTCTTTTGTGGGCGCCTTTCCCGCGCACAATGCACTCATCAAGGTCAGGCCTTCTCCATGTTGTGTGCTCTCTGTCTGCTCTCTCCCTTGATTCAGTACACCTTTTCAGTGCTGCTGCTGCTGCCAATGATACTGACCTTGATACGTTGGTGCTGCATGTATAATGACTCGGCGCGTGTGCCTGGGTGTGGTGGTGTATGAACTTGTAGGCACATGTAGGGGTGGAGACAGTGATAGAACTGGTCATCAATAGCACCATCTCCAATCAATGGCTTTC
>Ga0209491_10009740_pt1 | contig 11691 bp, 10 predicted proteins | sample BON02_FD_187213 | JGI IMG/M metagenome (GOLD analysis project Ga0209491, IMG submission 187213) | Freshwater microbial communities from Lake Bonney liftoff mats and glacier meltwater in Antarctica - BON-02 (SPAdes) (version 2) | ecosystem: Environmental > Aquatic > Freshwater > Ice > Glacier...
CGAATACGAAACAACCAACCAAAACTTGCTGCAACTAACGTGAGCCCGGACCAAAAACGGGGGTCACATCACCTGGACCCGCCACAAGGGGTCATGCCAGGTCCTCTCGTATGTTTATTTGTCTTTACACACGAACCCTTGCACGATGGCCCACTACAACGTCAAAGACGCGCCAGCCAACCCCGAAAACACACCACCACCGGGGACATCATCAGTTGGTAAACGACTCGGTTGTAACGAATATCTATTTAAAAAAGTTCTCTGATTCGGTCTCTTTCAGTTTTTCAACTCGGCGACCAATCGCTATTGCAGCCATAAGAATTGCAAATGGAATTGTGCTGAGTTGGAATCTAAAGTTGATTCCGACAGTGCTATTGACTGCGCCAAGAGCCAGAGTGACAAGGAATACTGCAGGAAACATGTACGAGTAATCGTGCGCCCGAAGGCGCCACGCACCGACAATTGCAAGTACAAGGAGAATCACTAACGCGCGATCAAGTACAAATAATTGACCAAATTCTGTGTAGATAACCTCAAAAGCCAAGGAAAGGGAATGGCTGGTCGCCTGCCACAGTTGATTGAGTAAGTTCAAAGTGTTGTCGGGTGTTTCGGTAGCGATTTCAGTTAGTGGCTCTGAGGTCGCGGATATGTCCCGTAATATTCCGGCGCTTGGAATTTGTTGAAGGACCTCTGGCGCTGCCGAATTAAATGCACTCGTGACTTTCCCAAGCCAACTATTAATTACGGACGAGGAATTCTGGGCACCAAAGATCGAGTCTACAATTCTCCAACTAACGAGAGACGTGCCAGTCAAGACAAGAAGTGGCAAATTCCAAGGATTATTTCTTAAGGTCGAGTGCTCAGTTCGATTACGTTTCATGAGAAGCCAAGCGATCCAGGGACCAAGCGCAATGGCGATCCAGATTGGAAAGGATTGTCGGGTCAAAGCCCCAGCCACCGCGAGCAAAGCGAGCCCGAGAATATCCCACTTACGTGGTGGTCGGAAAATCGGAAGAAATAGGAGTGTGCTGGCGACCAGTGCCATCAGGAGAGGGTCAACAATGTTGGCAACGCCCCAGCGAGAAACTGTGACACTTGCGATCGCTAACCCACCTGCAATGGCTGGTCCGAGGTATTGACCGCGCCTGACAAGCAAGCCGACCGGGACAAGAATAGTCCAAAGCCAACTCAAAGCAGGGATCACTAACATGCCAGGCAGCCCAAAAATCTTAACGAAAGGAGCAGAAAGCAACGGGTAGAGAACTCTGGCCTCAAGACCAATGCCGGTGCAACTGAGTCTAGCCTCATCGGTTGAACTGGGAAGCCCACCAGAAGGGCTCCCTATTCGCTGATAGGTCTCGTTAATCTCCTTGATTCCACGTTCACTTTCTCCTGCAAAGTCGAAGGCGAATTTGGAGTAACACACGCCGTCTGGGTGATAGGTCCTGAAGTCTAGACCGTATACATCTCCGTTCCAAAGTAGTCGTGAGGCGACGGCAAGCGCCCAAAAAATTACAAGAAGACTAATTACTAGAAAACTTTTTGAACCGCCAGAAGAAAGTCGTCTCAAACGAGAACCTTCCTGCAATTAATGTGCTGCGTGTGAACGAGGTAAGCCCGTGGGTTTTTGATTGGTTGGCCTATTTTCGCTCAGTTTAAGGGATATTTGCAAAGTCTTTTGAAATCACTATCCTAGTGAAGCCAATGTCGCGAATTTTGGTGATTCAGAGCGTTTAGGGGGAGGACGTAATCTTGAGCAGTCAAGCCATGGTTCGCCAGCTGGATAGCAGGCGACTACTTCTTCAAGTGCCATTGGTCGTGGTTCTGCTTCTTCCAATTTTCTACTACCCCTTATCAAACTTAATTTTGTCACCGTTCCTTGCCAGTAACCATCCGAATTTGGAGAATTCGAGCCGAACGATTGTCGCCTTGACTGTTGCAGTGTTGGTTCTTTTCACCCTCGTGGTCAGCCTCCTAGTTGAACGTTCGAGCATCCAAATCCCGAATTTTCGGTTTCTCGCAACACAGCCTGAAACATGGCTCATTGTCGCGCTGCTGTGGTTACTCCCAATCACGTTAATAAACATGCAACCCACAACGACCCAAAACTTGACCGTCTACTTCGTGGTAATCGTGATCTTGCTTCAATGTCGTTTAGGTACTCAACTGGTTTCGCGCACCTTAAAGCCGATCGTTCTGATCACCTCAGGCGTACTTATTTTTGCCGGACTCTTGGGGCTGTTGAATGAAGGCGTCTGGGAAGATTGGGCGATCCTTGCGATCGGTAGCAACCCGCGTCTCTATGCCACATACGGAGTGATCGCGATTTCGCTGATGTTCTCTATCAGTGTTGGGAATAAAACTAGATTTCCTATTATTGCTTTACTGTACGCAAGCATTGTGATTTCGGAGTCAAGAACCGCCCTCGTCGCAGCCCTCATCGTGATTGGTCTGGGGAATGTTTTCATTTCGCGGAGACCGTTGTTGACCTGCATTGGAGTCGGAATTGGTGTCTTGGTCACGTTCGTGGTGACGCTCAATTTACCTACAATCTCAAGTCGAATGGCTCCAAGTGAAATTACTACAGCAGGTGCTCCAATCGACGATTCCGGCAGAATCGTTGTGTGGCGGGCAGTGATCGAGTCGTTCACTGGATCTCCTGTTGCTGGTCAGGGCGCGGGCTCAGGCCAGACAGTCTCGCTTGCCTCGGACTTTCCGCTGGAACATCCGCATAGCGAGTATTTGCGAGTCCTGCACGACGGGGGAATTATTGGAGCTGTCTTAGTAGGCATCGCGCTTATTTTGATGTTGGTCATGCTCAGGCCAAGGCGCAACGGAGTACCCAGCCACCCGCATGTAGTCGGAGGATTCTTGATCCTCTGCGCGGGCTTGTCCATGGGGACTATTGAGAATTTTCTGGTATTCCCTTCTCTGATGTGGCCGGGAGCGGTGATTATCGGGCTCGCGCTGTCCACTGGGAGACAACAACCTACCTGAACTCTTTAGGAAAAATAGAAGATTTTGGATGGATCAATCGAACCATTGATTCGACATGGAGCAACAGGATTCGGTTGTGCGAAGAGAATATTAACGTCGACCCGATTGGACTAGAGTTTAGATGTGCGTGGTTATCTGATTACCGACTTCACTCGGCCGACAGCGTCTGAACTGTCGAACCAACTTAGCCACATATTGGATTTAGTTGTGATTGATCCTGTTTGGATTCGAAGTGATAGAGAGCTCGCGGTGCAGTCTGACCAGGTTGTTTTCAAGGCGCGGCATATTCATTCTCCTCTGCGCGGCGAGGTCGGATGTGCCTTGGCGCATCGAAACGCTTGCGAGAGCTTGTTGGCGTCAGACCAAGGATTTTGTGCAGTCTTTGAAGACGACGTGCGAATCTTAGACGCTACAGAGTTAGCCGTGAGGATGGGATTTTTTGAGCAAGTACTAACGCAAGAATTCGCATGCGTTATCAATCTCAATCCTGATGCAGCTAAGCGTCCGATTTGGACTCGCAAGAGGAATATTAATAAAGAATGGAAACCTGCGATCCCGACTTACACAACTAGCGCCTATTTAATCAATCGGCGTGCCGCTGAATTGATAATTCGAGAACAAACTCCAATCCGATCCCAAGCGGATTGGCCGTTCAGAATTGATCAAGTGGTTTTCTACCAGGAAGGCTCGACAGGATTGTTGCGAGTTGAAGAAATACCATCAGTTATTGACCCCGATCGGAAGCGAAGCCGGTTTCCATTGAGAATCAAGGTTGGACTGTGGACCTGGTTGTGGTACCTGCGTTATCAAGATAACTTTTCCGGTCCTGCGGATTATTGGGCTCGAGTTTTAAAACCACGTCTCTATCGCCATATATATCGTTAGGAGAAGTGTACAAATGGAATACAAGCCAAGAGACGAGAATTATATACTGGTAAATTTTCATCGTTTCTATCCTGGATTTTCCCCGAAAACTTTGTGGATACCTTTGATTGAATTTGCCAGCGGTCGCGAAGTCAAGTTGGTGGCTAAGCGACAAGCTGAATTAACCATTACCTCAGTGTTTGAGTCTTGGCTAGAAATGTGGGCACTCAGGTTGTTGTCAAAAGGAACTGGCATGATCCCTTGAGGTGGGTCCGGGTGATGTGGACCAAGTAATGGGGTCCTCCCACTCCCACAATTACTAATATTTAATATATAGTCGGTTCTGTGCAAGATCATCCTCGACTGGCAGTTGCTCTGTGCGCGGATGAGGTTTTCTTGCCGCACCTCGCGACAACTGTTGTGTCACTACTAGAGAAGAACATTCAACACATTTCTAATGTCTTCGTAATCGTCTACGATGTTTCAGAGAGCAAGATCCAAGCACTGTGGCAGCATGTTCATAATGCCTACGGCTTCTCCCTACAGTTTATTCGCGCCGATAATATAAGTCTTGACGAATATTTCACTTCTGGCCACATCTCGAAGTCTGCCTATTTAAGGTTACACATGGCTGAGTTTCTGCCGACTGATATTCACTCGGTCCTATATCTTGACAGCGATTTAATCGTCGTTGGAGATCTGGCAGAGTTGTTGGGGATCCAGAACCAGAATCACGAGTCGACATCCGGAATCGTAATTTGGGCGGTTCCGGAAATTGGCGGTCACTATCTCAAGCAGTACGGTTTTAAAGGAAATGACTACTTCAACTCGGGTGTGATGTTGATCAACCTTCGGGCGTGGCGCGATAGAAAATCGGCGCAACTCCTCATCGATATTGCAATTAAGGCAGGGGCCGGTTTACGACTATGGGATCAAGATGCTCTAAATCTAGTGTTTGAAGATTCGTGGTCTCCGCTTCCGCGTAAATTCAATTCTATTGGGGAGCCAGTCCCAGGGGAAAAGCCGCTGATCGTGCATTTCGCATCTGGCGACAAGCCTTGGAAGCTGGGAAATCGCCACCCGGCTCGCGCTGAATACCGCTACTTCCGAGACTTGACACCATTTCCGTATCGGACCGAGTGGGACTTTCAGAATGTTTATCGCAACATCATTTCCAATACAACTCGGCATCAACTTCAGCCAGTTACACGTTTCCTTCGACGGATAGGCTTGATCTCTCGCTAGCCATCCCTACTGCTTAAACCGTAAGAAGGCGTTGAATTGCTGCAGCGACGGTGTTGAGTCGCGGTTCCTGAAGGAACAATGCCTGACGAGACATTGCAAACATGTCGTCCTCGCGAGAATATAGATTGGCAACGTAGCTAGCGAATTTATCAAGAGTTGCAAATTCATGTTCATTCACCAAAGCTTTGGGGTTGAGGAGATTTGCTGCATCAACACCACGCCACAAGGGAATACAGCCACACTGGTAAGCCTCAAGCACCTTTTCAGTGACGTAGCCTGGATATAAATCGCTTTCAAAACACAACATGAAGCGATACTCTTGGGCTATTTCAAACTTGCTTGCAACTGGACGTCCCACAGCAGAACCGAATACGTCAACTTGACCTACGCTCTCGAGAGCCCTAATCGCTCTCATGCGGATTGGTTCGGCGTTACCTACGAAGGCGCAAGCAAACTTCAACCGATTCTGGTCATGGAGTTGGCGATCGAGGCTTCCGTCCTGTGGTCGGAGCCTGGCAATTCCAGTCCGTGAATTCCACCGCAAGAACTGTGGATCTCGCTTCAGAGAAAACCAGTCGAGTTCCGTCAAGATCAGCGGCAAGTAGACGTTAGTTCCTCCAAATTCGTCGAGATCAAAAGAGGCCGTCAAGTCATACCCACGCGCAGGTGGTCGTACGTTTTCGCCAGTCACCCAGATGGATTTCGCAGCGAGTGATTTACGCCGCGGGGCTTCTGGGATCGATGGAGTCGATAGTCGAGACTGCAAGCGTCTCTTCCACATCTCACTGCGCGATTCAAAGACTGATGTGAACACGACATCGGCCTCTGATTCCGGGGAAAGCACTACTTGTTTTCCGATGGATTCTTCTACAAAGGGAATCCAAAATTGTAGAGGTTCAAATCCCGGATAGAACCTCCGAAAGTGGGCCTTAATTGATTTTGGTGCCATAGCAATCGTAAATTCTCCTTTTCGATGGACTCAATATGTGTGTCGATAAAGCCGGTTCTTGAGCAAGGAACGCAAGTAATTCCGAAGACTCTTGAAGCACTTTCGATGTCGTTGATACCAGATTGCCTGCCACAATTGGGTCCACTTATTGAAAGTGAATTGGACACGCTCATCATGCGGATCCATTAATGAAACTGCATCGTCAGACTGTGTCGCGAGTGAAATATATCTCTGAAGAAAGAGTATCTCAATCGCCGTACTCGGACAATCATCTTGCGAAGAGATCGGGACTTGCTGAATGCGAAGCTCCCCAGCTGCTTGTATATTCACGTTGACGCTGACCGGACCATTACCTGACAATTTGTCACGAAATTCCTTGACGCTTGCACAAAAGCCTACAACGTCGGTGGTCACCACATGATCCTCGACGACGACAACCCAGGGAATCTGAGAATCCAGGATCTCGGAACACACGTTCAAATGAGCCAAAGTGCACTCGACTTCCCTCGTGAGGGTATTCGTAAGTGGCGACCTCGAAATCTTTCGAGGTCCACGTTTCTGGGAGCGGTGAGGGCAGACTCTTCGAAAATGACCGTTAAGACCATTGCGACTTCAAAGCTAAGAGATGAGTGTGTTTGGAGTGGTCTGGTGGCGGACCTAACCAATTCGGTGATCAAATGTGCCCCTATCCTGACGGTGCTCACCACGGAAAGGACTCCAACTTTATAGCGAGATGTACTGCGCCATTGGATCCCCAATTGAGCTAGGGAGGAAAGCTTTTCGCGATTCAGCCAGACCTACTGAACTTACACGCGCCCGCGAAGAAGGTGGAGCCAAATCGGTTTCAGATGCAATCTGAAACCCCATGTTTCCTGACCCCTTGGACCGTTATTATGTGAGCTATATGAGCGCGATGTATGCCCTCTGTTTTTCAGAAAAATCGAGAAGTCCCTTAGGCTAAAGTTGAATTTTAAGGAGTCACCCCCCCTGTTCCATAATGGAATAGAAAAAAGCATTGATTGGAAAAGACGCCTTGGAAAAATTTGAGTTCGGCGCTTGGAAGGTGCAGCGGGCTAACTCGGGGAGTGGATTGCCCGGCTGGCCGCGGGTTGGAATGCTTCATTCGTTTTATCGGTCTGGGACACCCAGCGGTGAAAATGTTGCGGTTCAGTCGCAGTTTGACATGTTGGCGGCTCATGGTGTGGACGTCGCTCTCGTTGGTGTTTATTCAGATGCTGCGGTGAGTGGCGTTTTTCAGACACTCAAGACGGGTGTCTCGGTGGCTCGAGGAACCGGGCTTTCTTCGCCAGTCGAGATTGATATCGGGGCTTTTGACGTTTTGCATGTTCATAATGCTTTCCCCAATATCTCTCACAGGTGGCTGGCACAGGTCCGTCTTCCAACCGTGGCGACTATTCATAATTATCGGGCGTTCTGTGCGGTTGGAACATTCACTAGGGACGGGGAAAGGTGCTTTGAATGTGCTGAGAATTCTCCCTGGAAATCAGTCACGCACGCTTGCTATCGGGACTCACGAATCGCGACCCTTCCTATTGCAATTCAACAGTCGGGCTCGCACAGTTGGGCCAGGTACCTTCAGTCGTTGAAAGTGACAATCGTCCCGGGTGAACCCATGCGTGGCTTTCTACAGGATCTTGGAATACGGAATTCGGTGACTTTGCCGCAGCCCGCTGGTCTGAAGAATAATCGGGAAGTGCCTTCGCTCGGTTTGAAGGACCAGTGGCTATTCGTGGGTCGGCTCGACCGGGATAAGGGGATCACTGACCTACTAAAAGTATGGCCAGAGAGTGAGAAACTCGTGGTTGTGGGCTCGGGTCCAAGTGAAATAGAGTGCGTAGACCTCATTGCAGCCAGATCACTCAATGTCGAAATGCCTGGCGCGCAGCCACGCGAGGTTGTTGTCGAGCGTATGTCCACTTCCCGCGGTCTTGTTTTCCCGAGCAAAGCTCTGGAAGGCGCTCCCTTGGTTTACGGGGAAGCTTTGTCAGTTGGATTGCCGATACTGGCGGCGGAGGGCAATGTTCTCGCTGACCAAGTCAATCTTGACGGGACCGGAGCCACGTTCAGTCTGAAAGATTCATATTCACTTCTCTCGGGGATCGATTTGGTAAAGGAGCAACGGGAACAGTTTTCCAGAAAGTGTCTTGAGACTCACGAGTCTCGGTACACAACCTCCCAGTGGCTCGAAGGTCTTCTGGCAGTTTATAAATCAGTTCTCAATTAGCCCCAAGTGGAGCGCGCTAACCCCACAGATGCGCAACCGTAAGATTCCTTGCATGGTCCCGGTGTTGGTTGTCTCTCACTCAGCTGATCCTCGGGACTCGGTTCTGTGGAAAGCCGTTCTGGATCATAATCCTCTGATTGATCTTGTTATTCCCGTACTCAAGCGTGAACTTGGATTACCTCGGTTCGAGCACCCGCGTGTAATTCCAATGGCTGCGATTGAGCCATTTGGTAAAGGGCATTCGTCCATGTGGATAAAGGGGCTAGGAGAGATAGCCACTTCTGGGAAATACGATCTTGTTCACGCAGCTTTTGAGCCGTGGTCACTGATTCCGCAAACTTTGTGCGGAAAGATCCCCACGGTTATTCAAGGAGCCGAATCGGTCGTTGCGGACGCTCATTGGGCAATGAAGGCTCGTCGTGTGGGGCTATCTCGTGTTCTTAACAAGGCCGCTGGCGTGTTGACCTGGGGACAAACCTCGCTGGACGCGTTCAAGGACGCTGGGCTGCCGGAAACAACCCCTCAGGGGGTTATTCCCATGGGAATTCCAGACCCACTGTTATTTAGCCCAACGCCAGCTGATTCAGCACCCGGGCCGCTACGGCTGCTCTACGTAGGGCGTTTAGTCCCAGAGAAAGGCATTCTTACGCTCCTTCGCGCGGTGATCGAGCTCGCAGAACCTGTTGAACTTCGGGTGTTAGGAGAGGGGCCGCTATTGGCGGACTTGCCCGCCATTTTGTCCGGTTCCGCCAATGTCACCCTGTGTTTAAAAGGAAAGGCCAGTGCCGGGGAAGTGTCTGAGGCAATGGCCTGGTCCCACGTTGTGGTGGTGCCCAGTGAGCCGACGCCAAGTTGGAAGGAGCAATGGGGGCGGGTCACAGTTGAGGCAATGCTGTCAGCACGGCCGACGGTGGTTTCGGATAGCGGAGAATTGCCCTTTTTAGTAACCCAGCCCGAGTTGGTCTTCCCCGCAGGGGATGTCTCAGCGCTGGCAGTGATTCTTGGCCGGCTCAATGAAGACCGACCTTCACTGGCTGCGTTGGGTAACACATTGCGCACGTCAGCTGATCGTTTTTCACCCGATCGACTCGCACGTGAACTCAATGATTTTTGGATCCTGGCCGCTAAACACGCAGGAAGCGAATAGGTCCTCAACCCGAAGCAGTCGGATCCAGACATGCCAGAATGCTGGCTGTGCAACGAGAAAAGGAATTAGACCCGGGGCTGATCGAATCGCGGTTGAGCACGCGGGTACTCATTGCAGCCTCGGTCGTGAGTTGGGTTTTGGTGTTGTGGGTGTTCAATGCGGCACGCTATTTGCGCCCGGTCGCAGACGATTACTGCATTGGAGTCAGAGCAGATTTAGGACCGATAGGTGGATTCGTTAATGACTTTCTCACCTGGTCGGGTTTTGTCACACCCTCATTTCTTACAAATCTGTTTGTAGGCATTCCTCTGGCAAACGGCCCACTCTGGTTTGCATCTTCAATTACTTTCGTGCTTGCCGGAATAAGCATTGCGTTTTTGGTCGCGACAGTTTTTGGTCTTATCGGGGGTTTCGACAATGGCTTCAAAACGTGGTTCATTCGTGCGTTTTTGATAGCACCTTTGGCTCTGGTTTCTTGGTGGACTTTCCTGTGGTTTCCGCTCGAGATGTCAACTGACTCGCCAATGGACGAGTTGGCGATTGGACTGACTCATTGGCAAAACCTCAACAGCGCCTACGTAATTCCAACGGCGCTGATTCTTGGCGCTGCGTTGCTACTCTTCCGTGACTCTTTAAAGCGCACCTGGTGGGTAACACTCCTGAGTGTGGTCCTGGGTCTTGTCACAGGGTTAATGGGTCCAACCTTCGGGCTAGCAGCACTCCTGACACTGGTGCTGCTTGCGATTTGGATTGCCCAACACGACTCTGAAGGCAAGAGGCGAAAGCTCCTTGACCTACTTTTTGCAGGGCTTGGAGTTGTTGTGGGCCTAGGGATCGCCTATCTTTCCCCTGGGACTCAAGCACGCGCAAGTATTTTTGAAAGTAATGAGGTTACTTTTGCTCCTGATTCACTCGTAGGTTGGATCATGGGAATCATTCCGGAGAATTTCACAATGTTTGGTGAACTCCTTTTTCATTGGGGCAGCCTGATCCTCATTGTTCTCTTTGTCGGTCTGGGATTTTTAGCCACTCGAAAATTCATGGATCTCAAAACTGAAAAAGTTCTTCCCATCGCAATCGGCCTCGCGACATTTGGTGTTGCTCTCACTTCGGCCACAATCGTGACTGACGCATTGAGTTATGGCGCTTACTGGCACTCGTCTTCTATCGCCGTTGTGGCCTACGGAGTTTGCGCAAGTGTGGGCTTCTGGGCTGGTGGGTTACTAGCCCGACAGGGATTTGAATCGGCTGTCTTAGTCGCTTCCTTCGCTTTGCTCGTTGGTCTAACTGGCGGGATCGGATCGTCTCTAGACCTCAGCACGAGTATTGTTGAGCGTGAAGCAGCGTGGCGCGATGGCCCCGCCCCGATCAAGGGAATTATTGAAGACCGCGAAGTGGACTGGATTGGTAACTGTGCTGTTCAATTAGCGGAGGTTAACCCCACTTTTTCTTAGCGTGAATGGTACGCAGGGTTTGCCAAAGACGTGCGATAACTTGGTGCTCTAGCGGTGGTTTTATGGAATCGAATTACTGGGTCAGTAGTTTCTTGAGAACTTCTAGGTCAACTGGTGCATGAACGTCTTCTTGCGCAATCCGGGTGTAGTTGTGACCTAACGCGTGAGCGAGGCGCTCGAAAATGTGTTCAACCTGTTGCGGGAGCGGTGGCGCGATTTCAATCACATTGGATCCCGCTGGCATCCACAACATGTGAACCAGACCGGCTCCGTGTTGACCAACGAGTGTGGTGGAACTTTGAGCCGATTGGATTTGTTCGATGGGACTCATTCGAGCAAAGTCGACGACCTCGATCATCTGGTCACCCGTTGACTCGTTTGCTAGATCACTCAGGTTGGGAACGTGCCGGCGTTCCCGGCCTGACATGTGGGTTTCAGACTCGGGGCCATGATAGAAATCTTCACTCGTGGCGCGGTCAACTATCAAAATTTTGTGCTGGCGAGAGGAATCTAGGGGATCGATTCTTAGCTGTTGTCTGATCGATTGCAGCCCAGCCCTGAGTTCCTTCTCGCCGAATTTTTTTGGGTCATCCATTCCTTGCAGGATCACGTGTTTGGTGCGATCGCCAATGACCGCGTGCAGTGCTGAACCGGGTGGAACAATTTCAAGATCAATGGAATCTGGTATCTGATCAAACCAAATATTCATTGGGCCGCAATCACGGACCGAGATCTTGGTCGCTCCTGTGCTGTCAAGCCAGAGAGATAAAGGCATGTAGTAGCCGAGAAA
>Ga0209491_10009742_pt1 | contig 11689 bp, 1 predicted proteins | sample BON02_FD_187213 | JGI IMG/M metagenome (GOLD analysis project Ga0209491, IMG submission 187213) | Freshwater microbial communities from Lake Bonney liftoff mats and glacier meltwater in Antarctica - BON-02 (SPAdes) (version 2) | ecosystem: Environmental > Aquatic > Freshwater > Ice > Glacier...
GCACCACCAACAGCACCAACAGCACCAACAGCAGCAACAGCCGCAACAACAGCGGTGGTGGTCCTCCCGGAGGCCCCGGCGGGAACAACAACGCCGCCGCTCAAAGCATCAGCCACCTCGATCTGCATTCCCCCCGCGCCCTCCTCCTCACCCTCGAGCTGCTGGCCGAATACCCAATCACCCTCCCCGGCTTCGCCTTTGCCCTCCCCCTCCTTCAATCACTCACTGAGTTCATCAAGCGCCTGCTCCGCTCCGAAAAGAACCTCGAGCTCGCCTTAGATGCTGGTCTGGTCCGTTCCTCTCTTTGGGCGGCCTTGCGTCCAGCAGCAGCAGCAGAAGCTGCAGAGGCATCGATGCTTTCCCTCGTGGGGTTTGCAGCCAAGCATAGAACGACCTCGGATGATCTACGATTATGGTTTAATGTTGTCTTGACTGACTACTCGGAGGGAGGGAGGGAGGGAGGGAATGAGGGAGGGAGGGTGGAAGCAAGGCGGTTGCAGTTGTTGAGGGTGTTGGTGGACGTCGCGAATGGCATGGCTGTTCCTCTTCCCCCTCTCTCCAGCAGCAGCAGCAGCAGCAGCGCTACTCCTACCCTCCCACCCTCCACTTCACCCGAGGGAAGCGCGTTCTCCCGCCCTTCTTCCTCCCCGACCTCCACCACCTCTCCCACCCCCCTTTCCACCACCAACATGGATTTCCTCTCCAAGCGCTACGGCCACATTTTTGGCTCAGCGGCCTTGGTTGTTTTTGACCCCTGGACGAACACAGCTGAAGCGGGAGGAGGAGCAGGAGCAGGAGGGGAGGAGCGGCAGGGACCGCGGCTTGCCATCCCTTCTCTTCATCCTGAGGGGTTCGAGGAGGCCTTGGCTGGTGGGGGAGGAGGAGGGGGAGGAGGAGGAGGAGGGGGGGTGAGGATGTGGCCGCCTGTGAGGGGGTACACGTTCTCCGCGTGGTTTTGTGTTGATGCCTTCGATAGGTTCACGCGGCGGTTGCCTCTGTTGCTGCTGACGGAGGACGGGGAGCTGCTGACGAGCCTTGAGATCATCGATGGAGTCCTCTCCCTCTCCTCTACAGGTGGAGGGAAGGAAGGAACGCAGGTGGTGCTCTGCGATCGCCTGCCCAAGCTCCAGGAAGGCGAGTGGTACCACCTAACGGTGGCGCATCACAAGGCCCGGAATAAGAGCATGCAAGCCATCATTTATTTGAATGGCCAAATGCTTCAGACGCTCCGACTCCCCTACCCCCACCCAACCCAGGGCCTTCACAAGGTCCAATTCGTCATGGGACAAGCCCGCACCTCTCCCCCGCAGCAGCAGCAGCAGCCACAACAACAGCAGCAGCAGCAGCAGCAGCAGCAGCCGGCGTCCAGCAATATCACCAGGGTCAAGTGGGGGCTAGGACCGACCTACCTCCTCTCCGAGCCTGTCTCCGACACCCAGGCCTTAATTCTCTTCGCCATGGGCCCCACCTCCGCTCTCTCATTCATCGGAGAGGACGGACAGGGCTCCTTCCCCTTCTGTTACGATCTGTGTTCCGCGATCCAGCTAAAACAGCTCATTCAAGCCATCAAGGCCCGAGCCGCTGCTGCTGGTGGCGCTGGTCTGGTCAGCAGCAGCGGCGCGGCTGGTGGAGGAGGGGTTGGAGGAGGGGGAGGAAACGGCGGAGGCCAAGGGTCGAACGGCAATGGTGGCGGCAACGGCGTCGGCGCGGGTGCAAGCTCGGGTGCTGGCGGGAGTGGTGGTGCCGCGGGAGGAGGGGGAGGGAGCGGGGGAGGGCGGGCGGCGCTGGTGGGCCGAGGGCAGTTTACGGACCTGACGGCGGCGCCTGTTGAGTGTACGGGCATCACTGCTGATCAAGTCATTTTGAGCTTGGCTCCGCGCGCGGCCTCGGACGATCCGACTAGCTTGGAAAACGTGTGCGCTTACTCGGCGGTGTGCACGCAGGAGGCTATGTCTGTAGAGCTGTCGGGCGGGGCCTTGGCGATTGATCGAAGGCGGGTCGCGGACTCTCTGCGGTATACTTGTCAGTTCCCCTTGGCACCCTTGATGCTGCTGTGCGAGCGCGCACAGAGCGTAGAGGAGCTTCGGCTTGCTTTGCACTTCCTGTTGGCGGTCTTGCACGCGCACCCCTGGAATGTCCAACAGATGGAACGCGGGCACTTTTACGCGATCCTATCTCAGCTCCTCCGACGCAAGGCGCGCCAGAACCTCATTGTCCTCGAGACCATGGAGCCCTTGCTAGCCATGATGGGTCGCGTCCGCCTTCTCCAAGAAGACGGCGCGCAAGAATGCCACGTCATGCCCATCAACCTCCAAGCCCTGCAGCACCTCGTCTTCAATTTCCCCGTCTGGAGACACGCGGGCGCGGACGTGCATCGACTGATCCTCGAGACTCTCGGCGCCGCGATCGCCATTTCTGGGAATGGCGGGAACGACGCGCAGCTCGCGGCTCAAGAGCTGAATCTTCGTCGGTTCCAGTTTGCGGGGATGACGCGCGCGTTCCTGTATATGATGATCGAGCCGGAAATCAGTTATGATTTACTCTTGTCTATGTGTGATCTGATTTATTTGATCTTGACGAGGGGGATTCCGCCGATCGAGGACTTGGCGGCCGTGTCGCAGATGCTGGTCGTGACATGCTTGGCCCGCTTTCAGAAGCTGTACGTGGACGGGGTCTTTGCTGGCAGCAGCAGCAGCAGCAGCAGCAGCAGCAGCAGCAGCAGCAGCGCGGAGAAGAAGAGCGCCAGCAGGAGCAGTAGCAGTCGGAAGCCCCCCATGTCAGCGCAGCAGCAACAGCAGCAGCAGCGCCTAGCGCACGAGGCCGCGGCTGCGCGGACGGTGCGTTTGAAGGTGATTCGGCGGGGCTTGCTTCGGTTGTTGATCAAGGTGGCGGAGCACTATGTCTTCAAGACGCAGCAGGCGAGCAAGCATGGAGCTGGAGGGGTGGGAGGAGTGGGAGGGGTGGGTGCTGGGCCGGCCGGAGGAGGAGGAGCGTCCGCGACGTCGCGTGGGAGTGCGGGCGGTGCTGGTGCTGGTGTTGGTGCTGGTGGCGGTGCTGCTGCTGCTGCTGCTGCTGCTGCTGCTGCTTCTGCGGCAGTGGCGGACAACGAGTACCTGGGATTGTTGCTGCGAGCGGTGCCGCCGAAGCTGCTCTTGCACATGACCTATCATTTTGGTGACGTCCTCTTTTGGGAGGGCACGGCAGTGGGGAAGGTCGACCTGCAGCAGGTGCCTTTCTCGACGACGGAGGCCAGCAGCAGCAGCAGCGGCGGCATCCCGGCGAGTAATGGTAGCAGCAGCAGCAGCAGCAGCAGCAGCAGCAGCAGCAGCAGCGCTGTAGGAGGAGGAGCAAGGCCTCCGCCAAAGCGTCGGATTTCTACCTCGGCCTCCACCGTGGGGGGAGGCAAGCGCGGTTCTCGTCGGCATCAAGACCCCATCTCGGCTCTCTTGGCTTACCAGCTGTTGGTCTCCATCATGCCTTACGCCCAAAAAGCCGTGGACCGTCTAGGGGGCCTGGGCTACCTCCAAGTGATCCTGCCGAGCATGTTCAAATCCATCGACGTGCAGTCCGACGCGGATCTCGCCCTCCTCGCCTCCGTCTCCCCCCCCTCCTCCTCCTCCTCCTCCTCCTCCTTCTCTTCTCCTGACAGCAGGCCCAGCACTCCTACCCCTTCCTCCTCCTCCGCGACCGGCGGCCGCCACTACATCTGGCAGCCTCGGGCCCTAGCACAAGAATCAGTCGAAGTCTCAACCTTCTTCCACCAACCTTGCCACGACAGCAGCACTTCCATCTGCTCCCCCTCCTTCCTGCACTGCCTTCGCACGCTCTACAAGACCCTCTTCTCCCACCTCTTGGGGAGTAGCTCCCTCTTCCTCACCCTTGAGCAGCTTTTTGATATCTCGACGGGTGTTGCAGTAGGGACGCGACGACCGCCCTCGAGGACCGGGAGCGGGGGAGGGGGAGGGAGTCCGGGGAAGTCGTTGCTGCCTAATCAGATGATTCAGGTGCCTGGTATGCTTTTGCCTGTTCTAGCGAGTATCTCTGCAGCTGCGGGGATGAGTACCGTGGAGGGCTTGATACAGGCAGTGGCGGCCAGACCGACAGCTAGGGGGGATAATGACTTGCAGCAGGTCTTGTTTCTTGCCACCAACAGCAGCACCATCAGCGCCAGCAGTGAGAGCAGCAGCAGCAGCAGCAGCAGCAGCAGCAGCAGCAGCAGCAGCAGCAGCAGCAGCAGCAGTAGTGCGGCGCAGGCTTTCCTCTTGGCTCGCTCGCATGCTGCAAGGCTGATCGCGCAGAATGGCTTGCGGTTCCTCCACAACCTCTACTTAGAATCCAAGGAACTGCAAGAGCTTTTCCGTGGGGAGATTCCCTCTGCTATGGCTGCCAGTGGTGTGTCTGGTGTGTCAGGAGGGGTCTCTTCTAGGTATGGAGGGAAACTGCCCAAGCACGAGGAACTGGTGGAGGAAGTAGCACAAGTGTACTACGCGGGGCTCATGGCCGAGATGGCCCAGAAGGAGGCAGCGGCGAGGGCGGGAGGGAGGACAGGCAGCGCGGGGAGGAGGAAGGGTTCGGAGGGTGGTGGTACGACGGTGCCTGTGTCGCCTGCGCCGTCGCCGCCGCCGGCTACTAGCAGCAGCAGCAGCAGCAGCTCTGTTGGAGAGGGAAGTTCTACTTGTCAGTTGGCGTTGCGGTTTCTGGTGTCTCTCATGTTTGATCGTCTTTTGCACCAAGCCAAGGCTATTCCCTCCATCCAGGCCTTGCTCGACGTCTGGCCTCGGGACCTTCACCTCTTCCACCCTCCCCCTTCTCCGCGCCCCCACCACCAGCAGCAGCAGCAGCAGCAGCAGCACCATAGCGGTAGTCCTGCTTCGCCTACTTCTTCTTCCTCTCCTGCTGCATCCTTCCTCCCTATCTCCTTCGCTGAGAGCCTGCAAGCGCACTTCCGATCCACCTTGCTCCACGCCCTTCTCTCCGAAATCCGCTCCCGTCTCCAAGACGACAGCGGCCGTGGAAAAACAGGCCCCTCCCTCCTCTTCCCAAGCCAGTCCAAACTCAGCGTGAACCTCCCTCGATTCTTTGGGCTCGTGGCCTCCAATACCCTCCTTGCCCGCGGTGGTAGCGACTCTACTGCTGCTACTGCTGCTGTTGCTGCTGGTGGTGGTGCTTCGTTCCTTCCCCCCGTACCTGGGCAAGAGGGGAAGCCCGCAAGGGATTTTTGGTTGTTGACCAATTTGCAATTTTTGGTGGACATGCTCAAGGTTGCTGTCGTGTCCTCCCTCCCTTCCTTGTCCTCGTCCTCGGAGAGCGGGCCGTTAGGGGTAGTGTTTCGGTCATCCAAGCAAGTGCAGCAGCAGCAGCAGCAGCAGCAGCAGCAGCAGCAGGCACCTGCCTCCTCCTCCTCTGCCTCCAGCAAGAGCAGCAGCAGCAGCAGCAGCAGCAGCAGCAGTGTCTCCTCCCTCTTCGGCGCCCAAGCCAAACAAGCCATGGGCGGCCTCTTCGGAATCAGCAAATGGCGCAACGACGACATCGAAGAATGGGTGCTAATCGCCGTCGACTACCATCGCAAGGCCCTCCTATCCGGCCTCGGCTGGCTGACAGAAGAAGGACTCCTCCACCCCTCCACCATCTCCACCCTCTTCCACCACGCCATCCTTCACCTCCCCCTCCTCCTCCCCCAGCTCCACACCCCGCGCGCCACCGAGCTCGACAAACAATTCCTCGCCGCCCTCCTCCACTACCTCTATCCCCTCCTCTCCGACGAAAAATCGCACTACCGAGAAGCAGCCATGTTCCTCTGGCGTGAGCTGTTGACCTCCGCTCCGCAAAGAAAGGTGGTCGAGCTCCTTCTCTCCGTCCCGCAAACCATCGCCCTCAAGGGCAAGAATTGCGAGCCCGTCGATAAGCTAGTCACGCTCAACCTGCTCAACTGCAGCATCACCAACAACAGCAGCAACAGCAGCAGCAGCAGCAGCTCCTCGGACCCTCCCACCCCAGAAGGCTTCGATATTTTGCTCAAGGTCAACGTCGGTCGCTTCCCCTCCCTCCTCTCCTACTCCGCCTCCTCCTCCTCCTCCCTTCCTCCCACCCGCGGCTCCAAGCACTTCGGAAACGATTTTGCTGACAAGGAGTTTCAATCGTGGCTTGGGTCCCTCACTCCTGACATCCAAGAAAAGATCCCCAAATCTCTCTTACAGTACGGGAAGGACTTTAGGCATTGGCCGGAGAGTAGTACCACTGCTGCCCTTCAGTCTTATAAACAGGGGGTGGTGAGCATGGAGAAGAGGAGGAGGAAGACACAGCATGAACTGTTGAAAACCCTGAGTAAGACAATGCTGGCCTGGAGGAAGGAACTGAAGGCCAAGCAAGATTTAGAACTGCGGAGGCAGGTCCGCTGGCCGCAGGAGAGGGTAGATAGAGAGACGTTCGGTGCTAGGCATATGGAAGTGATCTTTACTGAGTTAATCGAGGGGACTTCTCTGGCGGTGGCGGAGGGAGGGGTGTTGCTTAAGGGCGTGGGGAAGGGAGATGGGTATTTGAGCTCGCATATTTCCAAGGGAAAGAGGGAGGGAGGGAGGGAGGGAGGGAAGGAAGAGGAGGAGGAGGACGTGCCGGAGCGGTTGGTGCGGGGGTTAATTTTGGATGTGGGGGATGCGGGGCTGTTGGAAGGGATGGAGGAAGGGGTGGGTAGTGGGGATCTGTGTTTGGACTCGGCGGAGGGCCCCATGCGGATTCGCAAGAAGCTGCTGCGGGCCAGCTTCCGCCTCAGTCGAGGCAAAGCTCCTGCTCCAGCCTCTTCCTCCTCCTCATCGGCGACGACGGCGTCGACGCAGCAGCAGCAGCAGCAGCAGCAGCAGCAGCAGCAGCAGCAGCAGCAACGCAGCCTCCCTTCTCCCATTGCCTCGCCGAGGCCGGTCAGCAGCAGCAGCAGCAGCGGTCAAGGCGGAGCCGTCATCTTCTCCCCCACCAAGGTCCCCATCCCTGCCTCCCCTCTTCCTCCCTTAGAGGAAGAAGGCGAGCTCATCGGCAAGGAAGCCAGCAGCCTTGTCTCTGGCGCTGGCGGCAGCGGCGGGTCGTTGCGTCCTTTTAGCCCATCTGTTGGTGGAGGAGGAGAGGGGGGCATGACGCCCTCCCTCCTCCTCCCTCCCAAGGAGGAGGCGTCGGAATTTGACTTCTTCTCGGAAGTGCTCGACGACACGGATGATGACGGGGAGATAACTGAGGAGGAGGACGAGGAGGAGGAAGAGGAGGAGGAAGAGGAGGAGGAGGAAGTGATTGAGGAGGAGGCGGTGAGTGCGGGCGTGGATGGGCAGGGGCTTGTGGGCGCGGCGTCGTCCTCTTCAATTCCTCCCATTACGGTCAGTCGAGCCTCTAGCAAGGACACGGCTTCACGTCCCTTGTCCTCCTCCTTGTCCTCCTCCAAGTCTGCTGCTGCGGCGGCGGAAGGCAAAGACGGAGAAGGAGGAGGAGAAGCAGCAGCAGCAGCAGCAGCGGCGGTGGCGGGCGAGCACCCGCACCGACGTTCTAAAAGCAGGCACCTGAAGGAACATCGTTTGTCTTTGGAAGGGGAGGGAGCGCTGGAGGGCGGGGAGGAAGACGCGGGGCCTGCTCATTCTAGCCTTGTTGATGGCGGTGATGGTGGGAGTGGCGCTGGTGCCGGTGGAGAGGAGGAGGAGGAAGTGGCGGAGGACCTGGCTGGGGCTGATGATAAGCTGAAGCCCTTCTTGGTGCCGGGGGACGAGATCAAGCACCGCTATAACTGCGCGCGTGTCCAGGGCGTGTATGCCTACCCGGGCATTGTCCTGTTTGCGGAGGGGCACCTGTATATCATTGACAACTATAAGCTGGTCGAGAGCGCAAGCAAGCCGGGGGCTGGGGCGGGCGCATCATCTTCTTCTTACGAGGTGGTGGAGATTCAACCGGAGGAGGCGGCGACGCTGCAGACGCCTACCTCCGTGGCCGCGCATCAAAGCACGGACGTTGCATGGCTCTCGACGCCGGCCCTGCAGAACAATCCCGTGGCTGTCTCGGAGCGCCTGCGCGCCAAGTGCACCCCTGGGGGTTCCTCTGGTCCTTCTCACCGCTGTCACTACTTCCCCTTTGAAGAAGTGACGGTGGTGTATCGCCGCCGCTATCACCTACGGCATGTGGCGCTGGAGGTCTTCTTGGCCAATGGCGAGAACCATTTAGTCACTCTCGAGGAGCCTGGGATCCGGAACGAGCTGTTGCAGAAGCTGAAGGAGCGCTGCAATGAGGCGACGACCGTGGTGGACAGCGCCAAGGCCTCGCCTTTGGACGAGATTCAGAGCTTTCTCAACATTGCCAACCCCTCCGGCTTGACCGAGCGGTGGGTCCGCGGGGAGATATCCAACTTCCAGTATCTGATGCACCTGAACACGCTCTCTGGGCGGTCATATAACGACTTGACGCAGTACCCGGTCTTCCCTTGGGTGCTTGCCGATTGGGACTCGGAGGAGCTGGACTTCTCTGACCCTGCGACCTTCCGTGATCTGACCAAGCCTATGGGCGCCTTGAGCCCTGCGCGTGAGATGGAGTTCCGCGAGCGCTATTGGCTGCTGAAGGAGGGGGAGCAGCCTGGGGATCCCAAGAAGGCTTTCCATTACGGAACGCACTTCTCCTCGGCTGCCATTGTCTTGTACTATCTGGTGCGCTTGCAGCCTTTTGCGGAGCAGCATGTGCGTCTTCAGTCTGGGCGGTTTGACCACTCGGACCGTCTCTTCTCTGCGCTCAAGAAGTCTTGGTTGGCTTCGTCGGGCGCGGCGGAGTGCCAGGACAGCGGGGCCAGCACCAACACCCAGGACGTGCGCGAGCTGATCCCGGAGTTTTTCTACCTGCCTGAGCTGCTGGAGAACAAGAACGGGTACGACTATGGGGAGGACTTGGATGGGCAGCGCATCGACGACGTGGGCCTCCCGCCCTGGGCGCGGGGGTCGGCGCAGGAGTTTGTGCGGCTCCATCGCCAGGCTCTGGAGAGCGAGTACGTGTCGCGCAATCTGCATCATTGGATCGACCTTATTTGGGGGTTCAAGCAACGCGGGAAGCCGGCGGAGGAGTCGTGCAATGTCTACTACTACCTGACGTACGAGGGCGCGATCGACTTGGAGAGCGTGGAGGACCCCAACCTCCGCAAGGCCTATGTGGAGCAGATTCACGAGTTTGGTCAGACGCCGTCTCAGCTCTTCAAGGCCCCGCACCCTGCCCGCGTCTTTGCTCCGCCGTCCGGTGGTGGCAGTGACAAGGAGGGACTGCTGGGTGGCGACGTGACGACCAGTGGTGGTGGTGGTGGGTTAATGGGCGTCGGCGCTCCGCAGTGGCTGCGGAACCTGAAGCCAACGCTCGGCGGGCGCAACACGCCCTCGCCGCAGCCGCTGACGGCGCAGGCTATCGTGGAGAATGGTAGCTTGGCTGATCGGCTGATGACGGGGATGGGTCGCGCGCACGGGGGCGTGTCTCCGGCTGTGGCAGGGGAGGAGGACTTGCGGACGCCTTTGACTGGTATCGGATGCTCGATGCATCATCTTTCTGGCTCTCGACCTGCCCCGCGCACTTGGGCTTTGACCGAGGCCAGGCGTTTGTTTACCTCGGAGGCAGCGCTTCGGCTCTTGCCGCCTCGTCGGCTCGCGGCCTGTTTGCCGGCCAAGGTGGCTCAGTGGGCGCAAGTCGCAGCGAGCTACACCGGCCATATCGACCCCAACGATCCCGTCAACCAAGTGGCCATCGGACAGATCATCTTCCCTTCCTCCTCCTCGTCCTCTTCGGCGCCGATCGCCCTCCATGTGGGTTGTGCAGCTTTGGCGCAAAGTGAGACTTTTGTTGCTTGGGGCTTTGCTGATGACTGCCTCCGTGTCTCTTCCGCCACGCCCAACGCCGACTTCTACTCTAACAACAACAGCAGTGGTCTGGGTGGTGTCGGCGGAGGAGGGGGTGGAGGAGGGGGGGGAGGAGGAGCAGCAGGCAGCGCGCCGGAGCGCAAGCTGACGGTGGCGCTGGATTCGGCGGGGCCTGTGTCGATGTTAGCGTTGAGTGCGGATGGTCGGGTGATGATTACGGGGAGTAGCGCCCAGCCTGTTGTGCATGTCTGGGGGCTGCAGAAGGGTTTGTTGGCCCGTGGGGGAGGGCTGCGTGTTGGTGGTGTGGGTGGTGGTGGTACGGGTGGTGGAGGAGGAGTGGGAGGTGGGAGTGGAGGGAACGCAGGAGGGGCGGGTCGACGGGGGCAGCAGGTCACGCGGTTGGGGACGCTGGTCTCGGCGTTGCATGCTGGGGGGATTACGAACGTGGCGCTCAGTGCTAAGTATAGTATGGTCGTGAGTGTTTGTAGTTTGAATCGTGTGGCGCTGCTTTGGGACCTGAACCGACGGCGGTTGGTGCGCCAACTGAGTTTGACCACGACGAGGAAGCCGGCGTTGGATTCGGTGAGTGATTTGGTGACTGTTTGTATCGATGAGATGACGGGGACCATTGTCTTGACCGCGGGAGTGAGCATTCATGTCTACGACGCGAATGGCGCGCCGTTAGCGTATTTGGACCTGAGCACTTTGCCTTTACGCGAGAGCCTGGCGGGGGGCAACAACAGCAGCGTCCGCTCCCCTTCCTCCTCTTCTTCTGCAGCAGCAACAGGAGCAAGCGGGGCTCCTGGTATGGTCGTGACGACGAATGTGTTGAACTCCCCAGCTACGCCCATCTCGGCTTGTTCTGCGGTGGGGGATGGTTGCTCGCCTCTCACTCTTTTGACGGGGCACGTGGACGGACAGATCCGCTTGTGGGTGATGGAGTACGGGAGGGGAGGGAGGGAGGGAGGAGGGGAGGAAGGGAGGAAGGGAGGGAGGAATTGCTTGACGTTGCTGCAGGAGTTGGCGTATGTGTCGTCGGCTTCGGGAGAGTCGCCGAGTAAGGCGCCGATCACGGCGTTGACTTTATCGCAAGATTTGCGACGGTTTTATTCTGGGGATACGATGGGCGTGGTGTGTGCCTGGACCTCGTCCTCCCCCGCTTCCTCCTCCTTTGTGGCCTCTGGCCCTGTAGAGGGGAGCACGCCATTGTCTCGGCGGGATGGGTGAGAGAGAGGGAGGGAGAGAGGGAGGGGTGGCAGAAGGGGAGGAGGAATGAAGATGTGAGTTTGAAAGAAACGAGGAGACGTAGCTAGGAGCAAGAGAGAAAGAGCAGGAGGAAACGTGGAGAAGAACGGAAAGGGAGAGAGACAGCTCCAACAAAAGGGAGAGACGGCGGACACGCAGGGAATCACTTTTAGGTGTTAGTAGAGATAGTTTCCAAGTGTCTTTATGCATGCATGGAGCCAAGAGAGGAGAAAAAGAGTCGAAAGGGACGTGAGAAAGAAGAAGAAACGGAGAAAGAGAAAGAGAGAAGTATTTACGTGCGGGAGTTTACCCCATCAATTTAGTAGTAGTAATATTTTCATGCATGTCAAGGATGTAAAGTAAGGATTACAAGAACGGAATGGCAGAAAAAACGGGAAGAGAAAGACATAAAAGTAGAAAAGTGAGGAAGGCTCGAGAGGAGCACTGCACTGCGAGTGTGTGTGATTATTTTTACCCATTTTGTTTCTTTTTCTTCTTTCTTTCTCGTGTCCCCTTTTATGTTAAGTCTATGCACAGCTCCTTCACACATGCAGATTGTATTGCTCATTCATTCCCTCCCTCCCTCCCTCCCT
>Ga0209491_10009743_pt1 | contig 11687 bp, 9 predicted proteins | sample BON02_FD_187213 | JGI IMG/M metagenome (GOLD analysis project Ga0209491, IMG submission 187213) | Freshwater microbial communities from Lake Bonney liftoff mats and glacier meltwater in Antarctica - BON-02 (SPAdes) (version 2) | ecosystem: Environmental > Aquatic > Freshwater > Ice > Glacier...
GACGCGTTCTATCAATTCCCTGCGCGGAGAAGTCAAAAGCGTCGAAGACCAGCTGCGAGTACTCGAACAATCAATAGTGGAAATTCACAGCACCCAAGACATGTACACGACAGAGTTGAACAAAATTGAATCTCAACGCAACGCGATGGCGAACGAAATTCGAGGCGTAGAGACGGCACACATGCGTTCTGGTCACAATTCTTTCATGTAAACATTTACTTGGGACACGACATGAGAAGTCTCGTATAATATGTTTAATAATAAAGTGGATGTTGTGTGGAGCAGGTGGTATCCCCATGGGATTCACACCTCCGTCGGGGCTCCAGGGGGCCTGTCCGTAATAAAAATTCGCAACGTCGCAGGGAGCCTTGTTCTTGTGCTGAGAAGCAGGGTGGAACTCTTTGCCGGCCTGGATGCACCACACGATGCACTTGGTGTACTCCTCGTGGTGTTTTTGCAGGCGAGCATGGTGTGTGGCGGCATCATAGTGCACCCGCTCCGTTTGCATGGTGGTGGTGGCCAACACTGAGCAGGTTCTGCCGCACCGGTAGATATGAAGACTCCTACCAGCACGAGTGGTCCGGCCCGCAGCGCGTGCGTTTTTCGCCAAAAATAGAACAGTCTATAAAACAGAGGCGCCTCGAAAATCGTCGAATTATCCACGTTTTCGGGGTATTTTCACCGGCTTCCAGCACACTTGGACGGGGACGGGCAGGTGGTGCATCTTCACTGTCACGAACGTTTGACGTACGCTTTTTGGTCTGTCACGAACATTTTCACAGAGGATCAACACTTGGACTTGGACCATCGAACGGTCGTGCGGGGACTAGGTGTGCGGGAGTTGCGAGTACGGACACCGGCACGGGCCCCAGAAAGCGTGTGTGAGTATGCCTGAGCTTTCCTCTTGGAGCAATTTGTGTGGTGGCGTTTTGTCGGGCTCTGGTCCTTGGCCCGTGCCGTCTACGGAAGATGCGGCGATGGGTATTGTTACGTGTCCTGGAGTGGTTGTTGCTGCTGACAGCGGGGCTGCGCCTGCTGGCGACGGTGTAGTCCTCGGGGTTGGTGGTGGTACTGCTGGTGTTGGCGATGTGTCCGGCGACGATGCTGCTACTGGCGATGTGTCCGGCGACGATGCTGCTGCTGGCGATGGGTCTGGTGACGATGCTGCTGATGGCGATGGCGATGGGTCCGGTGACGATGCTGTTGCTGGCGATGGCGATGTGTCCGGTGACGATGCTGTTGCTGGCGATGGGTCCGGTGACGATGCTGCTGCTGGCGAATCTCGCGTTCTCAATAAGGAGTCGCCTGCATTCAAGTTTCTCACGCAGAAGCGCCCTGGTGACCGTTCACAGTCGAAGCGTGCTTTGGAGAGCGATGCAGTCTATGAAAGATATCTGGAAAGGGAACAGAAACAGAAACAGATGAAGACTGAGCCTGAGACTGGGGCAGTAGCAGCACCAGCGGATGGAAAGATGCGCCAAGTCCAAGTGGGCGAGGCAGGGTACAAGCATGGCGCAGAGAGTGTGTTGTCCGAGTCGGAGCGCGGGAGTCTTGCGAAAATGGCAATGGAGCATGTGGCGAAAGGTGGATCCTCATTTGGTCTTCGGATCGGCCGTGGGAGGCCAGGGGCGCGTGTTGGTTCTTCCTACGGTGGTATGCAACCGGTCACTCCAATGCCCGCTGTAGTGCGTACGCCCGGGCAAATGTTGATGGAAGCTGCTGTGCAGGCAGTGCTAGCTGTGGGGGCCGTGGATGCAGTCGAGGTGGACAAGACGACCTTGCAACCCGTGACGGTTGTATACGACCCGGCACATGCAGAGGCTCGCATGACTGTTCTCCACGAGCTCATCTTCTACAACAAGAGTGTGGTTCGCGCGACGACGAGGGCCGAAGGTGACTATTGCCAGGCCCTGCACTGCACGGAGCTCGAGGTGCTCGATGTGCTCAAGCTGCGCGAGCTCGTGCTGGAGATGATTGCCATCAACAAGGACGGTATCTGGCCTCAGAACAGCCCGTATGGCGACACATGGGCGGTGTACTGCGTGCTGCGCCAGAATGGCCTCAAAGAGCCTTCACACGAGAAGCATCTCTCTCCGACACCGACGAGCGATAAGCTCTGGTACAAGCGCTATGTATTTTCGCACGACGGTGCGTCGACGTGGGCGAAATATCCCGATATGGACGGATGCACCGAAGCCCCCCGTCTTCCTGTGCCGGGCGGTGCGCGTACCTAAAGCACTCTTCAGTTTCCTGCTGGCATTGCAGTTTGGTATATTGGTGTGTGATTTACATAGTTTTGTATAGTGCTGTGGTGTGTGCATTTTGTGGGGTGGTGGTCCTTGTTCCCGACACTTTTTGGTTATGTCGCAGTAAGTATATGGTGGTGGTGTGGAGGATTTGGAAGACAGAGTCACGCGAGGCGAAAAGGATTGCTGCTGTCATTTTCTCGACTAGACAATGTAAACTGTTTTGGAATAAATCCGATTGCATTGACACAACTCTCCCGTACACCAATACTCGTGTATTGGTAGCTTGAACTTTAAAAAACTGTCTCTGCTACGGAATGACTGGATTCGTCAAATCTGTCTTGGAGATGTCGCCATCGTGCATCGTTCACCACCACACGCGGGCATTGTGTTGGGACTTGAAGCCCAGGTCTTGTTGTTGTTTTGCAAAGACTCATCTGCTCGCTTGGCGTGTACACCTCAGCATGCAGATGTGTGCGCCTGTATGAACGGCATCGTGTGGTGTGAATTCTACACTTCATCTGAGGACGTGTGTGAGATACAAATCTTATTTTCAAGCAAGTTCATGTCGATTTCGAGGCTTTCGAGATCCTTAATCGATGCATATAGCAAACTTCCTTACTGCATGCGGTCATATTCGCGGCATATCGATTCTTGATCCTCGTAGTCTGTCAAGTGTACAAACCCACACCCTGTTGTATTCTGGCACATGCAGTTGTAGCCTATCTTGATTACTCTAAGTAGGCGTGGGAAAGTCTCTGGGAACGCTGCCGCCTGCATAACGTTTTTTAGTTGTTGCATTAGGATTTTTTCCTTGTTGTCACGAGATAGTTGTTTACAAGTAATATGGTGACTGCCGACGGTAAACGGGTCAGGATTATAGCGCAAAACCACTATTGGCCGTCGGTACTGGTGTGAGATGGCGATGTCGTTGAGTCTCACGAGCTCGCAAGTGTCAGTGTAAGATCTGGTTTGGTGTTGACTTTCATCTATCTCGAGGTAAATGCTCACAAGTTCTTGATATGTGTGCTGCACTTGAAAATCGGGCCGATTGGTGGATTTATCACAGCTGCTATCGCGATCCAAGACTGCCCTATCTTGCACAAATGAAATATCATTTTCTTGTAAAAATGTTTTGACTCGATCCTCCTTGACTTTTTGTCGTTTGTGCTTACTTTTTGGGTCCTCAGGCCACTTGTTCTTGAAACACCTCGCACAGTAATTCCCGTATTCTGGGTTCTTGTGCTGGGGATCCGGCCAATTTATACAATTGATGCATAAGGCAATTCCACCGTGTTTCGGGCAAGTATTCTTCATTCTACCGCATGCACAAAAGCTGTTTCCTCCACATTCCCGACATAGATGCAGACGCTTTCCATGAACACATATTTTTTGATGTCCACAGAGTTTGCAATTGTTCATTGGTATGTCGTGCACGCAATTTTTATAGATTCGTTTGGGTGTTTTTGCTTGCGGTTTCTGACATTCTTTGCATTTGCTTTTGACGTTGAGATGTATACAAATACCCCCCCCCCTACAGTCTACGCATGTGTACAGTTTGCGTTTATGTATGCAGTAATTATGAGATGAACACACGTCACACTGCCTTTTTATTTTGTTGTGGGCACATTTTTTGATAACAGCTTTCTTTTTCTCAAAACCACAATCTTTGCAACTGTTTTTGATACGTCCATAGACACAGCCATCTACACATTCAATGCAACGACTCTTTCTTTTATTATGTGGGCACATTTTTTCGGGTTTTCGAGGAGTAGCACCACAATCCAGACATCTCCATTTCCCGATTCCGTGCTCGCATACACCATGACACTCAAGACATCTGCTTTTCTGACGTCCATGTTCGCAAGGTGGAGCTGGTGTCTGTTTTGTAATTGGATGGCCAATACAGTCTTCACATTGGCTTTTTCTGAGATTATGTGGGCATTTTTTGATTTTTAGTTTTGGAATTGGATGTCCGAGACATTCAGCGCAACGTGTCTTTGTCTGCTTGCCATGTGGACATTTCGACCGGATATTATTGGATTTGATGATTGGAGCAACCACACCAGGGTGTGTACTCGCAATTGCGACGCTAGTGAGGCCACGAGATATATCATCCTTTTCCATCACAGACACAAAGCCCGTTTTCACTCGCGTGCCGTGTGCGAATAATCCAAGCAAGAAAGATAGCAGCACAATTTTATTGGAAACGATTTTAAAAATAGCACCTTTATTCCTAAACAAAACGCGTAAAATTGTCATCTCAATCTTGCATCGATGCAGCCCCGCGTGAGTTCTCTTCGCAAAATTGTGCCAATCCCTGCTGGGCCTCGCCTACAGTCTTGTACGAGCCCTCGTCTCGCAGTTTCACAAATAGAGTTTTACCATATTTTCACGGCCTGTGATTTTATTGATTAAAACCCCACGAAACACGCCAAACAATACTCTCAGGGGTACTTTATGCGCCTTCTGCTATACAGTAACACAGCCAGACGCAGAGACCTCAACCGGTGTTTTCTCGCCCGTTTCGCACAGCGCTATTATACGGTTATTCAAGTAAGGAGAGAAATCGATCTCTTGTACTATTTCATACATTTGGTCCTTGACCCAAACAGTGCTGGTCTCGCCATGATGGAGCATGATGTTGGATTCTTTTCGCAAAATCATGTGCTTCTTGTGCTGCTGCAACTCAAAATCAGAGAGATCGCCCGATACATTACGGATGTCGGTTAGTACTGCCAATCTGTCCTTTTCAGAGTGACAATCGCAGAGACAACATTGCAGTTGCGCCAATTTGAGATTAGCGGTGTGTGCGTTCTGTGACGTTTCGAGGTGCAGTTGTGCGATGAGAGGCTGGACTTTGTCGTGTGTGTCTGCCAGATCAAAAACCTGGGAAAAATTATTGAGTAGGGTGGTCATGAATGTCTGAACTTCAGAACACTGCATAATCTGTGGCATTGACAGATCTTCTTTCTCAAGTTGCATGCGGCGCACGATCGCATGTATCGTCTCTACCTTGGTCTTGGATACGGGACGAGAAGATGCAGACATGAAGTGTGGGTGGGTGGCAGTGCTTTACATTTTATAGTACATGCATCTGAAAATGCAACTTTGCTCGCACACACTCAGGCATATGCCATCAATCAATGCCAATCTGTCTGATATTATCATTTTATAGTACATGCATCTGAAAATGCAACTTTGCTCGCACACACTCAGGCATATGCCACCAATCAATGCCAATCGGTCTGAAATTATCACTTTATAGTACATGCATCTGAAAATGCAACTTTGCTCGCACACACTCAGGCATATGCCATCAATCAATGCCAATCTGTCTGAAATTATCATTTTATAGTACATCTGAAAATGCAACTTCGCTCGCACACACTCAGGCATACGCCATCAATCAATGCCAATCTGTCTGAAACACCCACACACCTCCACACACACCAACACACCTTGACGCACGCAGCATCACACCTGACCACCTGCACAAGGAACCTGGGATACTAGTGGCAAAAAAATAAGAACTCGAGGGAACTCAGTTCTCACTCACTTGAGAAACGGCAGGTATTTTGCAAGAGCACGGGGTATCGAGTCATTGACTTCACCGCACACATGTATGCACACAAACGTATCTAAGTAGTTTCAGGCACAGATGGTGCAGCTGCGGTGAAGAGTGCGTCGAATTTCGAAGAACATGGTGCTAAAATACCCGAAATAGCCAAGAAACTCGTAAAAGACGCGACAAAATCGTGTTTGGAGAATCTGCCATTTCGCAAAATCCTCGCCATGTTGCCACCGGGATGGACCGAGAAATACAGCGAGACACATGCAAATCCATGCTACGTTCACGCGGCCAGTGGCACTACCATCTGGACCAGACCCACTTCTTCCAGTGTAGAGCAACAGGGCATACTCACGTTTCTCGCCTCGCCATTCTCACCCGTCACTGACGTGTCGGAAGAAGATGCTGGTAAGAAATGCAAAACCGCCACTGTCAAGTCGAAACGCAAGAAGGAGGAAGAAACTGACATGCCAAAGGAGAAGCAAGTTCGCACAAATTCGCTTCTCTCACCCGTCACTGCCGACGTGTCGGAAGAAGATGCTGGTAAGAAATGCAAAACAGCCACTGTCAAGTCGAAACGCAAGAAGGAGGAAGAAACTGACATGCCAAAGGAGAAGCAAGTTCGCACAAATTCGCTGCTCTCACCCGTCAACGACATGTCGGAAGAAGATGCCAGTAAGAATTCCAAAACCGCCACCGTCAAGTCGAAACGCAAGAAGGAGGAAGAAACCGACATGCCAAAGGAGAAGAAAGCTCGCACAAAGTACCCCAAGACGCCGTCTGCATCTGCTTTGGTCGTCAACTCCGACATGGTGGCCGTAGACAAAACGCTGGGTGCCTTTGTTGGAGCTACAATCTATGCTCTCGGTGGTGGGTGTGCCGTTCTAACGTTTGTGGATCCGGTTGTGCAAAAGCTACTGCCCGCTGCCGTGGATTTCGTGTCGCGTGATGAAGTGCTTGAATACGACAGGGAGTTCACTATATTCTCCAAGATTTGCACCCGTCGCCGCGGAGAGGGATTTTTTTCCGATACCATTGGAGGATATTCATTTTCCAAGGACAAGCTTGTGGCGCAGCCGCTGCATCCTACGTTGCGTGCTCTCTTGGACCATGCCAACACCTTTGTGCCACATGACAAGTTCACTGCCATCACGACGAACAGGTATCGCAATGACAATGACGGCATTGGGGATCACACGGACAAGGATGTGGGCGACGAAGAGCAAATTGGCGTGCTTGCTTTTTCGCATGGTGCGTCGCGTGTTTTGTCGTTTCGCCCGATCGACCGTAGCAATGGCGAGTTGAAAGAATTACACGTGGCCACAGAGAATGGTCAAACGCTGGTAATGTACGGAAAAGGATTTCAGACCAAATTCACTCACGGTATCAAAGCAAAAAAGACCAAGAAGAGTGCTGATGGAGCTGGCTCCGCATCGACAAGTGTTCCTTTGACGGAGGATGTGCGTGTGTCGTTTACGTTCCGTCGTCATCATCGTGAATATCCAAGGGTGGTCATGAATGTCTGAAGAACTTCAGAACTCTGCATGATCTGTGGCATTGACAGATCTTCTGTCTCGAGTTGCATGCGGCGCACGATCGCATGTATCGTCTCTACGTTGGAAGTGTGGATGGGTGGCATTGCTGTACATTTTACAGTGCATTCATCTGAAAATGCAACACAGGACTGGGAACTCCGTTCTCACTGAAGATGAGGAATAGTGTACATTTTTATTATTAATTCCGGCCGAAAACACGTCACCTCAGATTCGCATGGATTTGAGCATATAGACCCCCGATCAAGGGTTCTAAACTACTGTTTCCAGTAATAAAAGCAACTAAAATCAAAAATCCTTTACTCTGCCTCAAAAGGAGGAATGGACTGCATTAGCCGACTATAGTAGCGCTGTATGTTGCGCTGGCGAAATTTCTTCGGGAACCTGTGGCTCAAGTTTCGGTAGAAGGAGTAGGACAGAACACTCTGCTCGAGATGGTGACGACAAAGCACGCTTTGGCCTGGCATGACAGCATTCGGCTGAGAGGCGGTGGTGTGTGCGATTGTTTCTTTTATGTACTTCCAGTCCTGTAAAAAAAACGTATCGTATGATTTGACCTTCTTCTTTGCATTTTTGTGTCTGGGAGCTCCTGGAGCAGGGAGCTGCGGCAGTGGCTGTGGCGTGGACGTTTGGGGATGCGAATGCATGCCGGTAAAAATGTCGTGTTGGTGCATGCACGCTGCGCACTCTTCGCACACATGGTCGGCGGCTGCAGCAGTGCCGTTCTGAATTGAAATAAAATCGCCCTCGAAGCCCCACATTTCGTGATAGAGCCGACCAATGTCGCCGCGCAGGGCTTTGCGCAGGTCTTGGGTTTGTCGATTCTGCATCATGATAAGAGGGAAGCCTGCCACGTGCCAGCGGACAATGCTGACAATTTGAAAGTGACAGAACATGCGGGAAAACACGCGCACGTTGCATTGGTATTTGCGAAAGAGTCCCTTGAAGAACACGATAATGGCCTCGAGAACCACAAAGTCGCTTGTGCGCACTGGGTGGAATATTTTGTGCGCTTTGTCGGCAACTGCAACCTCGCTGGTGGCACACAACACGTACTTGAGCAAGGAAAGCTTGTCTGTTTTTTGTGCGCTGTCGTGCAGGAAGGCAATGCTCTTGTGCATGAAAAGAGATGGTGTTTCGACCATGCGACCGGCTTCGTACTGGGTAATCGACTTTTTCCAAGACGGGAGGCAGATGAAGCAAACGAGGATGTACTTGTGAGCATGCCCTTCGCGCAGCAAACGACACTGCTCGTTGTAGAGCAGACTTGTCTTGTCCACGGAGCAGTTTTGCAGAATGTCCACAAACAGTCTGCAGAAGGTCATTTTGCGCGTCCCCATGTCGGAGATCAGCACGGGGCGTACGCAGCATACACAATAGCCAACATCACTGCTGGTCTCGGCATGCTGTGCCATATCGTGCAGTTGTGTGCTCCAGAGCTGCCGAATCGAGCGGCTCACATCCATGCCGCTGTCTACGGACACGCTACCGCCCTGCGGGCGTGAATGTGTTCGGTCGCGGGCTGCGGCGTCAGTATCATCATGCTGCTCTGACGCGGCGCCCGCACTGCTCATGCTGGATATGTTGTGGTGATTGTTTTGTCGGGAAGTAAAAAATCTTCTGGTTATACGTGACGCCGCAGCACATGGCATTTTCACGTTGAATCCGTCAGCCCAAAAATAGCACGAACACGATTTCGGGCGAATGCAAACGCAGGCACTTGCACGGCTGGTCGAACTCAAAAGACAGGACAGTGCATGTATATAATCAACCATGCGAGACAATGTCATTTCCAAAAAGATTCATTGGATGAGCACGCCCATTGTGACCATTCTGATCAACATGCCAGACGGAGCGGTGCATAAGAAGAAGAGATGCTTTTATCAGACGCCAGTGCAACCCTTCGCTGAATATATCAAGACGTCGCACATATCGAGCCTGCAGTGTGAAAGTGAGAGTGTGTGTATTTGCGCGCTAGTGGACCTGGTGTTACTGTAAAGCAATTCGCTGGTTTTGGACGTTAAGCGGGGTCGTATGAGCTGTAAAAGCAGCAAGTTCCACGTTTGATTGTATATATATAAATTAAATTCACATAAAATCGAGTCCACTGAGCAGCTGAGTCGCTGAGAGTGACTATGCTTTCCAGCCGACAATTGCTTCATGCTGTGGACAGTGTTGCGGATATTCCAGCTAAGGTGTCGGTGGGAAGGCGCGTGGTGTGGAGACTGACAGCGTGTTGCCGCGATCGGCACGGTGTGGTCACAGAAGTGATCGAGACGATTGTGCATAGACAGGTTGTGTTTTCGTATGTAATTGAGCTGGACCCCATTGTGGTTGAAGGCCGACAACTCATCTCGAAATACGGCAGCGCAATCGCGGAAAACACGAAAGTGCTGTGCAGCGAAGAAGAAATGTGGAAAGACGGGGCGAGCAGTGCCACCAAGTTGTACCTAGAGGGGTCGATTGTCGACGTATACGAGAGCAACAGCGCGCGAGGCACAATGTGTTTTTACGCAATAAAACTGGACAGCGTGCGCGCCGTGGACGACATGTTGCGCGATGCACACCCATTCGACCTATATTCACACGCGTATGACTCTCAGGCCATGCTGTGGCAGAATGATGTCGATTCCACGCTAATGCGGCGCACGGCACGCGCCGCTGCAATCGATGCAGCCGTCGTCGCTGCGGCAAAACAAGAATGCGATGCACTGCAAGGCGAGGAAACCAGAAAGGGAAAGGTTAACATTGAAACCTCGGGGTTTTCGGGAGGCGACCCAACGCTACTAAACCCCCTGTCATTCGAATGGGAGCACTATTCATCACCTCGATCACAACCTGACTCTGAATATGATTATGTAGCCCACACACCCAGAAGCGCAAGGGTGAGTGCGAAATGTGTCACAGCTAATTCTATTTTGGGAATGGATCCACTTATTAGTGTGGGCTGTGGAAATATTGTTGGGAAAGAAGAAAAATACCACGAAAAGCCCCTTTCCAAGACGGGATACGTGCATGTTCCGAAGCTTCGCTGGCGACAAGAGTTACACCACCAAAATGTGTAGCGAATTGCAGCTTCCTGACATTGTCGACCATGTCTTGCGTGCCTTTGCCCCAACGCAAGAGCACATGGATGGTGTACTGAGCCGCTGTTCTCTCGTTTGCAAGACCTGGCGAGCATCGGTTGTCATGATGACGCAGCGCGACAAAGACGAGTGGTATTTGTCGTACGTGCACCAGGCCGACCTATGCTTTGTAGACATACCGCTGCAAGTGATGCGACTCAAAGGATTGACTGCGCAGAGCACTGCCTTGTTTTTCGACGAGCCTGTCGCGACAGTGGCTGGTGACAATTCGACGTCGTCGACATTTTCCGGGGTTGTGGAGAATGTGCGCAAGATGTTTAAGCAAACGCTGGAAAGTGTTGTTTTGGGAATGACAATGTACCGGCGACGAGAGCAAGTGCAGATGATGGGCATTGAGCAGTTGTCGGCGCTGTTGAAAATGTCTTTGTACGACAACATGTCCGTGTTTGGCGACGCGGAAGTCGCTATTTTGAACGCGATGCGCGCACACCAAGGAGCCAAGATGCAGACGGCTTGCATGGGGATATTGAACGTGATGGAATGGGCGGGTTTTGTGTCGCAGAGGGTGGTACGGGAAACTGAGTTGTCTATGTTTCTCAAAGCTATGGTGTTGCACGAAGAAGACGCATCGTTGCAGAAACACGGGTGCTATGCGCTCTTCCGTGTCGGCTTCTCATTGAGACTTTCGTGGGACAACAACAAGTCCTGCATGGATGCAGTTGTGACAGCGCTGGCGTCTCATTCCGACAACAGGGGGGTTGTGTATGCTGGTTTTGCCGCGCTGGTGCCTTTGTTTTGGTGGCACAACCATGACGACAACCCTGTGCCTGGCATTCAGACGGTATTGCATTGCATGCAGACGCAGGTGACGCGCCTGCAGTCCGACACAGAGGTTATCCGAGATGCCGAAGCAGTCTACCTCAATGGACACATGGACTCGGTGAAGATTCTGTTTGCAGGCTTGGACTTGCTGTGCAAGCTGCTGCAAGTCGACAAAAATCCGTTCAAAGCCAAAGACACACTCGAGTACAAAGTCATCCTCGTCACTTCCGAGGCTTTTCGTGTGGCGCGAGTAGCGTATTGCTTGTTGAATCAGATGCGGTCCGCTTTGGGATCATGGCATGTATACTGTGACGAGGAAGACAAATACCCCGAATTGATTGCTTTGTAGTTGCACTGTTTATTGAAATAAATCCCAATAGAACTACACCGCGCACATCCATCTACCAAA